>Ga0075011_10001112_pt1 | contig 14414 bp, 13 predicted proteins | sample TARM_MetaG_T_14_FD_72354 | JGI IMG/M metagenome (GOLD analysis project Ga0075011, IMG submission 72354) | Freshwater microbial communities from Pennsylvania, USA, analyzing microbe dynamics in response to fracking - TARM_MetaG_T_14 | ecosystem: Environmental > Aquatic > Freshwater > River...
CCTACTCCTGTTTTGTTCAAATTTTACAAACATGCTATGCTTCCAAATATCAAAATAGCCTGCAAACTAATTCAAAGGAGTATTTATGCACGTCCACGAAGCGCTCAAGAAGCGTAAATCTATTCGAGCATTTTTAGATAAAGAGGTTCCTTTGGAGCTTGTTGGGCGTATTTTAGAGCATGCAAAACAGACCCCTTCTAGTACCAACATGCAACCTTGGAGCGTGTGTGTGGTTGCAGGAGAGGCAAAAAAAAAGCTAGACCAAGCACTGCTTGGTGCCTTTGATGCAGGTGTGCAGCCAAGCCCTGATTACCTTTATTATCCCAAAGAGTGGGCTGAGCCTTACAAGGGCCGTCGTATTACAATTGGGGCGCAAATGTATGATATTTTGGGCATCAAAAGAGAAGATAAGGCAGCGCGTATCAAACAGTGGCGTGTAAACTTTGAAGCTTTTGGGGCGCCTGTGGTGTTGTATTTTTTCATGGATAAAACCCTCAAGGGGGGTTCTTGGCTGGATTATGGGATGTTTTTGCAATCTGTGATGCTCTTGTGTGTGGAAGAGGGGCTAGGGTCTTGTCCCATGGGCTCTTTGGCAGAATACCCAGACATTGTGCGAAAAGAGCTGGGTGTGGAGAGCGAAAAAATTTTACTGTGCGGGATGGCAATTGGTTATCCAGATACACGTGCACCCATTAACTCTCTTGAGACCCAAAGAGAGCCTTGGAGTACTTTTACAACTGTTTACATGTAACGTATTTTCCAACCGAGCATAAATCCACCTTATGAAAAAAGCAATTTAAAAGCAGCTGTGGTACTATAGTGCTTTTAGGAGTGGGTATGAAACAGCCTGTGAGTCTTATTCGCCTTTTAAGCCTTCAGATTTTAACACTTTTTGTGGTGTTGGCTGTGGGTAGTGGTGTATTGGTTGTTTATGGTCTGAATGAAACGTTTAAAAAAGAGAGCACTAATCTGAAAACGACCCTCTTGAATGAGCAAAAGGCTTTGCTTCAAGAGGAGGTTTATCGGGCATTGGATTATGTTCGCGTGGAGCATTCTCGCATTATCCGCTTTGCCAAAGAGGAGCTTTTGCGCGAAAGCTTGCAACTTCATTCCATGATTGAGTCCGCCTATTTTTCCCTTGACCGCGAAACCCTTCGGGCAGGCTATGTTGATGCTTTTTTACTTCAAATTGTTCGTGCCTACAATACCCACTCCTTTGTTGAGTTTGCCATTACTTCTACTGAGGGGGTGGGAATTTTTCACCCAAAAGACTTACATTATGAAGGAAATGATTTGCGTGATTTGCGCGATCATCAACAAACGCGCGTTGTGAATGAAGAGCTTGGTATGATTGCTATAAGCGATGGAGGGTATCTTTCGACGTTTTGGAAAGACGGGGAAGAAGTGCGTCAAAAAATTACGTTTATTAAGCGGTTTGATGTAAAAAATTGGTATTTTACCGCCAGTATCTATTTGGATGAATTTTCCAAAAAAATTGATAAAAACCTTTTTGAGCACCTCTCTAGCCGCCGTTTTGGCGGAAGAGAAGAGGGGCATTTTTTCATCAATTCGTTTGAGGGAGACTTGATTATTTCCAATGGAAAGGTGTTTAATCCAAGGCCAAACGTCTGGGATATGGCCGATGCAAACGGCATTAAAGTAGTCCAAGAAAACAGCCGCATTGCTCAAGAAAATGAGGCAGGAGGTTTTGCTACTTATGCGTGGGAAGATGAAAATGGAAAACTGTTTTCAAAAGTTTCCTTTGTGGCTAAAATCCCCCATCGCGATATGTTTATCGGAGCAGAAGTGAATTTGGATTATATTGATGCGATTATTGCAAAACAACGTACCTTGCTAGAGAATCAAATCACTGAACGCATTATAATGATAACGGCACTTTTTTTTCTTGCCACAATAATCCTTTTCCTTCTTATAACGCATTTAGGCAGGCGCACTAAAACCAATATTCAGCTTTTCTTTAAAACTTTTGAAAATGCCGCCAATGAACAAGTGGAAATTCCAGAAAATGTTTTAAGTTTTAGTGAGTTTCAACTCCTTGCAGATGGTGCCAATAGGCTTATTGGTAAACTCAAGAGGCAACAGCAAGAAGCCTATTATAGCGCCAGTCATGATTATCTCACAGGACTTCCTAATCGCCTTTTGTTTTACGATCGTCTGGAATTGGCGATTGGCAATGCAAAACGTGCACAAGATAAAATTGCAATCGTGTTTATGGATTTGGACCACTTTAAGCGCATTAATGACACCTTGGGTCATGATATAGGAGACGAGGTGCTGGTTCAAGTTTCCAAGCGTCTTAGTAAGGTCATTCGAGAAACAGATACGCTTGCACGTATTGGGGGTGATGAATTTGTATTTATTTTAACCAATATTCCCAAGGATGAAATCGTACATGAAATGATTAACCGTATGATTCGCGTGGTCAATAAGCCTTTACATGTAAAGAAACAAACCATTAGAGTCGGGTGCAGCTTAGGAATTGCTTTTTATCCAGAAGATGGCACCGATAGCGACACCCTTTATAAAAATGCTGACATTGCTATGTACGAAGCCAAGGGCAAAGGACGCAATAATTTTCAGTGCTTTAATGCCAAGATGGAAGCAAGTTTGCACGGTTTGCTACAACTAGAACAAGAGATTTCAAAAGGGATTAAAGCGGGCGAATTTGAGCTTTATTATCAGCCTAAAATCAAAACAGATAATGGTCTTATCGTTGGTGCAGAAGCCCTGTTGCGGTGGAACCATCCAACACGAGGGGTGCTTTCACCTGATGCGTTTATTGGGGTAGCGGAAGGGTCTTGGCTTATTTACCCTCTTGGTGAGTGGGTTTTAGAGAATGCCTTAAGCCAGCTGTTGCGATGGCAAAAACGTGGTTGGAATCTTACGGTCGCTATTAATCTATCGGTCAAACAAATCGAAAATCCACATTTTATTGATGCAGTTGGAGCGTCGCTTCGGCGTTTTGGTGTTTCTCCGCATTTGGTGGAATTTGAAATTACAGAGAGTTTTTCAGCAGAAAATGAGCAAAACATCCAAGCTTTACATCAGCTAAAAGCCTTGGGTGTGCATATTGCCATTGATGATTTTGGAACAGGGTATTCGTCTTTGAGTTACCTCAATAAGCTGCCCATCGATACCATCAAGATTGACCGCTCTTTCATAACCCATATGCTGGAGCACGAAGATCGCTTGGCGTTGGTAAAAGTTATTTTGCAAACAGCTAAAATTTTAAACTTGCAAACAGTTGCCGAGGGCGTGGAATCAAAAGAGGAGTTGGAGATGCTTCAGTATTTAGGATGCTGTTGTTTTCAGGGGTTTTATTTTTCAAAGCCCGTTCCATTGCCCCGTTTTAATTCATTGGTGCTTGGCAATCAGTAGCCGTGAAGCCTTTTGAGTTCACGGCATATTGTGCAAAAAAAGAAGCTATTCAACAGACTCATCATTTGGTTTAAACTTAAAGTTTTTTTCCATAGAAATAGCCTCGTCGCGCCCATAGACAATGATTTCATTGTCGGGTAAAAGCTTTTGAGCATCGATTTTGTTTGGGTAATCCACATGGGTGAGGATGTATTTCATAAGATTGATGCGCGCTTTTTTCTTGTCGTTGCTTTTAACAACAGTCCACGGGGCGACTTCAGTGTGGGTGTAGTTTAGCATCATGTATTTGGACAAAGAATATTCATCCCATTTTATCAGAGAGTATTTGTCTACTTCAGAAAACTTGTATTGTTTGAGTGGATCTGTTTCGCGGGCTTTAAAGCGTTTGGCTTGCTCGTCTTTGCTTACCGAAAAGTAAAATTTAAAAATTTGAATCCCAGAACTTGCTAGCATGCCCTCAAATGTGGGTGCATCTTTCAAAAAAGCATGGTGTTCTCGCTCGGTGCAAAATCCCATCACAGGTTCCACCATGGCACGGTTATACCAACTGCGGTCAAAAAGTACAATTTCGCCTGCGCTTGGCAAGTGTTCTACGTAGCGCTGAAAATACCATTGGGTCCGCTCTACGTCTGAGGGCTTTTCAAGCGCTACAATCCGAGCCCCCCTTGGATTAAGATGTTCGGTGACGCGTTTGATGGTGCCGCCTTTTCCTGCTGCGTCGCGCCCTTCAAAAATCATGAGCACTTTTAGGCCGGCTGCTTTGACGTGGTATTGGAACTTTAAAAGTTCCACTTGAAGCATGCGCAGCTCTTTGCCGTATTTTTCATCACCACTGCCTTCTCTTCTGTCGAGTTTTTCAGTGACGCAGGATTGGTCATTGTCCTTTGATGCCTCTTTTTTCTCTTTTTTTCCCATGGCAAGCCCTTTGTGAGGAATTTGACTCATCATACCTTTTAAGGGATGAATTTTCCTTAAAAATAACCAATTTTGATGTTTGTTTATCTCTACAGTGGAAATTAGTACACCACTCGCCAAAGAAAGGCGAGCGGTATGAAGCGTTTAGCCTACGCAGCAGTCTACTAGGTAGAAGAGGTTTCGGTAGGGAAGTTCACTGGCTTCAGTAAGACCTATTTCGCAAGGTTTTCCAGTAGAAAAGGCAAGCTTTGTTCCTGCTGGAATAGAAGGCTTAAGGTGGCGGAGTGCTGCTTTGTTGAGCTCTGGATAGTTCCATCCTCTGTCTCCCGCCCAACCGCAACATCCTACATCTTCAGGGATGGTGACTTTGGAGCTGCATATTTTGGCAATGTTTTCTAGTTTGCCAAAGAGGCCTGCTTTTCGCGTGCTACAAATAGCATGAACAAGAATGGGTTCGTCAATTTGCTTGATGGGAAGTTTTTCAAGTAAAAAGTCATGAATAAATTCAACAGGATCATACATTGTTAGCCCAGTTTCAAAGTACGTACGTGTTGTTTTGGTGCACGAGCTCATGTCGCACACGATAGGGTATTTGCCATTTTCGCTTGCTTTGTTGAGCTCTGCTTCAAGTTCTCTAGATTTTTGCAACCCTTGTTCAACGTAGCCTTTACTTGAAAATGCCATACCACAACAAAGAGGCTTGAGGTTTTGAGGGATGATGACCTCATACCCTGCTTTTTCTAAAAGTCCGATGATTATTTCATCCACCTCTTTTTCTCCCTTGGATGGCTTTGGATTTCCCATGGTTCGATTGAGACATGAAGAGAAATAAACGACTTTGTCTTCTCGTCCAAACTGTTTACGTGTATCTTTGAAAGCATGTCCGCCAGGAAGGCTTGCTGACCAACGCGGAAGCTTTCCACCACTTAGCTTTGAGACACCTGTACTCATTGCGTTGACAAGACTGTGAGGAATGATATCTGTGGCCACTTTAACAACGCTAAGAACGGCACGGCCCCCACCCAATACGCCTGCATAGTTGTTAGCGATAAAGGTTGCATTTCTTCTGTATGCAGGGGTAAGCAGTTCTGTTCTCCTTTGTTTTATCAAGGCACCTGTATCTATACCTACAGGACAAGCTAGGGAACATAATGAGCATGTTGCACAAGTTTCAACATTGGGGTATATCATCAATTTTTTGAACGCCTCGTAGCCTTCCATGTCATTTCTATTTTTTAAGGTTTGTGCGTAGCGAGTGGTCGTAATTCTCTGTCTTGGTGTAGTCGTCAAGGTATTGGAAGGGCAGAATGGTTCACAAAAACCGCACTCAATACACTTGTCAATAAGGTCATTGGTAATGGGTAATGCTTTAAAGTTTTTAAGGTGCCCTTTGGGGTCTTTGTTGATGATGACATCGGGATTAATGATGCCTTTTGGATCAAAAATGTCTTTTATCTCTTTCATAACCTCATAGGCATCTGTTCCCCACTCAAGCTCTACAAATGGAGCCATGTTGCGTCCTGTGCCGTGCTCCGCTTTGAGGCTTCCGTGAAATTTTGTAGCAACAGAATCAGCCACATCTTGTAGCATATTTCCAAATCGCTCGACTTCTGCAGGATCACTCATGTCTGGCGTAAGGATAAAGTGCACGTTTCCATCAAGAACGTGACCATAGATAACCGCATTCATGTAGCCATTATCTTTGAGGATTTCTTGCAACTCCAAGATGCCATCTGTGAGAGTGCGCATAGGGTAAGCAACATCTTCAATGATACACGCTGTTCCTTTGGGCCTGTTTGAGCCTACTGTGGTAAAAATACCTTTTCTAATGTGCCAGAATTTATCGTATTCTGCGGGGTCTTTTGTGAACTGGATAGGCAACTCCGGTTCAATGCCTTTAATCGCCTCCATGACGATTTCAATATTTTTATCTAGGGTTTCTTCATCTTTTTCTTTGATTTGGACAAGAAGTGCTGTTGCGCCTTCGCTGAGGGTTTTCAAAAATGCGGGCATACCCTCATTGTCTTCAACGCAACGTAATGCTTCGCGGTCCATTAGTTCCGCTTCATCTAACTCTGAATCACACTCTTTGGTACGCGAGTTGCAGCGTGTGCGCATGAGGCCAACAGCATCTAGAGCGTCTTTCATGCTTTTAAAAATCATCAGTGCGCTTGCTTTGTGCTTTTTGTCAACGATGGTTCTAAAGGTAACTTCTTTAATAAAACCCAGTGTTCCCTCGCTACCAACCAACAAGTGTTGAATGATTTCAATGGGGTCATCAAAGTCAACCAAAGAGTTTAGTCCGTAACCACAGGTGTTTTTGATTTTAAATTTTCTAATAATCTTTTCGCGCAAGGCTTTGTTGTCGTTCACTTTTTTTGCCAAGGCACTGATTTTTTCAATCACCCCTTTATGACTTTTCTTAAACGACTCAATGCTCTCAGGGGAGCCCGTGTCAAGTTCTGTGCCGTCTTCAAAGATAATTTTCATGTATTGCAAGGTGGTGTAAGAGTTTTCAAGCGTACCGCAGCTCATCCCGCTGGCATTGTTGGCTACAGTGCCACCAATCATGGCAGAGTTAATACTTGCCGCATCTGGACCAATGATTCTTCCAAATGGCGCTAAAAAAGCATTAGCTTTTGTAGCGATAACAGCAGGCTCCATGGTGATGAGTGAGCCATCGTCGTTGGTACTCATTTTGTTCCAGTCCCGCGAGGTGGTAATCAGCACAGAGTCAGTAATACACTGGCCGCAAAGACTTGTTCCTGCCGCTCTAAAGACATAAGGTAAGGAAAACATTGAGCATGCTTTCATAATCTTAGCAACCTCTTCGGACTTTGTAGCTTGGACAACAATTTTTGGTATTAGTCGATAAAGTGAGGCATCTGTGCCGTAGGCATAGGTGTAAAAGGGGTCTGTGAATATTCTCTCTTTGGGAATAAACTTTTGCACTTCCTTGTGAAATTCAAGATAAGAACCTGTTAACATGAAGCATCCTTTTTGGAGAGTTTTGATTTTTTAAAAAATACTTACATAGATATTTTAGTTAATTTGTATAACAATAGTATGACAAGCTTGCAACTAAGTTGCATTTCTTGTTTTTGCGATACATGTTTTCCCTAAGCACGCCAAAGGTGCCGTTAAATTCTTGAAGTTTAGTGTTGATTTACGTTGCTTGTGTACAATGTCGCCATTAAAACAAAGGACGGTTATGGGTGGTTTGAGAACAGTGTTTGGGGTGTTGTTGATGGTCTCTTTGGCATTTGCGCGCGTGTTGACACCCGAAGAAGCCTTTAATCTTACCCTTACACCCCAAGATGAGGCCCTTGAGGTGCGCATTGTCCTCGGGGAAGACATTTATCTTTACGAGGAAGAATTTAAACTAGAAATCATCGCACCCACTTCTGTTTTACTTAATCCTTTTGTTTCCCTTCCTGTGGCGGTGGAGTACGATGGTTATCAAGTATACAGCTCTTCTTTACATGTAAACATTCCCCTTTCACTCATTCGCGAAAAAATTGGCACGGTGCCTTTTGAGCTGGCGGTCTCATGGCAAGCGTGTTCTAAGATGGGGTTATGTTATCAGCCTATGCGCCAAGAGTTTCGCTTGGATGCCAAGGGCAAGCTTTCCACGGGACTTTCAGAACATGGAACTATCGCCCAGCGTTTGGCTTCAGGCGGGGCACTGTGGGCCATTGTAAGCTTTTTTGGGTTTGGCCTGTTGCTCTCTTTGACCCCGTGTGTGTTTCCGATGATTCCTATTCTCTCTTCCATTATCGTCTCCCAAGGGGGCGCATCTTTAGGGGCAAAACGGGGCCTTTGGCTCTCGTTTGTGTATGTGTTTGCCATGTCAGTAGCGTACGCAGGAGCGGGGGTGTTAGCTGGTATTTTTGGGGCAAACCTTCAAAGTGCCTTGCAGGCCCCGTGGGTCATTTGGCTTTTTAGCGGGGTGTTTGTGGCCTTGGCTTTTTCTATGTTCGGATTTTATGAATTGCAGCTTCCCAAGAGTATTCAGGGCGCTTTGAGTAAAACCTCGCGCAGTGTTGAAGGCCAAGGGGTCGGTAGTGTAGCGCTTATGGGATTTTTGTCTGCACTTATCGTGGGGCCTTGCGTTGCGGCGCCTTTGGCGGGAGCGCTGTTGTATATTAGCCAAACGGGCGATGCGCTCTTGGGTGGGGTGGCGCTCTTTGTTATGAGTCTTGGCATGGGTGTGCCACTTTTGCTCATCGGCGCTTCTGCAGGACGTTTGTTACCAAAGCCGGGTAAGTGGATGAATGCTACCAAAGCGGTGTTTGGCGTTATGATGCTTGGCGTTGCCATCTGGATGCTAGGGCGCGTGCTTCCTTCTTGGGTGGAGCTGTTGCTTTGGTCAGTGCTTTGTCTGGGGCTAGCGGCGCACCTTTGGAGTGTTGAAAGCGAGAAACCATGGGTCAATACAGTTGTTAGAACTTCTGCTACCGTATTTTTGCTTTACGGGGCTACCCTGTTTGTGGGGAGCTTGGCTAAGGCCAACGACCCTTTAAATCCTTTGGCTCCATTTTTTGGAAGCGGAAGCACCGTTGGTTTGCGTGCTTTTGAGCCAGTGGACAGTATTGGGAGTTTACAAAGACGCATAGAGCAGACAAGCGGAGTAGTGATGGTTGATTTTTACGCAGATTGGTGCGTGAGTTGCAAGGACCTAGAGAGCATTACCTTTGCAGATGCTAGGGTGCAAGAAGCCTTTAAAAGCATGACACTTTTAAAGGTTGATGTGACTAAAAACACAGCGCAAGACAAGGCATTGTTGGCTAAATTTGGTCTTTTTGGACCTCCGGGGCTTATTTTTTACCGTGATGGCGTAGAGTTGCCACATGCTCAGATTGTCGGATTTAAAACGCCAGAAGCGTTTTTGGAACATTTAAAAACATTACAATGAGGAGAATGGTGCGATGGACGTACTTGTAGCGATAGATGTGGAACATTTAAAAGATGAAAGCGCGTTTGTGGCGCATTTGGAAAAAGAGGGGTTTGAGAGAATCCTTGAGGAAGAAGGCTTTGTGTTTACGGGCGTGAGCTCCACGCCCGTGATGCACACCCGCGCGTATATTTTTGAAGTACTTGGCAAAGCGTTGGCGCTTTCCCCTGCGACTTTTTGTAATCTCGTGTGCCAGATTGGGGAAAACCCTATGGAAAGTTACCGTTTCAATAAGCAAACCAACACCTTTGAAGAAGCGTAAAATTGTTTACATGTAAGGATAATAATGCAACTTGAACCCATTTTAAAAGAGGCGGGCGAACTGCTCAAAGAGGGTTTTTACGGGGCGTTTAAAACCCAGTATAAAGACAAAGCAGATTTGGTTACGGAGTACGATGTGCTCATCGAAAAGTTTCTGATGCCCAAACTCAAAGCGGTGTACCCAAATGATGAGATTTTTGGCGAAGAGAGCTACAAGGGAAATACCTTCCCTAAAAGTGGCATCTTTGTTGATCCCATTGACGGTACCACCAACTTCGTACACCGCTTGCCCCATGTGGGCATTTCTGTAGGTGTGTGGCGGGATGGCAAAGCCGTAGAAGGGGGCGTGTATAATCCTATTTTGGATGAAATGTACTTGGCGCAAAAAGGAAGTGGCGCGTTTTGCAACGGAACCCGCTTACATGTAAGCCAAAGCACTACCCTTCAAGAAGCCCTTCTTGCCACAGGATTTCCCTATACCAAAAATAGCTCCCCTATGGACCTTGGTTTTGTGCTCAACTCCATGACCAACCTCTTGCCTTTGGTGCGGGATTTGCGCCGTTATGGGGCGGCGAGTTTGGACTTGTGCTTGGTTGCTAAAGGAACCTTTGATGGGTTTTATGAGATCAATCTCAAGCCATGGGACGTGGCAGCGGGGATTGTGATGGTGGAAGAAGCAGGCGGCAAAGTCACTACCCATGAAGGGGGCGCGTATGACATGAACGACCGCACGATCATTGCAAGCAACGGCGCTATCCATGAGGCTTTGGTTAATGAGATTGGGTTTTACGAGTAGTCTTTTTGTAAAACGTGTTTAGGGCTTTGTGGAAGCTCTCGTAAAAAGTTTTTTGATTTTTAAAAGCCCCAGTTTCATGCCGCTGTGCCGCATGATGCGCGCCAAAAGCTTCCAGTGCGGTTTGTCGTAGCAGGGTGCGGGGCATTTGCGGCAACTGGGCTTTTCTTCGTGGGGACAGGCTTGTAGGCGGGCAAGGGAGTACTCAAGGGTTTCTTTACAGGATACACACAAGGACGCTTCTACCTCGCCTAGGGGTTTTTCGCGGTATGTTAAAGGCCAGACGTGGTGGGTTTTGGGCGCGTCGTGGTGTTTGTCCTCGCAATACAGTGCGATAAACTTCAGCACCGTTGCCGCGTCGGTGGCATATTTTTCCTCTTTCATCGTCTCTCCCATGTATATTTTGAGTCGCCAGATACGGGCGCGTAAAAGATTCCCTCGGGGTTTCGCCACGCATCAAGGACTACCCCTTGGGTAATGTCACATCCTTTGCATGTCACCACCACAGCACTGTGTTCTTCCCAGTAGGAGCCCAGATTTGCTACCACGATCACGCTCTCAACACTCTCAAGCGCCAAACTGCGGACATGGGCAAAAAGGTCGTGGGCGTAATGCCAACACAACCCCCGCTCCTTGAAGCCAAGGTTCACCCAAAGGTTGTGAAGCCTTGGGGAGGCGGTGGCGCCATAGCGGGCTTTGAGTGCATGGGTGTAGGTGTGTGCTTCGTGGGCTAGGCGCGCCGCTTCGTCTTCTTTGACCCTAGGGATGGCTTGCAATGTTTTTTCCAAAGAAGCCTCAGGAAGCGAAGGGGCGTGGTGACACCCGCTTAAAAGGAAGAGTGCCAGAAAAATCCCCAAAAGGGATTGATACACCTCAAGCTTCTTGGTACGTGGGGTCGATGAGGTAGTATTTGCCCATGCGACCAAGAGCTTCCACGGTTACATGTAATCCCGCATCAATTATCCCATCTTCATAATAGGCCCCTTCAAGATTGACAAACACCGGTGTCGTGACGCTGCCTTGGATGGGGTAAGTTTCGCGAAGGGTGACAAAAAATGCGGCCTGAATCCCTTGAACGATGGGCGGAAAATCTTCTCTAATGCGTTCCGTGGGAATAGAAAAATGGGCGCATTCGCTCACAGACTTTGGTAAGGGCTGGGCGCTTTTGCTCATAAAATCTGCGTGGGTTTTGTTGGCGATGCAAATCGTCGCTTTTTTGGTCTTAAGTAAGTTGGCAAGGGTGTCTTTAGGCGAGCCGTCTTCCTTTTGTCCGATGGAAACCACCGCCACAGGAGGTTTAGACGTCATGGGTGCAAAGTAGCTAAAGGGAGCAAGGTTTACAACACCTTCATCCTCGGTCACAATCCACGCAATGGGGCGAGGAAAAATGGAGTAGCTGACGAGTTTGTAAATATCATTGGCCGAAAGGGTCGAAAAGTCAAGTTGCATGGAAGTTCCTTTACATGTAAATATGCAAGTGTATCAATCCTTTAAACGTTTTTCAAGGCGCGAAGCAAAAAGAGAAATGGGGTAGGTGAGCGCTAAGTACCCGATGGCTAAGGGAATGTAGCTCTCTAGGGTGGAGTAAGTGTAGGCGTTGACTTCTTGGGCGTTCATGGTGAATTCGCTGATGGAGATGATGGAGAGCAAGGAAGAATCTTTGATGATGGAAGCAAACTGCCCTGCGAGCGGGGGCAAGATGCGTTTTAGGGCTTGGGGAAAGAGGATGTAACGGTAGGTTTGAAAAGGTGAAAATCCAAGGCTTTTAGCGCTTTCGTATTGCTCAATTCCGACACTTTGAAGCCCTGCACGGATGATTTCAGTGACATACGCTCCTGCAAAAAGGGCAAGGATGACGGTGCCTACGATGTAGCGATTGTCAAAGCCAAGGTTGTTGGCAAAGACGTAAAAAAAGATAAGAATTTGTACTAAAAGGGGTGTGCCTCGGATGAGCTCGACGTAAAAGCGACTAAAAAAACGCAAGAGAATGATTTTTGAGCCTTGCCCATAGGCGAAGAAGAGGCCTAAAAAAATGCTTAACACAAGAGCGTTTAGGGAGATGATGATGGTCATGATAAAGCCATCAATAAACTTTTGGCGGTAGCCCCAAACGCCTGACCATTCAAAGGTGTAAAGGGAGTTTTGAAACATAAACGCCCCCAACGCCCCCACGCCAAGCACTAGTAAAAAGGCGTTAAGCCAGTAGGCGGGGCGCGGAAGTATGGGGGTTTCTTTGTACTCCAAGGGGTCGATGAAAAAGCGTTTAAACCTGATAACTAACCCCTAAAAGAAAAAAGGAATGCCAAGGCCGTCAAAGGTTTCGCGGGCTTTGGAAAGATGCGTACGTGAAAAGGCATCAAAGGTGCCATCTTTCTTGGCTTTGGTAATGAATGCATCTACTTGGGCTTTGAGCTCAGTGTCGCTTTGGCGCAAGGCAACGCCCCAGTATTCGGGCGTTTCTTGAAAGGGTTTCAAGAGGGCAACGGTTGCTTCTTGGTGACGATCCCAGTTGCGGTAAATGGTGAGTTGGTCGTACAAAAACCCATCAGCTTTTTGTTGGATGACTTCCAGTATGGCGGCATTTTCACGGTCAAAGACCAAGAGTTGCGCGTTAGGAAGGTTTGCAGCAGCGTAAATATGCCCTGTGGTGCCTTTTTTGACCGCCACACGCTTGCCTTTTTGGTTCAAGTCTTCAATGCCTTGCACGCCCGCTTTGGGGTGGGTGAGGATGGCAAGGTTAGATTGGGCGTAAGGAACAGAAAAAGCGATGCTTTTTTTACGCTCTTCGGTGATGGTCATGGAGGAGATGATGAGGTCTACTTTACCCGTACGCAGTGAGGGAATCAGCCCATCCCACGCGATGTTTTCGATGACCAGCTCCCGTCCAAGTTCTTTGGCTAAAGCTTTGGCGAAATCCACGCTCACGCCACTGGGTGTGCCATCAGTCTGGCTCATTTCAAAGGGCGGGTAGGCTAGCTCCATGCCCACTTTAAGAGGTGGCGCAGCAAAAAGAAAAGAGGCCGTGGTGAGCAGTGCAATCAAAAGTTGCTTCATGGTGTCTCCTTGAAAAAGATGAAAGTAGTATACCGCTACTTACTGGGAAATAGCTTTAATGCCTTCTCTAAATCCTCAGGGGTATCGATACCAAAACTTTGCGAGACAACCTCTACCATAGCAATGGTGCGTCCGTGGTAGAGGGCGCGGAGTTGTTCGAGTTTTTCGATGTGTTCAAGTGGCGCGGGTGGCAACGCGCAAAAAGCACGCAATGTGGCACGCGTGAAACCATAAAGCCCTAGGTGTCCCCAGTAGGGCGCGCCTGCTTTGTCGCGGTCATAGGGGATGGGAGAGCGGGAGAAATAAAGGGCCTCGTTGACGTGACTTAGCACAACTTTTACCAGATTTGGGTCGGCGGCTTCTTGGGCGGTGATAGCCTTGTGGCAGCTTGCCATGGCCCACGGAAGATGGGCTATGGCGTGAACTTTTTTTTGTAAAAGTGCGATAATTTCTGGCTCAATGAAAGGCTCATCTCCTTGCACATTTATAACCACTTCTTCTTCATTTAATCCTAGCAGGGCGGCTGCTTCGTTGATGCGGTCGGTGCCGCTTTGGTGGGACGAGGCGGTGAGTACCGCCTCAAAACCGTAACTCTTAGCAAGGTCTACCACCTGTGGGCCATCAGCGGCAATAGCAACGCGGTCAACGCCTTGCACCCGTTTTGCGGTAGCAATAACCATAGGCACGCCATGAATGGGGGCGAGGATTTTTTCAGGAAAACGTGTAGAAGCAAGCCGTGCAGGGATGATAATCATGGCTTACTCCTCTAAAAAATCCAAAATCGTCCCTTGGATAGCTTCTTGGGTGACGACCTCAGGGTGCATAATGGGTGCTTGAAATAAGGCGCCAATGGAGGAGGGAATCTTTACATGTAAAGCGCTAGAAACCCCTTCTAGGGCCACTTTATCTGGATGGGTGCGTGGGCTTTGTTGCAGGGCGCTAAAAAGTGTAGGGGCAAATTTCGTCCACTCGGCGGTCGAGCAAAGAATGTTTTTAAGGGGCTTAAGGTTTAGTGTGCGCACTTTGAGGCATGTGGCG
>Ga0075011_10001115_pt1 | contig 14406 bp, 7 predicted proteins | sample TARM_MetaG_T_14_FD_72354 | JGI IMG/M metagenome (GOLD analysis project Ga0075011, IMG submission 72354) | Freshwater microbial communities from Pennsylvania, USA, analyzing microbe dynamics in response to fracking - TARM_MetaG_T_14 | ecosystem: Environmental > Aquatic > Freshwater > River...
GAATTCGACGGCCCGTCCGGCAAGTGGGTCCAGACCACCCTGAGTGATTGGGGCAACGGAAACGGCAGCCACTACGGCGTCGAATCCGCCTCCGGCGGCAAGGGCAACGGCAAGGGGAACGGCGGCAACAGCGGCGATGACAAGTTCATCGAGAACAACGGAAACGCCGAGCGGCTGCTCATCCAGTTCGAGGACCCGCAGGACTCCGTCAGCCTCAAGTTCACGGGCGACGGCAACGGCCAGGAATCCATCCAGGCCTGGGACGCCAACGGCAACCTGATCACCGATCTGACGGTCAGTGAATCAGGCGACGTTGTCACCGTCACCAGCGCCAACGCCACCATCGGCACCGTCGTGGTCATGGCCGACCCCAACGATCCGAACGCTTCTGTGGCCCTCAAGGAGGTCTACGGCTCCGAGCCGGCCGACCACCTGTCCGGCACCTATGAGGCGGCCGTGATCACAGGCAACGCGCTGGCCAACGACCACGATGCCCAGGATACCGACTATACGGACGGCCCGGGCTACCCGGACGGCTCCACGCAACTGACCGTCACCGGCGCGGCCGCCGGCGACCTGGACGACCTGACTCAGGCCGAATACAACCAGCACCTGGCCAACGGCGATTTCAACGGCGACGAGGGAACCTTCAGCCTGTCGGATGACGGCGTGGGCGCGACCGTCCACGGCCAGTTCGGCGATCTGGTCATCGCGGAGGACGGGTCCTACATCTACACCACCCATGACGGCCTGCCCGCCGGCGACTACACCGAGTCCTTCACCTACCAGGTGTCCGACACGGACGGCGCCACGGACTACGGCGTGATAGAGGTCAACGCGACCATCAACACCCTGGTCGCCCACGCCGATCTCGGCGACGGGGCCATGGTCACCGACACCCTGCAATCCGACTACCAATGGCAGGGGGCTTCAGGACACGACATCAACTTCGCCAACCAGACCGACGGCAACCCCAACGAGTGGCAGACCCTGGCCCACGACATGGGCCTCAAGGTAACCGCCTCCATTGACGGATTGCCTGCCTGGGTAGGCGAGGTGGAAGGCCTCGGCATCGGCGTCAACACCCCGTTCATTCCCGATAGCCATGAGATCGAAAACGGACCGCTTTACCGGGAGGCCCTGAACCTGGAATTCGGCCAGGATGGACACGCACTGCCCGAGCATCTCTCCTTCCACCTCAACAACGTCAGCACAGGCGAAGACGTGATCTTCACCATCACGGACAGCAACGACCACACGTACACCGTGCACGTCGGATCGGGCGGCAACAACGCGACCTATTCCGACGGGTCGGGCACCATTGTGCTGACAAAGGCCAATAACAACCAGTACTACATCACCGGCAGCCACGAGGGCCTCGACGGCACGGGTGAACTGCTCATCAAGTCCGTGACCATCGGCGGCGCATGGCACACCAAGTTCTCGCTCAACTACATCAACGCCACCACCGGCGGCGAGTGGGTCGAGAACGGCTCCACCGGCGAACTGACCCTGCCGCCAGTGAGTGGCTCCCTGTTCGCGAACGACTACAGCTCGGACAACGCGGCCATGACAGCGGCCATCGTGGGCTCGGGCGTGGGCACATGGGGTACTCTGGAGGTCGCCGCCAACGGCGAGTGGACCTACACCCCGAACGAGAACGCCCACTCCATCACCACCAGTGGGCTGACCGAGCCCACCGTGGAACAGTTCACCTACCAGGTGACCGACTCCCACGGGCTGACCGACACCGCCACCCTGTATGTCCCGGTGCACGTCAACGCCACGGCGACCGGCGTCCCCACCGAAGGCAGCGACATCATCCACGGCAACGACGGCGGAAACACCATCGACGGCCAGGGAGGAAACGACTTCCTGTACGGCGGCGCGGGCGACGACACCATCGACGGCGGCGCGGGCCACGACTTCATCAGCGGCGGCGACGGCAACGACACCCTGTATGGTGGAGACGGCAACGACTACCTGTTCGGCGGCAACGGCAACGACACCCTGTGGGGCGGAGCCGGAAACGACGTCATTCATGCAGGAGCGGGCGACGACACCGTGTTCGTCAGTTCGGGCCACGACACCGTGACCCTGGGCGCGGGCGCGGACACCATCATGGTCGACCCCGGCTACCTGTCAGCGGGCGACGGCGGCGGGACCATGACCGTGACCGACTTCAACATAGGCGAGGGCGACCACCTCGACCTGAGCAGTCTGTCCGCAGGTCTGGTGGACGTCTCCTCCGCAGGCGACAGTGGCGATCTGGTCGTGACCATCGCCGACGTCAACCCGGCCGGTGACGACATAACCATCACCCTCCAAGGCGTGCTGCCCCCGACCCACGACGTGGTCGACCACCAGGTGGACCTGTCCGCCACGGGCGATGACCTGAATACGGTGATCCAGCACATCATCAGCTCCGGAGGACATACGTCCTAGGCGACAATTTCCCCCGGCCCGGCCAGACAACCGGGCCGGGGGAGCATTCCGGACTGCTTTTTCTCCTATACAAGGAGACCGATATGGTCGATAGTATTAATATGAACCAGACTACCATGCTCGGCACCTACGCCCTGGACGGGAACGTTCCGGTCGACCCGGAAATTGTCCTGTCCAATTGCCAGGACACGGCCATGCTCGGCCAGCTGGTGGGCATGTTCACCGGTGACCCCGACATCCGGTTCTTTCTCCTCCCGGACGTGGAACAAGCCGCAATCGATATGGGCGCGTCCTTCCACTTCATCAAGGACACCGGCAACTGGGTGCTGGCCAACAACAACACCATGCACGACGTCCTGTTCGACGATGCGGGGTTCAATCCCGGCGGGCATGAGGGAGTCTTCTCCATCTCCCAGCTGGACGATGGCTCCTACGCATTGAACACCGGCGCGGACCTGCCGCACGAAGCCCTGCTTGTGGACTTGCCCGAGCAGGACCTTTTCGCGGACGGACACAGCCATGTTCACGGGCACGAGGCGCAGACGGACGGCAACGAGCTCCATGCGGGGACGAACGACAACGGCCTGTTCATTGATCCCTCGGTGCTCGATCACGGCCAGAGCGAAATCGTGGTCACCAACTTCACCTTGGGCAGCAACCACCTGGAGTTGCCCGACAACCTGTCCGTCAAGGACGTGGTGGTGGACAACGAACACGATCTGACCTCGGTGATCCTTGCCCAGAACGACCATACGGGCGATGACATAGTGGTCAGGCTGCTCGGTGTCTCGCACCCGGACATGCCCGGTCACAATATCCATATTGACGCGGACCACTCCGGGGATGACATCATCTCTCACCTGATCCATTCCGGCCATCATATCGAATGATCGGGCAACGAAAAGACCAGGCACCAGCCAAAAACGTGCTCCCGGAGCACGTTTTTGGGCTAGCGGCCAGGCGGCATCATAAGGCCGCATTACAGCCCGCCTTCACCGCCAAGACTCCGCCGCCACTGCCTAGACCTATATTCAAATTATATTATTTTGAAATAATTAAACAAACGGCATCCCCCAGTACAGGCAACCCGATTTTTCAAACTTAAGAGAACAGGTCCCCTACATTCTTGACCATAATTATATAAACGGCTACAAGTTTACCAGTAAGTACCTTGCACAATCCAAACACGGGATAGAAAATGAAAAAACATGTTCTCGCAATTCTGATCCTTGCACTGTCGCTGTCAGTGCCCGCTTTTGCCGACAACGGCACGATGACGCTTAAGGAAAGCGTCGTCGCGGCGGTCAAACAGCACCCGCAGATCAAGGCCCTCTTGAACAACAAGGACGCCGTGGCCAAGGCCAAGCTTTCCGCTCTGGGCCGCTTCTTCCCATCCCTCGACCTGACCGGCGAATACGGTAAGCAGCAGTACAACAGCGCAGCTACCCGCAATAACGATACCGAGGAACGCTGGCGCACCCCCACCGATTTTCGGGCCACCCTGACCCAGCCCATTTTTGACGGCTTCGACCGTTGGCACGACTACAAACGCGAAGGCGCCCGCCTGACCTCGGCCGAAGGCCGCCTGGTGGATAACGTCGAGACCGTGGGCCTGGACGCCGTCCGCTCCCATGTGGATGTGGTCCGCCTGCGCAAGCTGGTCTCTCTGGCCGAAGACAACATCACCGCGCACCAGAACCTGCTCGATTCCATTTCCGAGCGCGTCCGGGGCGGAGCGGGCAACCGCGCCGACGAGATGCAGGCCAAGGGCCGCGTCGCCCGTGCCGAGACCACCCTGGTCACCTACACCGGCGAACTGCGCACTGCCGAGGCCCAGTACATCCGCACCGTGGGCACTGCCCCCACTTCCCTGGATGCCCCCCAGTACCTGCCGGACTATATCCCCGGCAAGGCCGACCAGATCCTGGATCTTTCCCTGAAAAACAACCCCAAGATCGCCGTATACAAGGCTGAGATCGACGTGGCCGAACAGACCAAGGGCCAGCTCGAGTCCACCATGTACCCGACCGTCGACGCCTACCTGTCCACCCGCCACACCGACAATCTCGACGGCGTGGACACCTATGTCCAGGACAACAAGGCCATGCTGCGCGCCCAGTGGAACATCTTCAACGGCACCAGCGACTACTACGATATCAAGACCGCAGCGGCACGCATCCGCGAGGCGCAGGACAATCTTCAGGACACCACTGACGACATCGTCCGCCAGGTGGCCTCCACCTGGGCCGATTACCAGTCCAGCCTGAGCCAGATCGAGAAGTACCAGGAAGCCCTGCAGTACAGCCTCGAGTCCCTGGACATGTACCTGATGCAGTTCAATGTGGGCCAGCGCTCCCTGCTCGACCTTCTGGACGCCACCAATGAGGTGTTCACCAACCGCGTGCAGCTCGAGACCGCGATCATGAACCGTGATTTCACCGTCTACAAGTTCCTGGCTCTCGAAGGCCAGCTCATGAAGACCCTGGAAATCGCGCCCGGCACCTACGAGAACGCATCCATGGAAACCGCTGCCAAATAAGTCAAGAAGCACTGCGAGAACAGTCTTCAAGGGGCGCAGCCAACGTGGCTGCGCCCCTTCTTCTTTTGCAGCCGCCGAGCCTTACGCCCCCTCACTCACCCAGCCCGGGACTCCCGGTTTCGGCGGAAGTCCGACAACAGCTCGCACAGTCTCACCGCTCGGCATCCGCTCCACAAAACGACTCGGGTACGTCAGCTCCCCAAACGCCCCATCCCTCTGGTCACTGTACAAACCTTCCGCGCACGCACGAACCGAGGCTTTCGAGAGTGGGACAGCTGTGCATTTTCTTCAGGGGCCTTCCGCCACGACGCAGCCTCCAACGAAAGGATGGAACCCCACGGGAAAATGTGCAGATGCCCCGCTAGCGGAAGCCGCGCCACAAGAACGCAAAAAGGCCCCGGCGCTATGCCGGGGCCTTTGCGTAACCAGATGGATGGGGCGGAATTAATCCTTGTCCGCGAGCAGCCTTTCACCGGCCGGGGTCTTGATGACGTCGGCCAGGGCGGCGATCACGGCGGGGTCGAACCGGTTGCTTTCGCCGGACAGGATCTCCAGGGCCTGTTCCGGATCCTTGGCACCCCGGTAAGAACGGGGACGGATCATGGCGCAGAACGAGTTGAGCACGGCCAGGATGCGGGCCAGCACGATGATATCGCTGTCGCTCAGCTTCTTGGGGTAGCCGGTGCCGTCGAGGCGCTCGTTCATCTGATAGATGGCCATGAGCACTCCCTCGGCGATGTCGATGTCCTTGAGGATGCGGTAGGCGTGGTCCACATGCCCTTCCATGACGGTCATCTCCTCGGCGGTGAGCTTGCCCGGCTTGGTCAGAATCTCGTTGGGCACAAACATCTTGCCGATCTGGGACAGGTTGGCGGCGGTCTCGATCTCGGCGATGTCCATCTCGGACAGGTGCATGGCCTTGGCCACTTCCACGGACAACCCGGCCAGGAGCTTGGTGTGGCCGCCCAGGTACGGGTCGGCCGCCTCGATAGTCGAGCCCAGGGCCTCCATGGCGTTCTTGATCAGCCGCTTGTTCTTTTCCTGCGCGGCCACGAATTCGGTCACGTCGCGGTAGACCTCGACGATTCCCTGGCAGGTGCCATCCTTGGCGCAGTAAGGCGACTTGGACACCTGAAACTGGTGGCGCTGAGAGCGGAGGAAAATGGGCTCGTTGATGGTCATCTTGCGTTTCTCGCGGACGACCACCTCGTCGATGGACTCCAACCGCTTGGCCGTGTCGAAACCGAACACGGCGGCGGTGTCCATGCCGAGGAGCTCCTCCTTGGGCCGCCCCGCGGCCAAGGCAAAGGCGTCGTTGACGTAGGTGAACTTGCCGTGTGCGTCCTTGAGCACGATGAACTCGTCGATATTGGCGTTGATGGAATCGATGAACAGCTTCTGCTCCTCAATCTGGGTGGCCAGAGCGCGGAACTGCTCGGCGATGCGCTGGCTCTGCACGCCGGTCAAAATCCACCAGGCCAGCCCGGCGATGAGCAGCGCGGTCAGAACACCCAGCCCGGCCAGGATGTAGACCGTGCGATTGTAGTCGATGACGGGCTTCATGGCCTGACCGTAGTCGATCTCCTGGACCAGCCACCAGGCCGGGCCGGGGATACGGACGCCCAGGGAATAGACCTTGGTGTCGGCGTCCTCGACGCTCGGCCGCAGTCCGAAGGGAATATGCCCGTCCTCATCGACCTCGACAGGAAAGCCCACGTCCAGGAAGCCGTCGGCGGTCCAGGGCGCGATTTCTCGATAGCCTGCACCACTCTTCTGCATAAGACGGGTCTTTTCGCCCTTTGCGGCCAGGGGCGAGTTGGACAACAGTTCGGTGATCTTGCCGGAGATCTGGCGGGTCATCATGAGCACGCCCACGGCCTGCTGCCCGACGGTCTCATCCGTGCCGCCCAAGGCGTCAGGCGGATAGACCGGCACGAAAACGTCCATCACCAACCCCTGGGCGGTCTTGCGCAGGGTGGAATACTGCGGCTCTCCCTGCTCGAGTGCCTCCATGGCCAGTCCGGCCTGCTCCTGGTTCATGGGCGGCAGGTAGCCGTCGGTGGCGATGTAGGCCTCGCCCTTGCGGCTCAGGATGCGGGCGTTGAGAAACCCCGCATAAGTGGAGAACTCGCGGAGCATGTTCTCCATCATCGGCAACTGTTCGGCCAGCGTGGCCCCTTCCTGGCCCTCCTTGGACTGGTCGGAGTGCAGCCGCCCGAAAAGATTGGACAGGTCGCCCGCATAGGTGTCCATCTCTGCGGCGTAAAGCCGGAAGAGGTCGGATTTGATCAACCGGTCACCCTGGTGCGACAGGGTGTCGAGCCAGGAACCGATGACCTCGGTGCGCCCCTGGGTCAGCAGTTGAAATCGCTTTTGCTGGTTCTCGAGCACCGAGGCCTCATTGTCCCGCACGGCCTTCAAGGCCAACAGGACGATACCCACCGAGATGACCAGCACAAAGGCCAGGACCACGCCTATCTTGACGCCCTGTCCGGCCCCTCCAATAGACTTGGGGACCTCTGCGGTCTTTGTAAGTTGTTCAGCCATGTCGATTCTCCATCTGGTTTTTTGGCCAACCCGAGAGGGCAGGCCTTATTGCTTCGCTTTTTGGTAGGTGGTCCGCTTCTTCGGAGCCACGTGCATCCAGCGGTAGTGCTCGTTGACCGAGTACTGCGGGATGTAATGCTTGTACTTTGTATGGGACAGAACCATGTTGGTCTGATTGTCGAGAATATAGATGTCGTCCTTGACATAGACGGCCAGGACGGCATGGCCGATGCCCCGGATGGCGTCGCGAAGGGCCACGATGCGCAGCTTATCGCCGGAAAAGCCGAGCTCTTGAAGGGCATAGAATTTGGCGATGGAGTAGTCTTCGCAGTCGCCCGATTTCTCGAGGAATTCCCAGGGCGTCTCCCAATAGTCGCTGACGCCCCAATTGGCCTTATCCAGACGGTACGGCCACTTGTTGAAGAATTTGGTCACGGCCTTGAGCCGGTCCAGTTCGGACTTGCCCCTGACCTGAGACTTGAGGGTCTCCCAGGCCTTTTGGGACGGGTGGTTGGCTGTCTTGGCGTCCTTGAAATACCCCTTCCAGGCCTTCATCTTGACGAGCACGCGTGTCCACTTGGGCAACTTCTGCAACTTGCCCTTGAACTCCATGGTCCCGAACAGTTGGCGCTTGTCCGGCTTGGACGCGGGGGCGTCGGCGGCAAAAGCCGCCGGAGGAAAGAGCAGGGCTGCGGCGATGCAGGCCGCGCAGAGCGCGGCCGCTGCCGTAGCATATATCCCCCGCATCCGCCTCATTCACGCCTCATCGTTCCCTGAGCGCGTTCTGCTTGGCCTTGAGCAACGGCTTGAGCAGGTAGGCCAAAACCGACTTGCGGCCGGTCAGGATGTCCACGCTCGCGGTCATGCCCGGGATAATCGGCAGTTGCTCCCCCCGATAGGTGATGGCGTTCTCCTTGGTGCGCACCTTGACCAGATAGTGGCTCTCGCCCTTCTCGTCCTCGATGGTGTCGGCCGAAATATTTTCCACCGTGCCGTCCAGGCCGCCGTAGATGGAAAAGTCGTAGGCCGTGACCTTGACCTTGGCCCTCTGGCCGGGATGCAGGAAGGCGATGTCGGAGGGCTTGACCTCGGCCTCGACCAGCAGGGTGTCGTCCAGGGGAACGACCTCCATGATGGACTCGCCGGGCCGGATGACGCCGCCTATGGTGTTGACCATGATGTGCTTGACTATACCCCTGACCGGGGAGCGCACGTCGGTACGGGTCACGCGGTCGCCCCCGGAACTCAGGTTCTCCAGGATGGAGTTGAGCTCCTGTCTGCGGGCGTTGATTTCCTCCAGGGCATCGGTGCTGTACTCGGCCTTGGCCTGTTCTATGCGCCCCTTGGCCTCCTTGGCCGCTCGCTGCACGCGAGGGATGCCCAGGGTCAGGGCCTGCATGTCGCCGTGCAGCTGCACCACGGTCTGCTCCAGCCGGAGGTAATCGAGTTCGGAGTGGATGTGCTTCTCCACCAGAGGCTTGGCGATGTTGCGCTGCTTTTCGGCCACTTCCAGGCTTTGCCTGAGCTGGTTGCGCCGGGCGACCATCTCGTTCACTTCCTGCTGGCGCTGCTGGTACTGGTCCTCCAGCAGACCGATGTCGATGTTCAGCTTGTTGCGCTGGGCCATGAATATGCGCCGTTGGTCATCGACCAATTGCGGGGCTTTTTCAACGACGTTGGCCGGGAAGTCCGGTTCATCCATGCCGTTGGCCTCGGCCGTGAGGCGAGCGATGGCCGCCTGGTGTTCCAGTGCCTTGCTCTGGGCGTCGCGAAAGTAGCTGGCGGCCTATTCGTTGGACAGGCGGCAGAGGATGTCGCCCTTCTCCACGGTCTGTCCTTCCTGGACAAAGAGCTCGTTCATGATGCCGCCTTCCAGGTTCTGTATCACCTGGATGCGCTGAGACGGGATGACCCTGCCGAAGCCGCGCGTGCGCTCATCGAGCATGGCCCAGTTGGCCCAGAGGATGAAGATGACCATCAGCAGCAGGATGGCCGTGGACATGATGTAGGCGAGCTTGTGGCCCTTGCCGTACATGGCCTGGTCCACCTCGCTCATGAACAAAAGCGTTTCTCTATCGTATTTCTTACTCATTTCGTCCTCACAGGGAAACCTTGATTTGACCTGTCCGCAGTCCGTCCAGCACGGCCTTCTTGGGTCCGTCCACGACGATCCTGCCACGGTCCATGATCACCAGCCGGTCCACGAGATCGAGCATGGAATGACGGTGGGTGATGACGATGAGCGTCTTGTCCTCGATATAGTCCTTGAACCGCTCCTTGAGGCGGTATTCCGACTGGTTGTCCATGTTGCTCGACGGCTCGTCCATGATCAGGATTTCCGGATCGGGCAAGATGGCGCGGGCGATGGTCACGGCCTGGCGCTGGCCGCCGGACAGGGAGGTGCCCCGCTCGCCGACCATCATGCCGAAGCCCGCCGGGTGGTCACGCACGAAGTCGTTGACCCCGGCTATCTGGGCCGCCGCGTTGATGGACTGGTCGTCCGCCTCGGGCAGGCCGAAGGCGATGTTGTCCTTGAGGGTGCCATAGAAGAGCAGGCTGTCCTGGGAGATGTAACCCACCTTGCGGCGCAGGTCGGCCACGTCCATCTGCCGCAAGTCGATGTCGCCCACCTGCACCGAACCCTCCACCGGCTGATACAGCCCCACGCAGAGCTTGCCCAGGGTTGTCTTGCCTGCGCCGGTGCGGCCCACAATGCCGACCTTCTCGCCCGGCTTGAGCTTGAGGTTGATGTCGTGGAGCACGGCCTTGTCTGTGCCGGGATAACTGAAGGCCACATCGGTCAGGGTCACGGACGGCTCGATGGTGCCGTAATGGAAGGTCTCCTTGTCGTCGGGCCGCTCGGACGGCATCTCCATGAGCATGTCCAAGGCGTTCAAGGCCATGCGGGACTGCTGGAAACGGGAGAGCAGCCCGGCCACGGCCGACAGCGGGGCCATGGACCGGCCGGACAGGATGTTGCAGGCGATCAGTCCGCCCACGGTCAGCTCGCCCTTGGAGATGAGGTACACGCCGGTGATGACCACGGCCACGGAAACCATCTGGGTGACGAAGACAGAGAAGGTGATGGACACGTTGGCGATGGTCTTGGCGTGGCTGTTGGAATGGGCGGACAGGCCGACCACGTTTTCCCAGCGCGCCTGGATGCGGCCCTCGGCCATGCTGGTCTTGATGGTCTCCAGCCCCTGGACGACCTCGAACAGGAGCGCGTATTTCTGGGTGGATTCCTTGTAGTGGTTCTCGATGATCCGCTGGAAGGGAATCTGCATGAACACGCCCACCAGGATGACCAGGGGCACGGCCACGAAGATAGGATAGGCGATGGGCCCGCCTATGTAGTAGATGACGCAGATGAACAGGAACAAAAACGGCAGGTCGATGAGCGCCACCAGCGACGACGAGCCGAAAAATTCGCGCAGGGACTCGAACTCTCGGATGTTGTTGGCCACCGCGCCCGCCGACTCCGGCATGTAGTCGAGCCGCGCCGAGGTCAGGTGATTCATGATCTTGGAGCCGATGAGCACGTCGGCGTTGCGCCCTGCCACGTCCACAAAATAAGAGCGCAGGTTCTTGAGCAGAAAGTCGAACAGATAGGCGATGGCGATACCGATGGCCAGGGCCCAGAGGGTCTCGGTGGCGTTGTTGGGAATGACCCGGTCGTACACGTTCATGACGAAGAGCGGCGAGGCGATGATGATGACGTTGGTCATGATCGAGGCGCCGATGACGTGCTTGTAGATGGGCCAGAACTTGCCGATGACCCCCCAGAACCAGCGCTTGGTCTTGAGCAGCTTGAGCTCGCTGGCCCGCTTGTCCAGCTTGGACGTGCGGTGGCAGAAAATGGCGTACCCGGTGTATTCCTCGTTGAGCGTGGAGATCGGTATCTCGGTCTCGTCCATGCCGTGGCCCGGCACGAGGACGCGGGCCGTGCTGCCGCTGAAGTCCACGAGCACGCAGGCGTTGCCGCCGCGCAACAGCAGAATGCACGGCATGACCAGCTTGGTGATCGACTGGAGCTTCTCGCGGTACACGGTCTTGGCCTTGATGCCGATGCGCTCGGCCGACCGGACGATGGAGGCGGCGGTGATAACGCCCTCCTGCTGGGGGATGCCCGCCTTCAGAGTGGCCGAAGAAACCGGCTTGCCGAGCAGGCGGCTGATGATCGACAGGCAGATGACCAGAGGCGGCTGAAAATCAATATCCTTGGGGGTCAGTCTCTCGTCTGTCTCCACCCGGATGGGCTGCTGGCCTGGCATACCGGGCATGGGGCCCATGCCCGGAGGCATCTGGCCCTTGATGGGCTGCCCAGGCTGAGGCTGCTGGCCGGGCTGCGATTGACCAGGCTGGGGCTGGCCGGATTGCTGTTGACCGGGCTGGGGCTGCCCGGGCTTGGGCTGGGCAGCCTGAGCCTGTTTGGGTTTGCCCTGTGATTGGCCGGGCGCGCCCTCTCCTGCCGGGGCAGGCTTGCCCTGCGCGGGTTTGCTTCCCGATGCCGCCGGGGCCTGGCCTGAGCCCGAGGTAGCCGGACCGGCAGTTTTTTCGGCACCGCCCGGCATGGGGCCGGTGTCCAGCCTTGTGGACCGAGGGGCGGCTTTTCCGTCATCGGCCTTGCCCGTACCGGGGCGAGGCGCGCCTGCGGCAGGCTTGGGTCCGGCCTGTTTCGGCGTGACTTCGGATCCGTTCGCGGGGTCCTGAGCGGGCTTCGAGGCTGCTGGTGACGCGGGCTTTTTCTCGGAAGGCATAGATTTCACTTGGATGAGGATTTGATTTTGCGCGCGGAGGCCGCCAAAAGGGGCCGCCGTCCACTTCTTACAGTATAGTCACACACACTTTATCTTGAGGCCTGTTTTGTCAAGCCTCGATTGGATTATTCCTTGTATCCCGCACAGTTCAAAAAAACCGTATGAGACGAAATTCAGGCTTTGCGAGCCCGGCGATGCCCGACGCCTTCGGACTTATCCATGGACCGTGATCCCGATCTTGCCCATGGCCCTGCCTTCCGCCCAATAGCGATGGGCCGAGGCGATGTCCCGGTAGCCGAAGCGGCGCTCGTCCAGAAGCACAGCCAATTCGTCCGCGTCGACCAGCTCGGCCACGCGCTCCAGAATCTCGCCGTGCCGCTCCCTGCCCTTGCCCGTGACCAAGGGCAGGAGCATGAAGACCACGTGCAGGGACAGGCTCTTGGCGTGCAGCGGCCCCAGGTCGTGGTTCGAGCGGGTATTGGTGGAGACCACCCGGCCGCCCATGCGGGCCGCCTTGAAGGAGTCGTCCAGGACAGGTCCGCCCACAGTGTCGAAGACCGCATCGAATCCCTCACCGCCTGCGTATTCGCCGACATATCCGTCCACACCCATGGCCGTGTAGTCGATGGGCGTGCCGCCCAAGGCCTCAACCACGGCCGCCTTGTCCGGGGACGAGACCGTGGCAAAGACCTCGGCACCGGCATGGACCCCGAGCTGCACGGCCATGTGCCCCACGCCCCCGGCACCGCCCTGGACAAGAAGCCGTTCGCCGGACGAGAGCCCGGCCTTGTCGAACAGGGCCAGCCAGGCAGTGGTGGCCACCAAGGGCACGGCACCGGCGTCCACGATATCCATGTTTTCGGGCGCCCGGGCCAGCAGCCGCTCGTCCGCGACAGCATATTCGGCCAGAGTGCCGGGCAGCCCCTTTACTCCGCCTGGGCAGCCGAAGACCCGGTCACCGACCGAAAAACGAGCCGCACCGGGGCCGGCCGCCTCCACAATGCCGGACATATCCATGCCCAGCAGGGCGGGCAACTCGGGCGCAAAAGCCAGGGCAGTGCCCATCGTGGCGATCTTGTTGTCGATGGGGTTGAGGCTCGTCCCGGCCACGCGGACCAGGACTTCTCCCGGCCCGGGTTCGGGAGTGGGCACGTCACGCTCGGCAAAGGGATATTCCCCGCCGTATTCCGTCAGCAGCATGGCTTTCATAAACAAATCCTCCGGTCTGGGCATTGTACCCGTAACTCCCTGCCCTGTACAGGCCCGCAGAAGGACGGCCAACGGGAGGCAAGCGCAGGAAGGACGCGGAAAATAGGTGGACCTCGGCGAGCGCGTGGTTCATTATAAAAAGATGTCACACAATGAACACAAGCCCCTCCGCCAGCCCGAAGTCCTGCCCATGTCCCGCAATGAGATGGACGCGCTCGGCTGGGAGGAATTGGATATTCTCCTGGTCTCGGGCGACGCCTACGTGGACCACCCCTCTTTCGGCGCGCCCCTGCTCGGCCGATGGCTGATCCGCCACGGTTTCCGCACGGGCATCTGCGCCCAGCCCGCCTGGAACCGGCCCAACGACATCCTGGCCATGGGCCGCCCAAGGCTGTTCGCGGGCGTCACCGCCGGGTCGTTGGACTCCATGGTGGCCCACTACACAGCCTTCCGCAAGAAGCGGTCCGACGACGCCTACACCCCCGGCGGCAAGGCGGGCGCGCGGCCCAACCGGGCGTGCATAAGCTACACCAACGCGGTACAGCGGGCCTGTCCCGGCCTGCCCGTGATACTGGGCGGCATTGAGGCGTCGCTGCGGCGCGTCTCACACTACGATTTCTGGTCCGATTCCGTGCGCAAGTCCGTGCTGCTCGATTCCAAGGCAACGGCCATCACCTACGGCATGGCCGAGAACTCCATCGTCACCCTGGCCGGAACCATCGCGACCATTCTGGACGAGACCGGCGAGGTGGACCTGCGCGCCCTGCGTCCCCAACTGGCCGGACTGCCCGGCCTGGCCGTGGCCGGGACACGGGACGACATACCGGACGATGCCGAGGTCATAGAACTGCCCTCTCACGAGACGATACTGGACGACCCGAAACAGCTCATCGAGGCCACCAAGCT
>Ga0075011_10001116_pt1 | contig 14405 bp, 14 predicted proteins | sample TARM_MetaG_T_14_FD_72354 | JGI IMG/M metagenome (GOLD analysis project Ga0075011, IMG submission 72354) | Freshwater microbial communities from Pennsylvania, USA, analyzing microbe dynamics in response to fracking - TARM_MetaG_T_14 | ecosystem: Environmental > Aquatic > Freshwater > River...
GAGCTAAATCACTCTATTTATAATAGAAAATAACTAAGAATCGTTAATGATAATGGCTTTCAATTATAGTTAAAATTCCTCCTCCACCACACCGAATATACCCCTTTAGGGTTATATAGGTTGTATCAAGATCCAGGTCACAGTTATAAATTGATCTAAAACAACAATTATTTTCTTACGACTTACAACCACTATTAAGACAGCTTAAAATATAAAAAATCTCCAATTCTTATTACTTGAAATAAGCCAGTTCACAACGCTGTCTATAACAAACAGAATATGGAGATAACATTGTGAGAAATGTGCATAGGATACTAAATTCCGCCGCAGCTTTATTGTTAATCGTAGGCTCAACCTGGAGCACTGCGAGCTTTGCTGCACCTGAAAAACAAAGAATTGAACCACGTAATCATGTATTTCAGGAAAATCATCCTGATCAATATAAAAGCTGGAAAGCGACCTCTGAAAGTGAAGAGATAACTGACGCGCTGGCAGAAGATCCCAACATGGTTGTCTTGTGGGGCGGATATGGCTTCGCAAAAGAGTACAATAAAGCTCGTGGTCACTTTTATGCCGTTGAAGATGTCCGTAACATCTTACGTACTGGCGGCCCAACAGACGAAAATTCCGGCCCTATGCCTATGGCTTGCTGGAGCTGTAAAAGCCCTGATGTCGCTCGTGTCATTGATGAACGTGGTGAAGAAGGATACTTCAAAGGCAAATGGGCGCGACTGGGTGCCGAAATCGTCAACCCTATTGGCTGTTCAGACTGTCACAACACCGCAAGTGAAGAATTCAAAAATGGTGAACCAGCACTGGCGTTAACCCGTCCACATGTGAAACGGGCATTTGATGCGATCAACATGCCTTTTGAAGAGCAGTCACGCTTAGATAAACAAGCGTCTGTTTGTGGACAATGTCACGTTGAATACTACTTCCCTAAACCACTGAACTCAGTGAAATTCCCATGGGACCAAGGCACCTCTGTTGACGCCATGGAAAAATACTATGATGAAATCGGCTTTAAAGACTGGACACATAAAATCTCTAAAGCGCCGATGCTAAAAGCTCAACACCCAGGCTATGAAACATGGCGTGAGGGTATCCACGGTAAAAACAACATTACCTGTGTTGACTGTCATATGCCAAAAGTGACAAACGAAGATGGTACTGTATTCACCGATCATAAAGTGGGCAACCCGTTTGATCGTTTTGAAGACACCTGTGCTCAGTGTCATACTCAAACCAAAGATCAACTACGTGGCATCGTTTCAACCCGTAAAGCTCAAGTGTTGAAAATGAAGCTGACTGCAGAGAAACAGATCGTAGCGGCACACTTTGAAGCTGGAGCCGCATGGGACGCTGGCGCAACAGAAGCGGAAATGAAAGATATCCTACAGGATATTCGTCATGCACAATGGCGCTGGGACTACGCCATTGCCTCTCACGGTGTGCATATGCACGCTCCGGAAGTCGCTCTAGAGATTCTGGGTACTGCGGTTGACCGCGCTGCGGATGCAAGAACTAAACTGGTACGACTGCTAGCGAAGAAAGGCATCACAGAGCCCGTAGAGATCCCGGATATTTCAACGAAAGAAGCAGCACAAAGAGCAATGGGACTTGACCCGGAACAGATGGAGAAAGAAAAACAACACTTCCTGGATACCCTGGTTCCTCAGTGGGATGAAGCGGCTAAAAAGCGTGAAGCGCAATACTAAGATTTAATCGTCTGCTAACGCACTAAGCAAAATGCCAACCTTTTAGGTTGGCATTTTTCATGGATATTCATAAATAAACCGGTAGGAAATCAGTAAGAAAATACAGAACGTTTAGCGAGCTTTCATGTTAATTGCAAAAGCGAATTCCAGTTATTCCAACCGCAACATTGATGAGCCGTGTAACACTGGAATTACAACAACGCTTTGGCCTGATTGAGTAATGCGACAACTTTACGCCGATCGACATCAGGGTGGTTAGAGTCCAATAACTGTACCCAGGTATCAATCGCCTGCTGATAACGCAAACTGATAAAATGATCGCTGGCAATCAAAGTCAACGCCGCCGTATTATCAGGCTCAATGGTCAGCGCCTGATTAAGTAGCGCATCAATTTCCGGTGTCAGCCGTTGCTTATTCACGTAGTACATCGCTGCCGCCTTGCCCGCTAACTGATTGGCCCCCGGTGATTCAGATAAACGAATCGCATAATCAAAGCAGGTTACCGCCGCTGCAAAGTCCTGCTCATACAGATAGCCTTGCCCAAGTTGATACCATAGATCAGCCTGATTAGGGTCTGCATAAAGCTTCTGCTGCAACTCCGACATAATATCGGCAGAACTTTTAATATTCGCTTCAACCTCAGATGGTTGCGGTTTGTCTTTCGCCAGCCATCCATATACAGGTACAGAAACAACGAGTGCAACAGCAAGTAATTGTTTCATCAATTTGATATTCCCCTTGCTTATCGCAATGAATAATAAGTTTACCGTGTTACCCTATCGATAACATTGATCAATACAAATTTATTGCCTATGAAAAACAAAATCGTACCATCAGAACAAACTCAGGAGAGCGCAATGGCAATGGCCAAAGCGATCCAAAAACCAGGGCAGACCAAAGAGCAAACTAAACTGATCGCTCAGGGAATTGAAAAAGGAATTGCACTATACAAAAAACAACAGAAAGAAAAGAGCAGACAAGCAGATAAGGCGCGAAAAAAAGCTGCCAAAGAAAAGCACAATGCAGCACAGACAAACGAACCCGAGAATATTTCTCAGGTCTCTCCGACAACATCAAACTCTTCTAACTATTTACCTTGGGTATTATTGGGCTTAAGTTGGATCGGTTTTATTGCTTACTGGCTGATGCAAAACCCATCATAAAGAAAAAGCCAGCATTGCTGGCTTTAAACAGAATATCCCAGGCTTGCCGCAATATCATTTTTGCGGTCAAAAACCCACTGGCTATCAAACGGTCCCCAGTCAGACAGTTGATAGTAACCGTCATTATGACGTCTACCATCCTGAACAAACATAAGTTCTATCCCTATCCCCGGAAGCGCTTTGATCACATCCTGGATAGTACGACGAGGCCACCCCGTTTTTTCAATAAGTTTTGGCACATTTGGCCGCTCTAAGCTTTCAACTAATAGGGCTAAATACAGACGCCTAGCGAAAACAGGACTCAATTCCATTGATACCTCCTAATCAATACCAATCTCATTATTTCCTTTTTACTTTGCGGTGTGTTGCGTTTGATCAATAAGTCTTCAATCGAATCTATTTGAAACAATTTTTCTGCCGGCCAGCCCCCTTACGACCGCAACCGTTAACGATTGAGAAAAAAACGCAACACTCTTTTGTCACAAGACGAGCTTCCTGATAGGATTTGGCAAACTAAATATCCCACAGATTCAAGTCTGACGCTGACGGAAAGGAAGATTATGACCACCACTATGTACGGAATCCCCAATTGCGACACCATTAAAAAAGCCCGTAAATGGTTAGAAGCTGAAGGCATCGAATATCAGTTCCATGATTACCGTAAACAAGGTATTAATAGTGAACTGGTCAAAGAATTTTGCGCATCACTCGGCTGGGAAAATGTGCTGAATAAACGTGGCACAACCTATCGTCAGTTGAGTCAGGAACAGAAAAACAGTTTAACCGAGCAGAATGCGATTGAACTGCTGGTAGAACACCCAGCAATGATCAAACGCCCAATACTGAACCACAATGGTCAGCTACATTTAGGCTTCAAAGCGGACAGCTACAGCGCTATTTTTGCTCAATAAAGCATTGCTCAAACGTAACATAACTTATACATAAGGATTTCAAGGATGACAGATAGCCCTGTTTTGGCTCTCGCAAAAGATTTAATTAGCCGCCAATCGGTGACGCCTGAAGATGCAGGTTGTCAGGATGTGATGATTGAACGACTAAAAGCGCTGGGATTTGAAATCGAAGTCATGGTGTTCGAAGACACCACCAATTTTTGGGCTCGTAAAGGAACCGAAGCACCACTGTTTACTTTTGCTGGCCATACAGACGTGGTACCGGCAGGTAAACTGGAACAGTGGCATACACCACCGTTCGAACCAACCATTATCGATGGCCATTTACATGGACGTGGTGCCGCTGATATGAAAGGTTCACTGGCTTGTATGCTGGTCGCCGTCGAGCGTTTCATCGCTCAGAATCCAGAGCATAAAGGCTCAATCGGTTTTTTAATTACTTCAGACGAAGAAGGCCCGTTCATTAATGGTACAACTCGTGTGGTTGATACATTAATGGCCCGGGATGAAATTATCGATATGTGTATTGTCGGTGAACCTTCGAGTACGTTAAAAGTCGGTGATGTTGTTAAGAATGGCCGCCGTGGATCGATGACCGGAGATATCACCATTAAAGGAACTCAGGGACATGTGGCCTACCCTCACCTGGCGCATAACCCGGTACATCAGGCTCTCCCGGCTATCGCTGAACTGACAAATATAAAATGGGACCAAGGGAACGATTACTTCCCACCAACCAGTTTTCAGATTCCAAACCTTCATGCAGGTACCGGAGCATCTAACGTGATTCCCGGCGAGTTTAATGTCCAGTTTAACCTGCGCTTTAGTACTGAACTCAGCGCTGAAGAAATCCAGCAACGCGTACACTCAACGCTGGATGCACATGGTTTAGACTATGACCTCAAGTGGACATTGAATGGCTTACCGTTTCTGACTGACACAGGTGATCTTCTGGATGCTGTGGTGAAAGCGGTGAGTGACGTCAATCATCAGGCTCCTGAGCTGCTAACGACCGGCGGTACTTCTGATGGGCGCTTTATCGCTCAAATGGGTGCTCAAGTGGTTGAGCTCGGACCGGTTAACGCTACGATTCACAAAGTAAACGAGTGCGTCAACATTAGCGATCTTGAGACACTGACAGATATGTATCAAAAAACCCTGGAAAACCTGTTAGCGTAATGATGACGGCGGATCAATTAACAGGCCATAGTGAGTCTCACCTTATTGATGTCATGGTTGGACAAAAGAACTTTGCTGTTCATCCATACGTCAAACAAGATTTACTGGCGCTGAAACAATCTGCCGATGCCGCTGGCTTTAACTTCAATATCGCCAGTGGCTTTCGTCCGTTTGAAAAACAGCTGTCTATCTGGAACAAGAAAATGTCCGGAGAACTGGTGTTACGAGATGAAAATAATCAACCACTTGATAGCAGTCATCTCACTGACGAGCAGAAAGTCCGCGCTATCCTGCTTTGGTCTGCACTGCCCGGAGCAAGTCGCCACCACTGGGGAACAGACTTCGATGTATTTGATCGTCACGCACTACCACCACATACCGGTTTAAAGCTTGAGCCGTGGGAATATCTGCACGACCACCAGCACCGTTTTTATCTGTGGCTGAAAGAGAACATTGAAAAACACGGATTTTTCTTCCCTTATCCACAAGGAGGGAGCGGTGTTGCATTTGAGCCCTGGCATATTAGCCATCGCGCGACAGCAAAACAGTGTCTAGCCGCTTTAACTCAGCCGCTGTTAGCGAAACAATTGGAATCTGCGCCAATTTTGGGTAAAGAGTATGTGCATAAACTGCTGCCAGAGATCTACAATCAATACATCGTTAATATCGGTGGTCAATAGCATGATAGAGTTTCTATTCAATCCTTGGGTTATCAGTTTTGTCGTTGTCAGCGTAATTGTTGGCAATATTGCGGCATTAAAATACACAGCCAATATGAAATTTGGCCAGCAGCAGAAAAAAAGCGATTTAGATAAACTTAACGACTTAGATCAGAAAGACAAAAACACCGACACAAAGTAACCTAATACCAATCAGTGAACAGAAAGTCGTACAGAAAATTCGCTGAACTCCCCAAAATAAGCTCACAAAAAAACAGGATGCTCAGCGCATCCTGTCTTCTTAATTGAACGAGTTGGTATCTAAGCTAAATTGGTATTACTCAGCTTTTGAACGCTGGTCAACAACATGAGCAATAACAGGCACCATATCCCGAAGCAGTTTCTCTTCAACCGGCTTACCAGAAGAATCGGTCACGTTAATCGAAGTACGGTTACCCAAATCACCAAACAAGAAAGTATAAGTTCCAGACTCAAGCTCAATCGGCTTAACGCCAATACTTTGCCAGAACTCATCATCCGGAGAGGCATATTTCGCTTTAATCGTTCCCTGAGACTGACTGCGTTCTTCCAACGTAAAGCCCATTTTCGGCAAAATGTTTGGCAAACGCGACCACAATACATCATACGGAGAGCGAGCGATTATCACAGGGAGGCCACTGCGGTCTGAACCCATTGAGATTGGGATCTGCTTGACCAGTTCACGGGCTTTACGCGCCGCTTCCTCACGAGCATCCAGATCATAACGAGTCGTAACCAAATTGGTCATCATCGCGTTATAGCGCTCTTTATTGGTCGAAGAAACAGGCATTTGTTTGCCATCTTCACGCCAGTCAATCAAAGAGATCTTAAAGCCGTAACGATTATTAACATACACCCGACTGACTTCATAACGACTTCCCAACTCTACATCTTCATCTTCGTAAACCCAGGAAACCCAATCCGTTTCGAGTCGATCACTGGTTTGAGAAAGCAGCTTAATATCACGTTCTTCAAGTACTTTTAAAACCGTTGACCAGACTTTATCAGCTTCTTCTTTGTTTACTAACCAAAGTGAAACCTCTCCATCCTTGCGCTCTGCCCGAGCTCCCGGAATTAATTCCAGAACTTGTTGAGGCGGACGAACGTCCACTGAATGTCCGACACCACCATGATAGTTACCCTGAGGGATTTCGTAGTTTGGATAAAACTCCGGAGTCGCGCCTTCTGGCAGTTGCCACTCGCTGAATTCTTTTGTCTCCAGGTAGGTAAAATCATCTTTGGCTTGTCGGCGCTGAGTCGAATTTGAACAGGCACTTAAAACCAGAACAGCTAGCGAACTGATGACTAGCTGATGCGTAAACTTCATTGAAACTCCTAAAATACACCGGGGTGTTTTGTTTTGCCCCGGCATTGTAATGAAAAGCAAGTTAAGAAATACAGGCTTCTTTCATCGCTTGGGCAACGACAGGCTGTGCTTGTTCAGAAAGTTGCGTTAAAGGTAGACGTAGATCACCAAATGAAATCAATCCAAGTTGATGAGCCACCCATTTTACCGGGATAGGGCTGGATTCAATAAACAGATTCTTATGCAATGTCATTAAGCGCAGGTTAATTTCTTCAGCTTCTTCAAATTTACCCTCTAACGCTAAATGCGTCATTTCAGCCATGTCTGCTGCTGCGATATTATTCGTTACCGAAATAACGCCCTGTCCACCAAGCTTCATAAATTCTAAACCTGTCGCATCATCACCACTCAACAACGCAAAATCTTGACCACAAAGTTCACGGTGTGCAGTAACCCGGCTTAAGTCACCGGTGGCATCTTTTAGAGCAACAATATTGTCTAACTTAGCTAAGCGAGCCACTGTTTCAGGTTTTAGATCAACAGCGGTACGACCCGGTACGTTGTACAGAATGATAGGAACCGTTGTCTCTTCTGAAATGGCTTTATAATGCTGGTATAAACCTTCTTGAGTCGGCTTATTATAGTAAGGCGTAACACTCAGAACACCAGCGATTCCCGTATTATTCAGCAAACGGCTGAACGTAATGGATTCATGGGTTGCATTTGCGCCAGTGCCTGCAATGACTGGAATACGACCGTTAGAAAACTCGACCGCTTTTTCTACTACTTTGACATGCTCTTCAATAGTCAGAGTGGAAGACTCGCCTGTCGTACCGACTGCAACGATAGCATCTGTCCCAGATTCCACATGGTAATCAACAAGCTTTTTCAGACTATCAAAATCGACTTCGCCATCTTGGGTAAAGGGTGTAATTAACGCTACGATACTTCCTGAAAACATGTCTATCTCCATAAATTAATGCTTTCTGCATGTTACTGCATGGGACTAAAAAAACACAAGAGGCGAAGTTTGCTTAAATGCACCTTATTCGTGAATATTTATCATATGTTAGAGCTTTCGCCCACTCTGAAGGACAGCAAGCATTATATCGGTACTTTTACTGAGTTTGTTAACACAATGAAAGGACGTTTTCAGGCTCACTTTCTATACTAAAAAGTAGCCACTTATAATCGGCAATTTGTGTTACTATGCGCAAAAATAACAAAGCGACTTATCAATATGACTCAACATCTTGTAATCACCGCAGTAGGGACAGACAGACCCGGTATCTGTAACCAGGTTGCAAAGCTGGTTACACAATCAGGTTGTAATATCATTGATAGCCGAATTGCCTTGTTTGGCAAGGAATTCACACTGATCATGCTTTTATCCGGAAACACCAACAGCATAACTCGTGTTGAAACGACACTACCACTGCTGGGACAAGAGCAAGAATTGATTACAATAATGAAGAGAACCTCTCCCCCGGATCAACAATCAAATGACTACACCGTTGAAGTGTACGTTGAATCAGACGATCGAATCGGTCTTACCGAGCAGTTTACCGAGTTTTTTGCCGAACGGAATATTGGTATGGCTTCATTAAGTGCACAAACCGTGAATAAAAATAAACTCGGCCGGGACAGCGATCAATTTCATATTGCTATTACGGCACATGTGGATTCGGAATATAACCTGATGCAACTTCAGGAAGACTTCGACGCAAGGTGCAATGCTTTGGATGTACAAGGTTCGCTCAACTTTATCAAAAACAGCCAATAAAATAATGTAACTCTACCCGCTTACTCATCAGGCGGAAAAGAGTTCTATCAGTCAAATGAAAAAGGAAATGCAATGGATACTCTTAAAGCAGGCTCACCCGCTCCTAATTTTTCTCTTCTTGATCAAGACGGTAACCAAGTAACACTTTCTGATTTCGCGGGAAAAAAAGTTCTGTTCTACTTTTACCCTAAAGCTATGACTCCCGGCTGTACTGTTCAGGCTCAGGGCTTACGTGATATTAAGGCTGAGCTTGATGCTCATAATGTTGTTGTACTTGGTGTCAGCATCGACCCGGTGGCACGATTAGGAAAATTTATCGCACGTGATGATTTAAATTTCACACTACTGTCGGACGAAGACCACCAGGTTGCTGAGCAATTCGGAGTGTGGGGCGAGAAAAAATTTACCCTTGAATAAAAAGTTTGACAAAAAACCTTGATTAATTCTTATGACAGCTTACCCTTGTTGTCAGACAGTAAAATTTGAGGTTACTCTGTGTCAATCGATCACAATCAAACAGAAATTGTTGAAAATGATTTTAGATTATTAGAAATAGAAATAGATACTCTAGCTAAAATCAAATTAACAGAACAAATCAATGACAATACTGGTGAAGTGGCTATTACCGCCTCTTTAGATCCCTCCCTCTTAAAAAGCCGAATAAAAAAAACAAAAATAATCCTTTCTCCTGAAGGTGCCGTTGTCTACCCCCAATCTCTTTACCTAGTGTCTAAGTTAAGAGGTGAAGGAAAAATCCAAGACACAACCACTATTGCCAAAGCACTACTGATGTTTACACGCTTCTTGTACTCTACACATCACACTCAATTAAATGAGGATGGTAATGAAATTCCTGCGGAGTACCTAACTTACAAGAGCCTTTCAAGATATGAAGAAGAAGGTGCACCTTGGCGCTTTGCCGAATTTCTTATAGAGAATTGTCGCCATAGACAATCAGATGGAGATGAAGCTTTGTCTCTAACAACTGCAAGAACTTACATGGGTGCAGTTATTGGTTTTTATAAATGGATGCAAAAGTACGGGTACCTTAAAAATGATGATGACCATATTGTAACTCACTTTAGTAAAGGGATATCTCCTCATTATGAGTATGACCAACATGATATGCTCGCACATACGAAATCAAACGCGAGAAGAGAATATGAAATATCAAACATCATGAAGATGTTCCCTCGCTCAGAATCTACTCCTGCCCATAAAAAGTTAAAACCAATGCTTCCGGAGCATTTAAGTTTATTCAATGAGTATATAGATCGCTTACCAAAACCTTTTTCTTTGATGTTCAGATTAGCAGTTAAAACAGGCACTCGGATTGAAGAATTAACCCATTTCCCAGCTCACAACATTGGGGAAATTGATGTAAGTGAACTTGATGTTGTACCTATTCGCTTGACGGAAACGAAGGGTAACAAACCTCGCACTATAGAAGTCCCACTTTATTTATATGAAGAGCTTGAACAGTACAAGTACAACAATCAACGAGCTCTAAATAAATTAAAACGAGAACAATTAACAGAACCAGAAATCGTTAATTATTTGTTTATTTCAAATAAAGGGAAACCCTATTCAGAAAATACCTTGGAAAAACACTTTTACAAACTACGTGAGATGATTCAAGAGGTTGAACCAGCATGGTATTACCGTGTTCACGATTGTCGTTCAACATTTGCAACTCAATGGCTTTTAACAGAGTCCAAACTCAGAGATGTTAGTTACGAGTTTCTGATAGATGAACTATCTGAATTAATGGGGCATGCTAGTACTAAAACAACTGAAAAATATATCAAATTTATGAATAGCTACAAATCTCAAATCAGTGTAGCAAAATACAAGAATAACAAATTAAACGGAGGGTGGTAGTTTGGCTAAAAGTCCTCTTTCCAAAGGGTCTGAGCGAGTAAAATTGACACAGAACCGAAAAAATATTATTCCTCTCAATCTTACTATTCCTTATATGCTCACTAGCTTTAAAAATACAGAAGAGTTTGACATTTCCCATTTAGCACACATTGATTGCGATAAAAACAACGACGTTGTTGTTAGTCGCACTCCTTACCTTAGGAGCTATTGCCGAAAAGCTCAGGAATATGTAGCCAATGGAAAATCATCAAAAACAGTGACTGGTACCTACGATATATTTAGGGCTTATTTACGCTTTTGTGATTCCGTAAACGTTAACCCTTTCACAGAAGAAGGATATCTTAAGTATGCAGGTAATGACGGCGAGCTAAGGCATCGAGTTAAAGTTTATACCCCTTCGAAATTTTTATGGGAAAGAAGTCACGATGACGAATTAGGAATAAAAGAAAGTACAGCCGGTCGCATTATTTCTACATTATCAACCGCACTTTCATGGTGTGGATTGCCTTCTGAGCGTTGGAGGTTATTGCATCGACCTTTCAATAGTATAAAAGCCTCATATGAGGCATATACAGATGATGACGAGAAAATGATAGTGTCCCGGCTGAGTGACTTGTTTTTCGGTCTAGCATCCCAGTTGATAGCAGTTAAAAAAGATAACTTAACCATGCCTGATGAGTTACCTGTATCCATTGATTTTGGTAAATCTAAAGAAACGCTGATGGTTACAACATCTTTAACCCCACGGACTGGATCAATAAATTATGCTTGCGCATTTAACCTTACAATGGGCGCGGCCTATCATCTGATCTGTTATTTCACATCACTAAACGATAGTGTAGTTAGAACTATAGCTCATCCTATTATCGTCCATACAGATGCACGGGATAAAAGTTTACAAACAATAAAGGTATCTGGCTTTAAGGCAAGAGCCAATAAAGAAGTCGATGCTATTCTGACCAACGAATCTAGTATTTCATTTGATGTTGAAAAAAAGAGCGGGGTTCTGTTTATCAATACTCTTGCAGAACTATCAAAACTATATGGAAATACCAAGGAGCTACTTTTTTCACTAGATAAGAATGAGAAAGAAAGTAATGTATTCAATATAAGAATGATCAATAGACATATAACCAGTACAGTAAATCTAGTATCAGAACAAAGAGCAGCATGCCTCCCTTGGTTCAAAGAATTGTTTTACTCTTATCTTAACGGTGAATACATTGAACTAAGAAACACAACTAATAAGCTTGGGCGAATTTCAGTCAGAAAACACCGTAAGCCGATAACAAGCAAATCACTTATCACTTCAGGTTTATTTAATTCAAGCTACTGCATTTTGTCTTGCTATACCGACTCTATGCTAAAAGGTATATTGCTGCCACTTAGTTATTCAACGATAGATAAAAACGGAAATATTACAGTTTCTTTTCAATACCAAAATGGTAGTAGTGGTGAGTTTATCATCCCTGCTGGGGATAAAGTTATAATCGAAGATATAGAAGGATGGGCCACACAAAGAGCCAGAAGACAGTTAAAACACCTTCCACGACTACTATTAAAAATAGGGAATGATTATAATGCAGAACAATGGGAAGGAATTAATCCTATTTCATCTAACTTAATGTCGAGATGGGCAATTAAGCCTGATGAATACTTTATTTCACTATCATCTAGTCGATTTCGAGAAACTACCAGTTCGCAAGAGTACAAAGTTGGACGCATGAGTCACTTGGTAAATTTGCTTCAAAATACACTAGAAACACTAAACAAGCACTATGCAAATGGTAATCCTAGAGAGAACAAAATCATTCTATCACAAGGCATACAAGTGCTTGAGCGAATAGCTCAAAGTGGCTCTCTTGAAGAAGCAAAAGAACACGTCACTTCTAAACTAGCTATTCCGATACTCACTTATAATGAATGGCTTAAGAACAAAGAAAAAACCAACCCAAACGGGATTGCATGTAACGGCGAGCAAGATATTCAAAACGGAAAAGGCACACAAAGAGAAACCAACAAATTAATGGGGCTGCAACTACCTTGTGCTGAGTTTGATATGTGCCATATGTGTAACTCAGCAAAAGCAGTGGATGAACCCCAAGCGATATATAAGCTTATATCTTTCATAGATGTGTTGCGAGAATCTCTAGACCAGCACCCTTACGCCAAGCAACATGTTCTGGATAAGATTGAAGCTTTCGAATACACACTCGATGGTGCCAGTGCAGATGTATATAAGGAAGCTTCGGAACTATTCAAAAAAAATGGTCGACATCCTCGTGTATCACTTGATCACGCCACTGTTTCTATTTATCGCTAAGTAAAAGGGGTGATTATGATTAAAACATATGACCTAGAGCACTTTGAATCAATAAAGAGTGCGCAGTACAACGTTGGGGTACACCGAAATTATATTACTGATGTTTTAAGACCTGCTATTGAACGAGGCGACTGGGATGAGTTTGAACAACTTGATATTGGATTCACAGTGACTGGTGATTCGCTAGGTAAAATTGGCGATAACACACAGTGGGGAAAGCTCCATAACTTCTTTGAACCCAATGCTGTAACGACTAAAACACTAGATTTCACGTTAAATGGAAATGTTATTGAGCGCAATCTTAAAAATCAGCTAAAAGCGCTGATTTTAAAAATGATGTGGTATTCCGAACATTTCTATTCATTCACGTCGATTTATGACACTTTAACCGCTTTAAAAAAATGCATCCCCCCTCTTCTAAATGAAGGTTTGAACAGCTTCAAATTTATTGATTTTCAACGTCTTGAACAATGGGCTTTAACTGAATCTACCGAAATAAACTTTGAACGGGCGAGTATCTATTCAGCCCTAAACAAGCTTGTTGTTGAGGCGAGAGGATTGCCATACTCTGTTGGATTAAAGAAGAAAGTACTCGCAAAAAATTTTGGGCTAGAGTTTAAAGAGAAAGAGCAGTTTACCGTAGTTCCTCAACGGCTATACTATCTTGGCTTAACAAAATCAGAGGATCTCATCAATCACCTCTACCCTATACGGAATGAACTGGGCAAGCTTTCAACCTACCTTTCCACCTATTTTGATAAATTATATCAAGGATATGCGAAATATCTTATTAGCGATAAAGCCTTAACTTTGAGCGGTAAGATTATTTGGAATTTGGCTCTGACCAATAAAAATGCCAGACGAAAAAGTAAAGCATTTAAAACAGCCTTTCTTGATCTTAACGCTCCAACAGAAGAACAAGTATATAAGCTGTTAAAAACTCACAAACCAGAGATTAAGTCAGAAAACCACGAAACCTATCACCTTGACTACTCGGTACAAATAGGCGAAAGCACTGTATCAGGCTTTCATAATGCCCAAAAAAAATTTAAAGAGTTTAACGGGGGGTGCCTATGGGGCTTAATGGCACGTTCTGGTATGCGCTCTGATGAATTATTCCACCTCCACACAACTAAAGGGGTAACGACTGAAACTATAGCAAAGCAAGCTATCCATGTACTCCACGCGGACCTATCTAAAACAGTGAAAGGCATTCAGTCAAAGCAAGATGAGTTTGTAACAACTGAACTGGGTAAAAGAGCTTACGAAATATTGCAAGCTCTTCATGTCCCACTCCGAAAGTTGCACCCTGAAAGCAAGAGGTTTTTCCATACAATCTCCGGTGACTTTGCTGCAATTCAAAAAGCTCCTTTATCCAAACACTATCAAGACTGGTTTAATAATTCTTTTGAAGGCAGTTTAGCACTAACAAAAGAAGACATC
>Ga0075011_10001119_pt1 | contig 14400 bp, 10 predicted proteins | sample TARM_MetaG_T_14_FD_72354 | JGI IMG/M metagenome (GOLD analysis project Ga0075011, IMG submission 72354) | Freshwater microbial communities from Pennsylvania, USA, analyzing microbe dynamics in response to fracking - TARM_MetaG_T_14 | ecosystem: Environmental > Aquatic > Freshwater > River...
CGTTCTATCGGGAAGTGTGAGAAGATCATTGAATCAATTAAGGGTAAAAACAACTTAAAAGATTCGACTAAGAAGCTAGAAGCTCGTTCGGTTGATGCAGACGACGTAGAAGCGTTGGTTGCATTGATTAAAGAAGTTCAGCCAGATCTTGTCATTAACGCTGGCCCTCCGTGGGTTAACGTTGCAATCATGGAAGCGTGTTATCAAGCGAAAGTCTCTTACTTAGATACATCAGTAGCCGTAGACCTTTGCTCTGAAGGTCAACAGGTTCCTGAAGCTTACGATCCACAATGGGCTTTCCGCGAGAAGTTTGAACAAGCAGGAATCACAGGTATTCTGGGTGCTGGTTTCGATCCTGGCGTAGTGAGTGTATTTGCCGCATACGCAGCGAAACATCTGTTCGATGAAATCGATACTATCGACGTAATGGATGTGAACGCAGGTGACCACGGTAAGAAGTTCGCAACTAACTTTGATCCAGAAACAAACATGCTGGAAATTCAGGGTGATTCTTTCTACTGGGAAAATGGCGAGTGGAAAGTGGTTCCATGTCATACGCGTATGCTTGAGTTCGATTTCCCGAATTGTGGTCCATTCAAAGTGTACTCAATGGCACACGATGAAGTTCGTTCTCTGAAAGAGTTCATTCCGGCAAAACGTATTGAGTTCTGGATGGGCTTCGGCGATCGTTACTTGAACTACTTTAACTGCATGCGTGACATCGGTCTGTTAAGCCCGGATCCGGTTACGCTGCATGATGGTACGGTTGTTCAACCTCTGCATGTATTGAAAGCTCTGCTTCCGGACCCAACGTCACTGGCTCCCGGATACACTGGCTTAACTTGTATCGGGACCTGGATACAAGGTAAGAAAGACGGCAAAGAGCGCAGCGTGTTTATCTATAATAACGCTGACCACGAAGTGGCTTACAAAGATGTAGAGCACCAAGCCATTGCATACACTACGGGTGTGCCTGCAATTACAGCGGCTCTGCAATACTTCCGCGGTGAATGGGCTGACGCTGGCGTATTCAATATGGAACAGCTAAACCCTGATGTGTTCCTGGAAACGATGCCAGAGATTGGTCTAGGCTGGGATGTTTTGGAATTAGAACCTGGTCAGCCAGATATTAAGATCCTTAAATAATCGTTGTTGTCATCCCAGAAAATGCATCGCATTTATCTGGGGCCTAGGTTTATTGTGCATCGTAGGTTCCATATATTGTGTACTGAAATTCTGCAATGACGATAGTGATATTTACAGAAAGCCGATGCGTTAGCGTCGGCTTTGTTCAATTTTAGAGTGAACGTAGAAATGCAAAAAAGCGAATTGAAAACGCCATACTTCATGATCGATGAAGACAAGTTGGTTGCGAATTTAGAAATCGCTAAACGCTTGAAAGAATTGTCAGGCGTTAAACTGGTTTTAGCACTGAAGTGTTTTTCAACTTGGGGTGTGTTTGACATTATCAAACCGTATCTGGATGGAACAACAAGTTCAGGTCCGTTCGAAGTAAAATTAGGCTACGAGAAGTTTGGTGGTGAAACCCATGCATACAGCGTGGGTTACAATGAAGATGATGTTAAAGAAGTGGCAGATATCTGCGACAAGATGATTTTCAACTCCCAATCTCAGCTAGCAGCGTACCGTCACTTGGTTGAAGGTAAAGCATCGATTGGTTTACGTTTAAACCCGGGTGTGAGCTATGCAGGTCAGGACCTGGCTAACCCGGCGCGTAAGTTTTCTCGTTTAGGCGTCCAAGCCGATCATATTGATGCGTCTGTATTTGAAAGCATCAACGGCGTGATGTTCCACATGAACTGTGAAAACAAAGATGTCGAGGCATTTATCAGCCTGCTGGATTCAATTTCAGAACGTTTTGGTGAATACCTGAATAAGCTTGACTGGGTTAGCCTTGGCGGCGGTGTATTCTTTACATGGCCGGGCTACGATGTAGAAAAACTCGCAGCAGCGCTTAAAACGTTTTCTAAAAAGCACGATGTTCAACTATACCTTGAGCCGGGTGAAGCGATCATCACTAAAACAACAGACTTAGTTGTGACTGTGGTTGATATTGTAGAAAACGAAATGAAAACAGCGATAGTCGACTCTGCTACAGAAGCACATCGCTTGGATACGCTTATTTACAATGAGCCTGCATCAGTGTTGGAAGCGTCTGACAGTGGTGAGCACGAGTATGTGATAGGTTCATGTTCTTGTTTGGCCGGTGACCAGTTCTGTATTGCTAATTTCGATCAACCATTAGAAATTGGTCAGAAACTTCACATTATGGATAGTGCTGGTTATACCATGGTAAAACTGAACTGGTTTAATGGTCTCAAGATGCCTTCAGTCTATTGCGAGCGCAGTAGCGGCGAAATTCAGAAACTGAACGAATTTGGCTATGATGACTTTAAGCGTTCGCTGTCTCAGTGGTCGGTAAATTAAATCTTTAACTAAAAAACCACCGTTTGATACGGTGGTTTTTTTTAGCGTAAAGCGCTGAACTTTTATTTATCCAACTGGGTATTAAGACTCAATAATGACCCGGGTATCATCGCTTAATGCTTCCAGCTCACTAGCGATGTCTTTAATTTTTCTTTCGACCGGTAAACGAATAGCCAGGTTGGCGGTGAATAGACTTGAGCTGACGCCGCCGCCGCCGGCAATAAAGACACGCTGGCAATCCATATCCAGAATCTGTACATCCTGATCATCAAGCACATGGGTGATTTCGTTGACAACCCCATAACGATCATTGGCATCAATGCGAATTTGGTGAATAGCGTCTTCAAGTTCAACGTGCTCATCAACATCGACAATATTAACCAACAGGTCATCATAAGACCGAAACGCCTGTTTAACGGCATCAGCATTTTCTTGTGGTACTTCAACTTTGATGACGGCAGCAACTTCACTTTCAATAAAGTTTACTTTACTAATTAGCCACTTACCTTTGTTGTCATTGGTGACTGCAGAAAGAGCTTTAATTGTTGCAGGTGTGGCTTTACCAACAAAACTTACTATAAAAGTACATGTCATAGTTAACCTCCGAACATCACATGATAATTTATTCTTTGAGTTTAGGTGTTATGAGTTTTAGATAGTTGACCAAGGTCAATTTTATGAGATTGCGATTATGTGGAAATTTCATTTATTTAACCGCTCGCACAATTGTCGATGCTACTAATAGTGTCTGTACTAGAAAATGATTTTTCAAGGGTTCATATGACTGATTAATATGAAATTATTATTGCCAGAATCAATAATAGCAGGGGAATAGAATGAAAGTGCCGTGGCGGTACTTTCATTCCGTTGATATGAAGGTATGGGGTTAAAAAGTAATTTTCAAATTCATCGAGTAGAACTGATCGTCATATGCCACACCTGAGCTCAATGCGAAATTGGCAGCATCGCTATTTCCATACCATGGGTCGGTCTGAAGCTGGAATTCAGCAGAACCGCCCCAGGCTTCGCTTACCCAACCGTGAATATGCCCCACAGGGTTGAGGAAAAACAGACTGATATCCCCCATGGTTTCCGAGCCTAGAACTTCACCACCGCTTGCGACAATTTCCTGCTCTGTTTCAAACATTAATTCGCCGACAACTGCACCAAAGAATGGCGTAATGAAAAGGTCCTGATACGATGGAACTTCAGCAAAGGCTTCGACACCGTATTCCCAGAAAAATGCAGACATGGTGAAAGAGTACAAAAACGAGTGAAACTCATTGTATCCGGCATGACGAGCGGCAGTATAGTAGACACCACCAAAATACGGATGCATGATGTAGTTAAGGTAGTGTTCATCCCGGTCCCATACTGGCCCAGAAGATACGTTATCTTTCCACTTCTGTCCCAGTCCACTAAGGTCGCGATCTTCTTCATCCCACTTAGTTACTGACTCCGGGAGTAGTGTCATAAAAGCAACGGTCGCAACACTCAAGCCCAGTATGGTATAGGTTTGTTGTCTGAGATATTCTGCATCATGATGCTCAGAAACCGTGAGATAGCGGGGGAGTATTGGGGCGTCAGTATTCAGATCTGTGTTTTGGTCTAAGCTCGCGGTAAAGGGAGAGGGTGCTTTATAAGAATACTTTGAATCAAAGCGACAAAGTAGTTCATCACAGTTTTTGCTGTAACCGAAGTCAATGGGTTCATAACTACCGAATTGACTAGCGCTAGCACAGGCTGAAAATGATAAAGTTAGAGCTGTGATGGTTTTTTTAAGCACAGATGTCTCCAAGACGCTGTTTTTGATGATCATTGTCACAATTATCCATTAAAGTGTTGATTATGGAAACATCAAATTGTCGGTAAATAAAAAACTCTTGAACAAATAACACACTTTGCAACATATACTGAGTTTTCTAGTACCGAGTATAGATTAGGTTAATATATTAAGGGTGAGAATATGCTCAAAATAGCGATGTTGAGTACGGGAGAGGAAGTTCTGCATGGTGATATCGTGGATACGAATGCCGCGTGGCTATCGCGTGAATTTTTTCAGAACGGTTTTGGGCTAACGAAGCGTTCCACTGTCGGCGATGCACAGACGGCGTTGGTAGAAGAGCTCTTAATGTTAAGTTTTAACGCTGATGTGGTGATCGTTAATGGTGGCCTGGGGCCAACGACGGACGATTTGAGTTCTGAGTGTGCTGCCATTGCGGCAGAGCAGGAATTAAAATTGTTTCCTGAATGGTTGGAAAAATTAGAACGATTCTTTGCATCACGTAATATGCAAATGCCTGAGAGCAACATAAAACAAGCGATGTTGCCCGAGAAAGCGATAGTGCTTGATAATCCAATTGGTACCGCATGTGGTTTTAAAGTTCAGATAAACGATTGTTGGTTTTATTTTACACCTGGAGTGCCTAAAGAGTTCAAGCTCATGGTCAGTGAGCAAATCCTACCAGATCTGAAAAAGCTTCACCCTAACTTATCAGGGTTGGAGTGCAGTCGTTTGTATACCTTTGGTACATCTGAGTCTGGTATTTCAGACAAACTTGATAAGCTGCAGTTACCACAAGGGTACATGTTAGGTTATCGATCTTATCTTCCTTATATTGAGGTGAAGTTATTCGGTCCTAAGTCTGATTTGGACACCCGCGTTAAATTGTTGCAAATGATTTACGCCTTACTGGAAAAACATGTGGTTAGTGTTGATGAGCCAATGTTGGAACATCTTGGTCATTTGATGGCTGATAAAGGTCTGTCGTTGGCCATCGCTGAGCAGTCAACAAAAGGTTGGCTATCAAACTGGTTGTTGAGTAACCCCAATATCGAGAAACTTAGTGGGCACAGTTGGATCTTGAGTCATACCGCTGAGGAAGGATTGGGCGAGCAAGACCCTCTTGCAGCAGCATTTGCATTGGCCGCTGCAACCAAAGATAAATGTTCGACGGATTTATCTCTTATCACCGGAGCGGTCGATGGTGACCAGTTTACTGTTGCGATATCTGCTCCCCAGGGAGAGTGGGGACAAATTGCGAAATTCAACCGCGTTTATTCGTCTGCTGAACAGAAACAGGTGATAGGAACGATTGCGGCTGATATGTTACGTCGTTATCTGGAGGGCAAGCCGATTCTGACTCAATACAGCTCGGTGACATGTATAAAGGAGATGTATTTACCGAGTAGTATGCTTGACTGAGAATCAAAAGTTTAGCTGTGATTTTATTTTTAACTTACTGATTTTAAGATATTATATTTTCCCGTATGGTGGTTGGTAATAAGCCTATGAATCGTAGACTTATTACCAAACCACACTCTTACCTTTTCGTTATGCTCAATTTGTCTAAGTGATAAACCGATGATTTTATAGAGGGTGTGAATTTGTCTCACAAATGAGCCCTCCGCATTCTGCTTTTTGTTTGTACACTGATATCTCGTTGGTGGACTTCGGCAGGAGGCTGGGTATGTTTTCTCAATCAAAAATAATCGTTTGGTATGAAGTAGCAAGTCAAAAAGTCATTTTGGGAGAGGCGATTAGCGGCAATGGCGATGTCGTTTCATTGTGGCGTCATGCTCCCGTTGAAGACAATAGTATTAGCTATCAGGGATATCGTTTGTCTCTGTTAGACGATGATGGGCGGGAGATTGGGTATAAGTCTGTGTCGATGGGGACCGCTGATGAAATTCTATTCGGGTTCGGAATGAATAAAGCCAGAGCTTAGCTCTGGCTTGGTTTATTAGGCTCGTTTAGCTTTCGGATGATAATTCACATCACTGAGTTCTAATTGGGTTTTGGCTTTACATATACAAGGCAAAATTTCATTTGTCTGAGTATAAGCCATGGCAAAACCAACATATTCGACTTCACCAGAGAGCAGTGTGCAGCGGCACGCGCCACAATGACCATCTCTACAGTTGTATTCCGGTTCCAATCCGGCTTGCTCCATTGTTTCTAACAGGGTATTAGACGGGTTAGATTCAATAGTAATTAGCTTGTTGATTTTGACCTTAGCCATTAGAGCTCAAAGCCCTCAAAGTCATCTGCGACAACTTGGTTGTCTATTTGACCGACAAGGTAAGAGCTGATTTCAGCTTCCTGTGGTGCTACCTGAACGTTATCCGATGATAACCAAGCGTTGATCCAAGGAATAGGGTTGCTGGTTGCTTCTGGGTAAGCTGCGTCTAAACCTACAGCCTGCATGCGGATATTAGTAATATACTCCACGTATTGTGAAAGAATGTCTTTGTTCAGCCCGATCATAGAGCCATCTTTGAACAGGTATTCTGCCCACTCTTTTTCCTGCTCTGCTGCATCTTTAAACAGATCGAAGCACTCTTGTTTGCATTCTTCAGCAATTTGTAGGAACTCAAAATCATCCATACCGTTGCGCAGCAGGTTAATCATGTGTTGAGTCCCTGTTAGGTGAAGCGCTTCATCACGAGCAATCAGTTTAATGATTTTCGCGTTACCTTCCATAAGCTCACGTTCTGCAAAAGCAAATGAACAGGCAAAACTGACGTAGAAACGAATCGCTTCCAGTGCGTTTACCGACATTAAGCATAGGTAAAGTTGTTTTTTAAGTTTCGATAGACTTACAGATACCGTTTCACCATTGATGGTATGTGTACCTTCACCATAACGATGATAATCATTGCTCATCTCGATTAAACGGTCGTAGTAGTGGGCAATATCTTTAGCGCGCTTAAGGATATGCTCGTTTTCTACGATATCATCAAATACAACTGCAGGGTCGTTAACGATATTGCGAATAATATGTGTGTAAGAACGTGAGTGGATTGTCTCAGAGAATGACCATGTTTCAATCCACGTTTCAAGTTCTGGTAGAGAGACCAAAGGTAACAGTGCAACGTTTGGACTACGGCCCTGAATTGAATCCAGAAGTGTCTGGTACTTCAGGTTAGAGATGAAGATATGTTTTTCATGCTCTGGCAGCTTTGCGTAATCAATACGGTCGCTGGAAACGTCAACTTCTTCCGGACGCCAGAAGAAAGAGAGTTGTTTTTCAATCAGCTTTTCAAAAATGTCATATTTTTGTTGGTCGTAACGAGCTACGTTAACCGGCTGACCAAGAAACATGGGTTCTTTTAGTTGGTTATTCTTTGTCTGAGTAAAAGTACTGTAAGCCATTTGCTGTCATCCATTTTGCCCCTCGTCACTGCGAAGGGCATTTATCATTAAGTAAAAAGTTCGAATCAATCCGATTAGATCTTACAACCGCCACCTGCGCAATCGTCATCTTGTGGCTGAACCACATCTTTTTGATCGTCTTTCGCACCATCACGAGTGTTGTGGTAGTACAGCGTCTTCACACCAAACTTATATGCTGTCAGCAGATCCTGAAGCAGTTGCTTCATCGGCACTTTACCTGAATCATACTGGCTTGGATCGTAGTTAGTGTTTGCTGAAATCGCCTGATCAACGAATTTCTGCATAATACCGACCAGGTGCAGATAACCATCGTTAGAACCAATGTTCCAAAGCAACTCGTAGTTTTCTTTGTATTTTAAGAACTCTGGTACAACTTGCTTCAGAATACCGTCTTTTGATGCTTTTACCGATACGTAACCACGAGGTGGTTCAATACCGTTAGTCGCGTTTGAAATCTGAGAAGAAGTTTCAGATGGCATCAGCGCAGTTAGTGTTGAGTTACGTAAACCGTGCTCCATGATCTCGCTACGCAGAGAGTCCCAGTCATAGTGAAGTTCTTCATCACAAATCTTGTTTAAATCGCTCTTGTAGGTGTCAATCGGCAATAAGCCTTTTGCGTAGTTTGTTTCATCAAACGCAGGACACTTACCGTGTTCTTTAGCTAACTGTACAGACGCTTTTAGCAAGTAGTATTGCATTGCTTCAAAAGTGCGGTGAGTCAAGCCATTTGCACTACCGTCGGAGTACTTCACGCCATTCTTCGCCAGGTAGTATGCGTAGTTAATTACACCCACACCAAGCGTACGGCGGTTCATGGTTGATTTGTATGCCGCCGGAAGAGGGTAGTCCTGATAATCCAGTAGTGCATCTAGAGCACGAACGACAAGATCAGCCAGTTCTTCAAAGTCATCCAGATTTTCAATTGAACCCAGGTTGAATGCAGAAAGTGTACATAGTGCGATTTCACCGCTGTCATCTTCAACATTCGACAACGGTTTAGTTGGTAATGCAATTTCCAGGCAAAGGTTTGATTGACGCACCGGTGCTACCTTAGAGTCAAACGGGCTATGCGTGTTGCAGTGGTCAACGTTTTGAATATAAATTCGACCTGTGGATGCACGTTCCTGCATTAATAGCGAGAACATTTCGATTGCTTTAACAGTCGACTTCTTAATTGAAGGATCGTTTTCATATTTAACGTATAAACGTTCAAATTCTGCCTGGTCTTCAAAGAATGCGTCGTACAAACCCGGAACGTCAGAAGGTGAGAACAGTGTAATATTGCCACCTTCAACTAAGCGTTGATACATAAGTTTGTTGAGCTGGACACCATAGTCCATATGACGAACACGGTTTTCTTCAACACCGCGGTTGTTTTTCAGTACCAGTAGTGACTGAGCTTCACCGTGCCACATCGGGTAGAACACTGTTGCTGCGCCACCACGAACACCACCCTGAGAACAGCATTTTACCGCTGTCTGGAAGTATTTATAGAAAGGTATACAACCCGTATGGAATGCTTCACCACCACGGATTTCAGAGCCCAGAGCACGAATGCGACCTGCGTTAATACCGATACCCGCACGTTGAGAAACGTAACGAACGATGGAGCTTGCAGTCGCGTTGATAGAATCTAAGCTGTCGCCACATTCAATAAGAACACATGAACTAAACTGACGCGTTGGTGTCCGTACACCCGACATAATTGGTGTAGGCAGGGAAATCTTAAATGTCGATGTCGCATCATAGAAACGCTTGATGTAATCCAGACGTGTTTCTTTGGGATATTTAGCAAACAGACATGCAGCGACCAGAATGTACAGGAACTGTGCACTCTCATAGATCTGACCGGTAACACGGTTCTGAACGAAGTACTTACCTTCCAGCTGTTTTACTGCTGCGTATGAAAAGTTCAAATCTCTTCGGTGATCAATGTAAGCATCGAGTTCAATGAAATCTTCACGAGTGTAGTCTTCAAGCAAGTGCTTATCGTACTTGCCTTTCTCTACCATCGCTGAGACATGATCCAGTAGTGCTGGTGGCTCATATTGGCCATACGCCTTTTTGCGTAAATGGAACACCGCTAATCGAGCGGCCAGATATTGGTAATCCGGGCTCTCTTCTGAGATCAGGTCAGCGGCCGATTTGATTATCGTTTCATGAATATCTGACGTCGTAATTCCATCATAAAACTGAATGTGAGCGCGAAGTTCTACTTGTGACACTGAGACATTTTGTAGTCCTTCAGCGGCCCATGTAATAACTCGGTGGATCTTTTCTAGATCAATGGTTTCTTTGCGGCCATCACGCTTAGTGACAGTGAGTTGTTGGTTCATTCTGCTTCATTTCCCTAACAAAACTGATTAAAACCGTTTTTTGCTGTAATTCTTGTAAAATTATTGACGGTTTTGTGATTATGCTCTGCCTATATGTAGTGTTCGAGACACTACATATAGGGGTGCATCAGTGTTCGAGTTACAACATAGTGCTATATAGCGGTCATTGCAAGTTACAGTTTGGGGAAGGTTTGTGGATAACTTCGAAAAATAAAAAAAACCGTTAGTAGTCACTAACTGATGATCAGAGAACAGAGTTGATTGTATAAAATCAGCCTTTCAAGATTGGTTTTTTCGTAACCGAATAAAAAAAAATTTCCTTGATCTTTGACAAAAATTTCGACCTAAATTCAGTTGGTTCAAAATGGAACAGAGTGCACGAAAAACGTGCATTAAAATGAGAAAATTGAGGGTTAGAGTCCCCTCAATTTCAGAATCAGATAAGACGGGTGTGAACAATATAGTTTACATCGACATTCCTTCCTAGACGGTAGGTGTCTGTGAGAGGGTTATAAAGTAGTCCAGTGATGCCTTGCTCTTTTAGGTGAGTCTGATCAACCATTTTCAGTAACTCTGATGGACGGATAAATTTCTGGTGGTCATGTGTACCGTCCGGTACGATCTTCATCAACTTTTCTGCACCAACAATTGCAAACAGATAAGATTTAAAATTGCGGTTAAGTGTCGAAAAGAAAACATGCCCATTAGGTTTAACCAGTGCCTCACAAGATTTGATAACAGACATTGGGTCAGGAACATGCTCGAGCATTTCCATACAGGTCACGACGTCATAGGTATTTGGGTTCTGTTTCGCATGATCTTCAATAGTGCTTTGGATATAAGTTAGCTTTGTACCCGTTTCCAGTGCGTGAAGCCTGGCAACTTCTAAAGGTTCTTTACCCATATCCAGGCCTGTTACCTCGGCGCCTTCGCGTGCCATGCTCTCGGCAAGAATACCGCCACCACAACCCACATCGAGTACTTTTTTACCAAAAAGCCCTTCAGTATTATCAAGCACGTAGTTTAAGCGAAGCGGGTTAATTTGATGGAGTGGCTTGAATTCACCATCAAGATCCCACCAGCGAGAAGCCATATCTTCAAACTTCTTAATTTCGTTTAAGTCGACGTTTTGAGTTTTTATTGTCGTCATTGGGAATTTGCCTTTAGTACTCATCTGTGGGCATTATAACGTAATCAACCCAGTCGTTCTCTATTTGTTTGAGCAAAGAGCCTAACGGCTGAATAAAAAATAACCACTTTTCAGGTGGATATGTGGCTTGTGTGTAATTTCTCTACAATTTTAAAGAAATAAACCTCACAACCTGATAAAAGGACAATGAAAGTTCTGCCGAACAGCAATAAGTTGTGTTATATTTTTTCACCTTATAAGTATCAATAATATCTGGAAAACAAAAAACAGCATCTATTAGGCTTATATGTAATAGTTGTCTGTCCGGATATACCGATCAAACTATAGAGGGATAATGGCTCTATGAGCGATCTAGCTAAAGAGATCACGCCCGTAAACATCGAAGATGAGCTTCGGGGTTCATACCTAGACTATGCGATGTCAGTTATCGTTGGTCGTGCTCTTCCAGATGTGCGTGATGGCCTAAAACCAGTACACCGTCGTGTTTTGTTCGCGATGAATGTTCTGGGTAACGACTGGAATAAACCATATAAGAAATCTGCCCGTGTGGTAGGTGACGTTATCGGTAAATATCACCCACACGGTGATAGTGCTGTTTACGATACGATTGTTCGTATGGCCCAGCCGTTTTCACTTCGTTACATGCTTGCCGATGGTCAGGGTAACTTTGGTTCAATTGATGGCGACTCCGCCGCCGCAATGCGTTATACCGAAGTTCGTATGGCTAAAATTGCCCATGAATTATTGGCAGATTTAGATAAAGAAACGGTAGATTACGTAGATAACTACGACGGTACAGAGCGGATTCCGGCTGTATTGCCAACAAAAGTGCCTAACCTGCTGGTTAATGGTGCCTCTGGTATCGCGGTAGGTATGGCAACGAATATTCCGCCACACAACTTAACCGAAGTTGTCGAGGGGTGTCTGGCGTATATCGATAATGAAGATATCACTATCGATGAGTTGATGGAGTTCATTCCTGGCCCAGATTTCCCGACAGCTGCATTGATCAGTGGTCGTAAAGGTATCATTGATGCCTATAAGACGGGACGCGGTAAAGTTTACATGCGCTCAAAAGCTGATATCGAAGCTGACAAGCATGGCAAAGAAACCATCGTTGTTACCGAAATTCCATATCAGGTAAACAAAGCTCGTTTGATTGAGAAGATCGCCGAGTTAGTAAAAGATAAGAAAGTTGAAGGCATCAGTGCACTGCGTGATGAGTCAGATAAAGACGGCATGCGTATTGTTATTGAGTGTAAGCGCGACGCAGTTGGCGAAGTGGTTCTTAACAACCTGTATGCTAATACTCAACTTCAGACCACTTTTGGCATCAACATGGTTGCGCTGGAACATGGTCAACCAAAACTGTTCAACCTGAAAGAAATGTTGAAATGTTTCGTCGATCACCGTCGTGAAGTGGTGACTCGTCGTACTATTTTCGAATTACGTAAAGCGCGTGATCGTGCTCATATTCTTGAAGGTCTTGCGCTTGCACTGGCAAATATCGATGAAATCATCGAGCTTATTCGTCAAGCTCCGACTCCGGCTGAAGCGAAAACAGGACTTATTGCTCGCGGTTGGGATCTTGGCAATGTAGCAGCAATGCTTGAGCGTGCGGGTACAGATGCAGCACGTCCTGAATGGCTAGAGCCAGAGTATGGCATCCGTGATGGTCAGTACTTCCTGACAGAACAACAAGCACAGGCCATTCTTGAATTGCGTCTACACCGCTTAACAGGTTTAGAGCACGAAAAGATTCTTGATGAATACAAACAGCTTCTGGACGAAATTGCTGAATTGATGCGCATTCTTTCCAGCACAGAGCGTTTGATGGAAGTTATTCGTGAAGAGTTAGAAGCGATTCGTGATGGCTTCGGTGATGCACGTCGTACTGAAATTACTGCTGCCAGCCATGATATTGACATGGAAGAGCTAATTGCACGTGAAAATGTAGTAGTAACACTATCTCACGAGGGTTACGTTAAGTATCAGCTGCTGAGCGATTATGAGTCTCAACGTCGTGGTGGACGTGGTAAGAGTGCAACACGCATGAAAGACGAAGACTTTATTGATCGTCTTCTCGTTGCTAATACACACGACAACATTCTGTGTTTCTCCACACGCGGTAAGACTTATCGTCTGAAAACATATCAGTTACCGCTTGCAAGCCGTACAGCTCGTGGTAAACCGATTGTGAACTTACTTCCACTGGAAGAAAACGAACGTATCACTGCTATTTTGCCAGTAACAGAGTTTAGTGAAGATTACTTCATCTTCATGGCAACTGGTGATGGTACGGTTAAGAAGACATCGCTAGACCAATTTGCCAATGTTCGTTCAAATGGTCTGATAGCTGTTAACTTACGTGATGATGATTCACTGATTGGCGTTGATATTACTAACGGTGATAATGACATTATGCTGTTCTCTGAGTCGGGTAAAGTTGTTCGATTCAATGAACAACAAGTTCGTGCAATGGGTCGTACAGCTGCCGGTGTTCGTGGTATGAAGCTGAATGGCGATGATCAAATCGTGTCATTGATTGTACCTAAGACGGATGGTGACATTCTGACCGTGACTGAAAATGGTTACGGTAAGCGTACTGTTCTGGGTGAGTACCCTGCGAAGAGCCGTGCAACACAAGGTGTTGTATCGATCAAAGTTTCTGAACGTAATGGCTCAGTCGTCGGTGCTGTTCAAGCAGAAGAAGGCGATGAATTCATGATGATCACTAACGCCGGTACTTTGGTTCGTACCCGTGTTTCTGAAGTGAGTCAGGTTGGTCGTAATACTCAGGGTGTTACGTTAATCCGAACCGCGGAAGATGAAAAAGTGGTTGGCTTGCAACGTATTGAAGAAGTTGAAGATGCTGAACTCCTTGGCGAAATGGTTGAGGGAGAAGTGCAGGAAACTTCAGATAGCGTTGATTCGCCAGCGGAACCTTCTGTGGATGAAGATAGCAATAGCGAAAATGATTCAGAGTAAATTAATCTGAATGGAATTAAAAGCCGAGTCTAGATACTCGGCTTTTTTGTACCTCAAACAATTTAGCTTAAAAAGATCTTATTTAAATAGCAGATAAAAATAAACAAATAATAGATATTTCCTTACTTCGCATGTACTTACTATATTCCATTAATAGAAGTCGTGATTTGAACTTTGTCTATAAGATCAATTAGCTACACTATTTGGATCAAAGTAGATATTTAAGATCTATTATTTAAAATGAAAAGTAATTTATTAAATCAAGGTTAAAATGTGATGATAGTTCCATTTATATATTAATT
>Ga0075011_10001121_pt1 | contig 14399 bp, 16 predicted proteins | sample TARM_MetaG_T_14_FD_72354 | JGI IMG/M metagenome (GOLD analysis project Ga0075011, IMG submission 72354) | Freshwater microbial communities from Pennsylvania, USA, analyzing microbe dynamics in response to fracking - TARM_MetaG_T_14 | ecosystem: Environmental > Aquatic > Freshwater > River...
GCAAGGAAGCCTCGTTCGCGCCGCGCGCCGCTTCCAAATTCGCGCGATGGCAAGGGGCAAAAAATGAAAAAGCAAAAAGAAACAAAAACGCCCAAAAAGCGGAATTACGTACAAACAGACATTTACGATTTTTTAAATTCAAAACCAAAAGGAGGGAGAAAATGAACGAGGCAATCCAAAAACTAAAACTGGAGGGGCAAAATGGCGAATGAAATCGAAAAGCTTCAGAGCGTAGTGGAGGAGATTGTTGTCACAATTCCAAAACTTAAAGATTTAAGCAAGAACAATCAAGAGTTAGTACAAGTTTTGACCGAGCTCAAAGATCAAGAAGCGCAAACAGCGAAGAGCATAAGCTCAATCGCTCAAAGTGCAGAGCTGATCAGCTCAAAACTAGGAGCTGTCGAGGAAAACGAAGAAGCGATGCAAGCGTTATTTGAGCGCATACGCGAAGTAAAAAAAGCTTTTGCGAAAAAGAACAGTGCTAATACTGTTCTGGTGGGTTTCGTCGCTGTTGTAGCGTTTGCGCTTGGCACTTACACAGACTACGCGAATTTCAAGCAAACAGGCTTTTTGGGCTTGCTAAAGCCAGCGAGCGCACAAGTGCAACAGCAAGTTGTGCAGCAGGGTGTTTCGCAACAGCAATACGACGCAGCTCTTGCGCAAATACAAGCCCTTGAGAGCGAAAAGTTTCCTTTTCATTGGGAGTGGGATGGCAAAGAAGTACACATCAAACTGCCCATTAATCATAGCGTGACATTTCAAGAAGAACACTTGATTTGGTTGGGTAAAAAAACGAACTGAATAAGGGCGAAAGAACAAGAGAGTTGCCCCCATGGGGGGCTTACATATAAAAAACCAAAAGGAGAAAAAAATGGAAAAGAAAAATATAATCGCGTTCATTAATACCAAAGGCGGTGTTGGAAAAACAAAAATTTCTACGCAAGTTGCAACAGTAGCACTAGCGAAAGCTGAAATCGAGTTTTCGCTTATCGAGATGGATAACAACAATTGCACGCCAGCAGCACTCCAAAAAAGTGTGCTACTTGCTGAAAAATTCAAAACTTTAGATCTCAAAGCTTCTGAACAAGAGCTTGAGCGCATGTTTGTTGAGCTCTCTATCGACAGTGGCAAACACTATATTATCGATGTTGGGGGCGGAGACGACACAAAGAATTTCATAAAAATGATTAAGAGCGAAGGACTAGATAAAAACACTCTTTTTATCGTGCCGTACACTGCAGATTTTGAAGCACTTCAAAACTTGCACGACACGCTAGCGCTGATTCAAGATCAAGACTATTTTGTCGTGCTAAACAACGTTGCTTTAGATTCGCGAGATCATATGATTTTTGCTGATGGGGAAAAAGATTTAAAGCTAGAGAACATGAAAAAGAAAATTGGAGAAGAGAGGTTTTTTATCGTGCCAAACACGCCTTTTTTCTCCCTCTCGGTCGCGCAACATAAAATGACAGCTTGGGATATTGCGCAGGTTGCGCTTAAATTCACTAGAGAACAGATTTTGGAAAAACACAAAGATAACGGCTTGGAGGAAAGTCTTGAAGCATATCGTCGCTGGAAAATCTCTAATGATGTTGTTCAATATTTCGAACAACATGAAGTCACTCGTCTTATTGAAGCAATTCAAAAAACAATGTGACCCCGCAAGAGGGGCTTGCCCCTCTTGCGCTATCCCCCCGATTTCAAATCGGGGATGATTTTGAAAAGAAGGAGGAGAAAATGAAACTCGAAAGATGGTTAAAAGAAGTGAAGCCTAAAGTGCGAAGTAAGCTTGATCCACATGTTGACGAAATCGCTACACTGAGAGAGCGAGGATATACCCAACTCCAAATCACAGAATTTTTGAGATTGAACGGGATTGAAACCACTAGAGAAAATCTTCGTTTTTTTCTCGAAAAAAAAGTGAAAAACAAACCTGCAAAACAAACAGCAACAATTCAAACCCAAGAGACAAGACCCACCAAAGAAGAAGCAAAACACAATCAAAACAAAAAAGAGAGAAAGAGCACGAGTGATAATACAAAAAAAGAGAAAAAACAAGATCCATATGAAGAATTTGGCTGGTTTCTTGATCCAGAGGGAAAGTATCAATAAAGCCCCAAATCTAGGGAATGTAAATAAATGTAAATTTCATGTAAAACAAATGTAAACTCAAAGAGACCCACACAGCATACCCCTGCGGGGTGGCTGCGTAGCCTTTCGGCTCCAAAATTCCCAAAAATTCCAAAAAATCAACGAAAACGCAGAAAAATTTCCACTTCGATTTTTTCTCCTAAAATAATACGAATTCCATAAAATCCACAGTCCACTTTCTTTTTTCCTGCAACGAAAAAAGCAACTGAATAAGCGCAAATCAAAAACAAAAAAGGACCAAAATGCTATCAATTTCAAAGTTTCAAAGCAAAGGGCAAGCAGAGCAATACTTCCAAAAAGACATAGATTACTACCAAAAAAATGACGAGCTTGGAGAGTGGAGCGGAGAGCTTGCGGAAGAGTTTGGCTTGACAGGAGAAATCACAAAAGACGGATACAACGATTTTTCTAAAATGTTGCAAAATGCTGAAAATCATGAAAATGCAGGCTTTGACATGACATTTTCCGCACCAAAGAGCGTAAGTGCTCTTCATGCTGCAGCAAACAAAGAAGTGCAGAAACTCATAGAAGAAGCACAGCGTGAAGCAAATGCAGAAACTATGAATTACGCACAGCGATATGTCCGCTATCGCGAAACAACGCCCGAAGGTCGTCAATATGTGCAAAACAACGGCCTTTCCATTGCTTCTTTCCATCACTTTACAAACAGAGACGAAGAAGCGCAGATACACACGCACAATTTTGTAATGAATCAAACGCGAAATTCCAAGGGCGAAATCGTCTCAATCGACAACCGCCAAATTTATCAGAACCAAATCCTTTTAGGTCAAATCTATCACCAAAAACTCATGCAAAAACTACAAGAAAAACTTGGCCTAGAATACGAAATTAGAGACTACAAAAAGGACATTTTTGAGATCAAAGGCGTAAGCCAAGAAGCCAGAGAAGCTCTCTCTTCAAGACGTGCTGCAATTGTAGCGCGAGTTGAGCAAATGAAAGCCGAGCCAGATTTTAAAGAAAAATACGGAAAAGTTCACGAGCGTGAGCTATATCGAATTGCCACACTAGAGACGCGTAATGCAAAAAAGGCGCATGATTACAGTGAACTCGAAGAGCTAGAGCAGCGCAACCGCGAAACCCTCGCAGCTCACGGAATCACCGAAGACTACGTAAACGCACTCATCCAAGAGGCCAAAACCCAAGAGCCAAAACCCGAATCAATCTCTATCCAAGATTTAATCGGAGAAGCCGCCAAAATCACAACCGAAAGTGAATCTACTTTCACTCACGAAAAACTCCTAGCCGCTTCGATCAAGCTCAACGCACTCCACGGATTCACGCACAAGCTCGAAGATATAGAAGAGCAAATCCAAACCCATCAAGACCTAGTAAAACTTGATGAAAAAACATATACGACAAAAAACATTTTGAAAATCGAAAAAGAGATACAGCAAACAATCAAAGAAGCTCAAAATGGCTACGAACCCTTGGCGAGCAGGGAAGAAATAGACAAGCACTTGTCTCAATACATCCACTGCACGAGCAAAACCCTCTTCGATCACATAGCAAAAGGCGAAAAAGCCATCAAGCTAGACCAAGCGAAAATGATAAGAGAAGTCCTCACCAGCGAAGCGAGCATAAACATCATCCAAGGCGATGCAGGTACGGGCAAGACCGCTGCGGTGAAAGTGGCCAAACAAATAATAGAAGAACAAAACCCCGATAGATTCGAGTTTGTAGGTCTTGCGCCCACAAGCCAAGCAGCCTTGGGGCTTGAAGAAGACAGCGGAATCAAATCCGACACGATTCACGCTTTTTTGAAGAACAAAGACGTGCCAGAGAAAGAGCGCATATATATAGTTGATGAAGCGGGCATGATTGACAGCCCCCTGATGCACCAACTCCAAGCCAAAATAGAGGAAAAAGGCGGGGGCAAGATCCTCTTCATTGGCGACAGCAAGCAGTTTCAAAGTATCGGTGCAGGCGGGATTTTCACCCATCTCCAAAAAGAGATTCAAATATCCGAATTGAATGACAAAACCCGCCAAAAAACCGAAGTTTTGCGCGAAGTCGTCGCTGCAATCGAGGACAAAGACACTGTAAAGGCCCTTAAAATCCTACAAGACACAAAAGCAGTACACGAAAACCTAAATCCAGCAACAATAGCCGCTAAATACAACAAAGATACCTTCATTATAGCTTCCACAAACGCGCTAAAAGACCAAATCAATACCCAAGTGCGGGCAAATCTAGGGCTCAAGGGCGAGAGCTTCATCACGCGCCAAAGTGAGCGAATCCAAGGGCTTGAATCTAGAAATATCCATAACTACAAGTCCGGACAAGTCCTTTTCGCGCAGCAGGGCATGAAGGGCATAAAGGCAGGCCAAGAGGCCGAAATCATCAAAACAGACCCCACTAATCACACAATCACCGTCGAAGTCAAAAACCCCAAGGGCAAAACCCATAAAGCGACAATCGACGTGCGCGAGCAGGGCTCAAACCTTCAAGTGTATAGAGAAGAGCAGCGCAACCTTGCGCTTGGCGACCAAGTTGTTTTTTTAAAAAAAGACCGAAAACTAGGCGTCGCAAACGGCACGCGCGGCGAAGTTGTCAAAGCGGATGAAAAAGGCAATATCGAAATCAGAACAAGTAAACACAAGACAGTCAAGTTCCATATCTCTCAATACGCTTATTTAGACCACGCATACGCGCTCACAGACTTCAAAGCGCAAGGGGCAACAGCGAAGAACGTCATAGTCGCTGCAGATTCACGAATCGCAACTAACAACTCTTTCTACACGCAAATCACCAGAGCCGCCGAATCAGCAGAGCTCCACACCGACGACATCCAAAAACTCACTGAAAACGCCGCAAGAGCCCAGCTAAAAACTAGCACGCTTGACTACGACGTTGGAGAAGCGCAATTCAAGAAGCTTGAAAAATCCGCGCTTAAGGCAATCCCAATTACCCAGACCCTCTTTGAAAAAGCAAAAAAAATCATAAACGAACTCTCTTTGTTTTTTAAGGCCGAAAAGCTAAAGAATTTATACGCCTACACAAAATTTAAAGAGCACGTTGATACACGCCAACAAAAAATCGTAAACGAACTGAATAAGCAAGACGAAACAAAAGTTGCTGCACAAGCAGCCAACCAACCAAAACCAAAAGGAGAAAAAATGGAACTAACACGAGAAACAATGTTGAATGCGCTTGAACGACAGCAGCAACAAGAAGAAGCAGGGGTCAAGGTTTCTAAAACAATAAGACACGACACTTATTTTGAACATGTGCCCCTCAGCCAAATCAACGATCTTGCTGCAGTACAAAAGCAAATCGAAGATCAAGCGCTCAAAGATGGCTACAGTGAAGAAGATGTTGCCCGAGCAGAGTTTGAAATCAACGCAAGACACCTTGAAACACTCGAAAACGAGCGCTTCGAAATGATGGTTGCGTGTGTAGAACTTGTAAAGAATGACAAGATGAGTGAAGATGATCTAGAGCAAATTTTCGCTCAAAACGAAAGCTATCGAGACACATTTTCACTCGCTCAAAACACGCTAGAGCGCATGGACTATTGCGAAGCCTCTGAGCTTTCTCACGCTCAAGCTCAATCGCTTGACCAAAGCGCGCAGCAGCGCCAAAGACAATAAAGCGACTGAATAAGTGCAAAAGAACAAGAGAGTTGCCCCCCTATGGGGGGGCTTACAATCCAAACTAAAAGGAGACAAAATGGAAAAGAGAACAATTGGAGCGCACTTGCGCGCAAACAGCGAGACAATCGCAAGGGTCGAAAAATTCGCAAGCGAAAACAAGCGCGACCAAATCAACGCCATGATTACCCACTATTTCGATTTAGAATATGCACAAGCAGAGCAGTTAACCATTGTTGAAATTCTGGATCGCCTTAAAAAAGAGCAATATCTACTCATTGCTGAGCTAGAACTTGCTGGCCAGCGAGGAGCGTAAAAATGAAAACAATCACGGGCCTTGCGCCGCTTGGGCAAGAGATAGTCGCTGCTGTAACGCTTGCGCTAATAGCATACTATTTTTACGTTACGTATTTCAAAGTGGTTGAAACCCCGGTGCTCAAGAAGCACCGTTTCGGTTTTTTTAATCCTTCATACTTCGCTTTTCGTTCCCAACTGCGCGGGCTTCGCTGGTCGCTTCCAGCAACTGTTAGAAACAGTCTAGGAAAGGGCGATGTATACATCAACAACTTCGCTTTTGCCGATGAAATTCGCTTTTTTCGGACAAAGTTTCTCCGCAAAATTTCAAAAACCACCAGGGCTCATCTTGAGATAAAGAAACTGGCATATCAGCTTCTTGTTTTTGGGGAAATGGGAACCGGTAAGACAGAGTTTTTTTGGAATTTACTCTTTGAACTGCGCAAATATCGTACTATCGTTTACGACACTAAGGGCGATTATCGCAATGTGCTTGTCAATGGCCGTAAGGGCTGGAGCGCAAATTTTTATGACCAAAACGGGCGCGTTTGGCATATCTTTAGAGAAAAAAACTTTTACGATATTGCAGACTTTTTTTCTAAGAACATCATCACCGCCGCCGTGGGTAACAACGACGGATCCAACTTCTTCGCCAACTCCGCCGCAGAGCGGATAAAGGCCATACTCGAAAAAGCCTACTTGCGACAAAAAGACAGCAGCGGAGCGTGCCCGTGGAAGCTTTTTCTTGAAGAAATAACAAGTTACGAAAACAGCGTAAAAAATCAAAGCGCGAAAGAGAACCAAGACGTTTTTAACAACGTCATTCTTGTTTTAGAATTCCTTAAATTTTGGGCGTGGAGAGCGCGCCAGAACGATACTCGCTTCTTTACAATCAGCGATTTTTTTAGTTCGCGCGACACAATGGTTTTGCACGCACCAAACCGAAAAATCCAAAGCTTTTACGCTGGACTTCTATCTGTTATCATTTTTGAGCACTCAAAACAGCCAGACTTAAAAGACCGACCGCTGGATCAGCAAGACGACTACACTGTTTACTTATTAGATGAATTTTTACAAGTTGGACTTGACGCCGGAGCGCGCACAAAACTTCACACGTTTTTGCGTTCTAAGGGCGGAATCCCAATAATCGGAACTCAGAAGTTACCGGACAATGAAAAAGAAGCGGGCGAGCTTGTGAACTCAAGCTACGGAATCATACTGTTTCAAATTTCAGACGAAAAAACCCGCAAATACTTAGAGGGCCAGTTCGACAACGTGGAATACCACGAGTACCAAAAGCAGGGCAAAGAGCTACGCCGTGATGTGAGAAATAAGCCTTTCATTTCAGCCCAGCAAATTCTTGAAATTCCCCAATTTCACCATCTTTGCTTGCTTAAACGAGCAGAGAAAAAATCCGGTGAGACTTTCGTAGATAGCGTGTTGAGCGACTTTATGAGCAAAGAAGACGTGGGTGGCAACGGCATTTACTACCTTGCAAAAAACGAACTAGTCGACAAAAAAGAGTTCAATATCTTTAAAGTCAAGCCCATAATTGAAATCAACGAAGACAACTTTAAGCGCGAACTCCACAAACTAGACGCTCAATCGCTCAAGGAAGCTGAAGAGCGCAAAGCAGAGCGAGAGCGAAAAATGCTAGAAAAACAAAAAAATCAAGAAAAAAAATGGAGCAAAAAATGAAAACTAGATACATACTTTACACGCTACTTGCAGCCTTGGGGCTGCTTGTAGCAGGCGGCGCAGTGGTGGCGCTGGTCCTTGCGCTTAAATTCACAGGAATGATCCCTTTCTACGGCTACGCGACAGCTAATGCTGCAATGCTATTGCTACTTCTTTATTTCGCCGGCATGATGATTTTTGGAATTGGCTATTGGTACGCCAAAGAAGCTAGAGCACAACAAAATGGAAAACGTACTTGAAGCCTTGTTTGCGACTATTTTCGCAATTCAAGCCCTCGCTTTCACAGCGCTCTTAATCAGCGCAGATAACGCGCGAAAAAGCAAAAAGCAACTGAATAAGGGCAAAATCAAAAGGAGACACAATGGAAAACGTACTTGAGCGCGTGTTTTGGGGGATTTTTGCGGTGGGGTGCTTTGTCAGCATCCCCTTTCTATTAAATAGCAATTTTTTGCTGCACAATAATCTCTTTGGCCAATGGGATTTTTATTTTAAGGGCCTTGCGCTGCTTTTGTCAGCACATTTAGTGCTAAACTGGTTCGAAAAGGAGAGCAGATGAAACGCTTACTCCTTTTTGCTCTTGCACTCGCTCTTGCACTGCCATCTCTGTCTTTCGCAAACAGAGTAAACGACCGACTCCAGTCAGACGCCAAGGCAGACCACAATTGGCGCGGTTTTCGCCCAAACTGGACCTTGCCAACATGGAACACATTCGTGCCCGCACAACACGAAGCCTGGAACTCTCGCCACAACTACAACGACCAAAAATGGCGTCCTGAAATTTACTTCCGTGACCCTGCAAACCCCGGTGCGCAAGTTGGCCGCGAACGAGACTTAAACCTTTTCGCTGGCCGCGCACCAAACACCCAACAAATCACAGACGTGCTTTGTCCGGTTGGCGTTATGACCGGCAACGGCGGATTAGAGCTCCAAGAAACACGTGTGAAAGGCTTCACAAACTCAGATGTTGTTTGCTCTTATTTCCTCTCAAACAGAGACGTTGTCGATTTTTCTTTCCGCAAAAGTTATTTTGCAGAACGCACAAGTCCAGATCGAATCAAAATCGAAAAAAAGTTCTTTGGCATTGATCAGCTTGAAATGCACCACCAAGCGTGGAAAAAAAACACAGACGAGTTTTACGCGAAAATGATTGAATCAGTAGACACATTTTTCATAGAAAACCCTATCGATACGCGCTACACTTTAGCTAACGTAATGACCGGAATCATCACACTGGATGAGAATTTCGCGCTTGGAACAGACGCAGAATCACGCTTGATTTTACATCCGCTAGTCTACGAAAATTTAAGCCCGGAGACAATTGCAGGGATGAATCTCACTCAGCTTGGCATGATCTGGAATGTGAGCGACACAATCTGGAAAGTAATGATTGATTTTGCGCTGGTGTTGGGCTTAATGGGAATGGCGTGGTCTAGCTTGCTCAAGCCAGCTATCCAAGCATATCAAAAAGACAGCGCTATTATGGGAGAAATTTCTGGTGCGTGGGAAAGTAGCAAAATGCCGCTAGTTGCCCTTGGGATGATCTTCATGATGGCACCAATTTTTCCCACTACAATTAAAGAACAAGGCAACGAAGCTGATCGAATGCAGAGCGCATTTCAATACGCGGTTCAATATGGCACCCAGACGGGAAATATGATCGCGAACAAACTCGCCCTGGAGCTTGATCGCGTAGTGCAGAAAAACTTGATAAACTCAGTGCGCACTCGCCACGTTGCGCAAAACGATGCTTTCCACAGAATGATTGAATACGATGTGCCCCTCTGGATAGCCGCCGTAGACGATTACCGTCTCTGCCAAATCGCAAACCCTGGGCGCTTTTTGCGCTCTAGCGATCAAGCGCTCCCCGCTTTTCCAAATGGCGCGAAAATAACTTATGAAGCCTGCGTGGGAGCAGAGCGGGTACTCAAACAGCGACGAGACACAACAAAGAACAATATTATTGTCTACATGAAAATGCTTGAAGCGCAAACCAACGCGGAATTCAAGGATGGATTTTACAATATGTGGATTGCTTCTTCTAGAGAGCGACGTGAACACGGCTGGTGGCAAATCGTCACGAATTTTCCCGCCAGCTCAATCCTCGCTTCAAAATATATTGCAAATTGGAGCGAAGGGAAGCACACAGACGCACAAAACTCGGAAGCGCACTTTTTAGCGCGCGCAAATCTTGCGCACGACGAAGATCAAATCAACCGCTTTATCCCCGACGCCGCGCAAATCGAACGGGAGGGCGTGCTAGCCCGCGCAAGCAAAAGCTTGAGTGCGGAGGGCGGTGTAAAAGAAGGTATGCAGGTACTCACTGCTACAGGCGCTTATCATCTTGTACCCGGATTTTCAAGCTTTCAGCGCACGATGGGCGACTTAGCAAGCAATGTTGCAAAAGCTGGCATGGGAACAGGCAATAAAGTTGGCGACTGGATGAAAAAATCCGCCCCCGTTGTAGGAGCTTCTGGCTTCTTCACTGGCCCCGTTGGGCCAATTGTCGGCGTTGCAATTTACGCGATCGGAGAGCTAGTGCAATGGGCAAGTAGCGCGTCTCCAGTTGTAGCACAAATAATCGCGATGGTAATGTCCGTAGAGGTCTTCGATCAGCTGCTAGAAGCGCTGGTTGTTGTAGTGCTAATTATGGCTATGATTTTAAAAATAATGCTCTGGATACTACAACTCGCAGTGACTATGCTTGTTTCGCCACTTGTTGTTTTTTATTCTTACTACGTAAAAGAGAAAGAAATTGTAAAAACATTCTTGAGCAGAACAATGTTTGTCACGTTGCTTTATCCTGCACTCATTGTAATTGGCGGAACACTGGCATGGGCAGGAATATTCCTGATCGATATGTTGTACAGCATGATTTTTTCAAGCGCGTTGCGTGGACTTGAAAACTCTGTAGATGCTATCGCCGTGACTGGCGCGATGGGATTTATAGAAGAATTTGCACAAACAGTTGTGTTTTACTCGATCGGTTCGATTTTACTTAAGCTCGTAAAAATTATCTGGATTATCTATATTGTTTTCCGATTGCCAACTTGGCTGGAAAAACAGCTTGGGATGGACGGCTCTATGGACATTTCAAACTGGAACATGAACGATGCAATGAGAGGGATGAGAGCATAGTCTCTCCCCTGGGCGGGCTAACCGCCCCCCTAAAGGTTGGGTGCTTCCGCACCCTTCCACCTCTTTTTCCTGTTTTTTTGCGACGTATTTTTAAGCAACTTCACCTTCACCTTTCTCCGAATACATCCTGCTATCTATTTATCTTCGCACCTATTATCCTACCGCATATCGTTCGCATTTCAAGGGGCAAGCGGTGAGCATATCCTCGCTACGCTCCGGTATCCCTCCCCGTGCTACGCACCCCTTGAAATACTCTCTTTCTATGCGCTAACGGACGGTGACGAAGATAAGATAGCAGGACGGGAGAAAGGCTTAAAAGGAAGGCGAAATCTCTTAATTTACTAAAAAACAGAAAAAAGAGAAATCGACAAAGAAAAAGAAAAGCGAACAAGAGAAAGGATTTTAAATGAAAAAGCAACTGAATAAAGAAAAAGGAGGCAAGATGGAAAAGAGACTGCAATTCAAAAAGGGGCTTGGATGGTTGGTTGTTGCTGCACTGCTACTCACCATGGCGCTTGTCGCCCAACTTGGCCAATCAAAGGGCGAAAAATGGAAAGCGAGCGAGTGCATTATTACAAGTCGCAAGGGCACGATCTTGATACGGCTTGGAGGATGATGAACGACGAATGGCGCGGAAAGTTTAAGAGAGAAGAAGACAAAAAACGAACTGAATTAAGGCATTAAAAAGGAGGAAAAAATGAAGAGTAAAGCTTTTGTTATTGCACTTTTACTTTTTGTAGGTTTTGGTGCATTTTTAGCCGGCGGAGCGAGCGCGCAGCAGGGCGCAAAACAAGCGTTTGTTACAAAATCACAACAGCTTGAGCAAGACTTCAAGCAGGAGCTTGAGAGACGACTTGCTAGCGCAGAGTACGATAAAGCGCGTCTTGAGCGCGAAATAGAAGAGCGTAAAGCTCATGGGGGCTGGACAAGCTTAGAAAAAAGTTTGATTGAATACGGCGCAGATCAATGCCCGAATTGGGCAGTCGAAGCGATGTTAGCAGGCACGCTAGCGTACTGGGATCGCTGCGGTCTACAAATTTTCGAAAAAAGGAGGAAAAATGGAACTCACTGAAATCAAGCGAAGAGGAGAAGAAGACATTCTTGGCTGGAGTTTTATAAATAAAAAAGGCGAAGAGTACGTTATTTGGCGCAAAATCGTGGATCACTCTCTTGCCGAAGAGCAAGCGCGAGAACTTGCGCTTGGGGGAACGATTGAGCTAAAAGGCTTGACGAGCAAAAAAGGCAATAAATTTGACGCTTTGGCGTCGTATTGCACGAAAGAAAAAAAAGTGATTCTTAGCTTCCCAGAGCGTGAAACTCAACCCGTGACGCAAGCTCAAGAGAATCAGGAAGAAAAGAGCGTTGAAGATCGTGTTGCTTCCTTTTTTCCTGTCGAGGATGCAGACGAATACGAGGACGACGGAGACGACGGGGATGAGGATGGTGCAGCGTAGCAACTGCACCTCTTCCTTGTTTTTGTAACTAATTTAAGGTATCATTCTGTATGAGTAAAAAAGATAAACTTTTAACAAAATTTCTAAAAATACCGCCGAGTAAAGACTTGACGTTTGATGAGTTGGCAACGCTTTTGGCAAGCTTGGGGTATGAGAAACTTGAAGGAAGTGGCTCGGCTGTGAAGTTTTACAATAGGGAAAAAGATAGCCTCATCAACTTGCACAAGCCGCACCCAAGCACTGTGTTAAAGGTCTATCTTGTGAAACAAATCCAAGCCAAGCTAAAGGAGATACTATAATGGCAAACACCATCGAATACAAAGGCTACATCGGCTCCATCGAGTATTCTAATGAAGATAAACTTTTTTTTGGAAAAATCGAACTCATAGACGACCTTGTGACATTTGAGGCAGATAGCGCTAGCGAACTTGAAGCAAACTTTCAAAACGCAGTAGAAGAATACCTACAAACATGCGCCCAACTAGGCAGAAAACCTCAAAAAACCTACAAAGGTGTTTTCAATGTGCGCATTGACCCCAAGCTGCACCAAAAACTCCACCAAGAAGCCCTAAAAGCAGGCCTGTCGCTCAATGCTTTTGTGCAAAAAGTCTTAAGTAATAAAGCATCTCGGGCTTCATTCTAACCAATCCGCCCACCACTGTACTAGCGCTTTTTTCTCTTCAAAATATTTCATTTTATTTGTTCTGTTATAGGCGGCTTTAACTTTGTTTTGTTCCGCATGGGCAAGACATACTTCAATGATGTCACTGTGAAATCCATGTTCTGATATTTTTTCGTGTGCTATCGTAGAAAACATTGATCTAAAGCCGTGGCTAGTCATTTTATCTTTCCAGCCCATTCTTATAATTGCGTAGTTAAGAGTATTTTCACTCATAGCTTTAGTGCTAGTAATAGCACTTGGGAAAACGTATTTGCTTCGTTCGAAAGAATAGGGCTTAATTGCATTAATTACGTCAAGTGCTTGCTTGGAAAGGGGTAGTATAAAATCTTGCTTCATTTTCATTTTTTTTGCAGGAATATCCAAAAATTCTTTTTCAAAGTTAATTTCATTCCACTCAAGATAGCGAAGATTATAAGGCCGCAGAAAAACAAAAGGGGCAAGTTTGAGGGCGAAAATAGTGCTAATATCAGCGCGCGAGTCACGTTCAAATATTTTAATATCATCCATCAGACTTTTAATGTCTTTCTCGTTTGTGAGCGCGGCCACGTGACGGACTTCTTTTCTCTTTAATGCGCTTCGCTTATCTATGTCACCCACGATATTATGTTCAACGTATCCATAGGTAACTGCATACTTGTAAATTCTCTCTATATTGTTCAGTATGCGCGAAGTAAGTTCAAATATTTCTTTCTGCTGCATTGCGCCCACAATATTTAAAATATCAAGACGTGTTATCTCTTTAATATCTGTATTTCCAATTGCAGGAAAAACGTGCTGCACTAATCTACTTCGTGTTTTTGCTAAAGTTATAGCGCTCCACTCGCTTTCCATTATGTTTAACCATTTCTCAGCGATAGCTTCAAATGAGTTTAGGATTGGGTTTTTCGCTAAGGCAGGGTTAATTCCATCCTTTAGTCGTTCTTTGGCCTGTATTGCTTTTTCGCGTGCCTCTTTGAGTGTTGTGCTAGGGTAGGTGCCCAGAGAGATTGATTGGCGCTTATCGGCAAAACGATAATCAAAACGAAAAAATTTTGTACCGTTTGGACGAATCACGAGGTAAAGATTGTTTCCATCACTTAGCTTAACGACTTTGTCTTGTGCTTTTGCTTTGCGTATCGCGGTATCAGTGAGTGGTGTAGTCATTTTTGGCATTTTGACGGTACTCGCTTTTTAAGAATTGTTCAGTACCGTCAATAGTACCGTTAAAATTTTGAGATTTAGCTAAATAGCATGATATAAGGTGAGACAGGGTGAGACAGTCAAAGTTCGATTTGATGGGCGTTTTGGAACGTTTTGAGACTTTAAGAAACAAGGGGGTGGTACCTGAGGGCGGACTCGAACCGCCACGACATCACTGCCACTGGATTTTGAATC
>Ga0075011_10001122_pt1 | contig 14395 bp, 9 predicted proteins | sample TARM_MetaG_T_14_FD_72354 | JGI IMG/M metagenome (GOLD analysis project Ga0075011, IMG submission 72354) | Freshwater microbial communities from Pennsylvania, USA, analyzing microbe dynamics in response to fracking - TARM_MetaG_T_14 | ecosystem: Environmental > Aquatic > Freshwater > River...
GTAACAATATTAGGCAATTCTTATAGAACTGCCACAGCATTATCAAAAGTCAAAAAATAGGATAAAATTGTACATAGAAATATTAGCAAAAATGTACAAAAAAATATTGACATTACTAAGGAATTTGGACTAGTAGAATATATATCAGATAGAAGACTAGTAAAAAGTATAAAAGTTTTAAAAGTAGGAGTATATACCAGTGGTAGAAGTGAACTTTCTATATTTGATTTGCTTCTACTTGAAAACTTCTTTTGGCAAAGACCAGAAAATATTCCTAAAATACAAGATATAATTATTAAGGAAATATTAGGTATTAGCAAATTCCAAAAGGAAAAGTTAGAAGATATTTATGAAAAATGGTTTTTGCATTTTAATAAGTTATTTGAAGAACAGCGAAAAGATGAAAAAGGAAATGCCTTATTTTTACAAGATAATGGAGAAGTTACCACAGATACTATGGGAGAAATACATTTAAGGGATAATTTGGGGAACTATATTTTTTATAAAGGATATAGAGAACATGTTAAAATTTTAAGCGAGTTAGGAAAGTTTGATAATGGCTTTATTGATAGTGGAATAAAAACCCTAGATAAAAAAGTGGTATGGAAATATGAATTTTCTCCTGTAAAAGTTAGAACAAAGCATAATAATGAAGATATGGAAGGCTTTAAAAAATTAACTTTAAATGGACAACTTAACCCATATATGATAAATACCTATAAGGAATATAGGGATTATTATAAAAAATCTAAGGGAAATATTAAGGGACTTTTAGAAGAGATTGAAAGAAATGTTTTAGATGAAAAAAATCTAGTAAATAGTATATATATGAAATTGAAAGATAGACAGGAATATTTACAAAAAGCTAGTATTGAAGCTATTTGGATTAGTAAGAGTGAGTTAGACAAGGTACAAAATATAATAGATGAAAAGGTAGAAGAAAACTTTAATTTACTAAATGCTTATACAGATTTAATTAATCAAATTAGAGAAGCAAAGGAATAATTATGGATGAATTAGATAAATTAAGGGGAAAATTTCAAAGTGATAGAGAATTGTTGGAGAATATATGGATTAATTATCCTGAAACACGAGAAATAAGAGAAAAATTAGCCTATAATAAATGGCTTTCTTTATATAAGGGAGAAAGATATAATGATAGTAGTCATCTATCTAACATGCTAAATGTTTTGGATATTTTTCAAGAATTTTCATATGAAAATGAAAAGTTATCTACTAAACTAATAAAGGATATATTTGTAAAAATCAAAGAAAAATATAATCCTCTTTTAGAGAAAAAACAAAAAGAAAGTATTGCTAATCCAGACTATAAAAATGATACAAATAAAGAGGAGGAAGACTCTGAAATTTGGCAGGATATAAAAACAGAATTAGAAAATGAATTTGAAATTGAATATGAAAAAATGCAAAGAATAATGAAGATATTTCAAGATGTAAGCTTATTTTCTCAAGTAGGCTGGGATTTATCACAGTTTACAAGGGAAGATATGTTTGTTATATCTAAATTAAATGAAGTGTTTGATAATAGACAGGAAATAAAAGAATTACTTAATAATATAGGGAAAATAGAAAAGTTAGAAGATAATAAAAAAGCAAGAGCAAAAAAAAGAACTTATGAAAGTTATCCACAGGAATTAATGGGTATAAAATTTGGAAATGATTTGAGTAAACTTCTACCTTCAGAGCTTACTTTATTACATAGCCCTATTTTAAAAAAGTACTTCTATATTAAGTATAATGAAAGTCGCCTCCTTAATTACAATATGAAAAGTTTAGTTGAAAATATGAAGCAAAGCAAGAAAAAGGAAAGAGGACAAGGCCCTATAATTATGTGCATAGATAATTCTAGCTCTATGGAAGGTAGACCAGAAGAAATTGCAAAGGGTTCTGCTCTTTACATATTAAAGAAAGCACATAAAGAAGGTAGAAGGGTTTATCTTATAAGCTTTGGAAGTGAAGGAGAAATATCAGAATATGATTTAACCAATGAAAAAGATGGTTTGTATCATGCTCTTAGTTTCCTAAGGAAAAAATTTTTTGGTGGGACAGATTTTATAGGGCCTTTAGGTAGAAGTGTTGAACTTATTAAAGAAAATACTTATCAGAATGCAGATGTATTATTTATAAGTGATGGCTTGGCTAAATTACCAAAATCTTTCTTAACTTATATTAATGAGGCAAAGGACTTTTTAGACTTTAAAATTCATTCTTTAATAATAAATTCCAAGGAAGATAAAAATTTGTTTAGTGATAGTATCTTGTTTTATAATACTTAATTTGATTTGATTTAATATAAAATAGAGGCTCTTTGTTAAATAGTGTTGTTAAAAGGCAGGAGTTCAAAATTTTATATACAAACACCAAATATTATACAGCCTAAATTAGAGATTAACATCTCTTTTTTTATTTGACTACTTTATCGGTGTTTTCCCTTGTAAATACTAGTGAAAAAAGGTATAATTATTAAGAGAAAAAAAGAGTCTATAGTGTATAAAGGAAGGGGAAAAGATGACAATTATAAAGGAATTATTCCTTAAAGAGATAGATAGGAAGATTAATGGAGTTATCAAGGCAGACAGTCAAGAAAAAGAGAGTATCATAGAGGAAATTGAAGAGTATGTTATTACTTCCCAACTTACAGAGAGATTTAATGAATTTTTAGATAGATATGTAAGCTCTATATTTACACCAACAGAAGATATAGGAGTTTGGATATCTGGTTTCTTTGGTTCAGGTAAATCACATCTATTAAAAATGCTAGGGATTTTATTAGGAAATCAAGAGATAGATGGAAGATTACCCTTAGATTCATTCAAGATGAAAACGACAAATGAAAACCTTATAAAGAACTTTGAAGCTTTGAGAAATACAGAAACACTTTCAATATTATTTAATATAGATGCAGTAGGAAATAGAAATATAAAACAAGAAAAAACTACAATAGCTCCTATTTTGCTAAAGGAGTTTTATGGAAAATTAGGATTTACAAAAAAATTCATAAAGATAGCTACATTTGAGAGAGAGTTGTGGTTAGAAGATAAATATGAAGAATTTAAAAGAAAGTTTAATGAATACAATCCTAGTAAGCCTTGGGAAGAATATAGAGAGCTAATGGCATTAAAATTTGATGCCTTTGTCAAGGTTGCTAGTGATAATGGATACTTGACAGAAGATGAAGCGATAAATTTAGCTAAAAATCCAAATGATAGCCTTACTATCGAGGAATTTGCGGATATTGTAAAGTTGTGTATCAATAAAAAAGGTAGCAAGTTTAGAGTAATATTCCTACTTGATGAAGTAGGGCAGTATATTCGTGATAATGAAGAACTAATGCTAAATCTTCAAACTGTGTCAGAGAAACTAGGAACAGTATGTAGAGGAAGAGTTTGGCTCTTGGTAACAGCACAAGAAACAATGGATAATATGATTACTGAGAATATGATAAAAAGAATGGAGTTTTCTAAGATTCAAGGAAGGTTCAAGACAAAATTATCTCTAACAAGCCAAAATGTAGATGAAGTTATACAAAAAAGACTTCTAACTAAAAAAGAGTCCTATAAGAATTACTTGGAAAACTTCTATAAGGAAAATGGAATTAGGATAGATAATGGGATTCATTTTTCAGAAGGTAGTAAATCCCTAGAGAAGTATAAAACAGCTAGTAAATTTGCAGATTTTTATCCCTTAGTTCCATATCAATTTGGATTGTTACAACAAGTTTTTGAAAATATAAGAAAACAAGGATATACAGGTAAGCATATGTCAGAGGGAGAAAGGTCTATGCTAACATCTATCCAAGATGCTGTACTTAGCGTTATGGATAAAGATATAGAGGCTATGATACCCTTTAATTTATTCTATAAACCTATAGAGAATTTTATCAATCCAGATATAGCTAGAACTATTGGAAAAGCTTCTAACACAACTAATATCAATGCATATGATGTAGAGATATTAAAGGTACTATTTATGATAAAGGATATACTAGGACTTAGCCTTAATGTAGAAAATATAACTACCTTGATGCTAGACAAACTAGACCAAGATAAATTACAATTGGAAAAAAAGGTAGAAGAGGGCTTAAAAAGGTTGTGTCAACAACACTTGGTAACAGAAAACAATGGAGTATATAAATTCCTTACAGACGAGGAACAAACAATCAATAGATATATAGATGAGGAGCTTATAAATCCAAGTCAGGTAAATCAAAAAGTTATAGAGAAGATTTTCAAAAGAATATTTACCTCAAATCAAATTAGGTCAAAGGCACTTAATAATACCTTTAATTTCAACAAGAAATTTGATGAGCAATTTTTTGGAGGACAATCTGAAGATTTAAGCTTGGCAATAGTATCAGAAAATTCATTAAATTTTGATGAAACTAGATTAATAATGCAAAGTAGTCAAGAAAGAACACTTTTTATTAAACTAAGCGATTGTACATTCTTGGAAGAGATAGAAAAGATATTGAAGATAAATCAATATGCTGATAAAGTTCCCTTTGCTGAACTAGATAATGAAAAAAGAAGGATTATAGAGGGCAAAAGAGAGGAAGCGAGAGAAAGAGAAAAGAACATAGAAACTAACATAGAAAATTCTATTGTAAATGGAGATTTTTTTGCTTCAGGAGAAAAACTAAAGATATCAAAATCAAATGCTAAGGATAAAATATCTGATGCCTTGGAAAATTTGATAGCTAAGGTTTATTCAAAAAACATATATGTTACAAAACACTATGATGACAAAACTTTGACTAGCCTTTTTACAGAGGAACAAGGAATATTTTCAATGGATATATATTCTGCTCATGGCAATCATTTGGCATTCAAGGAGCTAAAGCAATTTATAGAAACATTCAAAATAGTTAGTTTAAAGGAAATTTATGAGAGATTCAAGGGCGTTCCCTATGGTTTTGCTGATGAAGATATAGTTGGATTACTTTCTGAAATGTATCTATTTGGTGATATAAAAGTAACATTAGCAGGAGTAAAGTTTGAAAAAGAGAGTATTTTAAAAGCCTTGAAAAGTGTAAGAGATAGAGCCAGTACAACTATAGAAAAACCTAAAAAAACAGATGAAGCCCTATTGATGAAAGTAAAAAAAATATCAAAAGATTTTTTTGGTGAATTAATAACAAAGGTATCAGAGGAAGAGATAGTTCAATCTATAAAGGAAAGTCTTCAAAAAGAAAACAATAAGGTTAATTTGAATTATAGTAAATACAATGAAAAGGCAAAGTATATCTATCCTGGATACAAGGCAAGTGTGGAATACAAAGAGGCTCTTTATAAGCTAATTAATATAAAGGATTCAGAGGAGTTTTTTATTAGTTTTGTGAAAACATCTGAAACATTACACGATTTAAAAGATGAATTTGAACATTTTAATGAATTTTTTAATAGGAAATATGATGATATATTTGACTTGGGAGTAAGGACTTTAAAAAGAGCAGAAAACTATTATGACTTAGATGTAGAGCTTTCTAATGATTCTGATATTATTAGGATAAAAGAGATACTAACATCTAATCAAGCAATCAAGGGAATGAATGAGATAAATATCTTGGCTGAAAAGATACAAGTAAAAATAGAGAACTTGATTAATAAGTTAAAGGAAGAATTAAAGGAAGAGATAATATGGAAAAAATCCTTGCTTGTAACAGATTTTCAAAAGAAAGATTTTGTAGCAGAACTAGAAAGTGAATACAATAAAATAATAGATGATTTATCAACAACTAGCGAAGATGGATTGAGATATTATTCTAGTAAAATAAAAACAGCAGATAAAAATATTATGTCTAATTTGAAATCAAAATTAAAAGACAAATTAGCACAAGTACAGGTAGAAGTAATCAAAAAAGAGAAGGAAAAGGATATAACAAGGGATATTAAAGATAAGTTATCTGAAAAATATAGAGACATTTTAAATAGAATAGAAAATTTAAGTGAAAATTCAGATTATGATGTTGTATTAAGTTTTATAAATAACTATGAAACAGATAGTACATATATACTAGATGGTATAGATTATAAAAAACCAGAAATAATGTTAAATCCAAAATTGAATTATAAAGAATTTGAAAATATAGAAGATGTAGATTTGTATGTGGAAGAATTAAGAAAAAAATTGAGGAACGAAATTTTATCAGGTAAAAAGGTTATATTAGAATAGTAGGGGCTTTAACCCCCCCAATGTCATCAACTTAGTGTATTTAAACAACCCCCACCCAGCCTCCCCCTTGAAAGGGGAGGAGTTGAAGAGCTTGAAAAACAAAGGGTAAATCAAAAACCAAAAAAGTCTAATGTTATCAAGTTAGTGTATTTAACCAACCCCCACCCAACCTCCCCCTTGAAAGGGGAGGAGTTGAAAGGTTTGAAAAACAAAGGGTAGATGAAAACCAAAAAAGTCTAATGTTATCAAGTTAGTGTATTTAAAACAACCCCCACCCAGCCTCCCCCTTAAAAGGGGAGGAGTTAAAAGGTTTGAAAAACAAAGGATAAATGAAAACCAAAAAAGTCTCCCCTTATCAGGGGGAGATTTAGAGGGGGCTATAAACAACCCCAAAAAAGGAGAAAATATGAATAAAAACGCAATTAAAAAATTTGCCATAGATTCAAGAAATTGGTTAATAGAAAAAACAATATTAAAATTAAATGAATTAGGAATAACAGAAAAAGGAATTGCAGGTATATATCAACAAACAGAAACAGAAATAAAGGTAACAGACCTTTCAAAACCTGTAAATAGAATACAATATGAAGCATTAAAAAATTATGCCATAGGATTAAAAAAATCATATGGGGATAATTGGTATAGTGAATTGGTAGAAGAAAGTGCATATAATTGGTTTAATAGAATTGTAGGTATAAAATATATGGAGGTTAATGGATACCTTCCTGAAAATATAAACATACTAACTAGTACCACAGGGAGCTTGGAAACAGATATAATATTAAATTATGAGTATCTAAGCTATGCAGATAAGCTAGATAAAAATTTTATACGAAATGGAATCCTAAATCATCAAACAGAAGAGGTTTTTAGGTATTTATTCCTTATGGAAAATCATCAATTAAGCAAGGTAATGCCTTTTATGTTTCCAAAGGAGAATGATTTTAGTGATTTAATATTCCCAGAGGGTATATTAGGTGAAAGTGGAATTATAAAAAAGATAAATACATTAATCCCAAAGGAAGATTGGGAAGAGATAGAGATAATAGGATGGCTTTATCAGTTTTATAATTCAGAGAAAAAAGATGAAGTTTTCCTAGGATTAAAGAAAAATAAGAAACTAACTAAAGATACAATACCTGCTGCAACACAACTTTTTACTCCAAAATGGATAGTAAAGTATATGGTGGAAAATTCTCTAGGAAAACTAGCTATTGAAGAGCTAGGTATTAGAGAAAGTATAAAAGAGAATTGGAAATACTTCATTGAACCAATTAAAAGTGAAGAGTTAATAGTTAAAAGTGAAGGAATGAAGATTGAAGACCTTAAATTACTTGACCCTTCTATGGGTTCAGGGCATATTTTAGTTTATGCCTTTGATGTATTGTATCAAATATATGAAGAGCTAGGATATAGCAAGAGAGAAGCAGTAAGTTCTATTATCCAAAATAATATTTATGGAATGGATATAGACGATAGAGCAGGAACACTTGCTAATTTTGCTATCTTGATGAAGGCTAGGGAGTATTTTCCTAGAATATTTACTGTGCTAGAAAATGAAGGAATAGAATTAAATACCCTATCTATACAAGAAAGCAATGTTTTAGGAGAGGGATTTATTAGCAAGATTCAAGAAGAGAAATTTGAGGAATTATTAAAAGTAATAGAATTATTTAATGATGCCAAGGAATATGGAAGTATATTAAAGGTAGAAGGAATAGACCTTGAAAAAGTACAAAGAGAATTGATAGAATTTGAAGAAAAGGAAAAATTCTTTTATACACAAGAAAAGGAATTATTAAGAATACTAATAAAACAAGCAAAAATAATGAGTCAAAAATATGATGTAACAGTAACAAATCCACCTTATATGGGAAATGCAGGAATGACAGAACATCTAAAAAAATATCTGAAAAAGAATTATCCAAATTCTGAAAAAGATATGATGACTGCATTTATGGACTTAGCTTTTAATATTACAAAAGTATCGGGAATTATATCTATGATAAATCTACCAAGTTGGATGTTTTTAAGTAGTTTTGAAGATTTAAGAAATTTTATTGTAAATAATAAAACTATAATTAATTTAGTAGATAATGGTAGAGGTGTTTTTGGTTCAGACTTCGGAAGTGTATCTTTTGTAATTAAAAATAGCCTAGTAGAAGGGTATCAAGGTGTTTATAGAAGACTAATTAAAAGAAAAGGTGCTGTAGAAAACAATGAAATAAAAGAAGAATGGTTCTTGGACAAAGAATTTAATAAATTTATAACCTCACAAGAAGACTTCCACAAAATCCCAGGTTCACCTATAGCTTATTGGGTAAGTGATAGGGTTAAGGAGATATTTGCAACGAGTGAGAAGTTGGGGGATGTTGGTGATGCAAAACAAGGACTGGCTACAGCTGACAATAATAGATTTTTAAGATATTGGTCAGAAGTAAATAAAAGTTCTTATAAATTAAATTGTAAATCCAATGGAGAGGCTTTAGAAAGTGGTAAAAAATGGTTTCCATATAATAAAGGTGGAGAAAAAAGACGTTGGTATGGAAATCAAGAATATTTAATTAACTGGGAAAATGATGGAAATGAAATTAAAAACTTTAAAAATTCAGTAGTTAGAAATCCAACTTTCTATTTTAAAGAGTCTATTTCTTGGGGCTTAATTACTTCTGGAGGCTGTTCATTCAGATATTTTCCAAATGGATTTATTTATGATGTGGCAGGAATGAGTTATTTTACTGAAAAGGATATGTTACATACATTAGGAATTTTAAATAACAAACTTTATTATGATTTGACGAAAGTTTTAAATCCTACAATAAATTTACAGATAGGAGATGTAGCAAATTTACCTTATGCAAATTTTGAAAATATAAAGTTTGATGAGATTGTTCAACAAAACATCGACATCGCAAAAGAAGAATGGGACAGCAGAGAATCATCTTGGGATTTCTCTCGCTCCGCTCTAGTTAATAGTGAAGAGTTAATAGTTAATAAAAATATCAGTGAAAATCCGTGTTCATCTGTTGTGGTTAAAATTTCTCAAGCTTTTGATTCTTATAGTAAATACTGGAAAGAAAAATTCTATGAAATTCACCGTAACGAAGAAGAACTTAATAGACTATTTATAGAAATATATGGTTTAGAGGATGAAATGACTCCTGATGTTGACCTAAAAGACATTACCCTACTAAAAAAAGAACTTCTAAGAAGAAAATCAGCTAAAAAAGCAACAGAAGAGGAAGAAGCCGAAGAAGCTGGACTTATCCTTGATGATAAGGGAGAAATCCAATTTAATAAAGAAGAAATCATTAAACAATTTATCTCTTATGCTATTGGGTGTAATATGGGTAGATATTCTATTGATAAAGAAGGTTTAGTCATCGCTAACAGCGATGATAAGTTAATAATTAATAGTGAAGAGTTAAGAGTTGTAGGGGTTATGCCGTTGGCAAACCCAAACAATAACCCAATGCCGTTGGCAAACCCAAATGAATCTGAAAAAATAGGGTTTTCCAACGGAAAACCCCTACAAACAAACGAATCTATTGATGAAAACATAAGACATCAAATAGCAAACCCTAAATATACACCTAATATTGACGGAATTATCCCTGTAACAGATACCAATTATTTTGCAGGTCAAGATATAGTTGAGAGATTTGAGGAATTTTTAGTTGCTGTTTATGGTAGAGATAGCCTTGAAGATAATCTTAATTTCATTGGAAAAGCCATAAAAGACTCTAATAATGATGCAAGAGAAATCCTTAGAGAATACTTTATGGGAGATTTTTATGCAGACCATTTACAAAGATATAGCAAAAGACCTATTTATTGGCTAGTATCAAGTAATAACAAAGGTAAAGGAGCAACATTTAATGCTTATATCTACCTTCATAGATATAATAAAAATACTATCCCAACAATAAGAGGAAAATATGTTAATGAATTACAAGCCAAATTAAAATTTAAAGAAGAAGGAGTAGAAAAAAGACTCCTTGAAGATGATTTAAACGCTAGAGAGAAAAAGGAACTTAAAGGGGAAAAGGATAAATATAGAAAGCAAATTAATGAACTTTTGGAATTTGATAAAAAATTAAATGCCCTTTCAAACCAAATGATAGAATTGGATTTAGATGATGGTGTAAAGGTTAATTATGAGAAATTGGCAGATATATTGTATAAGGTGAAGATGTAGGGGCAAAATCCAATTTTTGCCCGAATAATAAATAAAAAATGTTGTGTATTTAACCAACCCCCACCCAGCCTCCCCCTTAAAAGGGGAGGAGTTGAAAGGCTTGAAAAACAAAGGGTAAATCAAAAACAAAAAAAGTCTCCCCTTATCAGGGGGAGATTTAGAGGGGGAAAAGTTGATGACATTGGATTCCAATTTTACTCAATTCTTATAATAGGTATAAACCCAAAACAGGGAGGAAAAAAATTGATAAAATCATTAGAAATAATTAATTATAAAGGCTTTGAAAATTTTGAAATGAATAAGCTTAATAAAATTAATATTTTTGTAGGAAATAATAATTCAGGTAAAACTTCCCTTCTTGAAGCAATATATATAGGTATGAAAAATAATTTTATGGGAAGTATGAATATAATTCAAAATAGAAACTTAAATAATAATTCCAAGGCGATGGAAACATTATTTAGGAATTTAGATGTAAATAACAAAATAAGTATAACTTTGAAAAATGATGAAGATTATTTTTTAACAGAGCTTAGCTCTATTCTTGATAATAATATATTTATTCCTATGAATTTTCAAAATGAAGCAGGTATTCAAAGTCAAGAAGAAAAAAGTTTTATAATCAATAAAGATGGGAAAAAAGTTATTTATAATTTTTCTATGAAAAATAAAGCAAATGGAATGTTAGAACAAGTTGTTAATATTAAGGCAGAGGATTCAAATAATATATCCAATAATTCAAAAGATATTATTAATAGTAATACTTATTTTATTTCTCCCAAAACAAGAATGAGTGGAAATTTTGCCAATGAACTAAAGGAGCAAATTAAAAGTAAGATTCAAAAGAAAAATATTTTAGAAGAATTACAGCTGTTTGATTCCAAGGTAGAAGATATTATTGTAGATGGTACAAATATAGAAATTTATCTAAAAGGTGTAGATAAGCCATTTCCAATAGAAGCCTTGGGAGCTGGAATCTTTACTATACTTGAAATAGCATCTGTTTTAGGAAAAAAAATTGACAATATATTTATTGATGAAATAGAAGATGGTTTACATATTCAAAGTATGGAAATAGTAGCCAAATATCTAGCTAAAGCAATAGAAAAAAATCCAAGCTTACAGCTATTTATAACTACTCATTCAGCAGAGATTATTAAACTAATAAGCAAATATCAAATAGAAAAAGATATTGTATCAGCCTTTAGAATTTATAGCAAAAATGAAAAAATAGAGCTTGTAGAATATAGAGAAGACCTTCTTGAAACTCTTGAAGAAGGGTGGGAAATTAGATAATGAAGATAATTATATGTGAAGGAATAACAGAAGTAGCTTTGGTATATGCTTTAAGCGAAAAAATATCAAAATCCTTTAAAGTTGATAAGCTAGGAACTATAGGACAAAGTCCAACTAACTTAATAGATGATATATACTTAATCAATCTAAGAGGTAATACTCATATTAAAAATGTTGTAAAAACCTTGAGTAAAACTCTTGTAGATAAGGAAGTTAAAAAAATCGGATTCATAATGGATGCAGATAATGATTTTAATGCAATTAAGGATAATTTAGAAGGAAAGATAACTATATTAAAAAATGCAGGGGTAGAAGCAGATTATAGTTACTATATTCTCCCTAAAAATGATGGGACTTTTGGAATGTCAGAAGACTTAATAATGAAAGGTTTATATAAGAAAAGCTTAATGAACCTTATTAATAACCATATATACCCAAATATAGAAAACCACCCAGAACAAAATATCAAAAATCCGTCTAAAACAAAATTGATGTTATTTGGTGCAACTCAAGACCCACAAAGTTCTTCAGCTAGTTTTATGCTTACAAGAGCTAGTGCCTTGGTAAATTTTGATGACGAAATTTTTGATGGATTAAAGGTATTTATTGAAAATATATTAAATTAATATTATCAAATTGATATAAAAATACCAATAATCAAATGATAATGACCAAATATGTAGGGATGGGTTCCAAACCCATCCAGGGTTCACTGCGTGTCTGCCCAATTAATAAAAAAATCCTATAATGGAGGAAAAATGTTAAATAAAATATCCATTGAAAATTATAAATCAATTAAAAAAGTTGAAATTGATATAAAAGATATAAATATATTGATAGGTTCCAATGGAGCTGGAAAATCAAATTTTATATCATTTTTTAAATTGTTAAATTCCATAATAAAACAAAGATTACAAAATCATATTGCAGAAGAAAGTGGAGCAAATAATGTATTTCATCACGGACTAAAAAACTCTGAATTTATAAAAGGTGAGTTTGATTTTAAAAATGAAGGACATTATAATACATATAGTTTTAAATTAAGAGCGAATAATGATGGTGGAGTATTCTTTTATGAAGAAATACCTTCATATTACCATTCATCTTATGGGCAAGAATATTTATATAATATTGCAAACGGAAATACAGAAACAAATTTAATAAAATATAATAAGACTTACAGTGAATATGTAAAAGAAAGACTTCAAGAATTTAGATTATACCACTTCCACGACACAGGAAAAACAGCCCTTGTAAAACAATCCTTTAATATACAGGATAATGAGTTTTTATATGAAGATGCAAGAAATTTAGCCTCTTTCTTATTTAAACTTAGTAAAAAAGAGCCAAAGGTTTTAGAGAAAATAGAAAAAACAGTAAAATTAATTGCACCCTATTTTGATAAATTCATTCTTAAACCAGATATAAAAAATGAAGAAACAATAAAATTATCTTGGCAAGAGAAGGATTCAGATATGCTTTTTAATGCTAGTCATTTATCAGATGGAACTTTGAGAATGATTTGCCTTATAACCCTGTTTTTACAGCCGAATCCTCCAAAGATAATTTTGCTTGATGAGCCTGAATTAGGTTTACACCCTTTTGCTTTAACAGTTTTATCTGATTTGATAAAAGGAATTTCTGCTAAGGGAACACAAGTAATAATATCAACTCAATCAGTACCTTTAATTGAAAATTTTACTATTAATGATATAATTATTGTTGAAAAAGCTGGAAAAGAATCGGTATTTAAAAGACCTGATATAGAATTTTTAAAAGAATGGGTAGATGATTATACACTAGGGGAATTATGGGAAATGAACCTTTTAGGAGGTAGACCATAATGGGAAGAGTTTTAATTATTGCAGAAGGTCAAACAGAAGAAAAATTTTTAAAGAATATAGTTTTTCCATATTTCTATAGTAAAAGCTTATATGAAATAGATGTTTCAATTTTGCCTACTAAAATAACAGCATCTGGAAAAAGACATAAAGGTGGAGGAGTTACTAGCGATAAAATTCTTAATTATTCTAAAAAATTGTTAAAATCAGCATCTGTTACTACCTTTATAGATTATTATGGAATAGATGAAGAGTTTTTAGGCTATAAAGAAAGCTTGGTATTAAAGACTATAGAAGAAAAGAAAAAATCAATAGAAGAAGCTTTGAAGCTTGAAATTAGTGATTTAAGATTTTTTCCATATGTACAAATGTATGAATTTTAAGGATTGTTATTTTCTGATATAGATAGCTTTATATGGGTAGACGAAGATATACATAAGATAAATCAACTTAAAGATGAAAGTAAAGGATTTCCAAGCCCAGAACATATAAACAATAGCAAGGAAACAGCCCCTTCAAAACGAATAAAATCAATATATAATTCCTATGGAAAAACATCAGATGGAATAGTGGTAGCAGAAGCAATGGGAATTGAAACTATTCTTTCAAAATGTCCTCTTTTTAAAGAATGGATAGAAAAAATAGAAGAAGAATTAAGAGTAGGGGCAGATTCCAATATCTGCCCAATAATAACCAATTATTGAAAATAGATACACAATCACATCAAAAGGGCGAATACAGGGATTCGATGTCATCAACTTAGTGTATTTAACCAACCCCCACCCAGCCTCCCCCTTAAAAGGGGAGGAGTTGAAGAGCTTGAAAAACAATGGATAAATCAAAAAACAAAAAAAGTCTCCCCTTATCA
>Ga0075011_10001128_pt1 | contig 14363 bp, 13 predicted proteins | sample TARM_MetaG_T_14_FD_72354 | JGI IMG/M metagenome (GOLD analysis project Ga0075011, IMG submission 72354) | Freshwater microbial communities from Pennsylvania, USA, analyzing microbe dynamics in response to fracking - TARM_MetaG_T_14 | ecosystem: Environmental > Aquatic > Freshwater > River...
CCCCGAGACCATCCTGATCGACGGGAATGGCGTCGTCGGGCGTGCGCCCCTGCGGCTGGCCCGGAATCCGGTTCTGGCCCGACATGCCCTGGTCGTCCAGACCGTCGCCCTGCTGGCCGTTGACGATGTTGCCGTTCTCGTCGGTATAGGAATAGTCGGCGGGGTTGTTGAGCATGGCCTCGTCGTCGGGCTCCAGATTCCAGCCGGGAAGCTGAAGCTGGGTCTGGAACTGCTCGACCGGGCGCTTGGCCGTCGCCACGCGCATGTAGCTGGCAAAGGCGCGCGCGGGCGCGGTGCCGCCCTGCAGGCCGGGCACGGGGCGGGCATCGTCGCGGCCCATCCACACGCCGGTCGTCACCCCGCTGGAGAAGCCGAGGAACCAGCCGTCCTTGTTGGAGCTGGTCGTCCCGGTCTTGCCCGCCACCGGGCGCCCGATCTGCGCGGCGCGGCCCGTACCGATGTTGACGGCGGTCTGGAGCAGGTCGGTGATCTCGGCGGCGACATAGTCGGGCACGAGCTGCTGGCTGGCGTCGGGGCGGTGGCTGTAGAGCACTTCCCCGTCGGTCGTAGTCACCTTGCGGATGCCATAAGGCGTCACCAGACGCCCCTTGGCCTCGACCGAAGCGAAGGCGCGCACCATGTCGATCACGCGCACGTCACTGCTGCCCAGCACCATCGAGGGCAGGGTGTTGATCGGGGTGGTGATGCCAAAGCGCCGCGCCATGTTGGCCACCGCGCCAAAGCCCACTTCGTTGCCCAGTTGCGCGGCCACGGTGTTCTTCGAATAGGCAAAGGCGGTGCGCACGTCGATCTGGCCGGCATATGTGCCGCCCGAATTGCGCGGGCTCCACCCGTCGATGGTCACCGGCTCGTCCATCACCCGGTCTTCGGGGCGATAGCCGCGTTCGAGCGCGGCCAGATAGACGAAGAGCTTCCACGCCGAGCCGGGCTGGCGCACGGCATTGGTGGCGCGGTTGTAGTTCGAGGTCACGTAGTCGGTGCCCCCGACCATGGCCAGCACGGCGCCGTCGCGGTCGACGCTGACGAGCGCGCCTTGCGCGCCCTTGGGCACCTGTGCGGCAATCGCGTCGGTCGCGGCGCGCTGCGCGGTGGGGTCGAGCGTCGTCCACACCTCGATCGGCTGGTCGTTGTCGGGCAGCAGCACGTCGAGCTGGGGCAGGACCCAGTCGGTGAAATAGCGGGCCGAATTCTGCCCCTGTTCGGCGGCCAGATGGATGGTCTTGAAGTTGACGTTCTCGGCCTGGGCCGGGGTCAGCGCGCCGGCATCGACCATCGTGGAAAGCACGACTTTGGCGCGGTCCACCGCCGCCTGCGCATCCGCCGTGGGCGAATAGTGCGAGGGCGCCTTGACGAGCCCGGCGATGATCGCCGCCTCGCCGAGCGAGAGCTGTTCGCCCGAATGGCCGAAGAACTTGCGCGCGGCCGAATCCACGCCATAGGCGCCGCCGCCGAAGTAGACCTTGTTCAGGTAGAGTTCGAGGATCTGGTCCTTGGAAAACTTGCTTTCCAGCGCCAGCGCCAGCACCGCCTCGCGGATCTTGCGGTCGAACGTGCGGCTGCTGTTGAGGAAGATGTTGCGGGCCAGCTGCTGGGTGATGGTCGAGCCACCCTGACGCCAGTGCCCGCTTTCCGCGCGCACCATCAGCGAGCGCAGGATGCCGACCGGATCGACGCCCCAGTGCTCGCGGAAGCGGCGGTCTTCCACCGAAACCAGCGCATCCTTCATCGAGTTCGGGATGCGGTTATAGGGAATCCACTTGCCGTAGCTGGGCCCGAGCGTGACGATTTCGGTGCCGTCATTCGCGCGCACGACGATCATCTGCCCGGCCTGGCTGGACTTCAGCTTGTCGTAGCCGGGCAGCGAGCGCGCGGTCACGAAGACCGCCCCGGCGATCCCGAGCGCGCCCAGCAGCGCGAGGCCCACGCCCCACACCACGATGCGGCGAAGCCATCGGCCAAGCAGGGAAGATTCGCGGCTGCGCTGCGAGGGGGTTGCGCCGTCTTGCGAGCGGCGGGGCACGTCCCGTCTGGCCATCAGTGGTTACCGGTTTCCTCGAAAGCGCAAGAATGCGCAAAAATTGCACCCCATGCGCCGCCCTTGCACGGGCGATCTGTAACGCAGGGTTAATGGACAGCCCCCCGGCTTCGCCACCAGCCTGGAAGCCCACTGGGAGGCAGTCTGGAAGCCCGCCGGGGGGCGCACGAAGCCGCTTTCTAACGCATCAATCTTCCGGCGTGAAGTCGAGCGCGGCACTGTTCATGCAATAGCGCAGCCCGGTGGGGGCCGGACCATCGGGGAAAACATGCCCCAGATGCCCCTCGCACCGCGCGCAGCGCACTTCGGTGCGGATCATGCCATGGCTGACATCGCGAAATTCCTCGACCGCGCCTTCGTCGACCGGGCGGGTGAAGCTGGGCCAGCCACAGCCGCTGTCGAACTTGGCGGTCGAGGTGAACAGCGGCTGCCCGCATCCGGCACAGGCATAGTCCCCGCTGGCCTTGTTGCGATCATACTTGCCGGTAAAGGCCCGCTCGGTCCCAGCCTGACGCAGGACGTGGTATTGCTCGGGACTCAACCGTTCACGCCACTCCGCCTCGGTCAACACGATCTTGTCGGTCATCACCATCTCCTTTTGCCGCCCATATGGGGGCCCATATGGGGACAGGGCCGTGGCACGGCAATGAAACAGGGAAACAGGACACGACAGGCCACCGCGGCCCATCATTCTCCCGATGAGACAGAAAACTGCCCCCCGGCGGCAAACTTCCGGATCTTTTGCCCGCGCTCGTCCCTTAAAATTCCGTGTATAATGTGTTACAGGCCCTTGGTCATGCAGAAGAACAAAGAAACACTGGCGGATCTGGCCCAGTGCGGCCTGCCCGTCGCGCTGGAGGTCATGGGTGAACGCTGGTCGTTCCTGATCCTGCGGGCCGCCTTCAATGGCATCTGCCATTTCGAGGAATTTCTTACCCAGCTGGGCATTGCCCGCAATATCCTGTCGAACCGCCTCTCGCGGCTGGTCGACCATGGCATTCTGGCCCGCGCGCCCTGTTCGGACGACCGGCGGCGCGTCGAATACCGGTTGACGGCCAAGGGCTTCGACCTCCTGCCCGCCATGCTGGCCTTGCGCCAGTGGGGCGAAAAGTGGGGCGCGGCGGTCTGTCGCAACCAGGTCCTGTGCGACGAGCGCGACGGTCGCCCGATCGCCCCGCTGCTCCTGCGCGCCCACGATGGCCGGCTGCTCGGCGTGACCGACCTGATCTGGCGCACGCAGGAAGAAATCGCCCGGAGCGAGGCTGAAGCCGGGGCGGCGCCTGCAAATCAGGACTCGGTCGACCGGAAGGTTCTGGGAGAAACCCTGGTCCGCTGAGGGATCAGGAAGGAACGGCCTGAAAAGGCATTCGGGGCAGGATCGCCGGTGGAAACGGCGACCCTGCCCCGCCGACCGCACGGGGGACTGTTCGTGCGGCAAGGCTCCTTGTGGACGCAGGCGGCTGAACGCCAGCGGAACGGCGCTGTTAAGGTTCGTTCAGACAATATCTTTCCAGACAATCTCTGTTCAGACCGGGCATCATCGCGCCAAAGCATGAAAGACCGGACAAGGTCGCATCGGGGAAACGCCAGCCTGCGCGGGCGGGCGGCTTAGCGGCTGGCGAGAACCTGCTGATGCACCATGGCCAGCTGGCCTTCGCCCTGCTGCACCGCTGCCACGAAGCAGCTCTGGCGCTGCTGGGCTTCGGTCAGGGTCGTCTTGTCGGCCCGCATGCCGCAGACATCGCGCGCGGCCATGCGCAGGCGCCGCTCCGCCGTCTCGCGCCCTTGCGCCGAATGGAGATCGAGATCGGCGACCTTCACCGCCACATGGGGCATGTCGGCACGGGCATCGGGCACTTCACCGGCAAAGGCGGTCCCCGCGCTTGCAGCCAGAGCGGCGGCAGCCAGAGTTGCGGTGGTCAGGGCGGCCAGAGGGTTCAGACGCGAATGGCTCAGGAACGAGGAAGCGGAAAAGGGAGCGAACATGGCACGGTATCCTTTCGGGACGGGTCGAAAGAGCACGACCGGAGAGTGGTGAACCGCTCTGCGCCAGACTGAAGGAGTTGCCGGCTTGCGGTATGACGTCCTTGTACCGCCCCGCCCGCCGCGCCGCGCGTCGGGCTCGACCAGCCCGCCTGCCACCCCGACAGGAGGCCCCCGTCCCCGACGAAAGCCCACCGCGATCCGCCCAACGACATGTCCGCGACGGCTTCTGTCCCGACGAACGGCATGAACAGGCGCCACGGGGCGAACAACAGGACTGGCAATTTGCGGCCACTGCGGAGCAATGCGCAACCCGGCCTTTGCCCTGCGGCAAGAATGGGCGCACTATGACGATGTCATGGCAACAGCGATCATCTTCGTGCTGGGCATCGTGAACTTCGCGCTCAACCGCGCGGTCATGGCTTGCGACCATCCGGTCATGCGCCAGATGCCGCCACTGATCCGTTCGGTGAACCAGCGTTTTTCGCTCGTGATCGAGTTCGGGATGCTGGTGGCCGGGATGATGCTGGCCGCCCAGGGGATGGTCTGGGGCGCGATCGGCTATGGTCTCTACAGCCTGATAAACGGCGCCTCGGCCTGGCTGATCCTGACGGGCCGGGTTTGACGGGACGGGTTTGAACGCCCCATCAGGCGGCCCATGACCGGGAACCTCCAGCCCATCCGGCGCATTGCCGGGGCGGAGGTCTTGCATTCATGTCATCCCGATCGCAGCAGTTCGACGATTCGCCCGAAAACCCGGTGACGAATCCGGTATCCGGTCCCCTGTGGCTGCTCCTCAACCCCGCCAGCGGCAGCAATTCCGAAGACTCGCAAGACCAGTTGCTGGCCGCCCTTGCCCACAGCGGCCATGCCCCTGCCCGCGTGCTGCGCCTGCCCGAAGACCCGCTGCCCACCCGCGCCATGCTCGAAGAGGCCGGGGTCGGCATTCTGGCGATCTTCACCGGCGATGGCACCGCCAATGCCCAGATCGAGAAGCTCCATGGCTGGCCCGGCGCCGTGCTGGTCCTGCCGGGCGGCACGCAGAACCTCCTGTCCAAGGCCCTCCATGGCCATGCCGATGCCCCCGCCATTGTCCGGCGCCTGGGCACGCCCGGCATGATCCGCACCCGCCGTCAGGGCGTGCGCACTTCGGCGGGCAATGCCCTGGTCGAAGTGCTGGCCGGGCCGGGCGCGACATGGGCCGATGTGCGCGAAGGCGTGCGCGGGGGGGACCTTGGCGTGATCGCCAGCGCGCTGGGCGAAGCGCTCCACCACACGGCACAGGGCGCCCCGGTGGTCGTCTCCGATCCGCCGCTGGGCAAGCGGGAAGGCTATCGCGCCATTCGCATCGATGCGCAGGCGGGCGTGCTCGACCTCGACGGCTACGACGCCGACGACTGGGCCGACATCGTGGCCCATGGCGTCTCGATTCTGGTCAAGCGCGATTTCCGGCAGGGCCCGCACGAGGAACTGGGACAGGCCCCTGCCGTCACCTGCACCAGCGCCGAGCCCATCGCCCTGATGATCGACGGCGAGCGTCGCGAGGGCTGCTGCGAGGAAACCTTCACCTGCATCGACATCCCGCTCGATTTCCTCGCCACGCGTTCCGACATCACCCCGTGTGCAGACATCACCCCGTGTTCAGGCCCCACCCCTTGACGGAACCGGCATCAGGGGGAAAGGCAGCGGTTCCCCCCAACCGGACGCCTTTTGCCATGACCCGCCTGTTTCACATCAGCGACCTTCACTTCGGGCTCGAAGATCCGCTTGCGCTGGCCTGGCTGGTCGATTGCGTGGCCCGCGAGAAGCCCGCCGGGGTTATCGTCACCGGCGACCTCACGATGCGCGCCCGCGCCCGCGAATTTGCCGCCGCCACGCGCTGGATCAGCGATCTGGGCGTGCCGGTCTCGATTGGCGTGGGCAATCACGACCTGCCCTATTTCAACCCGCTCGAACGCGCGTTCGATCCCTATCGCCGCTATCGCCGGCTCGAACAGGCCGTGGGCAACCCGCTGACCGTGCCGGGCCTCGCAATCGTGCCGCTCAAGACCACCGCGCGCGCGCAGTGGCGCTTCAACTGGTCGAAGGGCCATGTCGCCCCCGCCGAACTGGCCCATTGCCTTGCGCAGATCGACGCCCTGCCCCGTGGCACCCGTGTCCTCGTGGCCTGCCACCACCCGCTGGTCGAAGCCGGAACCCATGGGCAGGCCCTCACCCGCCATGGCGAGCAGGCGCTGACCGAACTGGCCCGGCGCGGGGTCATGGCGGTGCTCTCGGGCCATGTCCACGATGCCTTCGACCTCATCCACCCCACGCCCGAAGGCCCGGTGCGGATGATCGGCGCGGGCACGCTTTCGCTGCGCACGCGCTCGACCCCGCCCAGCTTCAACGACCTGACCCTGTCGGGCGCCGATATCGCGGTGACCGTGCGCAACCTCGAAGCCGTGCCGACCCCGGCCATGCAGATCGAGGACATCCCCGAAGACGCCCTGCCCCCCAGCCAGCCGGGCGAGCCAATTGCCCCGGTCGCGCTGGGCTGATCGCGCTGGGCTAAGGATCCCTTTTCATGCACTTCTTCTCCGACAACGCCGCCAGCGTCCACCCCAGCGTCTGGGCCGCGATGCAGGCTGCCGACAGCCCCGATTTCGCCTATGACGCCGACACGCTGAGCCGCAGCCTCGACGAGGCCTTCTCGGCCCTGTTCGGCGCGCCCTGCACCGCGCTGTGGGTGGCGACCGGGACAGCGGCCAATTGCCTCGCGCTTTCGGCCATGGTGCCGCCCCATGGCGCCGTGGTCTGCCACCGCGAGGCGCATATCGAGATGGACGAAGGCGGCGCGCCGGGCCTGTTCCTCCACGGTGCCAAGCTGCTGCTGGCGCAAGGGGAAGGCGGCCTGCTCACGCCCGAGACGATTCTCCGGCGCATCACCCCGATCCGGCCCGGCGTCCATCAGGTCCAGCCCCACGCCATCTCGATCACGCAGGCAAGCGAACAGGGCCGCGTCTATCGCCCACAGGATGTCGCCGCCATCAGCGCGCTGGCCCGCGCGCGCGGCCTTGGCCTCCACATGGACGGCGCGCGGCTGGCCAATGCCATCGCCCATCTTGATTGCACGCCCGCCGCCGTGACGGTCGAGGCCGGGGTCGATGCGCTCAGCTTCGGCTTCATCAAGAACGGTGGCCTGAGCGCCGAAGCCATGGTCTTCTTCGATCCCGCGCTGGCCGAGCGCGTGCGCTTTGCCCGCAAGCAGTCAGGGCACCTGCAATCGAAGGGCCGCTATCTGGCCGCGCAAATCCTCGCCCTGCTCGAACACGACCAGTGGCTGGCCAATGCCCGCGCCGCCAATGCCGCCGCGCAGGAACTGGCCGGGGCCTGTGCCGGGCGCCTGATCGAGCCGGTTGAGGCCAACGAACTGTTCGTGATCCTGAGCGAGCCGGAAAAGACCGCCTTGCGCGGCGCGGGCTTCGATTTCTACGACTGGCCCGCCCCGCAAGGCGCGCCGGGCGCCGCCCGGCTGGTCACCGCATGGAACAGCGACCCGGTCCACGTCGCCGCGCTCGCCCGCGCGATTGCGAACTTATGAGGCGGCGGCCAGCAGGGGCGCCTCCACCTCCGCCTCGGGACTGAGCGCGACGAGCGCACGCAGCCCTTCGCGAAACGTCGGATAGGCAGGGCGCCAGCCGAGCACGCGGCGCGCCTTGCCCGCGCTCACCCGGCGGTTTTCGGCATAGAAGGCGCGCGCCATCGGCGAAAGCCCGGCCTCGTCGGCCCGCAACAGCGGCGGCGGCGCAATCCCCAGCAGCCGCGCGGCTTCCTCGACCACCGCGTTCTGGCTGGTGGGCTCGTCATCGGCCAGATTGTAGACGCCCTCGGGCGCATCGAGCGCGGCGATCACCCCTGCGGCAATATCCTCGACATGGATGCGGCTGAAGACTTGTCCGGGCTGGTCGATCCGGTGCGCGGCCCCTGCCAGCAGCCGGTCGAGCATGTTGCGACCCGGCCCATAGATGCCCGGCAGGCGGAAAACCCGCACATCGCCGCGCAGCGCCTGCCAGCCCAGATCGGCCACGACCCGCGCCGTCCGCCTTCCGCCCCCCAGCGGCGCGCTTTCATCGACCCAGGCCCCGCCGGTATCGCCATAGACCCCGGTGGACGAAAGATAGCCCAGCCAGCGCCCCGGCCAGTCGCGCAGGGCGGCGCGGTGATGGTCGAGCACGGGGTCGCTGCCATCGCGCGCGGGGGGAACCGACGAGAGCACATGGCTCGCCCGGTCGAGCGCGGCATCGATGGCGGCATAGTCGTCGAAGGCGATGGTTCCGGCCCGCCCGGTACCTTCGACCTGCCAGCCGCGCGCGCGCAGCTTCCGGGCCAGCACTTGCGCGCTGTAGCCCATTCCGAAGATCAGCATGTGTCCGGTCATGGTCACTCTCCGTTTACCCTGTCTACGCCTTTCGTGCCCGATTTGCACATCATCAATTGCCCCCGGCGAGCGGTCTACCTAAGTTCACGCGCATGAACGATCTTGCCAGCCAGCCCGCCCAGTTCACACCCTCCGTCATTCATCGCGCCGATTATCGCCCGCCGGCCTGGCTGGTGCCCGATATCGCGCTCGATTTCGTGCTCGACCTGACCGAAACACGGGTGAGCGCCACGCTCGATGTCGAGCGCAATCCGGCAGCAGAAGACGCGACCGCCCCGCTGCGCCTCAATGGCGACGGCATCGTGGCGGGCGCCGTGCTGGTCGATGGCGAACCGCACAATGCCTGGGCGATGGAGGGCGACGATCTGGTGATCGACCTTCCCGGCTCAGCCCATCAGGTCACCATCGAGACCACGATCAACCCGACCGCCAATACCCAGCTTTCGGGCCTCTATGCCTCGGGCGGGCTGCTGTGCACGCAGTGCGAGGCCGAAGGCTTCCGCCGGATCACCTTCTTCCCCGACCGGCCCGATGTCCTGAGCTGCTACACCGTCACGCTCACGGCGGACAAGGCGCAGTTCCCGGTGCTGCTCTCGAACGGCAACCCGGTCGACAGCGGCGAGGAAGACGATGGCTCGCACTGGGCGATCTGGCACGATCCCTGGCCCAAGCCTTCGTACCTGCTCGCACTCGTCGCGGGCGATCTGGTGCCCACGCGCGATCGTTTCACCACGGCCTCGGGCCGCGCGGTGGACCTTGCCATCTGGGTCCGCGCGGGCGACGAGACGCGCACGGGCCATGCCATGCGCTCGCTGATCGCCTCGATGCAGTGGGACGAGAAGGTCTATGGCCGCGAATACGACCTCGACCTGTTCAACATTGTCGCCGTGTCCGATTTCAACGCCGGGGCGATGGAGAACAAGGGCCTCAACATCTTCAACACCCGCTACATCCTGGCCGACCCGGATACCGCCACCGATGGCGACTATGACGCAGTCGAAGGCGTGGTCGCCCACGAATACTTCCACAACTGGTCGGGCAACCGCGTGACCTGCCGCGACTGGTTCCAGCTCAGCCTCAAGGAAGGCTTCACCGTGCTGCGCGACCAGCAGTTCTCGGCGGATCGCGGCTCGCCCCCGGTCAAGCGGATCGAGGACGTGCGGATCTTGCGCGCGGCCCAGTTTCCTGAGGATTCGGGGCCCCTGGCCCACCCGATCCGTCCCGATTCCTATCAGGAAATCAGCAATTTCTACACCGCGACGGTCTATAACAAGGGCGCCGAGGTGATCCGCATGATGACCGTTCTGGCCGGCCCCGAACGCTTCCGCGCCGGGACCGACCTCTATTTCGAGCGTCACGACGGGCAAGCGGCGACCTGCGAGGATTTCGTGACCGCCATCGAGGACGGCGCGCAGATCGACCTTGCCCAGTTCCGCCGCTGGTACGAGCAGGCCGGAACCCCGCGCGTGGACGTGGCGCTGAGCCATGATCCGGTCTCGGGCCGGGTCACCCTCGCCCTCAAGCAGACCGTCCCGCCCACGCCCGGCCAGAGCGTCAAGCAGCCGATGGTCATCCCGCTGCGCACGGCCCTGTTCGACCGCCAGAGCGGCACGCACGGCGGCGAACACCTGATCGTGCTCACGCAAGGGCAGCAGCAGTTCACCTTCGAGGGCCATGCCCGGCCCCCGGTGCTCTCGATCAATCGCGGGTTTTCCGCGCCGGTGGCCATCGTCGCCCCGCAGACAGTCGAGGATCTGGTCTTCCTGGCCGCCCACGACGATGATCCGTTTGCCCGCTACGAGGCGATGCAGCAGCTCGTCGTCCAGCACCTCGTCGCCGCCGTCGAAGGGCGCCTCGACGATGACGCGCGCGAGGCTGGCCGCAAGGCCATCGGCGGCGCGCTCGCGGCGATCCTCGCCGATGCCGGGCTCGACGACCTGATGCGCGGCGAACTCGTCATGCTGCCGGGCGAGGCCTATCTGGCCGAACAGCTCAACCCCGTCGACCCGGCCCGCGTCCATGCCGAGCGCGAGGCGCTCAAGGCCTGGCTGGGCCGCGAACTGGCGCCCGCGTGGACTGCGCTCCACGACCGCTGCGCCGCCGTTCCCTTCAGCCTCGACGCCGCCGCGCGCGGCGCGCGCAAGCTCAAGACGCAGGCGCTCGTCTATCTGGCCGCCGCCGACCCGCAAGGCACCGCCCTGCGCGCCAAGGCGCAATATGATGCCGCCGACAACATGACCGACCGTCAGGGCGCGCTCATGGTCCTGTGCGGCCTCGACTGCCCGCAGCGCGAGGAAGCGCTCGATCACTTCCACGCCCGCTTTGCCGACAACCGGCTGGTGATCGACAAGTGGTTCTCGCTTCAGGCAGGCTCGCTCCACCCCGATGCGCTCGCCCATGTCCAGGCACTGGCGCATCATCCCGATTTCACGCTCACCAACCCCAACCGCGTGCGCGCGCTCTACATGGCGATGGCGGCCAATCCGGCGGCCTTCCACGCCGCCGACGGGGCGGGCTATCGCACGATTGCCGACCTGATCCTCGCGCTCGATCCGATCAACGGCAATGTCGCCGCGCGCTTCGTTGCCCCGCTCGGGCGCTGGCGCCGGATCGAACCGGGCCGTGCGGCGCTGATGCGCGCCGAACTCGAACGGATCGCCGCCGCTCCCCGCCTCTCGCGCGATGTGCGCGAGCAGGTGAGCAAGAGCCTGGAATCGTGACGGGCAGCATGACGGACAGCAGCGCCATGGGGATCGAAGTCCTCACCCACCCGGCCCTTGCAGGCACCGCGCACGGCTTCCTCGGTCGCAAAGGCGGGGTTTCGACCGGGCTTCACGCCGGGCTCAATGTCGGCTGGGGGAGCGAGGACGACCCGGCCGCCACCGCCGAAAACCGCCGCCGCGCGGGCCAGGCCGTGCTGCCCGGCGCCCGGCTGGTCTGCGCCTATCAGGTCCACTCGCCCGACGTGGTGACCGTCACCACGCCGTGGGACGAGGCCGACCGCCCCAAGGCCGATGCCCTCGTCACAAAGCAGCCGGGCCTTCTGCTCGGCGTGCTGACCGCCGATTGCGCGCCGGTGCTGTTCCACGATCCCCATGCCGGGGTGATCGGCGCGGCCCATGCAGGCTGGCGCGGCGCCATCGACGGAGTGACCGACCGCACGGTCGAGGCAATGGAGGCTCTGGGCGCCTCGCGCGCGGCCATCGCGGCGGTGGTGGGCCCGTGCATCGGCCAGAAAAGCTATGAAGTCGACGCAGGCTTCGAGCGGCGCTTCCTTGAAGATTCAGCCGAAAACGAACGCTTCTTCCGCGCCGGGCGCGCGGGCCATGCGTGGTTCGATCTGGCAGGATACGTCGCCCACCGGCTCCATGCATTCGGCGTGGGCGTGGTGGGCATGCTCGACGAAGATACCTATGCCCAGGCTGACCGCTTCTTCTCGTTCCGCCGCGCCACCCATGCCGGGGAACCGGGCTATGGCCGCGAAATTTCGCTGATCGGCCTGCGATAGAATCCTCGCGCAAGGCCCCGGAGCGTATCCGGGGCCTTGCGCTGTTCTTCAGGCCTGATCCAGCAATCCGTGCGCGATCAGGTCAGCCTCCAGCGCCGCCGCGCCACGGGTGAAATGGTGGGTATGCCAGCCCAGTTCACGCGCCGTGGCGATGTTGGCGGCATTGTCGTCGATGAACAGCATCGAGGCAGGCGCATGGCCAAAGCGCCCTGCGGCCAGTTCGAAGATCGCCGGATCGGGCTTGACCATCCGTTCGGCCCCCGAGACCACGATGTCGCGGCAATGGTCGAGGATCGGGAACGTCGGGCGGAACAGCGCCCAGGCATCGACCCCGAAATTGGTGATCGCATATTGCGGCACGTCGCACGCGGCCAGACGGCGGATCAGGTCATGCGTGCCCGCCACCGGGCCGGGCACGCTGTCGAGCCAGTGCGTCGCATAGCGTTCGATCAGCGCCGCCGATTCGGGGAACTGCGCGGCGCGGGCGGGCACCATCTGCGCCCAGGGCACCCCGGCGTCGTGCTGGCCATGCCATTCCTCGCTCACCACCTCGGCCACGAAGCGCGCGCGCTCTTGCGGGTCGGGAATCGCCTCGTAATAGAGCAGGCCCAGATCCCATTCCACGAGCACACGGCCCACGTCCCAGACGACGATGGTGGGAGAGGCGGCAGTGACAGGGGCAGGACTGGTCATGATCGGCATGGTTCCTGATAGAAAGGACAATTCAGCGGCACAAACGAAACCAGCCCGCTCCCCGGACCGGCGCCGCGCAAAGGCGGAATACCGGGCCGGGAAGCGGGCTGGATGCAGCGTCCGGGCCGAACCTGAAAGGCACGGCCACAAGCGCGAAAGGGCTGAAATCAGCCCTGACGTGCCTTGAAACGACGCTGGGTCTTGTTGATCACATAGGTCCGGCCACGACGGCGAATCACGCGGTTATCCCGGTGACGGTCCTTGAGCGACTTCAGGCTGTTGCGAATCTTCATGGCTTTTCCCTTTGCCCGAATCCGACCCGGGCGCGAAACTGAAGGTGCGCCGTTAGTCGGCGCCCTGTGGAAAGTCAACCTTCCGGGCGGATTTCACTGAGTCTGCGTTCCCAGGCCAGCGCATGGCCGATGATCGTATCGAGATCGGCATGGCGCGGAACCCACGGCAGCGTGGCCTTGATCCGGCTGTTGTCCGAGATCAGCGAATCGGGGTCGCCCGCGCGGCGGCCCTGCATCACGCGCACGACCGGGCGGTTGGTCACGCGGTCGACCGCATTGAGCACGTCGAGCACCGAAAAGCCCCGGCCATAGCCGCAGTTCATCGTGAGCGACCGCTCGGGCTGGTCGATCAGCGCCTCGAGCGCCTGGACATGGGCCATGGCCAGATCGGACACGTGGATATAGTCGCGCACGCCCGTGCCATCGGGGGTGTCGAAATCGGTGCCGAACACGCCCACGCTTTCGCGCTTGCCCAGTGCGGCCTCGACCGCGACCTTGATCAGGTGGGTCGCCCCGGCGGTCGATTGCCCGGTGCGCGCCTGCGGATCGGCCCCGGCCACGTTGAAATAGCGCAGCACGCAGAAATTGAGCGGATGGGCCCGTGCGGTGTCGGCCAGCATGATCTCGGTCATCAGCTTGGACATGCCATAGGGGTTGATCGGCTGCTTCGGGCTGTCCTCGGTCACCGGGGAAACCTCGGGGATGCCGTAGGTGGCCGCCGTCGACGAGAAGATGAAGTGCCTGACCCCACCCTTGACCGCCGCCTCGATCAGGGCGCGGCTCTTGGCGGTGTTGTTCGAATAGTACTTGAGCGGATTTTCCACCGACTCGGGCACGATGATCGACCCGGCAAAATGCATGATCGCGCCAATACCCTGTTCGGCGATGATCCGCGCCACCAGCGCCTCGTCGGCGATGTCGCCTTCATAGAGCGGCACGTCATCGGGCACGGCAAACCGGAACCCGGTCACCAGATTGTCGATCACCGCCACCGGCCAGCCCGCATCGCGCAGCGCCAGAACGGCGTGGCTGCCGATATAACCGGCCCCACCGGTGACCAGTACGGGAACCTTGGCCCCGGAAAATTCGGACATCACAGCGAATCACCTTTGTTGACACGAACAGGCCGGTCCTAGCAGTGCAAGGCCAGAGGGGAATTTGCTAATTGCTCCACCAGCCGGATTTTTGATTTCCATGCCCCGCGCAGGAAAGGCGCCGCTCCTGCGTTAGACATGTGGTTCAGCCGCGTGACAGCCCGATGGCGGCAGGATCATGATTCCTCTTTTCGACCGGATTCCCGATCATGCCCCGCCCCGCTGCCCTTTCCCTGCCCGCCTCTCTCCTGCTGGCGGTCGCCTGCGCCTCGCCCGCGCTGGCCCAGCCCATGTGGGGCAGTGGCTATGATGGCTG
>Ga0075011_10001130_pt1 | contig 14346 bp, 12 predicted proteins | sample TARM_MetaG_T_14_FD_72354 | JGI IMG/M metagenome (GOLD analysis project Ga0075011, IMG submission 72354) | Freshwater microbial communities from Pennsylvania, USA, analyzing microbe dynamics in response to fracking - TARM_MetaG_T_14 | ecosystem: Environmental > Aquatic > Freshwater > River...
TGGCTTAACTATCCTTCAGAGTCAATTTTTTATCAACTAAATGCACCACAGGTCAGAAAAAAAAGACCAAAATTATTGGTCTTCACTCATTAATGCTTGATATTTTTCATAATAATTTAGGACAATATTTTCAGCAAATGGTCCTTTTCGTTCTTCAACAAGTCGTTTTAAAAAATTTAACTCATCTTCTAAAATTTGTTTAAGGTCTTTCGGATAATCCATTTTAACTTTATGTTTGTTATATTCTTTACGGTCAAGAACAGTATATGAATAATCCGGGGCAACTTTTAAATCTAAATCATAATCAATATATTTAAGTGCTTCGTCATCAATCACATAGGGTGATGCGATATTACAATAATAAAAAATGCCTGTTGGTCTTATAATCCCAATTACATTAAACCAATGATCTTTAAAAAACCATGTCACAGAAGGTTCTTTTGTATACCAAAACCTACCGTTGGCTTCAATCACTTTAGTTCTTTTATTGGATAAAATAATATGGTCATTTGATACATCAATAACGGTCGCATTTGCCCATATGCGATGAAGTTTGGTATTGTGCTTATAACTTTGCACAACAAGACTAGAACCAATGTCAATAGTCACTTCCATCACATCCTTATTGTTTATGATTATAACACATTATTTGTCGAATGAATAAAAAAGGTTTTATTCTTTTAAGTAATTTTTCCCTTTATAAATTTCTGGTTCATGGGTAGAAAGTCCTGGATAATCTTGTTGACGTAGAACTTCATAGATTAAAATCGCTGCGGTGTTGCTTAAATTAAGGCTTCTTACATTTTCACTCATTGGTAGACGCATGCACTGATCCAAATGATCTTTAAGCAGCGCTTTTGGAATCCCACTTGATTCACTACCAAAAATAAGATAAATATCTCCTTCAATTTCGTTAAATGTGAATTCGTTGGGTGTTTTTTGACCATAACGGGTTAAAAACACCATATATCCTTGGTTTTTACTCAAAAAGTCTTCAAAATTTTCATAAACAATGTAATTTAAATGATCTAAGTAATTTGCCGCACTGCGTTTTAAATACTTTTCTTCTAGACTAAATCCTAATGGTTTAATTAAATGAAGTGTTGTATTTGTCGCGACACATGTACGCATGATATTTCCTGTATTTTGCGGAATTTCAGGTTGATATAAGACAATATGATTCATAATTTATTCTCCATTTCTTTTATAATTGGTTGAACAGTTTGTTCAAACCAATCGACATGTTTATACTGGTCATAAACTGTTTTTATGAGTGGTAAAGTATGCAGTTGATTTTGGTTAAATAATAAAGCAATTGCATTGCGTTTTAATACAAGACCGCCCCGGAAGTTAAAGGCATAATCTTTATATTGTTTCATAAACTTTTTATTTGATAAAGCCAATAAACTCTCAAGATGAAGTTGTGAAGCCTCATCGCTTTCAAACTCGGGATGTTTCTCGACTAAAATGTTTTTATTTTTAGGACACACAATTTGACATATATCACAACCCCATACAAAGCTTTTAAAGGGTTTAAGTTCTTGGACCGTATAGGCCTGTTTAGCTTGTGTTTTATAAGATAAGCATCTTGATTCTATAAACTTTCCATCAATAAGTGCACCTGGTGGACAGGCATCCATACATTTTGTACACGTTCCACAATCATCTAGTTCATAAGGCGTGGTTTTTAAATTGTCTTTTATTAATATAGTTCCTAAAAATAACTGGGTACCATATTTAGGATGAATAAGAAATTGATTGTGCCCTAAGTAGCCTAAACCACTTAAAAAAGCCGCAAATCTTTCTTCAATCGGATTGGTATCAGCATTTCCATGAATTAAAACATCGCTGCCTAGTTCTTCTTTAATTTTATGAAAACGTTCATGAAAGACTTTATGATAATCAAGGCCATGAGCATATCTGGAAATCATCCCATAACCTTTTCCTTTATAAGGTGGATACTCTTTAGGATAACTAAGTGCGACAACCACAATGGTTTCGTAGCCCTTTAAAAAAGTAAGGTCTTCTTCTAAATCTGGATAAAGTTTTTTTCGAGCATTTATATAATCTTTTACTTTCAGGGTTTTATAATCATCAAAGTATTTAGTGATCAATGCTTTAAGCATAAATAGCCTCCTAAACAAAAAAATTGGTGGATGCAAGGGCATCTCACCAATTTTACCGTCAGCCTTAAAGGCTGTAAAAGAGTTTCGTCTCAACGTTGGGGTCCGCTAAGAGTGAAAATATATGAAAGGAAATTAGCTTTTGTACATTTTCATTATAGCAAACCGATATTCAATTGTTGTGAATATCATGTGAAACTTTTGTGTATTTTTTATGAACGTTTCTCTTTTCGGATTTTTTCGATGAGATGGGGGTCAAATTCTTGCGTTCTAAACATTTCTATCTCTTCTTTATAAGGTGGATAAAGACGTTTTTTAGAGTCGTCAGTTTCTGTGATAAACGGGGTTTCTAAGATTTTGGGAATGTCTTTAAAATCTTTATGATGGACTATGGCATTAAGCGCATCAAATCCGATGTTACCAAAGCCAATATTCTCATGGCGGTCTTTAGCAGCCCCTTTAACATTTTTTGAATCATTAATGTGTAAAACAGAGATACGTTTCTTTCCAACAATACGGTCAAACTCATCTAAAACTGTCACAAAATCATCCGCAACATCATAGCCGGCATCATGAGTATGACAAGTATCAAAACACACAGATAAACGCTCATCATTAGTAACGCCATCTATGATTGCTCTGATTTCCTCAAAGGTTTTTCCTACTTCTGTCCCTTTTCCCGCCATCGTTTCAAGGGCTATAAGCGTATCAATATCAGGCGTTTTTTCGATAACCTTATTTAAGGAATCAATAATATACTTTAAGCCTGTTTCTGTACCTTCTTTAACATGCGCTCCAGGATGCAGCACAATTTGTGGGGCTTTCATAGCGTGTGCTCTTTTTAATTCTTCAACAAAAAAATCAATGGCAAACCCCCGTTTTACCGGGTCAGGATTAGCAAGATTCATAATATAGGGGGCATGAATTACTATATCGCTTGGGTTGATGCCTTTTTCTTCCATAAGGGTTAAAGCTTTATCAATTTGTAAGTCTTCGATTTTCTTACGTCTTGTGTTTTGGGGTGCGCCTGTATATACCATAAATGTAGTTGCCCCATAACTCAGTGCTTCTTTTACACTACCGTAATACATTTCTTTTCCATTCATTGAAACATGTGATCCTATTTTAAGCATTATTTGCCTCTCTTTCTTCGAATTTTTTTATTGATTTTCTCACGTTCTCTATGGTATTTCTTTTTATAGCCTGGTTTTACTTTTTTATTCTTTTTTCTTTCTGGTTGTACTTGTTCTTTGCGTTTAAAGACAAATTGTTCTTTCTTTTTCTTTTCAACGAGTTCATCTTTTTTAAATTCTTTATATAAAATCTCTACGCCACGTTTTTTTAGATATTCAAACGCTTCATAGTTATCTTCATCATATAAAGTGAAAGCGACACCACTTGTTTTCATACGTCCAGTTCTTCCAACACGGTGTGTATAAAAGTCCATATCATGCGGTAAGTCAAGGTTAATAACATGAGAAACACCTTCTATATCGAGTCCTCTTGCAGCAATATCGCTTGCGACAATATATTGAACACTTAAGTTATCGATTTCCCTTAATACTTGTTTACGTTTTCTTGAAGGAAGATCACCATGTAGTTCTACCGCTTTTAATCCTTTTTCTCTTAAATGGGTACTTATCGCTTCAATATCTTCTTTTTTATTAATAAATATTAAGGCAAGGTAGGGATTGATAGAATCTAAAATTTGATCAAGTTTTTTAATTTTATCGGCTTTTGTACTACGGATAAAAATATGTTCAATATTTAATGTTTTTAATGATGCATCTGAGAGATGAAATTCTACAGGTGAAGTCATATATTTTCTTAAAAACTGTTCAAGTTTTTCAGGGATAGTTGCGCTAAAAACCATCATTTGAAGTTTATCATTCATCGTTTGTGCTACGCGGTCAATATCTTCTAAAAATCCAATTTCTAACGCCATGTCAGCTTCATCAATCACTAAAGCATTGGCTGTATAGACTTTTAAAACATTTTCCTTAATGACTAAATCATGAATTTTACCTGGTGTTCCTATCACGATTTGTGGTTGGCTCTTTTTCAATCGATCAATTTCTCTTGAGCGGTCCTTACCACCCATATAAGCACGCACATCAATAGGGACTTCACTAAATGAGGCAATATGTGTTGCTACATCGTAAAGTTGTTGAGCAAGTTCTCTGGTTGGAGATAATACTACAATTTGCACATCTTTGATGGATTCATCCATTTTTTCAAATAAAGGCAATAAAAAAGCGTGGGTTTTTCCTGAACCTGTTTCACTTGTTCCAATGATATCTTTCCCACTTAATGCTTCAGGAATCACTTTGTTTTGTATGGCTGTAAATGTTTCAAATTTTAAATCTTTAATTGCGTCGTTAATATACTTTTTAGAAAATTTCATATAATCGCCTCTTTCTATACAAATCTATTATATAATAATGCATGAAGCATTAAAAGTTTAATACTTAAGGAGTGTTAAAATGGAAGTTGTCACTTTAACGCCTCGCGGATATTGCCATGGTGTTGTCCATGCTATTGGTGTGTTAAAACGTTTAGCCTATGATGAAAGCATTAAACGCCCTATCTATGTTTTAGGATGGGTTGTTCATAATGAAAAAATCGTGAGTGACTTTGAAGATCTTGGTATTAAAACATTGCACGATCAAGGGAAAACACGTCTAGACCTCTTAGATGAAGTTGAAAACGGAACGGTTGTTTTTACTGCCCATGGTGTCAGTGATCAAGTCTTTAAAAAAGCAAAAGATAAAGGCCTCGATATTATTGATACAACATGCAAAGATGTTAAAGTAAGCCAAGATACCGTCAAACAATATTTAGCGGATGGCTATGATGTTATTTTTATCGGAAAACAAAATCATCCAGAAAGCGAAACCGTATTATCTTATCATACCCATAACGTTCATTTAGTTTCTAATCTTGAAGATATCAAAGCTCTTCAGATTGATAACACACAGATTGCACTAACCAACCAAACAACGATGAGTTTGTTTGATGTGTATCAATTAACTGAATCTATTCTTAATAACTATCCACAAACCACTGTCATTGAAGAGTTATGTGATGCAACCAAAACTAGACAGCTTGCTGTTATGCATCAAGATTCATCGATTGAGCATTGTTTTGTGGTTGGCGATCCTAAATCGAATAACTCTAATAAATTAGTGAGTGTTTCTATTGAAAACGGTGTGAATGCATCGCTTATAGAAGGGGTCGAAGATTTAGATATCGACCATTTAAAAACATTAAAAAAAGTTTCTGTGACAAGTGGTGCTAGCACCCCAACACAGTTAACTAAAGAAGTCACAATGTTTTTAAGTCAGTTTAATAAAAATTTACCCGAAACACATGATACCACATCTAAGGTTAAGAAGAAAAACCTTTTTACAACTAAATGGTAAGAAGCGCTTAAATCTGCGCTTCTTTTTTTATCGTTTGCTCACCCAATAATAAGATTTCATATAAATTTGTCGGTTGCATAAGGTGATCAATAAGTTGGGCTTTATCCATAGAATCATATTGCTTTGTTTCAGAAGGATACATCGTTATCCCCAACAATTGATTCTCACCAATTGTTTTTAAAAGTAATACTGTTTTTAAATCCTCTAGTGACTGTTTTAAAAGATAGTTTTTTAATTCTTTTTTAGCTTTAAAATATGCTTTATTTTTAGTATGCCGTAAGCCACTTTGAAAAGAGGCATCTTTTTCTGTAAATGCCATCTTTTCAGCTAAATCAATCGTCTTTTTTATCACTTTTTCTGTCACATTATCACCCGAAATTTCTTATCCCTAATTCAGTTATTGTTAGGTTGTGATTTACGGATTCAATGAAATATTTGCATCATCGTACAGTGGTTCGAAAATAATATCACCCTTATGCGTTGCTAACCCAAAACGATAGTCTTCATCCATAATAATCATAAATCCATCTTCACTAATTCCTATCCCGTAGTATTCAAAAGGAATGATTTCATCGCCATCATAATCAACTACACCGACAACCCCTCCACGTTCTATGGCAACAAAGTCCTCAGTCATATCGTAAATATAATCCCCTTCAAATGTAAAACTAGCCCCATCAAATAAAATAGTTAATTCAGCTTCATCTCTAACAATAATCGCAGTCTTTTCGTCTACAATGAAATAATCATCAACTACTTCACTATCGTCATGTAAGACTTGCCCGTATTGGTTGACCACTTTGCCATCTGCCGTAAAAACAGGATCACTTGACCACCATCCAAAGGTAGATACTGAATTAAATAATGTTTCATGATGCGCATTGCCTTTTTCATCAGCAAAATAAACCCCATCTTCTGTTGTTACACGATAAGCATCCACAACCAATGAAATATTATCACTCGCATCTATAATTGTTTCGCCTTTATCGTTAATCACAATTTTATCATGAATATAACCGTGTTCCGATTCGACTTCTACAATGGCTTGGTTCAGATGATTAAAATTGCCTGCGTTTTTAAACTGAATGTCAATCACAATCTCACCAGTTTTATCTTTGTAGCCGTATAATCCGTCTTCACGGTTCCAGTAATAGGCCAGTCCATAATGAAAATCACCCATGTCATTGCCCTCACCCAGTGGAATTTTAAACGCCCCTTTGTGATCAATAAATCCTCGTTCACCATTCTTTGTAACCTTGGCAAGCCCATCAGAAAATTCAGTTTCTAAATAGTATTCACCATATGAATTGCTTTCAAAATTTTCATAGGTAGGCTCGACAATGATTTCTCCCTCTTCATCCATAAGTCCCAGCAAATCATCTTCTATAAACCAAATCATACCATTATGCATATCTCTATAAAGAAGACTATACCAGTTTGTTTGAACACGTCCTTTGTTATCGATTAGTGCAAAATCATTGTCTTTGACAACAATCGCAAGCTTTTGATAAAAGGCACCAGCAGCATCATATTCAAGTTCTATTGCAACCTCACCATCTTCATCAATATAACCCCATACACCGTTTAATTCAACTGCAAGTAAATCGTCACTAAATAAGCTTCGTTCGTCTTCACTTGTTAAAATACTATCATTACCCGATGAAGAACAACTTGCAAGAAAGATAATACTTAATACAAGTGAAAATTTTAACAATGTCTTCATAAAATTTCCCCCTATATTATCTGTCTATTTTATCAAAAACGCCCGCACAAAAGCCGAAGCCATGTGGGGGCGATATTTGATAGTATTGACTATGGATCCCATAGCTTTTACACTGTTAGTTTACCAAATAATGAAGGGTTTTAATACTCTTTTTTAATATTTATTAAAAAAGATTATAAATAAGTCTTATTATAAGAAAAAAAGAGCTGAAAAACAGCTCTTATTGAATACTAGGTATTTTGTGTATTTTCTTCATCGGTGTCTTCTTCATCGGGTGTTGGTTCTAGGTCTTCTTCTGGAATTATTGCATCTTCATCAGGTGTTGGTTCTTGGTCTTCTTCTGGAACAAAAGCATCTTCATCATTTTCATCTGGAGACAATGCATCTTCATCAAATCCAAAAGCACCACCTGTAGTTGTATCGTTATCAGTGTCTTCATCTTTATTCCAAGGAGCATTCCCTCTCATACGGTTACGTGCTTCATCTTTAATCGCTTTCATACGATCACGATATGATTCAGATGGTGTGTTATCAGCATCTTCATCATTGTCTGATTGATCATTTCTTGATTGACGTTCTTCACGAATTTGTTGCATTTCTTCTTTCATTGCATGAGCACTTTCTTGACGTTCTTCTTTAAATTCTGCCATTTTTGCGTGATGATCTTCACGTAAAATACTCATTAACTCTGATGGTTCATAAGCAACTAAGTCTTCAATTGTATATTCATCATGAATACTTAATACACTTCTGATCATTCTGGCTTTACCAATACTGATTTCATAGGTTTCAGATAGCTCAGTTAATGCCTCATCAACACGACCACCCATTGAAACAAGTCCGCTAATATTACGTTCTCTTAAATGGTTTTCGATACTTGTTTTTAGTTTTTCTTCTAAAGTGATATCTTCTGATTCTACTGTAACAGTAATTTCAGCTTCTTCACCTTCAACAATAAACCCTAAGTTTTCTGCACTGTCTAAATAAAGATCAAGCGCTTCTTCTAAAGGCAGTCCGATAAGTTCTAAATCGGCAATAACCGTTTCTGCATCTTCATTTAATGCATTAAGACTTAATACCACATCTTCTTCATCAGTGATGAATTCAATCGATGGGTTAATATCTACAGCAACATAGTTTTTTGCTACTGCAGTGTCTTCATTTGGTAAATTATCATTGTCAATTTGACATGCAGCAAGCGTTGTTACTAACACACCAACAAATAATAAACTTAATAATTTTTTCATTTTAGTTCACTCCTTTTTATTTTCACCCTTTAAACAAGTGAGACTCGCTTTTTGTTGGTAAAAATAAAAAAAACTATCAATTGAATGATAGTTTTATTCGATGACTAAATCATCAGGGTGTTCGACTAATGCTTCATAATCAGTTTCTATATATTCACCATTTCGAATGATTCGAACGCTCACTAACTCACCTACACGTGAATTTAATATGGCTTCTCTTAATTGATTAAAGTTTTGAATGGTCAAATAAGTGTCCATCGTTTCTGTTTTATATCCGATAATCACATCATTTTCTTGTAGGCCCAGTACAAAGGCACTTGAATCTTCGATTACATCGGCAATACAAACCCCGTAGTCTTGATTACAAGTAGACACTAGCGGATTGGCACTTACACCAAGGAATGGGCGCGTTACTTCACCCGTCTCTTCAATATCTGCAATAATTCTTGCGATGGTATTTGCAGGGACTGCAAATCCTAATCCCTCCACATCACTTCTGACTATTTTTAAAGTGTTAATCCCCATTAACTCACCTTGTGTATTAAACAAAGCGCCTCCACTGTTTCCTGGGCTAATGGCCGCATCGTGTTGGATTGTTGCGGTATTTAATTCGCCTGTTTCCATAAAGCGGGTAAGACCTGAGACAACACCGGATGTGACTGAATTATAATACTGAAATCCTAAAGGACTCCCTATTGCATACACAAACTGTCCTAACTTTAAATCATATGTATTCGCAAAACGTACGGTATAAAAGGTTTCTGTTGAAGTAAAGCGAATGACACCGACATCAGTCACTGAATCACTTCCTAAATAAGTAATGTCACTTGAAGGAATTTCAAATAGTAGTCCGTTTTTTTCATAAACGATTTCAACATTTTCATGATTTCTTAATACATGATGATTGGTGACAACATAGTACTCGTTCCCCTCATTTTTATAAATGACACCAGAGCCAGTACTATCTTCTCCATCAAGACTAATATTTCTTATCCCTACTACACTCGTTCTAACTCTTTCAAGCATTGTCGTAATGGCATCTTCAAAATATAAAATATCTTCATTATATCTTAAATCTTCAACCCATTTTGCATAAAGAGTTAAATCGTTGTTTATTGGTAACCCAACCGTGACTTCTTCGGTAAATTCAGGACTTCGGTACCACCCATCAAAAGTATACCCAATGCGTTTAGGAATTGATAACCCATCAAGTGTTTCTCCGTAGTGATAATCATGCGGTGCTTGATAATTTCCATCCATGCGGTTAAAAGTTACGGTATAAGTTTCTGGCTCAAAATAAGGATACAACGTTAAATCACTTGTCACAGCCTGGTTGGGTAAAAATTCGTAATGATAATTATCCTCATCTAAAAACCAGCCTTTAAAGGTATGCCCGTCTTTTTGAGGGACAAATAGTTCAACCTTGTCACCTTCTTCAACGATTTGTTCTTTTAAGCGTTCATCAACCTTGCTGTCTTCTATTAAAAAGTCCACTTTATATTCAACGACTTCATCAGGGTCTTCAACAACACCTTCTTCAATTAAAGAACACCCACTTAATAGTCCTACCATTATTACAACCAGCCATTTCATCTTTTTCATGGTTTTCACTCCTACTTATCGATTTTTCCTTTAAACCAAATGCTCTCATACATTATACAATTTTTCATAAAAAAAGCTACCATTGGTAGCTTTTTAAAAGGTTAGATTACAAAGCTTCCTTTTTCAAAGATTTGTACTTTAGAGCCATCTTTTTTAATCCCTACAACTTCTAAATCTTCATTTCCAAACATGAAGTCAACATGTGTCATTGAATTATTTGCGCCTAATTTTTCAAGTGTTTCATCATCAGCACCAATACCACCCTCAACATTCATCGGATAAGCACGTCCAAGTGCCATATGACATGAGGCATTTTCATCAAATAAGGTGTTGAGGAATAATATATTAGAATTTGATATCGGTGAATCATGTGATATTAAAGCAATTTCACCTAAATAAGCACTACCTTCATCATATTCCACAAGGTTTTTCAGTGTTTCTTCTTCTTTTTCCGCGCCATAGCTAATAACTTTACCATCTTTAAACTCTAACCAAAAATCTTCAATAAGATTGCCTTGATAATTTAATGGTTTAGTGGCAACAACTTTTCCGTTGACACCATATTTATAAGGCATTGTAAATGTTTCTTCGGTTGGAATATTTGGATTGAATACAACGCCTTCAGTTGTATGTTCAATCCCACCAGCCCAAATATGATTATCAACAAGTTTAATGGTGATATCTGTGCCTAAGCTATTTGTAAAATGGAGCGCGTCAAATTGTAAATCATTTAAAATTTTATTATGTTTTTGTAATGTATCATTGTGATCATCCCATTCTTTAACAGGATCGTTATCTTCACGGACACGACATGCTTTTAAAATAGCATCCCACATTTTCTCCATCGCAACATCAGTCTCATCATTAGGGAAGACTTTACTTGCCCATACAGGGTTTGGCGCAGCAACAATATTCCATTGGGCTTTATTGCCCATTAAATGGCTTTGGAAAAATGCTAGTTTTTTCATTTGAGCCATACTTGCTTTTTGCATTTTTTCTGGATTAATCCCTTTATTAAGTCCTGGAATCGGTGAAGTAATACTGATAAAGCATGCACCTTCATCCACAAAATGTTGCGTTTGAACAACTTTCCATTCAGGAATATCTTCTAATGTTTCAACACTCATGTATTCAAGTCCGTGACGGCTTACATAATCATCACTCCACTGAACTTCAACACGTTTTGCGCCTACTTCATAAGCGGCTTTTGTAATTTCTCTTACTAATTCTTTGGTTTCTGTGGTCGCTCTTACAACCACTAGTTGATCTTTTTGTACATTAGCACCTTTGCTTACAGCTAAACGTGCATATTTTTCTAATAAACTATGTTTTGGCATCATTACGCCTCCTTTACCTCATTAAGTATAGCATGAAAAAACCCCTTAATAAAGGGGTTAGCTATTAAAAAATTGTATATAGCGCAAAAATAATCAGAAGCACCAATAAACTTAAACTATAGATTAACGCATCACTTTGAATAATCTGGGTTTCATAGCGCCGATTAATTGTATTAGCCATGATTACAAACCTTTTAAGTAAGCCGATATCTTCATTTTGTTTTAATTTTAAACTTTTTAGTTCTTCTTCACTAATCGGACAGCGCTCACCATATATCGCCTCACATGTTTTTTGCATCGATTTATTCACCGGATAAAAGAGTAAAAATTCAAGACGCATCCATCCAGGTAACTTCAAATGAAACAAATGAAACTTCGTGCCTATAAAAAACATTAAGAACCCGCCAATAATTACAAAAAGCATCGTCAGTAAATCTTTACCAGTAAAAAATGAAAGCTCAACAATATAATGTGAAATAAAGGCTTTATCATAGGTTGTTTGATTGAGTGATGGCGCAATAAAGTTTTGTAAAATAAAGTGTGGAAAGAGTCCGATTAAGATAATTAATATCGCAATAAATCCCATCGATAAATCAAGGGAATTATAGGTTTTATCAAATTGATAATCATTATCTGTTTTTCTTAAAAACACATAATAATATAGCTTAATAAATGAACATACCGTCCCTGCACTTATGACATTAAATATCATTTCTGCATAATAAAATGATTGGTGCCCATAATAATAAGCTTCATCAATCCCGTGATGCAAGATGGTTTTAGAAATGAACCCATTAAAAAGTGGTACACCACTAATGCCTAAGACCGCAATAATGGTCACAGTGGAGGTAATCGGCATGTGTTTTAGTAAACCGCCTAGTTTATACATATTGGCTTCTTGGGTTTTAATGATAATAACCCCTGCAGCCATAAAGAGTAAGCTTTTAAAAAGTGCATGATTAATAATATGATAAATCGCACCACTATAACCCATCGCCCCGCGGTATCCTAAATACAGTGCAACCCCAATTCCAAGAACTATATAGCCCATTTGCGAGATGGAATGATAAGCAAGCATTCGTTTAATGTTAGATTGTTGTAATGCTAAGAAGACCCCAATCGCCATTGTAACAATCCCAAGCCAAATCACATAAAATCCGATATTTTCACTGCTTTGCCAAATCGGATCTAAATAATCACTGACACTATTTTGAGCTGGAAAATAATAACTGGTTGCAACCCGTAACATCCCAAATGCGCCAACCTTAATCATAATCCCACTCAGTAAAGCACTGGCTGGGGTTGGCGCTACTGGATGGGCCTTTGGTAACCATACATGCACAGGCGCCATTCCTGCTTTAATCCCAAACCCAAAGATCAATAATCCAATGATTAAATACCGTTCAAATCCTATCTCAGATAGCGCATGAATCGCACTTTGAAATCTCAAATCGCCGACATGATAATAAAGAAGGCTCATCGCAATTAAAATAGCGAATCCCCCAATTATTCCCATGAATATATAATTATAACCCGCTTCAAACGATTCCTTTTTTTGCCCGTGTACAACAAGCATATAGGATGCAAACGTCATAATTTCGAAACTTAAAAACATGGTTAATAAGTCTCCACTCATCACCGTACCCAATACACTACTATACGTAAATGCCATGAACACAAAGAAACGATTAGAACAATGCTCAAACTTCATGTATTCATGCGCATAAATCATTACTAAAAACCATAAAATCGAGGTAATCAATAGCATTGTAAATCCGAGCATATCAATATAAAAAGTTAACCCAAATCCAAGCACATGAGGTAAATCTAGTGCAAACCCACCATCTTTTGATAAAGGATACATTAACAACACTGCAATAATCGTTAAAAATGATGAAATAACCACAAAATAATCGCGGCGATTACAAACGTGTCTTCCGTAAATAAGCTGTGCGATTGATGCAACAACAGGTAATCCTAAAATTACCAAAGGCAAATACTTAAACTGATTCAGCCATTCAATAGGACCATAAAAAATACTCCCCTCACCAAATGCGTTTAACGCCCAACTACTTTCAGTGATTGTTCCAATAAAAACGGCTAAAACAAGTGCTAAAAAGACAATCAATGTCCCTGCTACAAAGGTGAATAATGTTTTTCCACTGGTATTAATATGTGATAAAGATGGCTGCATCCTAGACACCTCCTATTAGCGCGTCAGTTGCGGCTTCAATGAAAAATGTAATACTTTGTGGATAAAAGCCTATCACTAAAATTAATGCACCGAGTACCATTACTGGTATCAGCATCGTTTTAGGAATTTTATCCACTTCATAATGCATCATATTAGATTCATGATTATCAAGAATCGAAGTAATAATCATCGGTAAATAATACATAGCATTTAATAATCCACTTAGTACAATAAAAATAATAATATAGCCCATGTTTTCATCAAGTGAAGCCATCGCTAAATTAAATTTTGAGATAAACCCGCTGGTTCCTGGAATCCCAATCATACTCAGTGTTGCGATACTCATCAAGGTGATCGTAATCGGCAAAATATGCACAAATCCTTGATATTTTTTTGTATTTCTAACACCCGTATGATAAATAATCATCCCTGCTGATAAAAACAAAGTAGATTTCATAATCCCATGCGAGACAATATGGAACAACCCTGCATAAAGGCCAAGTTCAGTTAAAAAGCCAATGCCTAATACAATATACCCAACTTGAGCCACACTAGAGTAAGCTAAAATCCTTTTAATGTCTTTTTGAGCAAGCGCAAAGAAACTTCCCATAATCATTGATAAAATTCCAAGCACAATTAAAACAGTATTCATATGTAAATCAAGGAGAATTTGAACCCCAAATACACGGTATAATAAC
>Ga0075011_10001131_pt1 | contig 14337 bp, 7 predicted proteins | sample TARM_MetaG_T_14_FD_72354 | JGI IMG/M metagenome (GOLD analysis project Ga0075011, IMG submission 72354) | Freshwater microbial communities from Pennsylvania, USA, analyzing microbe dynamics in response to fracking - TARM_MetaG_T_14 | ecosystem: Environmental > Aquatic > Freshwater > River...
ATGTCCTGAGCAGAAGGCTGCGTACGGATAACGAAACCACGCTCATGGCACGCTCATCCTCGGACATCATCGAAAGCCTGGCCCTGACCCGCTCGCTGCCCATTCCCGGGGGGGAGTGGCTGCTCACCTTGTCGCCACGGGAAGCGCCTTTGGGACATGTGGTCAAAGCCGGTTACAGTCTGGTCGCCGTTATTGCCCTCGTGATCGCCGGACTCTGTTTTCACATCTTGCGCGGGCGAGAAAAGTTTTTGGCCCAGTCCGAAGAGCTTGAGCGCATCAACACCGAGTTGGCCGATGACATCGCCCGGCGCGAGCAGGTCGAGCGGGACCTGCTAGAAGCCAAGGACGCCGCCTTGACCGCGACAAAGGCCAAATCCCGGTATCTGGCCACCATGAGCCATGAAATCCGCACACCCATGAACGGGGTGCACGGCATGATGCAACTTCTGCAGGAGACGGATCTTGACGAGGAGCAACAGGAGTATGTGCAGATCGCCTCGTCGGCGCTGCAAAGCCTGTTGACCCTGGTCAACGACATTCTCGATTATTCCAGGATCGAAGCCGAAAAACTCGAAATCATGGAGACTCCCTTCGAACTGGAGGAGCTGTGCCGTTCCATTCCGGCCATTTTCAAGGGGCAGACCATGACGAGAGGGCTGTCCCTCTCCATCGAGATGGCTTCGGATGTCCCGGAAAAGGTTGTGGGCGATCCGAGCCGCATCCGCCAGGTGCTGCTCAACATCGTGGGCAACGCGGTCAAGTTCACGCAGCATGGAGGGATCACGATCAGGATATCGGCCCCCGCCCGGGACCTTGATGCCAAGACGGCCCGACTTGATTTCGAAATCACGGACACCGGCGTCGGCATCAGCCCCGACCAGCTCCCCAGGCTTTTTGAGCCCTTCACTCAAGGGCAGGACGGCCTGGTGCGCACCTGTCAGGGGACGGGTCTGGGCTTGTCCATTGTCAAGCGCCTGGTCGAACTCATGGGCGGCGGGGTTGAGATCACAAGCACGCCCGGAATCGGAACCACCGTGCGCTTCCATGTGTGGGTCAAGCTGCCGCAAGGCGAGGCGCGCATTGCAGGAAGCGGAAAGGAAAAAACGGGGCGTGACGCGCTTGGCGAGAACGTGCGCAATTGGCATATCCTCCTGGCCGAGGACGACATCACCAACATGACCATGCTGACCCGCCTGCTGGAAAAGCTGGGCTGTGAGGTCACCCAGGCCGGTAATGGGCTGGAGGCGGTGCAGTTGATGGAAAAGAGTGATGTGGATCTTGTGCTCATGGACATCCAGATGCCCGTGATGGACGGAGTCGAAGCCGCCAGGCGCATCCGCTCCGACGCGAACCTCGGCGACAAGGCCCAGGTGCCGATCATCGCCGTGACCGCCTTCGCCATGAGCGGGGACCGGGAAAGATTTCTGCAAGCGGGCATGAACGACTACTTAGCCAAACCTTTGAGCGTCAAAACCCTGGTTGCGGCCATGGACAGGGCCGTGGCCGGTGGAACGTGACCCTCCTTGACGGTAATGATTGGAGACGAGCATGAGTGAAATGTGAGCATGAAACCCAAGTTCGCCTGCGTTGTAAGCGCAACCTTGAAGATGCAATGCATGCTTCTGGCACTCTTTGCCGCTTTTTTTGCGGCCTGGCCCGTCGCGGCCGAACAGGACCATCCTTCCAGAATTCTCGTCCTGCATTCCTACCATCAGGGTCTGGAGTGGACGGACGGCGCGCAGCGGGAAATCAGTCGCGTCTTTGCCGAAGCAGATGAACACGTGGACCTCGATATCCATTACCTTGACATGGCCCGCCTGGGGCCTGTCCTTGGCAAGGAAGGCATCGAGGACGGGTTCGTGTGGCACATCACCCATCTTCACCCCCACAGCTATGACCTTGTGCTGGTTTCGGACAACGACGCCCTGGCGACAATCCTGCGCCACCGCCATTCGATTGCGCCGGGAGTGCCGGTAGTCTTCTGCGGGGTGAACAATTTCTCGGAGTCCATGATCAGCGACCACCCCGGCATCACGGGAGTGGCCGAAACCCCTTCCTTCGACAAAACCTTTGAACTGGCAGGCACCCTTTGGCCGGGGCTCAAAAAAGTGCTCGTGCTCGGAGAAGACACCGTCACGGGCCGGCAGAATCTGGCCATCTTGAAGATGCAGATGCAAAGCGCATCCTCTCAACCGGAACTGCATTTTTCAAACGAAACCGACATTGCCGCCCTCGAAAAGCGCCTGGCCGTGCTTACCCCGGAATGGGCGGTTCTGCCCATGTGCCGTCCCTTTGAAGGCGACCGGCTGTTGTCCGTGCCAGAGGCCTCGGCCAGGCTGAGCCGGGCCTCGCCGGTCCCCCTGTTTGCGGCCTGGGATTTCTGGATGAATCACGGCCCCATGGGTGGTGTGGAAGTTTCCTCCGCTTCCCAGGGCGAGGCCGCAGCCCGCATAGCCCTGCGCATTCTTAAAGGCGAGCCTGCGGACTCCATCCCCGTGCTTGAGGAAAGCCCGAATCTGGTCATCCTGGACCAGATTACGCTGGACCGGTTCAATGTACCGGCAGCCCGCGTTCCACGCGAAGCGATCATTTTGAACCGCGTGCCGTCCTTTTACGAGCAACACCACTCCCTGGTCTGGACCTATGGCCTGATGAGCCTGGCGGGAACAGCGCTTTGCCTCCTGCTGGCCTTGAACGTCGTGGCGCGCAGAAAAGCCGAAGCCTCGCTCAAGCGGCAGCTGCTTTTCATCGAAACCCTTTTGCGGGCCATGCCTACACCCATCTTCTACAAGGACAGCGCCGGACGCTATCTTGGATGCAACAAGGCCTTTACCGATTTTTACGGATTGAGCGAAACCGAAGTCAAAGGCAGAACCGTGCACGAGGTGTTTCCGGGCAGTCAGGGAGCTTTCTACGACGCGAAGGACCGGGAACTGCTGCTGAGCGAAGGTGTGCAGTGCTATGAACACAGCCTAAAAACGCATCGCGGCCCAAGGGATGCGATCATTTGCAAAGCCGTCTTTTCAGACGAGTACGGCCATCCGGCGGGCATCGTCGGGATGATCACTGACATCACCGAACGCAAAGCCATGGAACTCGAACTCGTCAGCGTGCGTGACGCGGCCCTGGCGGCCAGTGTCGTCAAAAGCGCATTTCTGGCCAACATGAGCCATGAAATCCGTACGCCGCTAAATGGCATCATGGGGATGCTGCAGCTGCTCGAAACCTCATCCCTGACAGACGAGCAAAATGAGTTCATAGGCATGGCCATTGTCTCGGGCAAGCGCCTCACGGGCCTCTTATCCGACATCCTGGACATTTCTAGGATCGAAGCCGGCAAGTTGACGATCACAGAACTTCCCTTTGACCTTGGAGAGATGTGCGCATCTATCGAGTCCCTGTTCTCCATGTCAGCCAGGGAAAAGGGCATCGAGCTTGATGTGCAGCTTGCCGAAAATCTTCCCCGGGCTTTGGTCGGGGACGAGTTGCGGCTGCGTCAGATACTGTTTAATCTGGTCGGCAATGCGATCAAGTTCACCGCCCAAGGTTACGCGCGGGTGCAGATATCCATGCTGCCGGGAACAGGGGGAGACGAATGCAGGATTCTTTGTTGCGTCAGCGACAGCGGTGCAGGCATAGGCGACGACATTCTGGCCGAAGTTTTCGAGCCCTTCTCGCAGGGTGAGGGTTCATACGTACACGGTCATCAGGGCGCGGGCCTGGGTTTGGCCATTGTGGCCAGGCTTGTGAGCCTGATGGGCGGAACCCTGGCCATCGATACGTCGGAAACGGGCACAACGATCTGTTTTTCCCTGCCCCTCCGGATTGCGGCCATGGACGCGCAGGAGGTCAAGACCTGTCGAGCAGACGACCAGCCCGGTCCTGCAAGGCTGCGCATCCTGCTGGCCGAAGACGACTCCGTGAACATGTTCGCCGCCACACGCATCCTGGAAAAGGCGGGGCATTCCGTCTCCCAGGCCACGGACGGCGAGCAGGTGCTCACGCTACTGCGGCAGGCGGACTTCGATCTTGTTCTCATGGACATTCAGATGCCGGTCATGGACGGCCTGCAGGCCACAGCCCTGATTCGCAGAGACGCTTCCCTGGGAGACAAGTCCCGCATCCCCATCGTGGCTATGACGGCCTACGCCATGAGCGGGGATGCAGAGAAATTCCTGACCGGCGGCATGGATGGCTATATCGCCAAGCCCCTGGACAGCAAGGATCTTTTTGATGTCATCAGCGATGTCGTATCGCGGAGGAAAGCTTGCGGATAACGGATTTTTGTCGGAAGAAATGCTTGAAAAACGCGCTGTTTGAGGTTGCATGATGCCCACGCACGAACATGATCACGAGAAGTCTCCCGATCCCGGTCTGAAAGCGGCAGAGCTGCAGCGTGAGATCGACAGACTCCGACGGCGGGTTGCCGAACTGGAAGCCGCAGCGGCCGCGTCAGTGCGCAGGGACGAAACCTTGGCCAGGCAGGACGCGCTCATGCAGGCCATGCTGCGCAACCTGCCTTTTGACTTCTGGGCGCGGGACTTGAACGAAAACATCATCATGCAGAGCGATGCCTCGGTGCGCCTTTGGGGCGACCTGTCCACCACCAGAGTCGACGACGCCGACGTCCCAGAAGAGATCCGCAGTACCTGGCGGTCGGTCAACGAACGCGTCTACGCAGGGGAGACTCTTGAGGGCGAAAAGGAATATGTTCTGTCAAGCGGTGAGAAACGCATTTTTCGCGACATTGTCGCCCCTATCCGCATGGGCGACGAAATTCTGGGCATTCTCGGCACAAACATCGACATCACGGAGCATGTTCGCAGCATCAGCGATCTGCATGAGAGCGAGGCCCACCTGGCCTCACTGCTCAATTCCATCGACGAATCCGCAGCGCTGCTCGAACCGGACGGCAAGGTCATCACCGTCAACAAGACCTTTGCCGCCCGGGTAGGCAGGACCGTCGTGGAATGCCTGGGGCGCTCCATCTATGATTTCATCCCCGCCGAAGCCGCGCGGACCCGTAAACGCATCGTCGAAGACCTGGTGCGCAATGTCCGGCCCGTGACCTTTGAGGATGAACGGGAGGGCCGCTGGATGCGCCACAGCCTGAGTCCGGTGCTCGCCCAGGACGGCTCGGTGGCGGCGGTGGCGATTTTCGCCATAGACCTGACCGAGCGCAAGCGGCGTGAAACCCTGCTGCTCGCCCGCCAGCGGCTCGGGGAATACGCCATCAACCACTCCCTGAATGAACTCTTGCGCATGGCCCTGGACGAGGCCGAAAACGTGACCGGGAGCGGCTTAAGCTTTCTGCATTTCCTCGACGAGGAGCAGCAGACCATGACCATGAACGCATGGTCTTCCAGAACCCTGCGCACTGGGTTCATGACTCCGGAAACACTTCTGTCCTATGATTTGACGAATTCAGGAGTGTGGGCGGATTGTGTGCGCCAGCGCCGAGCCGTGGTCCACAACGACTACGCCGCCTTGAATCACAAGAAGGGGATGCCCCCTGGGCACCCGGCGTTGGCCCGCCTGATGTTGTTGCCCGTGTTCCGCGCCGAAAAAATCGTGGCCATTGTGGCGATGGGCAACAAGGCGTCGGACTATACAGACGAAGACGTGCAGGCCTTGACCGAGCTTGGCACCCTGTTGTGGGATATTCTGGAACACAAGCGCGCCCAGGAGGAACTGGCCAAGAGCGAAGCCCTCCTCAGCATGACCCAGCGCCTGAGCCGCATGGGTGGCTGGCAGTGGGACGTGGTGCAGGGTGCCATGACCTGGACCCAGGAACTTTACCGCCTGCATGGCTTTTCACCCGATCAGTTCGAGCCGGGATCGCCGGAACATATCAGGAGCAGCCTGGCATGTTACGAGCCCGAGGACAGGGAACTCCTCCGCCAATCGTTCGAGAACTGCGTAACCCTCGGCCTTTCCTATGACCTGGAGTTGACGTTCACCCCACTCGGGGGAGAGCGGATGCGGATTCGCACCAGCGCGGAGGCGATGTGGGAGAACGGACGCGTGTCCAAGGTACTCGGCACCTTTCAGGACATCACGGAAATAAGGGCTCTCGAACAACGCTACGAGAACCTGTTCCAGCACATGCTGGACGGGTTCGCCCTGCACGAGATCATCTGCGACGCCTCCGGCAGGCCCGTTGATTACCGGTTTTTGGAAGTCAATCCGGCCTTCGAGCGGCACACCGGTCTTTTTGGACGGGACATCAAAGGCAGGACGGTGCGTGAAGTCCTGCCCATGGTCGAACAGGTCTGGATCGACACATACGGGAAGGTGGCCCTGACGGGAGAATCCGTATTTTTCGAGGAATATTCCTCGGCCCAGGACAAATTCTTCCAGGTCAGCGCGTTTCGCCCGGCACCTATGCGCTTCGCCTGCATTTTCACGGACATCTCGCACCGCAAGCGCCACGAACTGGACCTCCGCCAGGCCAAGGACGCCGCCGAGGCCGCTAATGTAGCCAAGTCGGAATTCCTGGCCAACATGAGTCACGAAATCCGTACTCCTTTAAACGGCATCATGGGCATCCTGCATTTATTCGACTCCCAGGAGCTTCCAGGCGAACAGAAAAAACTCATCGAATTGGCCAACACCTCGGCCGGACGGCTGAACGACCTGCTCTCGGACATCCTCGATCTGGCCAGGATCGAATCCGGCAAACTGGTCATCCAGCCTTCGCCCTTTGATCCACGCGAATTGCAGTCCTCCACCATGGGGCTTTTCGCCTTGGCCGCCCAGGGCAAAAATTTGAGCCTCGAATTCATCCTTGATGGCAACCTGCCGCCCATGCTGGTCGGAGATGAATCCCGGCTGCGCCAGGTGCTCTTCAATCTGGTGGGCAACTCTCTCAAATTCACCACCGCCGGTTTCGTAAGGGTTGAGATCAGTCCTTTGCCGGACGGAGCTCCGCCCAGGATGCTCTTTTGCGTCACCGATTCCGGATCCGGAATTTCCGATCATCAACTGAAGGACATTTTTACCCCGTTTGTGCAGGGCGAGAACTCCTATGTCCGAAATCATCAGGGTGCCGGACTGGGACTGGCCATCGTCAAACGCATCGTGAGCCTGATGGGCGGAGGCCTGTGCGTGGACAGCTCGACAAACGGAACCACGATCTGCTTCTCGCTGCCCATGTCCGCCCCGGCCGCCGAGCAGGGCACAAGCCATGCCCCGGCGCCCAAGGCCGGAGCCGAAAGCGATTTGGCTGCGTTGCGCATTCTGCTCGTAGAAGACGACGCAGTAAGCATGTTCGCGGCCCGCCGCGTCCTGGAAAAGGCCGGACACACAGTCATTGAGGCCACGGACGGCAGCGAGGTGCTGCCGCTCTTGCGCGAACATGATTTCGATTTGATCCTCATGGACGTGCAATTGCCGGTCATGGACGGACTGCAGGCCACTGCCGGGGTTCGCTCCGAAACTTCCCTGGGGGAAAAATCCCGCATACCTATCGTAGCCATGACGGCCTACGCCATGAGCGGTGACCGGGAGAAATTTCTGGCCGCTGGAATGGACGATTATATCGCAAAGCCCGTCAACGCGCGGGAATTGCTGGACGTGCTGCGCAGGTCGGACAACCGCTTGTCGGAGAAATCATGATTCGAAACAGCCTGGAAACGAAACCATCTGCATACGGATTCGTCCATGAATGAGTCTTCGTTGCCGGAAAAATGCGTCCTGCTGCCTTTCGAGGATTTTTTTGATCTCGAAGAGATTCAGAAGGTCCAGGACAGTTTCGCCCTGGCCACGGGCGTGGCCTCTCTCATCACTGCCCCCGACGGCAGGCCGCTGACCAGACCGAGCAATTTCACCCGGCTGTGCAGCCGGGTCATCAGGGGGTCCAGTGCAGGAAAAGAAAACTGCATGCGTTCCGACGCCCTTCTCGGAGCGTACAACCCGCATGGCCCGAACATAAGCCGCTGCATGAGCGGGGGGTTGTGGGACGCGGGAGTGAGCATCACCGTGGGTGGACGGCATGTCGCCAACTGGCTCATCGGGCAGGTGCGCTCCAGCGTTCTCGATGATGACGCCATGTATGGCTATGCACGGACCATTGGCGTTGATCCTCAGGAATACCGTGAGGCCATGGAGGAGGTGCCCTACATGGCGGAAGCGCAGTTTCGCCGCGTGGCCGACGCCCTTTTCGTCATTGCCAATTCCCTGTCCGAAAAGGCCTACCAGCGGGCCCTGCTGCTGGAGGAAAAACGGGAGCGGCAGAAAATGGACGCCATGCGCTCCATGCTCATGGACCGCAGCCTCGATGCCATCGTCGTCATCAACGAGCATCACCGCGTGATCGAAGTCAACCAGCGTTTCGCGGACATGCTCGGTTACGCGCCGGAAGAGGTGATCGGTCTTTACACCTGGGACTACGAAGCGACCATGAACGAGGCAATGGTCAGGGATCTGTTTCCCGATTTTTCACAGGTCAATTCCGTTTTCGAGTCCAGACACCGCAGAAAGGACGGCACGGTCTTCGACGTGGAGGTGACCACGGCCGGAGCCGCCATAGATGGCCGGTCCTGCGTTCTGGCTTTTAGCCGGGACATCACCGCGCGCAAGGAGGCCGAGAGGCAGCTTCGTCAGAGCGAGAAGCATTTTCGGGCTCTTTTCGAGTTGAGCCGCGACGGTTTCATTCTGGCCGACCGCGAAGGGCGCTTTCTGGATGCCAACAATGCCTATTGCGAGATGACGGGCTATTCTTTGCCGGAGCTGCGCGCCCTCGGCGATTTCTACGCCATCACCCCTGACAAATGGCGCAACTGGCAGCGTGAGGAAATCTGGACGAGGCTGTTCGTGACCGGAGACACGGGGGTCTACCAGAAGGAGTACATTCACAAGGATGGGCATGTGTTCCCGGTGGAACTGCGTGACTTCGCGGTCCATGACGACAACGGCGAGGTCAGATACGCTTGGGGCATCGTAAGGGATATTTCCGAGCGCGTGCGGACCGAGGAGCGCATGCGCACGCTGATGCAGATGGTCGACCAGAGCCCGGCCTGCATCGTCATGACCGACCCGCAGGCCAACATCGAATACGTCAACCCCAAGTTCACGGAGCTTTCGGGCTACACCTTCGCCGAGGTCCGGGGACAGAACCCCCGCATCCTGGGATCGGGCTACAAGTCCCGCGAGGAGTACGAGGAGCTGTGGCGGACCATCGAATCCGGGAAACAGTGGAGGGGCGAGTTCCGCAACCGACACAAGGACGGCAGCCTGTACTGGGAAGCCGCCCTCATCTCGCCCATCCTCGACACTGACGGCCGCATCACCCATTACGTGGCCATCAAAGAGGACATCACCCAGCAACGCCGCGCCCAGGAAGAGCTGCGCAAACGCGACATCAATTTCAAGAAGATCGTCGACATCCTGCCGCAGCTGGTCTCGTATATTGATAAGGATCTGCGCTACCGCTTTGTCAACGCGGCGTATTCCAGCTTTTTTTCAGACAAGAATCTCATCGGTCGCACCGTTCCGGAGGTTATCGGCGCGAAGGCCTTTGAGGTAACGCGAGGGCACATAGAGCAGGTTTTCCAGGGCAAGACCGTCCATTACGGGGCCACGTTGGAGTATCCGCTCTTGGGCGAACGCTTTGTCGATGTCTATCTCATCCCGTATTATTCAGATCCTGGGGTCGTCGACGGCTATTACGCGATTCTGAACGACCTGACCCACCTGAAGAAAATCGAGGATTCCCTGCGCCTGGCCAAGGACGAGGCCGAAGTCGCGAGCAAGCTCAAGTCCGAATTTCTGGCCAACATGAGCCACGAGATCCGCACTCCGCTGAACGGCATCCTCGGCATGCTGCAGCTCATGCAGGGCACGGACCTGGACGCGGAGCAGCGCGAATGCCTGGAAACGGCCATCAAATCGTCGGAACGCCTGACCAGGCTTTTGAGCGACATTCTCGACATTTCAAAGATTGAGGCGGACAAGCTGGTGTTCCGGGAATACGCCTTTGACATCCGGGATGTGGAAAAGGCGCTCGGGGAACTGTTCGGACAAGCGGTCAAGGAGAAGGGCATTGATTACGCATTCCACGCCGACCCGCACCTGCCTCAAAAAGTCAAGGGCGACGAGGCTCGCCTGATGCAGGTGCTCTTCAATCTGGTCGGCAACTCCCTCAAGTTCACGGAACAGGGAAGCGTGAACGTCGAGGTCACGGTGCTGCCGTTCACGGCGGGAGCGCCGCTACGTCTGCTCTTTTCCGTCATCGATACGGGCCTTGGCATTTCGGAGCAGACCCAGCGCGACATCTTTGAACCTTTCATTCAAAGCGACGGCTCCTACACCAGAAGGCATCAGGGGGTGGGGCTGGGGCTGACCATTGTGCGCAAGCTCGTGCAGCGCATGGGCGGCAGCCTGTGTCTGCTGTCCGAACTGGAGAAAGGCACGGCCATCTACGTTTCCCTGCCTTTTGGGCTGCCCCCCCAGTGTGCCGGGGAAGGCGTTCTTCCCTGCGGCGGTTCCATGACAATACCCGGACTGCGGGTGCTGATGGTCGAGGATGATGCGGTCAACCTGCTCTGCGGGCAGCGGCTGCTGGAAAAAGCGGGATATGTGGTCAGCACGGCCTGCGACGGCCAGCAGGCCCTTGAAAAGCTCATGGCCGAGGAATTCGATCTGGTGCTCATGGACATCCAGATGCCGGTGCTGGACGGGATCCAGACCACCAAGGCCATACGGCATGCCGCGCCCTTCGCGCATGTTTCGGACATTCCCATTATCGCCCTGACTGCCCACGCCATGGTCGGCGATAAGGAAAAATTTCTGGCCGCCGAAATGGACGGCTACCTGAGCAAACCTTTTGACCTTGACAGGATCAATCAGGAGATCTCAAGAGTCGTTTCCTTGCCCCGCAGGGGAGCGCGGCAGGCAGATTGACATGGCCGAAATTTTGGGAAAAGCCGCCGGGCTGTTCTTTAAAAAAGAGCCGGAGCGGAGCAAAATGTTACTGCTCAAAATATAAACCATGAGGCCACTGCAAAAAGTCGCGAAAGAGTCTGTCTCGTTCCCACAAAGGCGAGAATCGATTTATTTCAGTAAAGGATATGGATCTCCTTTTCAGAAGGATGGCGACTTTCTGTGCCAACACCGTGAAACCATCATCCCATATGTCTTGAAATACCACCAGAAATAGAGAGGTTTGAATGCGAATTCTGATTGTTGAAGACGATTTTGTCGGCCGCAAGGTCATGCATCAGTTGCTGCTCGAATATGGGGAATGCGACGTGGCCGTGGACGGGCTTGAAGCCGTCAAAGCCTACGATCTGGCCTGTGAAGCGGGCCAGCCCTATGACGTCATGTTCCTGGACATCATGATGCCGAACATGAGCGGACACGAGGCCCTGAAGATCATCCGGGACAAGGAGAAAGAGCGCGGGGTGACCCCGCAGAAAGAAGTGAAGGTCATCATGACCAGCGCCCTGGATGACGTGAAAAACGTGACCCAGTCCTTTTTTCAGGGCGGGGCCTCGGCCTATCTGGTCAAGCCCATCGAACGGCGCAAGGTCATCGAAGAGCTGCGCAAGCTCGGCTTGATTTAAGCGGCATCGGCCTCGGCGGACATCAGGATCGGCACAGCTGCAGCACCAAGGGCGCGATCTGGGTCAACGGGACAACCTTGTCCACACCGCCGAGTTTGATGGCCTCACCGGGCATGCCGAAGACGACGCAGGAAGCCTCGTCCTGGGCCACGGTCATGGCTCCGGCCTCGTGCATTTCGAGCATGGCCTTGGCCCCGTCGTCGCCCATGCCGGTCATGATCACGCCCACCGCATTCCTGCCCGCATAGCGCGCGGCAGAGCGGAAGAGCACATCCACGGAAGGGCGGTGCCGCGAAACAAGCGGCCCCTCCTTGACCTGCACATAGTATCTGGCGCCGCTGCGCTTCAAAAGCATGTGCAGATTGCCCGGAGCGATAAGCGCTTGGCCGCGCAGCACAGTATCGTTGTCCACAGCCTCTTTGACCACGATGTCGCACAGGGTGTTCAGGCGCTGGGCAAAGGCGGCCGTGAATTTCTCGGGCATGTGCTGGACGATGACGATGCCCGGGCAATCGACAGGCATGGCCTGCAAGAGGGTTAAAAGGGCTTCGGTCCCACCCGTGGAGGCTCCGACCACGATGATCTTTTCCGTGGTCTGAATCATGGCGTTGGACATGGCCTTGGGCAGCACGGCGTCAGCGGTGAGCTTCTGGCTGACCTTGAGGGTGCGGGGAATGTATTTCTGCACCTTGGCCTTGGCCGCCGCCTTGACCGCGTCGCAGAGCATGATTTTTGATTCCTCCATGAACTGCTTGGTACCCACCTTGGGCTTCTGGATGACGGACACAGCCCCGTATTCCAGGGCCTTCATGGTCGTTTCGGCGTTTTTTTCCGTCAGGGTGGAGCAGATGATGGTCGGAATTGGATGCTGGGTCATGATCTTTTTCAGAAACGTGATCCCGTCCATGCGCGGCATCTCCACATCAAGGGAAAGCACGTCTGGAGTCTGCTCGCGCATGATCTCCGCGGCCGCATACGGGTCTCCGGCCGCGCCGATGACCTCGATCTCCGGGTCCGAGGAATAGATGGAGGTCAGAGTCTGGCGGACCAGGGCCGAATCATCGACGATAAGTATTCGAATTTTTTTGCCCATGCGCACGGACTCCGGATTTGATGACAATGATGTGATTTTTTTGATTATAGACGTAAAAATGCTTCGAGTAAATCGGGATCTGCCGTTTCGTGCCTAAACGGCCTGATACAAGGCGTGGTCCAGTTGCCGGAAACCGGGCAGGTTGCGCATGGGGGCACCCAGGGCAAGGATGCCCCCCGGCGCGAGATAGCGGCGCAACCTGCCGGCCAGAACCAGGGCGAGGCCGGGGTGAAAATGATGCAGCACCTGGCGACAGACGATGACATCCATGGGTTCGCGCAAGGCGAAGGGCTCGAAGATGTCCTGACAGCGGAAATTGACACGGGAGCGCACCCCCGGTTTCAACCGGACCAGATTCGCGCTGGTCCCGCGGCTGCGCAGGAAATAGCTTTTGAGCAGGGCCTGCGGCAGGTCTCGGACGCTCGACCAGTTGTAGACTCCGCGTTTGGCCTGATTCAGATTGACGGGCAAAAAGTCCGTGGCCAGAATGGAAAAATCAAGGCCCGCGTTCTTTTGCGCCTCTTCAAGCAGCGTGATGCACAGGCTGTACGCGTCCATTCCGCGATCGCAGCCCGCCACAAGAAAGGAGAACAGTGGAGGTGCCCCGTGACGATGATGGTCCGCGACGATTTCCCCCAGGAATTGGAACTGGCGGGCGTCGTGCAGAAATCCATGGTCCTTGCTCAGGGCGTCGACAAGGTAGGGCAGTTCCAGACGCAAACCGGAGCGAAACGTGTTTTCTTCTGATGACATCTGTATGGAGAAGGGTTATTTTTATTCTCAACGTGGACACTTTTATCAACGTACACCCAAGGTTTCCCGGTCCGCAATGCAAAGAATCGCCAAAAATAAAATGATCGTCCCTACCCAGGCCTCCAACGGACTCGAAGACTGCCGGGAGCTGCCTCACGATTATCTTTTGGTCGGCCAGGGGGGAATCTACACCGCCCCGACTTTGGTGCAGACGGTGCTTGGCTCGTGCGTGTCCGTGACGTTGTACTGCTCGAAATACCGCTGGGGCGGAATATTCCACGCGCTGCTGCCGCGCATGGGTGATTTTCCGAAAAACAAGGCCATCGGGGACCATTTCCGATATGTCGATTCGTCCATCTGGTATATGCTGCGAGAATTCGCCAAGTCGGGAATTTCTGCAAAGAGCTTGGAATGCAAGATTTTTGGAGGAGCATCGCCCCTGCATCAGCACAGCGACACCTCGGCCGGAAACCGCAATGTCAAGGTAGCCATGGAAGTCCTGGCCCAGGAGGGGGTGACGGTCAGCGCCTCCAGCGTGGGCGGCAACGGCGGCCGCAAGCTCTTCTTTCGCACGGACACGGGCCTGATCCTGCAGAAACGCTTCGAAGTCCAGTCCTGCCGGGATTACGGAAGCTGACCGTTCTTATTTCAGCCTTCGGGAATATGCGTGTCTTATCCGGTCCAGACATCGCAACGTGTTGCCGACACAATGCAATACCCCCCCCACCTGACATCATCGAATTCGGACAGCTGAACTCCCTTTCTTTCTGCACAACGCCCGGCCACATGGATTGTCGACGCGTCATTTTTTTCACACATCCCTGAAAATAGTACGATTATACCCGCAGATATTGAGAATGCAATACTGTCATACATTTTAAAGAGTTGACATTGTTTTTATATTTGTGCTTATGGATCTTTTAAAGC
>Ga0075011_10001132_pt1 | contig 14320 bp, 10 predicted proteins | sample TARM_MetaG_T_14_FD_72354 | JGI IMG/M metagenome (GOLD analysis project Ga0075011, IMG submission 72354) | Freshwater microbial communities from Pennsylvania, USA, analyzing microbe dynamics in response to fracking - TARM_MetaG_T_14 | ecosystem: Environmental > Aquatic > Freshwater > River...
ACCTATACCGCGTTTTTCTAGTTCTTTCACCAAGGATGCTTCGCTAAAACGCGCCGGTGGTTTGGTGAAATGTTGTTGTGGATCTAGCTGTTGCAATGCTAACACTTCGCCCTTTTTAACATCAGGTAACGACGCATCATCATTCGCTTTACTCGCTGCCGGTGGCTGCACTTTGGTCCAGCCCGCAAATCTCATCACGCGGCCTCGAGCTTTCAATTCATAATCACCGGCGGCCACCGTAATGGTAGTCGCATCGTATTGCGCCGGAGTCATTTGACAGGCAACAAATTGCCGCCAAATAAGTTCATACAAGCGCTGAGCGTCGCGCTCCATATCACGTAACTGCTCTGATTTAACCGTGACGCTTGATGGACGAATAGCTTCATGCGCCTCTTGCGCATTCTGTTTGGAGCCGTACATATTAGGTTTGGCTGGTAAGTAGTCGCCACCAAACTGTTTCTCGATATAGCTACGACAGCTCGCTACCGCTTCGCTACTTAGATTGGTTGAGTCGGTACGCATGTAGGTGATGTGACCGGCTTCATACAAGCGTTGCGCCAACATCATGGTTTTCTTCACGCCAAAGCCCAACCGAGTGCTGGCGGCTTGCTGCAGCGTAGAGGTGATAAAAGGTGCCGAGGGACGACTGCTGGTCGGCTTATCTTCACGCTCCACCACTTTATATTGCGCACCTTGCAGCGCATCAACTGCCGCCATGGCTGCGGCTTTATCACCGACTTTGAAGGCCTTGCCTAGGTATTTCTGCACCTGCATCCGCAGCTCAGCTTGGGCAGCTGTATTCAAATCAGCGTAAATATCCCAATATTCTTCAGGAATAAAAGCTTTGATTTCGCGCTCTCGTTCCACTACCAAGCGCACTGCTACCGATTGCACCCGTCCAGCCGATAAGCCGCGAGCAATTTTTTTCCACAGCAAGGGTGACACCATAAAACCTACTACGCGGTCTAAAAAGCGACGGGTTTGTTGGGCGTGCACACGATCTTCGTTAACCTCGGTGGGCTTCGAAAACGCTTCTTGAATGGCTTTTTTGGTGATTTCGTTAAACACCACCCGCTGAAATCGCTGTTTATCGCCACCGATTAACTCACGTAGGTGCCAAGCAATGGCTTCTCCCTCGCGGTCCAAATCCGTTGCGAGATAGATTGCATCGGCTTTTCTGGCAAGCTTCTGTAACTCAGCAACTACTTTTTCTTTGCCGGGTAAGATTTCATAGTGTGCTTGCCAGCCGTGTTCAGGGTCAATACCCATACGCGCCACCAACTTGGCGAACTCACGCTGCTGGCGATAAGCTTCTTTTGCTTCAGGCGACATTTTGCGAACTTCTGCAGCCGGCTTAGTTTTTACCGTGGCTACCGATCGAGTGGGTAAGTCACGCACGTGGCCCACACTCGATTTCACGATGAAATCATTCCCTAAATATTTATTAATTGTCTTGGCCTTCGCGGGGGACTCGACAATAACTAGCGCTTTTGCCATGCGACTCTCTATGTATTGGTGATTTATCGGGTTCTTTTTTTAGATATATCCGTTTCGCATTCACTTCACAACCACCGAATGCAAATTAAATAAACAATCATTTTTTACGTATAAACATGCAAACAGCCCGAAACGCCAGATAATTCAAGGGCTACAGCACTTACACCTAAGCTATTTAGTGGGTATAATACTCCGCAAATGAACACTTGCAACCGCAATGGAGGTTTCGTTAAGCATGAAACACGTTGAAGTAAACTTCGATGGCCTCGTCGGCCCCACTCATAATTACGCTGGGTTATCTTTTGGTAACGTGGCGTCGTTGAGCAATGCTAAAGCAACCTCTAGCCCCAAATCAGCGGCTAAACAAGGCTTGGCCAAAATGAAAGCGCTGCACGATATGGGTATGGTGCAAGGTGTCCTGGCGCCACAAGAACGCCCTGATATTGCTACCTTACGACGTTTAGGCTTTAGTGGTTCAGATGGCGAGGTGTTAATCCGTGCCGCCAGCCAAGCCCCGCAGATTTTCCAAGCGGTGTGCTCGGCTTCAAGCATGTGGACCGCCAACGCCGCTACCGTGTCGCCGGGTGCTGATACGGCCGATGGCAAGGTACACTTTACGCCGGCTAATTTAACCAATAAATTTCACCGTAGCTTAGAGCCTCAAACCAGCGGTCGTATTTTACAGGCAATGTTTAACAATGGTCGCTACTTTGAGCACCACACTCACTTGCCTGATAACGAGCATTTTGGTGACGAAGGCGCCGCTAACCATACCCGTTTGTGCAGTAACTACGGTCATGCTGGGGTGGAGATTTTCACCTTTGGCCGGTACGCCTTTGATAGCAGCAAGCCAGCGCCACAAAAGTATCCGGCGCGGCAAACCTTTGAGGCGTCGCAAGCTATCGCACGCTTGCATGGATTAAGCGACGAGAATACGGTCTTTATTCAGCAAAACCCAGCCGTCATCGACCAAGGCGTGTTCCATAATGACGTGATTGCAGTGGGTAACCAAAACGTGCTCTTTTATCACCAGCAAGCGTTTTTGGATACAGAGCAGAAGTTCGCCGAAATTCAGCGCAAATTTGGCGACGAACCTGTCCATTTCATTGAAGTTAGCACCAATGAAGTATCCGTTGAAGATGCCGTACAAACCTATTTATTCAACACCCAGCTGTTAACCATGCAAGACGGTCATATGGCTATTATTGCTCCAACTGAGTGTCAAGAGAACCCGCGGGTTGCTGCTTATTTGGCAGAATTAGTCACCCGCAATACCCCGATTCGCCAAGTGCATTATTTTGATGTAAAACAAAGCATGCGCAACGGCGGTGGCCCTGCTTGTCTGCGTTTACGAGTTGCTTTGAATGATACTGAACTAGCGGCGGTAAACCCAGCGGTACTGATGAACGATGAGCTATTTGCCCGTCTGAACCAATGGGTCGATAAACATTATCGCGATGAGCTGAGTGTGGCTGATTTAAGTGATCCACAGTTACTCACCGAGTCTCGGACAGCGTTAGATGAGCTCACCCAAATCTTAAAACTTGGCTCGGTGTATCCGTTCCAGTTGTAAGGGCTATCTGGTTAAGTAGCACCTGTTTAAACCCAAGCTGTTTAAGCAGCAGCCATAAAAAAAGCCATGATGAAACATCATGGCTTTTTTCTCGAACTTGTTATCAGCACTTACTCGTCATCAAGCTCATTATGTAGCTCTAAATTAGCATCTTCAGCACTATTATCGCCACCACGAGCAATATCGTTACGGGCTGCATCAAGACGATCTAAGTAGCTTTGGTTGATATCGCCAGTGATGTACTTGCCGTTAAAGACCGAGGTCTCAAATTGCTCAATGGCAGGATTCTCTTCTTGAACTGCCGCAATTAAATCGTCCAGTTCTTGATAGATCAAACCATCAGCTTTGATTAAATCGTTGATCTCCGCAGCTTCACGACCATGGCCAATCAGTTCATTGGCGCTTGGCATATCAATCCCATACACGTTCGGGAAGCGGATTTCTGGGGCGGCCGAGGCAAAATAAACTTTCTTCGCGCCAGCTTCACGGGCCATCTCAATGATCTGCTCAGATGTGGTACCACGGACAATTGAATCATCTACCAACAGCACGTTTTTCCCACGAAATTCAGCGCTAATCGCATTCAACTTGCGGCGCACTGATTTACGTCGTTGGGTTTGCCCTGGCATGATAAAAGTACGGCCAATGTAGCGGTTTTTAACAAAGCCTTGGCGATACGGCAGATCCAAAATATTAGCCATCTCTAGCGCAATATCACAACTGGTTTCAGGGATCGGGATCACCACATCGATATCTAAATGCGCATAATCACGTTTCACTTTTTCACCTAACTTGCGACCCATGTTAACGCGTGAGGCATACACAGACACTTTATCAATAAAAGAATCAGGACGCGCAAAGTACACGTATTCAAAGATACAAGGGCAATGCTGTGGGTTATCCGCACATTGGCGTGAGGTCAACTGGCCATCTTCGCTGATATAAACAGCTTCACCCGGCTCGATATCACGCACATAAGTAAAGCCAGTGCCGTCTACGGCAACACTCTCAGAAGCAACGATATATTCAGGGCCCTTAGCGGTATCACGCTTACCTAATACCAGCGGTCGAATGCCCCAAGGGTCACGAAACGCGACCATGCCGTGGCCAATAATCATGGCTACCACAGCATAAGCGCCACGAATCTGTCGATGCACTCGGCTTACCGCGGCAAACACATCTTCTGCGGTGAGTTGTAGGCTTTCTTGTTGGTACAGTTCGTGGGCAAAAATATTGAGAAGAATTTCAGAATCAGAGGTGGTGTTAATATGGCGGCGAGCTTTCTCAAACAACTGCTGTTGTAATTCTTGCGCGTTGGTGAGGTTACCATTATGCGCCATGGCAATACCAAACGGCGAGTTCACATAAAAAGGTTGAGCCTCGGCCGAGCTGGAGCTACCTGCGGTTGGATAACGCACATGGCCAATCCCGATCCGCCCCGTTAACCGGTGCATATGGCGTGTGTGAAACACATCTCGCACTAAGCCATTGGCCTTGCGCAAACGCAAGGTGTTGTTGTCTACCGTCATGATGCCGGCAGCATCTTGACCGCGATGCTGTAGCATCGTTAAACCATCGTACAAGGCCTGATTAACTGGGTCTTTACCAACAATACCAACTATGCCACACATGCTATAACAACCTCATTGATTGCGCCTATTTACTGCGCTCATTTATTGAGTTAGGGGAGAAAACTTGAAGTTTTCTCTAGGTATTCAAAAAACCATTCAATCACAATGCCAAAGTGAGGAATCAACGAAGACTCAACCCACCATTGGGCTTGGGCGAAACCGGTAAAGGAATCTAAAAAGAACAATAACGCCGCTACCACTAACACCCCTCGCAGCGCACCAAAAACGGCGCCGAGCAAACGGTCAGTGCCACTTAAACCTGTGCCTACTACTAAGCGCCCCAGCAGATTGTTTAGAATCGCTCCAACAATCAGCGTAGCCACAAATAAAGCAGCCACAGCGGCACCATTGCGCAGCATCTCATCTTCAATACCAGTGAAATAAACTGCTAAATCTAAATAGAAAAATCTGGCGATGAAAAATGCAGCAATCCAGATTGCCAGCGACATCGCTTCTTTAATAAAACCACGACTAAGACTAATTAGCGTAGACAGCCCAATGATGGCTAAAATGGTGATATCAAACCAATTCATAACTGCATTCCTTAGCTATTTTTGGCGCGCGAATTATACCAGATTTGATTCGGTTTTGCGCCATTATTGTTGTTATTAAACGGTAGCATTAGGGTTGGTAACGCACCACTTTACCGTTGAGTGAGGTGATTTGTTTGAGTTTTGGTAGATCTTGTTCGAGTTCACTTTTCACTAACTTCGGGCCTACCATAAGCTTATGGAGAGGCCCTTGGCTGCCGGCTACTTGCTCGCGATAAGCAGCGTAACCAGCGGCTTGCAGTTCAGCCACCAATTGGTCAACGGACTGCTGATTGCGAAACGCTCCTAGTTGGATAACCCAACCGGACTCTTTTAATGCGGCGGCGCTGGGTGGTTGAGCCGCTGCCGGAGTGCTGCTCGCCGGTGCTGATTGGTTGAGCGTCGGTGCCGTGTCGGCGGTTAACTCAACGGTCGCTACATCATCCAACGAGGGTGGTAATTGCTCCGTTGGGATCTCCGCTACCGGGGTGCTGGTGACTGCTACTTCGGGTTGCAACGGAATCGTCTCAAATTGCTCTTGTTGCTGTGGCGGCTTGCCATCCAGCAATTCAGGTAAAATAATTACCGCAAGCGCAATCAGAATAACGCTCCCTACTAACCGGTTTTGCAATTGCGACGCCATCAGTTACTCCGTATCTGCTATTTTGCCCACAGTGTAAAACGACCCGCAAACCAATACCAGCGGTTGTTGTTGGTTACTCCCCTCGGGCGCGGGTGTAGCGGCAGCTAGAGCGGCGGCATAGGCACTTGCCACATCGGCAAAACAGCCAGCCACGTTAGCTGTGCTCGGCAGCTGTTGTTGCAGTTGCTCAGCTCGCGCACCACGTGGTTCGCTCAAATCGGCAAAAAACCACTGGGCAACCAGCGGTTGTAAGGTCGCTAGGGTGCCGGCGATATCCTTGTCTTGCAGCATCCCAACCACCGCTAACACGGGGCGCTCAGGATAACGCTGCCGCAGCACATCCACTAAATAGGCCGCCGCATGAGGATTATGAGCCACATCGAGTAAGGTATCCGCAGGCCGCTGTGCCGTGGCTGCTAAAAACTGTAACCGACCCGGCTCACGCGCCTGCTCCAAGCCTTGCTTAATGGCGGTTAAAGTAACAGGTAGCGGCAACGCTGCTAAAGCAGCTACTGCCGTGGCTGCATTTGGTAAAGGCAATTGTGGTAACGGCAAATCAAGCAGTTGTATTTCACTGTTGCGGAACTGCCAGTGCTGCGCATCTTGTGGTTTGTAGAAGAACTCATAGCCGACTCGCTGCAGCTGAACTTGCTGGGTTTGAGCCTGTTCTACTACGGCCGCTGGCAAATCAGGTTCACCGCAAATAGCCGGACGATGGGGTCTAAAAATACCTGCTTTTTCTCGTGCGATACCAGTCCGGTCGGCCCCCAAAAAGCCAACGTGATCGATCCCCACACTGGTCAGCAAAGCAACATCTGCGTCGATAATATTCACCGCATCTAAGCGGCCTCCTAAGCCTATTTCTAACACCCAAACATCGAGGTTACGTTGCTGCATTAGCCACAATGCCGCTAAGGTGCCAAATTCAAAATAGGTTAACGAAATATCGCCGCGGGCCTCTTCTACTGCCGCAAAAGCTGCCACATGCTCAGCATCGCTGAGTTGTTCGCCATTGATACGCACGCGCTCGTTATAGCGATGCAAATGCGGAGAAATATAGACGCCAGTTTGATAGCCATCCGCGCGTAAGATAGTTTCGAGGTAACGCACCGTCGAACCTTTACCGTTAGTACCAGCAACGGTCATCACTTTGGCGCTTGGCTGCAATAAATTGAGTTGCTCAGCAACCTGCTTCACTCGGTCTAAACCCATGTCGATGGCTTGATGATGCAAGTGCTCTAAATAAGTCAGCCAGGCATGAAGCCCGGCTGATGTGGATGGAACAGAAAGCTGTGTCATAGGCTTAATATTCGTCGGCTACAGCCGGTAAGTTTTGGAACTTGGCCAACAAGGACGCAATGGTATTTCGCATCTGGCGCCGATCAACAATCATATCAACAGCCCCATGGTCGAGTAAGAACTCGGCGCGTTGGAAGCCTTCTGGCAGCGTCTCGCGTACCGTCTGCTCAATCACTCGTGGCCCCGCAAAACCAATCAGTGCCTTGGGCTCTGCAATGTTCACATCACCTAACATGGCCAAACTAGCTGATACGCCACCCATGGTTGGATCTGTCAGTACCGAAATGTAAGGCAAACCAGCTTCACTCATGCGCGCTAACGCCGCTGACGTTTTTGCCATCTGCATCAAACTCAGTAAGGCTTCTTGCATACGGGCGCCACCTGATGCTGAAAAACACACCAATGGAATCCGTTCTTGCAAACACACCTTGGCAGCTTCAGCAAATCGCGCACCAACCACGGATGCCATAGAGCCGCCCATGAATTCAAACTCAAACGCAACAGCCACCACCGGCATACCTTTTAAGGTACCTTTTTGCGCAACTAAGGCATCTTTCTCACCCGTAGCTTTTTGCGCAGCGGCAATACGATCTTTGTATTTTTTTGAGTCTCGAAACTTCAACACATCCTTCGGTTCAAGCTCAGCACCAATCTCGGTAACTTTACCTTCATCCAAAAAATGCTTAAGCCGCATCCGCGCCGATACCCGCATGTGGTGATCACACTTAGGGCAGACATTCAGGCTACGCTCTAAATCAGCGCTGTACAAAATAGCATCACAACTGCTGCATTTGGCCCAAACTCCCTCAGGAATTTCACGCTTTTTGCTGCTCTTTGGTTTTGCAAGAATTCGCTCAATCCAGCTCATAGTAATTCGCTTGTCTCAATAATTTAATGGCGCTATTAAAGCACATTCGTGCTTACTAGTTTAGCAAAAAGTGGTCTTAACTGTTAGCCGTCAGCCCCATACCACCGCACTTGGTAACCATAAGGGCCCAGGCTCTACCTGCGGTAAGTTAAAGTGGGCGGGGTAATCTACCTGCACCAAATACAATCCTTCGGCCTTCGCGGTAGCCGCAGCTTGGGTTCTGTCTTTTAGCGCTAACACCTGGGCTGGCCACCCGACCGCTTGGCTACCTTTGCCTACTTCCAGCAAGGTGCCAACGATGTTACGTACCATATGATGCAAGAACGCATTGGCGGCAATATCGACCACGACAAAGTCGCCTAAGCGTTGCACTTGAATGTGGGTCACACACCGATTTGGTGAATGAGATTGGCATTGCGCGGCACGAAACGAACTAAAATCATGCTCACCTAGCAGCCCTTGCGCGGCGTCATGCATACGAGCTACATCTAACGGCTGGTGATAATGACTTAAGCCCTGCCCTAAGATACCCGGCCGATAACGGCCATTGGCAATAATATAGCGGTAACGCCGTCCGGTCGCACTGAAGCGTGCGTTAAAATCATCCGCGACCGGTTGCGCCCAACGCACGGCCACGGTCGCTGGTAAATTACTATTCACGCCCATGGTCCAGGCCGGCATAGCGCGCTCGAACTGGCAATCAAAGTGCACCACTTGTCCGGTCGCATGCACCCCTGCATCGGTACGTCCGGCACAGGTGACCTCAACTGGATGATTAGCCACCTTGCTCAACGCTTGTTCAAGTACTTGCTGTACTGAGATAACTTCGCGTTGTCGTTGCCAGCCATAAAAAGCGCTGCCATCGTATTCAATCCCTAAGGCTATGCGGCTGGTTCCGCTACTACTACCTTGCTCGGTCATGCACCGTCCTGTTCATCTATCTGTTGCTGCAGCATAGCGATTTCACGCTGCAAATCTTCATCGTTACTGGCATCAATAGCTAATAACTCAGCCCGCGCAGCAGCAAAATCACCCATGTCTAAATAGGTTTGGGCTAAATCCAGGTGATTCAGTGCGGTGTCTTCACCCGTAGGCAAGCTGCCGGCTTCGCTCTCATAGAGGGTGTGTGAAAAATCATTGGCACCCTCGGCTTCCGCTTCTTCCAAGAGCTGCTCGATCGCTAAGTAGTCATCGTCTGAATCTTGTTGCGATAAATCGTATTCAGTTTGGCCTGCTGGCTCATCTTGCCAACTAGCTTCGCTGCTATCCTCGGCTTGTTCCAGCAAGGCAGCAAGATCCTCATCATCGCTTTCAACGAGCGAGGCCGGTTGGTATTCTTGTTGATACTGGTTTTCGTTATAGGCTTCATCGCCATAAGCTTTTCCGGCATAGGCGCTATCACCAAATTCTTGATCCACGTAGCTACCGTCATCGGGCTCCTGCTCCGCAGCATTCGCTGCCGGCCGGTCTGAATCCTCCAACTCAAATTCAATCAGGTTTTCCGCAGCAGTATCGGTTGGCTCAGCGTCACCACGAGTCTCTGCCGCAGCCGTAAGCACCGCATCTTGCTCAGCAAACAAAGCCTCTAGCTCCGCATCCAAATCGTCAGGCTCGGCATCGAGTTCGGTGTCTAGCTCGGCATCGAGCTCGGTGTCTAGCTCGGCATCGAGTTCGGTTTCCAACTCGGCATCAGGCTCGGCAGCTGTTGATGAATCTTGCGCTGCGGTTGCTTGGGGAGTGAATTCTAGTTCCGCATCCAAGTCTTGTAACGACTGTTCTAAGCTAGTTTCTGCGGCGTCAGTTTCAGCCTGCTCTTTGGCCAGCTCAGCTGCACTCTCATCAGCACTCTCGGCCGCACTCTCAGCTTCACTCTCGGCCGCGCTCTCGGCTGCATCATCAGCTTGAGCTGCATCATCAGCTTGAGCTGCATCTGCTGCTAAGGCGGTGACTCCGGCTGCTAACGCTGCTTGCTCGGCTTCTTCAAAGGCGCTGGGGACAGTTTCCAAGGTGGGCGCTACTTGCGAACTTGCGGCCTCCGCTACGTTGTTAGCTTCCTCGGTGCCTCCTGTAACAGCACTGGCCGCAGCAGCATTGTCGGCGGCCGCTGCCGATTGCTGCTCTCTGGCAGCAGCATCTAATGCACCTTTATACTGACTCGATTGCTGTTGTTGACGTTGTCGATAAAAACGATAGCCAAATAACAACACCAGCAGTAATGGTACCCCTACCACCAGTAACAGATGCAGTGGCTGCATTAACCAAGCCAATAAACTTGGTTTAGCTGGGGCTGGTGGCTGTTGTTGGATGGGCGCAGCTTGGCTGGCCTGTTCTGATTGCTCCGCAGCTACTGATGCCGCCGCTTGCAACGCTGCTGCAGTTGCATCTGCAGGAGTTTCAGTGGTAGCACTTTCTTGTCGTTGAGCTGTCACTTCCGCACTGATTTGCTGTTGTAACTCAGCTTCTGCTTGTTGCTCTGCATTAACTTTTAAGCGCAGCTCACCGAGCTCTTCAGTGACCGCTAACAAACGCTCCTGCAACTCAAGATTTTGTCGCTGCAGTTGTTCAATTAACTCTATCGACTGGGCCAGCTGATTGCGTAATCCAGCTAGTTCACTAGGGGCTAAACCACCTGCAGCAGCGGCTTGGCTTGTTTGGCTTGCTGCCGACTCAGCTGAGTTATCCCCCGCAGTTGGCTCTGGCTTAGCGACTGTAACCTCGGTCGTGGCAACCATGCCATCCGTGGGAATGGTTAGATAAAACCCATCCAACATATGGTCAGCAAGGCCATTCGGGAACACCCGCGGGTTAGCTTCAATGATGAGGTCCATCATCTCGTACACATTGAGATCGCGTTTGTCGCTGTAATACATAGCTATGGTCCACAGCGTATCACTCGATACAATAGGGCCAAAGCGCTCAGCTTGCCAACGAGAGGCGGTCTGCGCCTGTCCAGCAAGCGCAATAGAGCTTGGCACAATGCTCGCCTGCGCCGCGACGCCAGCGATTGCCAACGCTGCTACTACACTACTCAACAAGCTACGCTTGATGTTCCGTTTCATTGACTAGCTCCCTCATTTAATCTTGTTATTATTATCGATAGCCATGCTACGAGGTTTGACTACAAATAATCGCGAATCAAATGTTCCGCAATTTGAATACTGTTGGTCGCCGCACCTTTACGTACGTTATCAGCTACCACCCACAAATTCAGCCCTTGCGGATGGGAAATGTCATTACGCACGCGGCCGACAAAGACGCTGTCATGACCTGCCGCATCACCTACTTGGGTTGGGAAATCTTCATTATTTTCCAATAAGATAACCCCGGGCGCAGCGCGCAACAACTGTTTTGCTTGCTCAGCATCTATCGGCTGCATGGTTTCTATATGTACAGCCTCGGCATGGCCAAAGAAAACGGGTACCCGCACTGCCGTGGCATTCACGCGCACGCTTTCATCACCAAAAATCTTTTGCGTCTCCCACACCATTTTCATTTCTTCTTTGGTGTAGTCGTTGTCTAAAAACACATCGATTTGTGGAATGCAGTTAAAAGCAATTTGACGGCTAAAGGTTTCAACCTCTACCGGGCGCCCGTTCAATAACGCTGCCGTTTGCTGGGCTAACTCGTCCATAGCCTCTTTACCAGCGCCGGATACCGACTGATAGGTCGCCACGTTGATACGCTCAATGCCTACCGCATCGTAAATAGGTTTCAGCGCGACTAACATCTGAATGGTTGAGCAATTGGGATTCGCAATAATATTGCGATTGCGAAAATCGGCCAACGCATGGGCATTTACTTCTGGCACCACCAGCGGAATATCTGCTTCGTAGCGAAATTCAGAGGTGTTATCAATCACCACGCAGCCAGCATCGGCAGCGCGTGGTGCGTACATGCGAGAAATCGCTCCACCGGCAGAGAAGAAGCCAATGTCAACTTGGCTCCAATCAAAGGTGTCGGCATCTTGCACGGTAATCTCTTCGCCACGAAACTGCACCTGGGTACCTGCCGAACGGCTACTGGCTAATGGAAACAGTTCAGCCACAGGAAAGCCACGTGCTTCTAGAATTTCAATCATCTGTTGGCCAACCAGTCCGGTTGCTCCTAATACCGCAACATTAAATGCACGTGACATAACCACTCCTAGCTTTGGTGGGCCGCCTTAGCAGCCTTTATTGAATTGAAAAGTTAATTGTTTTAGGCGCTTACGCCATTCTTCTGTGGCCAGCCAAGAACCACCTTGCACCTGTCCAACACTTAATTCAGGACGATGCGCATAACCACGCCGCAGTTGGTCAAAAGCGGCCGGTGTAGCAGGCTGTTGTCGTAACGCTAAATCATCTTGGCGTATATCATAAATCGCCAAGACCCAGGATGCTAGTGTTCGCCAATCAGGGGCCTCATTTGCCTGCCATAGCTGCGGCTGTACACTTGTCGGCCAAGCTTGCAATAAATCAATTAAGTCTGGCAATTCATGTACGGGCATGGCGGTGCCACTGGCTTGGGCTAACTCGGAACTTGGCAACCAAGACAGCAGTTGCTGCAGTAATTGCAAGGTGCCGGCCACTTTGCCAGCCATGCTATGCCCAGCAATATGCATGGTAGCTAAGCTCAGCCAGGGCAATAAATCCGTAGCTATCTGTGGCTCATGCTCCCACACATCGAGTACCACTCGCAATGGTTGTTGTCGGTTAGCTGCGGCGCGCAAAGCGGACTCTGCAACTACTGGCCCGCGACTTGCGTTAATCAGCACACAATTTGCAGGTAACTGAGCGATACTGGCGTCATCCAGCAAATGGTAGGTAGCGAAAGGTCCGCTGCGCGTGAGTGGCACGTGGCAGCTGATCGCTGCACTGGCTAACACCTGCTGCCAGTTGGCGTGAATCGGCATGCCATCTCGTTGGCTTATCCCCTGTGCCACTAAAGGCGGATCATAACAATGCACCTGATAGCCCAAACCTTGCAGTCGCGCCCCAGCAGCTTGGCCCGTATGCCCACCACCAATGATCGCCACTGGCCCGGTTAAGGCTGCATCCTGCGCCAAGGTTAACGCGGCTACGGCACTGGCAACGTAGTCACCCACCGCTTGTGCGTTCACACCGGGGGTACTGACAAACTTAATCCCCCGCGCCTGGCAAGCTGACGCATCAACATGCTCAGTACCTATGGTCGCGGTGCCGATCCAACACACATGCGGAGCTTGATCTAACAGTTCCTTGGTAACTTGGGTAATCGAGCGAATCAGTAGTACTTGGGCTCGCGCTAGTTGGAAAGCGTCGGGCTGGCGTCCACTAAAAGTTTCTAGCTGCAACGCCATACCAGCTTGCTGACAGGCGCGTACTAGTTGGGCCAGGGCCGGCATACTGGCATCGGCGAGAAGATTGATCATAGATGGGCCACTTATAGCTCACTAAAACAGACGAGCTAGCTTACAACAAAAAGGTGCGCCTTGGCGCACCTTTTTTGTAAACCATCAGCTACCGTTAAGATAGCTGCTTGCAGCAAGCTAGGTTACTGATACTTACGCAATACCAAGGTGGCATTGGTGCCGCCAAAACCAAAGCTATTGGACATCGCCGTAGTAATGTTAGCAGCAGTTGGGCTGGTGACAATATTCATCCCAGCAGCACCTGGATCTAAGTTTTCCACGTTGATGGATGGCGCCACAAAACCATGTTGCATCATCAGTAACGAGTAAATAGCTTCGTGGACACCCGCCGCACCTAGGGCATGGCCAGTCATCGCTTTAGTGGCACTGATCATTGGCGTGGTGTCACCAAACACTTCACGAATAGCTTCCAGCTCTTTAGTGTCGCCAACCGGGGTTGAGGTACCGTGTGTGTTCAGGTAATCAATCGGCGTATCAACAGTCTCTAAGGCCATTTGCATACAACGCACGGCACCTTCGCCTGATGGCGCAACCATGTCGTAGCCGTCCGAAGTGGCACCATAGCCAACAATTTCAGCATAAATATGAGCACCACGTGCCAACGCTGTTTCTAGTTCTTCAATCACCAGAATACCGCCGCCACCGGCCGGCACAAAGCCATCACGATCTGCATCGTAGGTACGCGAGGCTTTGGTAGGCTGGTCATTGTACTTGGTGCTAAGTGCACCCATAGCATCAAACTCCATGCCTAAGGTCCAGTGCAATTCTTCACCACCACCAGCAAACACACGGTCTTGCTTACCAAATTGAATCAGTTCTAAGGCATGACCAATACAATGCGCCGAAGTAGCACAGGCTGAACTGATGGAGTAGTTCACCCCTTTAATCTG
>Ga0075011_10001133_pt1 | contig 14297 bp, 12 predicted proteins | sample TARM_MetaG_T_14_FD_72354 | JGI IMG/M metagenome (GOLD analysis project Ga0075011, IMG submission 72354) | Freshwater microbial communities from Pennsylvania, USA, analyzing microbe dynamics in response to fracking - TARM_MetaG_T_14 | ecosystem: Environmental > Aquatic > Freshwater > River...
CGCTCCCGCCGACGATGACGCCAAGGCCGCTCCCGAGGCGAAGAAAGACGCGGAATAACCGCGCAGCACACGACAAAAAAAGGCCTGTCCTCCATATGGAGGACAGGCCTTTTTTTGTCGCAGCTTACGGCTCAGCCGTTGCCCCGGAAACAGACCATGAGTTCCCTCGTCCGGGTCAGGCTCTCGTTGAAGTCGGCAAACCGCTCGCGCAGCAAGTCCAGATTCCCATTGCGCCCGGCGTACTCCATTTCTAAAGCCAACCGGCTCAACTCATCGGCGCGGACCACGCCACACATGCCTTTGAGCGAATGGGCAAGCTTGGTCCCTGCCCCCACGTCCCCGGCGCCCAGAGCTTCGGCCAGCTCCACCACACGCCTCGGGCAGTCCTCAAGAAAGGCATCGACGAGTTCGTCGGCCAGTTCCCGGTCTTGAGCCAGGCTGGCCAGAAACTGATCGGTGTCGAACAAATCCCGCGTCATTGCTCCCCCTTCGGTTCCATTGAATAGAGTAGTCTAGCATCCGTAAAAAGGGTTGAAAAGTTGTTTTCCCGCCCACAGATGCCTGAAACAAGAAAAAATCGGGCTATACACAGAAATAAACCGCCCCGGATAGCCGCTGTCCATGACAGTCGAGAAGCCCCCGAGCCGCCCCATTGTCACGGCAGTGCACGCCACGGCCCGCAACCTGCCCGCCCATCTCTCTCCGAGCAACCGGGGCAGGTTGCCGCCCAGGCCGTCCCCGTCAAAGAGGTGCCCCGCGCCGCGAGGTCAACGGACAGGCCTCCCCCGAGCCGCCGGAAGCACTCGAAATGCAGCAAAACCCACTTGTTTCCTTGACTATATTAGACTAAACACCGTTTATTAGCACTCACTATATTAAATCTTTTCTTCTATATCAATAAGCAGCTTTATGGATAAAAAATCCACCGCACAAAGGACTGTTATTCCAGGCGTCTGTCCTAGACCGGCATCACCATCGTGGGGCCTATAAAAAAAAATCAACAATTACTACGGGTGATTAAAGGGCCTGAACGCGCGTCCGGCATCGAAAAGACTTAGCCGTTGACAAGGTTTTGAGCGGTCATTATATGCCTCGGACTTAAAACAACAAGGAAGCAACACCCATGCGAATACTATTCAACTATACCATCACCCCGGTCCTGTGTGCGGCCATGGTGATCATGGCTGTGGTTGTGGTCGTCAAGCAGCAGAAGATCGACGACCTGACCCACCGCCTGGAGCTGGTCCAGAAGACCGCCGAAGCACGCAAGATCATGGTTGAGGAGGCCCGCCTGCTGCAAAAGGCCAAAAACATGTCCCCGGTGCGCACGGTCACCGTGACCGCCTACAACCCCACCACCGAACAGTGCGACGATGATCCGCTCATTGCCGCGTCCATGCGCAAGGTCCGCTCCGGCACCATCGCCGTATCCCGCGACCTCTTCGATCAGGGCTGGGTCTTCGGCCGCAAGGTCCGCATCGAGGGCCTCGGCATCTTCGAGATCAACGACCTCATGAACAAGCGCTTTCACCAGCGCATCGACATCTTCATGTGGGACGAATCCAGTGCCAGACAATTCGGGCGCAAGAACATCAGGGCGGCGTTGCTCAATATTTAGTCCGAGCGAATATGCGAGCAAGGAAGGGCCCCGTTGACGGGGTCTTTTTTTGTGCCTGAAACACTGACGGCTCGGGAAAGCGGCCCTATTCATAGCACAAAAAACCGCTATCCAGGGCGAGCCGCCACGAGCTCACCTCCAGTGAAAGAGACAAAAACGACGCAGACAAAAGGCAAGCGCCTCGCCCGACAGGGTGTCGGGCGAGGCGCTTGCCTTTACAAGATGGACGCACCGCAAAAACTAAAACGATTCGGGCACTTCAGCACCCTACAGCGGCTCAGTCTCCCGCGCTCGGATCAGGCTTGTATTCACCTCGCGCCGGGGCTCCCCCTTCAGGGCTTTGCGACCCGCTAGTCCAGCCAATCGATCTCGACAGTGCGCCGAGCGGGAACCCGCCCGTAACGGTACTTGGGGTACCCCAACATCAAAGCGGCATACACCCCATGGCCCTCGGGGATGCCCAGCTCCCTGCGGATGTTGCAACAGCCTTCGGCCACCTCCATGAGAAACCCGGCCCAGCAGGCACCGAGGCCGTGGGCGTGGGCCGCGAGTTCGAGGTAGGCTGCGGCCAGGGCGCAATCCTCGGCCGGGTTGAAGCCGTCCTCCGGGGCATGGGCCACGGCGACGTGCGGGGCGCCGTGCAGGATCTTGTCCACGCCGCGCGCCCAGTTCTTGACCACGCCGGGCATGATCGAGTTGGTGGCCATGTAATCCACGGTCATGCCCGCCAACCGGCGTGTGGCTCGGGGCGTGCGGGTAATGATCCATTGCGCGGGCTGGCCGTTCTTGGCGCTGGGCGCGAACGAGGCCACGGAAAAAAGGTGGGTCAGGACCTCCTCGGGCACGGTCTTGTCCCGGTAGGTGCGCACCGAGCGCCGCCCGGACAGGAACTGGTCGGCCTGGGCCGGGGTCACCTTGAGGCCGCGGTCGAGCGGGCCGCACTGGCCGGGGGCCAGACCGGGGGTCACGGCGGGCATCTCGGGCAGGGTCACGGCCCCCACCGGGCAAACGGCCACGCAGTGGCCACAGTTGATGCACGTTTTCTTGGCCGCGGGCCGAAGCTTGGGAAAGCCCTCGCGATCCGCGACGACGAGGTCGAAAGGGCACTCGTCCAGGCACGCGCCGCAACGCTTGCAGATATCCTTGTCGGCAAACATATACGCTCCTCAAATGGGGCTGAAAGGCCCGGCGGACCGGGCGGAAGGACGGCCGGACTGCTTGCCGGCGGCTTCGGCAATGGCCGGGATGGCCTCGTACATGACCCCGCGCAGGGCCTCGGCCAGGATGTCGGCCTCCGAGGAGTAGCCGGGCACGACCACGTCCTCGACCTCGCTGGTGTACTTCTCGGCGTGCAGGGTCGTCCCGCCGCGAGAAACCTCGATGCGAACCGAGACCCGGCCCTTGTAGGTGGTCACGCCGGTCTGGTTCAGGGTCAGGTCCAGGACCTGGCCGGTAACCACCAGTTCGTCGTCCGGGGCCGTGATGGCGGTCCGGTACTTGGGCTTGCACCCGGCGCTCTCGAGTTCGTCGAACAGGGCCCAGCCCACCCACTCGGCCACGTCGGACAGGGAAGTGATGGTCTCATTGTCCGTGGTTTTGCCGAGCGCGGAAGCGGGCCGTTTGTCCTCGAACCGGAAGACCGTGATCTCGCCCGCGCACGGGGTGTCTGTGGAAATCAGGGCGTATTTCAACTTGATGGCGTTGCCCGCGGCGCAGCCGGCGGCCAGGATCAGGGCCAGGCCCAGGGCCGACAACAACGGCCATTTCATATATGTCTTCATCGAAACGTCTCCATCAGATTTCATCGCCCTTGACAGGCGGTTCCATGGTTGTCTGGGGCTTGTCGTCCAGTTCGGACTCCATCTTGTCCAGAAGTTTGCGGGTCAGGTCCATGAGCCGGTCCAGATTCTCGCCCACAAAGGACTTGGCCTTGTCATCCAGCTCCTTGTCCGTGGGCACAGCGCCGGAGTCGGCATCCGCCCCGGACTTGCCGGGGCTGCGGTCCTCTTCAAGCAGCGAGCGGATGCCCTCCAGGTTTTCGCGCACCCGGGCAAGCTCCGCGCGGAACGCCTTGTCGCGCTCCCCGGCCTCTTGCCGCAAGGCCTTGACCTCGGCCTCCAGGGCGTTGATCCGCTTGGCCTCGGGGCCGGGCCCGCTACAGGCGAAAAGGGCCAAAACCAGAACGAATGCTGCCAATCGTTTCATGAGCGTCTCCTTCGCATGCCACCCGATACCACAACCGGTTGCGGACTGACAATCGGCAGGCTGCACTGAAACCAGAGGGAACGCGACCCGGCGGCACTTGGCCCGGCGGACTGCGGAAGGGATGTCCTCCTTCTTGCTTTTCACCTGTAAATCCGTACAATGCGCACAGTCTGGATGATTCCATACCTCTACTCCAGAGAGAAGATACCGGCTATGAACACACTGCGCGCCCTGACAATACTGATCGTGCTGGCGGCCGCGGCCGTACCGGCCATGGCCTCCGACTACGTCCAGGCCCCCCATCCCACCGGCTTCCGCGGCCTGGCCTGGAGCACCCCCCTTGCCGACGCTCCCGAGCTGGTCCCGGTACAGGAGCCGGGCTTCGAAAACACCTATTTCAAACGCGACGAGCCCAAGACCTTCGGCAAGGCCGAGATCACGTCCGTGGCCTACTACTTCAACAAGGACAAGCTCTACCGCGTGGGCCTTGCCTACAAGGGACGCGTCAACCAGTTCTTCCTCAAGGACATGCTCATGCAGCGCTACGGCGCGGGCCGGGGCATCGGGTTCCGCTACGGTTGGATGTGGCCTGATTTCTCCATCGAACTGGACTTTGACAACGACACGGACACCGGCAGCCTCTACTACACCTTTGAGGGCGTCCTGAAATAACCAACGCAATCGGCATGACCATGGACCAACCCGCTCCCCACAGACTGAAGGCCCGCTACAAGGCGCTATACGCCGCGAGCATCCTGGCCTTGGCCGCCCTACTGTGTGTCTGTTTCGGGATGGTCTACACCCTGCACCTGAACCCGAACGGAGATCATGCCCGGCTCATGCAGCTGGCGTACCTGTGCATGGTGACCGGTTTCCTCGTGCTCGGGGCCCAGGGGCTGCTCGTATATAAGAAGGTCATGGCCTTCTTGGGCCAAGACGCGACCCGGGCCGACGAACTGGCCGAACAGCTGGAGCGGCTGACGGTCCTGGACTCCCTGACCCAGGCTTACAACCGGGGCAAGTTCGAGGAAGTCATGGCCCAGGAGCTGGGCAATGTCCGGCGCTACGGCCTGGACCTGTCCGGGATCATGCTTGATCTGGACGGCTTCCGAGCCATCAACCAGGCCCACGGCTACTCGGCCGGAGACCGCCTCCTGGCCAACCTAGCCCACTTCCTGAACGACAAACTCAGGGCCAACGACTTTCTGTTCCGCTGGCACGGCGGCAAATTCATCATCCTCTGCCCGCACACCGACATCGATCGGGCGGCCATCGTGGCCGAAAAGCTGCGCATGCTGGTGGGCCACAAGATCTTCGGCGGCAAAATCCGCGTGTTCCTCTCGCTGGGCGTGGTCCAGGCCGAAGAGGAAGACACCCTGGAGAGCTTCCTGCAACGCCTCCAGTCGGGTCTGGCCGCATCCAAAAACGGCGGCAGAAACCAGGTCTCCGTGGTCCGCACGCCCATCCTGCCTTACTGATCCGGCCAGCCCCGGCCGAGGGGGATGAAAACAACCGCTCCATACCCTTTTCTTTTTTCCCAGTTCTACGCTATATGGAGAGTGCTATTCCCATACACTCTGAACAGGATGGCCCGTGAACATGGCGCAGGAAAAGACCGCGCACTACCTCAAATACGCCCCCGCAAGGGTCCTATTGCCCTCGGCCTTGATGTTGCTGCTCTTCGCAGGTTCCATCTTCCTGTATCTGCTGCCGTCCATCAAACAGGCCCTGCTCGACGCCCAAAAGGAAAAGGTCGTGGAGATCACGGACACCGTGACCGGCACCCTGGCCCACTTAAACGAAATGGCCGAACGGGGCGAGATCACCCTGGACTATGCCAAGGAGCTGGGCGCGGAGTTCGTCAAGCAGACGCGCTACGGCCCGAACGCCAAGAACTATTTCTGGATCACAAACATGACCCCGCGCATGGTCATGCACCCTTACCGCCCGGACCTGGACGGCCAGGACCTGACCGGCTATCGGGACAAGGAGGGCAAGCGGATCTTCATGGAGTTCGTACGCGCGGCCAGGAAGAGCCAGGACGCCTTCGTGGACTACTACTGGCAGTGGCGGGACCAGCCCGACCGCATCGCCCACAAGCTCTCCCATGTGCGCCTGTTCGCCCCCTGGGGCTGGGTCATCGGCACCGGGCTGTACACCGACGACGGGCATTCGGAGATCGGCGTGTACCGCAACCACGTGGCCCTGATCTTTCTGGGCATCCTGCTGTTGAGCTCCCTGCTCTCCCTGTACATCATCCGCCAGGCCGGTATCACCGAACAGAAAAAAGCCCAGATTCAGGGCCAGCGGGAAAAACTCGTACGCGTGCTCCAGGAGAGCGAAGAGCGCTACCGGACCATCGCGGACTTCGGCTATGACTGGGAGGTCTGGGTCGGTATAGACGGGACCGTCCATTACTGCTCCCCGGCCTGTCTGAGGATCACCGGCTACCCGCCTGAACGGTTCTTCGAGGACCCCGGCCTGATCCGCGAGATCATTCTCAACGATGACCAGGACGCCTGGGACGCCTACCTGGTGGAGGCCGACTCCGACCGGGGCGACTCGCTCGATTTCCGCATCCTGACCGCGGACGGCAAGACCCGCTGGCTGGGCGTGGTCGGGCGGTCCGTGTCCGGCATCAACGACAAGCCGCTGGGCATGCGCCTAAGCTTCCGCGACATCACCGACCGCAAGGCCATGGAGGATCAGCTCCGCCACCAGGCCCTGCACGATCCCCTGACCAACCTGGCCAACCGCACGCTGTGCCTGGACCGCTTGAGCCAGGCCATGCGCCGGGCCAAGCGGCGCGAGAACTATTTCTTCGCGGTCGTTTTCCTGGACCTCGACCGCTTCAAGATCATCAACGACTCCCTGGGCCACCGCTTCGGCGACATGGTTCTGACCGAGACCGGCATCCGCCTGACCGGCGAGATGCGTCTCCTGGACACGGTCTCCCGATTCGGCGGCGACGAGTTCGTCCTGCTCCTGGACGAACTGTCCAGCCCGGGCGAGGCCATCCGGATCATCAAACGCGTGCGGAAGAAGCTGTCCGAGCCTTTCCGCTTCAGCGGCAACCAGGTCCAGACCACGGCCAGCTTCGGCATCGTCTTGAGCCCGGTGGGGGACGGCAAGGCCGCGGACGTACTCCAGCAAGCCAATATCGCCATGCACCGCGCCAAGGAGGCCGGGCGCAACCGCTTCAAGGTCTTCACCGAACGTATGATGGAGAGCGCTGTGGACCTGCTCACGCTCGAAAACGATATGCGCCGGGGGCTGGACAACGATGAATTCCACGTGGCCTACCAGCCGATCATGGACCTGCCCGGGGCGGACATCATCGGCTTCGAAGCCCTGGCTCGCTGGGACCACCCGGACAAAGGGGCCATCCCGCCCGTCGAATTCATCCCCATGGCCGAGGAATCCGGGCTGATCATCGAACTGGGCGAATGGGTCCTGCAACAGGCCCTGCGGACCCTGGCCGGATGGCGCAACGAGACCGACGGGGCAGACGACATATTCATGTGTGTGAACCTTTCCAGCAAGCAGTTCGCGCGCACCGACCTGGACAAGATCGTGGTCCGCATACTGGAGCGGTGCGGTCTGCCGCCGTCCAGCCTCAAGCTGGAGATCACCGAATCATCCATCATGGGCAACCCAGAATCCTCCCTGCGCATCCTGAACCGGCTCAGGAAGGCCGGGGTGCGCTTCTCCATCGACGACTTCGGCACCGGCTACTCCTCCCTGTCCCAGCTCCAGCAGCTGCCTGTGGACACCCTCAAGGTGGACCGGACCTTCATCTCGCGCATGCGCACCGACCCGGAAAACAAGGAGATCGTCAAGGCGATCATCGCCCTGGGGCATTCGTTGGACCTCAACGTGATTGCCGAGGGCGTGGAGGACCAGGATCAGCTCTGCTCGCTCATCAACCTCTCCTGCAATTCCGTTCAGGGTTTCTACTTCCACGAGCCCATGAGCGCCGCCAAAGCCAAAAACCTGCTCAAGCAGCGCACCAACAAGACCGCCGAACAGACCCGCGAGAAGCTCGAACGGGCTCGCCGCAACTGCGCGCCCGACGACTAAAGGCAAGCGGTCCGACCGGCGCGAAAAAGCCCTGCCGAAATACGTTCGGCAGGGCTTTTTCGCGGGTTCCGGGATGGGCGGGCCGCGTAGGCGCGGCGCTATTGCCCGCCGTCCTTGTCCTTTGGCCCGTACCGGTCCACAAACCAGCGCACCTGCCGGCAGACCCCCATGAGCAGGTTGAATTCGTTGCGCTTCAGATTAATCTTGCTGAAGAAGCGGCGCACCGGGAGCATCCAGTAATCCGGGTTGTCGTCCTTGAGGAAATCGATGGCCAGCAGGGTCTCCTGAAGGTTGCCGAACAGGGCTTCCTGCTCCTTGACCGTGGTCGGGCGCTCCTCGGGCGGACCGTCCGGGGTGAACGGCGCGGCCAGGGAACGCTTGAAGCACTCGTACAGGACCACGACAACGGCCTGGGCCAGATTCAGGGAGGTGCCCTCGCGGCTGGTGGGGATAGTCATCAGGCCGGAGCAGACAGAGGTCTCGTCGTTGGTCAGTCCCTTGTCCTCCGGGCCAAAGACCACGGCCACCCGGCCGCCGCCACGCAAGCGCTCGTCCACCACGCCCGCCAGGGTGTCCGGATTCATGATCCCCTTGCGCCAGCCCCCGGTTCGGGCCGTGGTCCCGAACACGGCGGTGCAGCCGTCCACGGCCTGTTCCAGGGTGTCCACGATGCGCGCGGATTCGAGAATATGCCGGGCGTGAGCCGTTGCCAGGGGCAGGGCTTTGTCCATGTTGAAGTTGTACGGATCGACCACCACCAGTTCGGACACGCCCATGTTCAGGCAGGCGCGGGCAACGGAACCGATGTTCTCCGGGTATTTGGGGCGGAACAGGACCACCACGAGCTTGTCCAACATGGGTACCCTCCTTGGGCGTTGACGCCAAGGCATGTACCACACCGCCGGAGGATGTCAAAAGACGTATTCAGCCCGGTCGCGCCCCGCCCTCCGGGGATCAGCGCTGTCGGAAACATAAGAACCGGTTATATAAAAGATAATTAAATCAGGCAGTGACAACCACAACGTTATAGAATTGCGTTGAAATATTTATCATTCTGTGCAACAACAGGGTACCGAGTGGAATAGTATTCCTCTCGGGGGTGTGTTTTACCGCGCATAAACATGCATACGGTAAAAAAAGTTGCGGTCCTTATTAACTTCAGTGGTTCCTTAGGAGGAAATATGAAACGGATTTACATCCTGGTCTTTGCCCTTGCCCTTGTTTTCGGCATGTCCTTCAACGCGCAGGCCAAAAAGCGCTACGTATTCGGCGGTGGTCCGGCCGGCGGAACGTTCCAGATCGTCGCCAACGCCATCCAGGTTTACGGCCCCATCAAGAACAACCCCGATTTTTCCATCAAGGCCCAGTCCTCGGGTGGCTCCACCGAGAACCTGCGCACGGTCAACGCGGGGCGCAGCGCCTTCGGCACCGTGTACGCGGGTGAGGTCTACCTCGGCCGCAACGGCAAGCTGACCGGCGACCCGAACAAGTACGAAAACGTCCTGGCCGTGGGCTACCTCTACGGCGCGCCCGCCCAGCTGGTCATCCGCAAGGGCTCGGGCATCATGTCCGCCAAGGACCTGGCCGGCAAGAAGGTCGGCGTGGGCAACGCCGGTTCCGGCGCGTTCGCCAACTGCGAACGGTTCTTCACCCACCTGGGCATCTGGGACAAGATCGAACGCAACGCCATGGGCTACAACGACGCGGCCCAGGCCTTCGGCAACGAACAGCTCGACGCCTTCTGGCTGCTGACCGCCTATCCGTCCGGGGCCGTGATCATGGCCGCCCAGACCAACGACATCGACCTGGTCGACGTCGGCGCCGACGCTGAAAACTCCGGCTACTTCAAGGCCTACCCCTACTTCGGCAAACTGACCATCCCGGCGGGCACCTACCGCGGGGTGGACCATGATACCCCCTCCTTCTTCGATTCCGCGCTGCTCGTGGCCAATGCCGACGTGTCCGCCGAGGACGTCTACCAGCTTCTCAAGGCCGTCTGGTCCGAAGCTGGCCTCAAACACATGGTCGAGCAGAAGAAAACCTTCAAGGCCATGAGCGTGGCCGACGGTCTCAAGGGCATCAACCCCGAAGCGACCCCCCTGCATCCCGGTGCGGTGAAGTTCTGGAAGGAAATGGGCGTCCTGAAGTAGACCCCGCTCCCGACATCGTGCACGGGCGGGCCGAGCGGCCCGCCCGTTTCGCGCGCTCCCGGCTCCCCCCGGTCCCGGCGGCCGGGCCCGCGCGTATCGAACCGATCCGCCCCGCACGGACCATGGTCCGGTCTCCCGTCACGGGCGTCCGCCCAGTGGCCCGTCCGAGCGGACGGCACATTTTTCACCCGCTGCCCGCCAGGGCGGCCGAGAGCGCGCAATGTACGACAAATTAAACAGATTCGAGAAATTCCTCTTTGACTTCCTGTCGGTGGTCATGGTCCTCTTCTACTCCTGGTCGGCCATCTTCGAACCGGCGGCAACCCAATACCACCGGGGCATCTACGTCATCATCACGTATATCCTCGTCTTCCTGCTCTACAAATCCAAACGCCTGATCACACGCATCCTGGATTACCTGCTCATGCTCGCCTCGCTGGTCTCCGTGAGCTATTGGATATGGAATTTCGAGGCCATCAACTACCGCATCGGCATCGAGACCAACACAGACAAGCTGATGGCCATGGTCGGCGTGTTTATCAGCATAGAACTGGCCCGCCGCGTGGTCGGCAACATCTTCGTCATCATCGGTGTGCTCATGCTCCTGTTCGGCATGTACGGCGCGCACATGCCCGAACTCATCGCCCACGCGGGCGCGAGCTTTCCGGACCTGTGCACGTCCATCTTCTACCGCTCGGACGGCATATTCGGCATCATGGCCAACGTGCTGGCCACCTACATCCTCCTGTTCGTGCTCTTCGGGGCATTCCTGGAAAAATGCGGAGCCCAGCGGTTCTTCATCGACTTCCCCCTGGCCGCCGTGGGCCATAAGATCGGCGGTCCGGCCAAGGTCTCGGTCATCGCGTCCGGCCTGTTCGGGTCCATTTCCGGCTCGGCCATCGCCAACACCGTGTCCACCGGCGCCTTCACCATTCCGATGATGAAAAAGGCCGGGTTCAAACCCCACGTGGCCGGGGGCATCGAGCCTGCCGCCTCCATCGGCGGCATGTTCATGCCCCCGATCATGGGCGCCGGTGGGTTCATCATGGCCGAGATGACCGGACTGCCATATTCCCACATCATGCTCGTGGCCATCTTCCCGGCGATCATGTACTTCTTCTCGGTTTTCGTCATGGTCCACTACGAGGCTAAGAAGAACAACATCGTGGGCGAGCGCTACAAGGTCGGGGCCATGGAAATCCTGCGCAAGGAATGGCTCTACACCCTGCCGCTCATCCTGATCACCATCTTCATGCTCGCGGGCTATTCGCCCGGCTACTCGGCCATCGTCGGCCTGGCCGCCTGCATCGGCCTGTCCTTCAAGGACAACGGCCAGCGCATCGACCCGACCTTGCTCGTGATCATGACCTTCATGGTCCTGTGCCCCTGGGTCGTCAAACTCATCGCCAAGACCGGCGGCCCCGAAGCCGCCGCGAGCATCAAGCCGTACCTGTCCGGGCGCGTCCTGCTCCTCTACGGCCTGATCGTCTCGGCCGCCATATTCGCCTGGCGCAGGCAGACCGTGGCCGGGCTCAAGAACGAGTTGGGCGGGTTCGTGGCCGCCGCGCGTGGGGGAACCATCAACTCCCTCAAGATCGGCGCCACCGTGGGCGTCATCGGGATCATCATCGGCGTGCTGACCTACTCCGGCCTGGTCCTGACCTTTGCCGACATCGTCATCGAACTGGCCCACGGCAACCTGGTTTTGACCATTCTGCTCATCGCCCTGGCCTCGCTCGTACTCGGCATGGGCGTGCCCGTCACCGCCGCCTACCTGATCACCGCTGTTGTCGCGGTCCCGGCCCTGACCCACCTGGGCGTCAACGAGGTGGCCGCGCACATGATCGTCTACTGGCTGTCTCAGGACTCCAACATCACCCCGCCGGTCTGCATCGCCGCGTTCGCGGGCGCGACCATCGCCGGGGCCAACATGTGGCGCACCGCCTTCACCTCGTTCAAGTTCGCAAAATTCCTGTACCTGGCCCCGTTCCTCTTCGCCTACGTCCCGGCCTTTTCCCTGGACGCCTCCGCGCAGAACATCCTCATTTCGTTCTGCGGCATCACCCTGGCCGTGTTCGCCTATGCCTGGTTCCTCAGCTTCATCTGGGTCACCCCCCTCAAACGCCTCCTCGGCCTCGCCCCGGCGTGAAGTGTAGATCACTAGGTCAATAGAAATGGGGGGCGGCGGTTTACCGCCCCCCATTTATGGTTCATCCGGCCCAAGCGTACTTTTAGGGAGTCAAAACCATGAGAGCGCGTGTGGTGGAGCTTGTCGGCACCAGAAGATGACCCCACGCGGCCAAACGATGTGGAGACACGAGAAGTCCAAGTCGCGTTCGCTCCGCAGAGCCGTCCGCTTCGCGAGGGCCAGGGCTTGAGGAACTTCTCTCCTTCCATCCGCGTCAAAACGCAGCAAGACCGTCTGGCTGCGTCACGCCCCCTCCGGCAGCATCCACCATGCCTGCAAGGCGGTTTTCATGAGCCGTTATAATAATTGCCCGCAGCCCCCGGTTGCGTTGTTTTAACAAAAGGCATGGGACAGACATCGCCCACCCCGGACGTTGCCGCACCGTGCGGCTCGCCCAAACCTTCGGCTCTGGAGATTGGATGCCGCGCCTGTTTTCCATTCTGCTCGCGTTGAGCTGTCTGGCCCTTGTGGCGACCATGGGCTGTTCTTCGGACGCGCCGGACAAACCGCGCGAGGCGTCACCTCCGACCGGGAGCAGGACGCTGATCTTCAACGGCGGCCCGCGCGGCGGCACCTTCAACCACTTCGCCAACAAGATGGCCGCAGTCATCTCCGAAGACGTGCCCAGCCTGGACGTCCGGGCCAAACAGTCCGGCGGCTCGTTGTCCAATCTGCTGGCCTTGTGCTCGGGCAAGGCAGACATGGCCATCGTCAACGCGGGCGACGCCTTTCTGGGGCGTACCGGCAAGCTACATTGCTCAGACAAACGTTACGTCCAGCTCCGGGCCCTGGCCTTTCTCTACGGCGACCCGGCCCAGCTGGTGGTCCGCGCGGATTCGAACATCCACACGGTCCTGGACCTGCCCGGCAGGACCATCGCGGTAGGCAACCCCGGCTCGGGCGCGGCATTGTCCGCCGAACGTTTTTTCCGGCACCTCAAGTTGTGGACGAAATTCAAGCACCAGCCCGTTAGCTACAGCCAGGCGGCAGCCGATTTCACGGAAGGAAAGGTCGACGGACTCTGGACCCTGGCTGGCTACCCCACGACCTCGATCATTGAGGCGGCGGCCTCGGTCCCGATACGCATCCTTAACCTGCATAATGCGGCCGCAGCGTCCGGCTTCTACCGGCTCTATCCCTTTTACTCGCAGTCGACCATCCCGGCCGGGACCTATCCGGGCCAGACACGACCTGTGGACACCTTCCAGGACGCAGCTCTGTGGTGCGTCCGGCTCACCCTGGATGACCGAACTGTGTACGACAGCCTCCAGGCCGTGTTCTCCGCCAAGCGGCTCGCAGAAATGCGCCGTATCCACAGCGCGGCCCGACACATGGGCCTGAAGACCGGTATCGACAACCTGTCCGTCCCCATGCACCCCGGTGCGGTCAGATTCTGGTCCGAACACGGCTTGAACATCCCGCCGATTCTCATGCCGTAGGGCCCTCCGACCGAAGCCGACGGCATCCAATTTCATCTTGCTCTGCCCACGCAAGGCAATCCTTGAACGACTCCGCCCCGACTCAAAGGGGCCCATCAGCCCGCCTCTTCATTGCAGCCACCGCCCGGCAAAAAGCCTGCGAACACGGATTCGCCAGCATCCTGAAGCGGCCGGATTCCCTCCTCATCCCCGCGCCGCTCAGGGCTTTCTTCCTGCCGGGCAGTAGCCTTCATCGCGCCCATTCCCACCCCAAAACAAACCACTTGACCCAACCGTCATAAGTTCTATACTTTCAAAAGTGTCGAATCCTGAAAGTGACTTTGCCTGATCGGCGAAGCCTTCAGTATATCGTCCACCCCCATCGCCCTCACGGATTCTGGGGATTCTTAAATGCTTCCAAAATGGACGGCGGCTGAGGCCAACGAAGGAAGCAACCGGCTAGCCCGGGCTGAATGCGCAAAGAGGATGGCTAATGATGGGTTCGGCCGGGCTTTTCGCCCCCCCCCTGCAACGGGAAACCGCGCGACTCAGATTCATTCCGTCCGACACTCAGGCCGGTCCGGGCGCTTTACAGGCCCGGTCCATGGAACACACTGTCTTACAAGGAGTTATAATGT
>Ga0075011_10001136_pt1 | contig 14278 bp, 9 predicted proteins | sample TARM_MetaG_T_14_FD_72354 | JGI IMG/M metagenome (GOLD analysis project Ga0075011, IMG submission 72354) | Freshwater microbial communities from Pennsylvania, USA, analyzing microbe dynamics in response to fracking - TARM_MetaG_T_14 | ecosystem: Environmental > Aquatic > Freshwater > River...
CGTCGCCTTCGGCTTCAAGTCCCCCGAAGCCCTCATCGCCCTCGCCATGCTCAACCTCGGCGGCCACCGACCCGTCCTCCCAGGTCGGAAATGACCCACGGATCAGTCAGGAGAGCCGAAAATCCGCGCCTTCATCGACGGATGGAACGAACGCTCCCACCCCTTCATCTGGACCAAGACCGCCGACGAAGTCCTCGCGAAAGCCAACCGGAAGCAGACTTCAGACACGCGACACTAGCGGCCGTCAGCAGTGCTCGGATCTGCACCGTGGGACAGCGCATCCCAGTCATCGGGCGATTCCTCGCCGGTCGTGCGCTCGTGCCGCGCGGACGACGTGGTCCACCCCTTGGACACCGCGGCGACGACGACGGCGGCGGCCACGGCGAGGAGGCCGACGACGGCGCACAGCCACGGCCACGCGCTGACCGTCGCAGGAGAGGTGAGGTCGGTGACCCCGGCCGCCTCCCCCGCTCCGGCGGCGGCGGCGCCGGCCGGGTCCAGGGCGACGCCGAGGGCCGAGGCCGCCACGAGCACGCCCGCTGCGGCGACGACGACGAGGACGATCCGCCGTGCGACCCGCCCGCCGAGCGCGAGGGCCAGGCCGGCCGCCACGATGACCAGCCCCGCGGCGTTCACGGCGGGAGCAGCGTCACCGCCGGAGACCGCGACCGCGACCGACGGGTCGAGCGCCGTCGCCGTCTGCGCCCGCACCCACGTCGGCCCGGCCGTCGCCAGGGCGAGCGCCCCGAGGACCAGGACGAGGACGACGGCGCGGCCGCGGGTCAGGGCGGTCACGGCGGGTGCGCCCCGGGTCACAGCTGACGGAACCTTGCCGCGAGCTGGACCGCACGCACCGCCGCAGCGGCCTTGTTGCGCGACTCCTCGTACTCGAGCGCCGGCACGGAGTCGGCGACGATGCCGCCGCCCGCCTGGACGCTCGCCCGGCCGTCCCGGACGAAGGCCGTGCGGATCGCGATCGCCATGTCCAGGTTGCCGCCGAAGTCGAAGTAGCCGACCGTGCCGCCGTAGATGCCGCGCGACGCGGGCTCGAGCTCGTCGATGAGGGCGATGGCGCGCGGCTTGGGCGCCCCCGACAGGGTTCCTGCCGGGAAGGTCGCCTTGAGCGTCTCGAGCGGCGTGCGCCCGGGCCGCAGCCTGCCGACCACCGTGGAGCACAGGTGCATGATGTGGCTGAACCGGCGCAGCACCATGAACTCGACGACCTCGACCGACGTCGGCTCGCAGACCTTGACCAGGTCGTTGCGGGAGAGGTCCACGAGCATGAGGTGCTCGGCCCGCTCCTTGGGGTCGGCGAAGAGGCTCTCCGCGTGCGCGACGTCCTCCTCCACCGTGGCGCCGCGCGGGCGCGAACCGGCGATCGGGTAGGTGGTGACGTGGCCGGCGTCGATCTTCACCAGCGTTTCGGGACTCGCGCCGACCACCTGGAACTCCCGCCCCACGGCGTCCGTGAGGTGGAAGTAGTACATGTATGGCGACGGGTTGATCGTCCGCAGGGCCCGGTAGACGTCGAGCGGGTCGGCCGGGCAGTCGAGGTCGAGGCGTTGGGAGAGCACCACCTGGAAGACCTCGCCGTCGCGGATCGCCTCCTTGCCGGCGAGCACCGCGGCCTCGAACTCCTCGCGCGTCGAGCGGAACTCGAGCTGCGGCTCGGCGGCGTCCGGGTCCAGCACGGTGGTGACGCGCGCGGCGCCCACGGCGAGCCGCTGCTCGAGGGCGTCGAGGCGGGCGACGGCGTCGGCATGGGCCTCGTCGACCCGCTCGTCGGTGGCGTTCATGTTGATCGCGTTGGCGACGAGCCACACGGAACCGGTGTGGTGGTCAATCGCGACCAGCTCGGTGGCGAGGCACAGGGCCAGCTCGGGTGCGCCGAGCTCGTCGGGGGCGGTCGCGGGCAGGGTGGGCTCCCAGTGCCGCACGATGTCCCAGCCGAGGGCCCCCGCCATGCCGCCGGTGAAGGGCGGCAGGCCCGGCACGCGGTCCGCGAGGGACTCGGTGCCGAGTGCGTCGAGGGCCGCGCCGAGGACGTCGAGGACGTTCCCCTCGACGGGGATCCCGACCGGCACGTCGCCGGTCCACGACGCCCGGCCGCCCTGGGAGACCAGGGTCGCGCGGGAGGCGACGCCCACGAAGGACCAGCGGGCCCAGGCGCCCGAGGCGTCGGCGGACTCGAGGATGAACGAGCCGGGAACGCCGTGTGCCAGCGCGCGGTAGAGGCCCACGGGGGTGGCGTCGTCGGCGAGCACGCGGCGCACCACGGGGATCACGCGGCGGCGTTCGGCGGCCAGCTCGCGGAAGCCGTCAAGGGTCGGCCAGGTCTCGCCCCAGGCGGGCGGGGTCGTCGCGCTCATGTGTGCACCTCCGCAGTGCCTGCGGCCTCGTCGTCGGCGGCCTCGTCGTCGGCGGCCTCGTCGTCGGACGCGGAGCCGACGACGGCGGGGAGCGCGCCGCCGGCCTCGAAGCAGGTGCGGGCCCCGGTGTGGCAGGCCGCGCCGACCTGCTCGACGCGCACCAGGAGGGCGTCGCCGTCGCAGTCGATCGCCACGGACTTCACGTACTGCCGGTGGCCGGAGGTGTCCCCCTTGCGCCAGTACTCGCCGCGCGAGCGCGACCAGAAGGTCACCCGGCCCGTCGTCAGCGTGCGGTGGACGGCCTCGTCGTCCATCCAGCCGAGCATGAGCACCTGATCGGTGTCGTGCTGCTGGATGACCGCCGCGACCAGCCCGTGCTCGTCACGCTTGAGGCGTGCGGCGATGTCCGGGGCGAGGGCGTTCGACACGCGCACATCCTTCCACGCGGGCCTGCGCTGCCCGACCGGAGTTCGCGGAGCGGACGGTGCACGGGGTCGTGCACGGGCTCGTGCGCGAGCCTGCGGACGCGCGGTCAGCTGAAGCCGATGGCGCGCTGGGCGACCAGGTACGCGAAGACCGAGATGCGGCGGCCGGCCCGGCCTGGCAGGTTCGTGAGCTGGCCGAGCGTCGTCCAGCGCATCTGGCGGTAGAGCCACGGGTCCTGCTTGCGCAGGTTGGTCCAGAGCTCGGCCTTCTGGGCCAGTGCGTCCGGGGTCCCGGCGCGCACGAGCAGGACGGAGGTGACCGCACAGATGATCTCCGCGTAGTGGCACAGGTAGTTGCGCAGGCGGCGGTCGGTCACGGGATTGCGAGAGAGGTGGTCGAGCAGCAACCAGTTGACCCGGAGCTGCTGGTCGATGCGGCGCAGCATCACGGCCTCGTGCACCGACTGGTCCTCACGGCCGATGAAGTACCGGTAGAGGTTGACGTCCAGATAGAACAGCGTGTGCACGTGCGCGAGCGGGATGAAGGCGTAGAGGCTGTCCACGTAGAAGGTGTGCTCGGGCAGGCGCAGGCCGGCGTCGCGCAGCACCTGGGTGCGGTAGGTCAGCGCGTGCATCATCAGGTACTGCCGCTTGCGGAAGTGCCCGGTCTGCTTCCAGGTCAGCTCGCGGCCGCGCCGCAGTGCCCCGCGGTAGCGCACGGCGGTCTTGGCCTTCTTGCCGACCTTCTCGTAGACGAAGTTCGTCACGAGGAGGTCGACCTGCCGGTCGTCGTCCACGAAGCCGCCCAGGGTGGTGAGCACCTCGGCGAGGGCGCCGCGGTCCAGCCAGTCGTCGGCGTCGAGCACCTTGAGGTAGGTGCCGGTGGCGTGCTCGAGCCCGGTGTTGATGGCCGAGCCGTGGCCGCCGTTCGGCTTGCCGATCAGGTGCACCTGCCCGGGGAAGCGCTCGACGTAGCCCTGGGCGAGGGCGGCCGTGCCGTCGGTGGACCCGTCGTCGATCACCAGGACCTCGACCTGCGGCCCGAAGCCGACGACGGAGTCCAGCGCGCGGGCCAGGTACTCCTCGGCGTTGTACGACGGGACGACGATCGACAACAGCGGGGTCATCGCACGGCCACGCTTTCCTCGGCCGCGGAAGCCCGGAGGTGGGCGCCGGCGTCGTCGCCCGTGGTCTCGGGCACCCGCTTGAAGATCACCTTGAAGATCGGGAAGAAGACCCAGAAGGAGATGGCGGAGTTGATGATCATCACCAGGACGTCCGCGATGGTCTCGCCCGTGGCGCCCCAGCCCCACGTCTCGATGAGAAGCGTGTAGATCGGCGTCTGGTACAGGCCGAGGGCCGCCGCGGCGATGATCGTGATGACCACGTAGGCGATGGCATACCACATCGCGGCCTTGGCCATCGAGGTGTTCGACTTGAAGGTGATGGTGCGCTGGGCGAAGAAGTTGATCACCTGCGCGACCAGCAGGGTGATCTGCACGGCGAGGAAGAAGGCGAGGCCGCCGCCGCCGTAGGGCAGGGCGCCCGCGGCGAAGTCGAAGATGTAGTACGTCGATCCGTCGGGGTTGGTGCCCACCGGCCAGATCTGGAAGGCGGTGTCGATCAGCGCAGTGCCTTCGAAGGCGCGACGCAGGATCGGCATCATCGCGAGCTGCAGCACCGTGATGCCGTTGCTCAGCACGAAGAAGACGACGAACTGGGCGGTGCTCGGCCGCTTCTCGGCGAAGGAGGCCCAGGCGGCACGCAGACGGGTGATCATCATCGATGCTTTCTGTGGTGACGGGTCAGGAGTCGCCGCGCAGGGAGCGCAGCGTGCGGCGGTTGGCGACGCGGTTGCGGAAGAACCCGGCGACGGTGCGGCCCAGGCCGGAGAGGAAGTGGCCGTTGACGAGGCGCACGAGGCCCTCGACCATCGCGTCGTCGACCATGCCGCCGGTCATCTTCCCGACGGCGCGCAACGGCATGTTGAGGATGAACAGGACGTTCAGGTCCGGCTTGCCCTTGCGCTCGGCCACGTCGCGGCGCCACGCCAGGAGCCGGTAGACCCCGCGGGCCATCGGCGAGCGGGCCTCGGCGAGGCGCGAGAGCGGGTCGTTGACGCCGATCGGGCCCGACGCCGCGGGGGCGGGCAGCTCGCGACCGAGCAGGGCAGTGAAGTCGGCGGTCGAGACGTGGCGGACCTGGCCGGTGCGGTACACCTCGGGCACGTCGTCGCGGCGGGCCGCAATGGTGCCCTCGACCGTGACGGATGCGACCAGGGCGACGTCGTCCACGTGCGTGCCGACGACGACGTCCCACGTGCCCTGCTCCACCTGCCACGCGCCGGTCGCGACGTCCCAGTGGCGGAAGGCCTGCTCGCCGAGCGGGATCGTCACGGTGCGCGACTCCCCCGGCGCGAGCTCGACGCGGGCGAAGCCGGCGAGGGTGCGCACGGGGCGGTGCACGCCGTCGGAGGTGCGTGAGAGGTAGACCTGGACGACGTCGGCGCCCGCGACCGGCCCGGTGTTGGTCACGGTGACCGTGGCCTGGTCCGGGGTGGCGACGAGATCGGCGTGCTCGAAGGAGGTGTACGAGAGGCCGTACCCGAACGGGAAGGCGACGGGCACTCCGGCCGAGGTGTAGTAGCGGTAGCCGACGTACAGGCCCTCGCGGTACTCCGCCGTGGGGCCGTGCGACGGGAAGAGGTCGGCGGTGGGGGTGTCGGCCAGGGTCAGCGGCATGGTCTCCGCGAGCCGGCCGGACGGGTTCACGACGCCGGTGAGCACGTCGAGGATGCCGCCGGCACCGGCCTGGCCGCCGAGGTAGCCGTGCACAAGGCCCTTGGTGCGTGCGAGCCACGGCGTCTCGACCACGCCGCCCCCGGCGAGGACGACGACGACGTTCTCGTTCGCGGCGGCGACGGCGGCCAGCAGGTCGGTCTGGTTGGCGTGCAGGGCGAGCGTGGAGCGGTCGACGCCCTCGGACTCGGCCACCTCGTCGAGGCCCAGGAAGACCAGGGCGACGTCGGCCTCGCGGGCCGTCTGCACGGCGGCGGCCTGGAGAGCGGCGTCCGGGGTGCCGTCGCGGTGGAAGCCCTGCGCGTAGCCCATGAGCTTGATGTGGGAGTCCTCGATGACGTCGAGGAAGGAGTCGAGGCGGGTGGGGTTGACCACCGACGAGCCAGCGCCCTGGTAGCGCGGGGTGCGGGCGAAGTCGCCGATCACCGCGACACGGGTGCCGTCGGCCAGCGGCAGCACGGCGTCGTCGTTCTTGAGCAGGACCGCCGAACGGGCGGCGGCGCGGCGGGCCAGCGCGTGGTGCGCGACCTCGTCGACCTGGGGCGCGGTTCCCGGCGTGCGAGCCTCGGCGGCCAGCTTGAGGATCTCGGCGACGCGGGCGTCGACGTCGGCTTCGGCGAGCTCGCCGCGCTCCACAGCCCGGGCGATGCGGCGGGCCGAGGCGAGGCCGGCGGCCGGCATCTCCAGGCTGGACCCGGCGGCCACCCCGGCGGCGATGTCGTTGGAGCCGCCCCAGTCGGTGACGACGGCGCCGTCGAAGCCGAACTCGTCGCGCAGCACGGTCCCCAGCAGGAACGGGTTCTCGTTGGCGTAGGTGCCGTTGACGAGGTTGTACGAGGTCATCACCGTGCGCGGCGCGGACTCGCGCACCACGATGCCGAACGCCGTGAGGTAGATCTCCCGCAGCGTGCGCTCGTCGACCACGGAGTCCGACGCCATGCGGCGCAGCTCTTGGCTGTTGACCGCGTAGTGCTTGGGGCAGGCGGCGACCCCCTGCGACTGGATGCCGCGCACGTAGGCGGCGGCGAGCTTGCCCGTGAGCAGCGGGTCCTCGGAGAAGTACTCGAAGGAGCGGCCCCCCAGCGGGGAACGCTTGATGTTCAGGCCCGGGCCGAGCAGCACGTCCACGTCCTGGGCGGCCGCCTCGGCACCGAGGGCCGTCCCGATCTCCTCCGCGAGCTCGACGTCCCAGGTGTTGGCGACGGCGGCGGCGGTCGGGAAGCAGGTGGCCGGCTGCGAGGCACCGAGACCCAGGTGGTCGGCCGAGCCGAGCTGCTTGCGCACCCCGTGCGGGCCGTCGGCCAGCCACAGGGAGCGCAGACCGGTGCGCGGGACGTCGTACGTCTCCCAGACCGACTTGCCGGTCAGCAGGGCTGCCTTCTCCAGGAGAGTCAGGTTCTCGATCATCAGGTCGCCTCGGGCATCGCGTGGAATCTGGGAGGAGTCGCCGAGGCGACGTCGGAAGTACTGGTCGCCGAGGCGACGTCGGACAGGAAGTGCAAGGGGGTGTCCCCGCCGGGGCCGGCAGCGCGGTGCCGGCCCCGGCGGGAGGGCTGGAGCGTCAGACGCCGGCGGCGGCGAGCTCCAGGTCGTCGTCGAGCGCAGGGGCGCCGTTGACGTCGTTCTTGCGGTGCTTGAGCACGCGGCGCACCACCAGGCCCGTGCCGGCGAGGACGCCGAGGCCGATGACGGCGGTGGCGACCCACTGGATCACCATCCAGGTCGGCGGGGTGAAGTGGCCCGTGGCCCCGGGGGCGATGCCGTTCATCGCGTTGGAGTTCGCGACGCCGAAGAGCACGCGGTGGGTGGCCCGGCGCATGTCGTACCGGGCGGCGGCCGAGGACGTGTCCTCGAAGGTGCGGCCCACGAGCGAGAGCGTCAGGTCGGTGCCCGCGTAGATCGACTGGTTCGGGCTCATGAACGGGTAGAGGTTGAAGTCCGAGATCACGAAGCCCTCGAAGCCCCACTCGTCACGCAGGATGGTCTGCATGAGGCGGTAGTCGCCGCCCGTCCACACCGGGCCGATGCGGGTGAAGGCGGACATCACGCCCATCGCGCCCTTGGTGACGGTCTCGATCTGCCCGTCGACCAGGAAGGGGACCTCGAAGGTCGAGTTCTTGATCGGCAGCTCGAAGGCCGGCAGGTAGATCTCGCGCAGCGCCTGCTCCGTGAGCCAGTTCGCCAGACCGTTGGTCTTGCGGTTCATCTCCTGCTCGTTGACCGCGAAGTGCTTGAGCATCGTGTAGACGCCGAACTCCCCCAGGCCGGACGAGACCTCGGTCGCGAGCATGCCCGAGAGGAACGGGTCCTCCGAGTAGTACTCGAAGTTGCGCCCGCCGAAGGGCGACCGGTGCAGGTTGATGCCGGGGGCGTACCAGCCGGAGACGCCCAGGAAGAGGGCCTCGTTGCCGAGCATGCGGCCCTGCTCGCGGGCGAGCTCCAGGTCCCAGGTCTGGGCGATGAGCGCCTGCGACGGGTACGCGACCCCCTGGACGGCCTCGGAGATGAAGGAGGAGAAGCCGGCCGGGCCGTCGACGTCGATGGTCTCGGGCTTGGCGATCGAGCCGATCGGGGCGGTGCGGTAGGCGCCGTAGGCGAGCAGGTCGATCATCTCGTCCACCGTGAGCTGGTCGAGGAGGGTCTGCCACTGCGGGTCGTCGAACGGCAGGCCGCGCACGTCGGCGAGGGTCAGGCCGGAGTGGACGCCGGTGGCGGGCATCTCGCCGTCGAAGCGCTCGGCGCGGGCCTCGTAGTCCCAGGGGGCGAAGCCGGCCTTGATCTCATCGGTGGCGATGAAGAGGTCGGGCGTCGGGGCGGTCGGGAAGGTCCCGGCGAAGTCCCGGCGCGAGAGCTCCAGGACGCGGCCCTCCTGCGGCGTCTGGGTGAACATGTCCGAGACGTCGTCGAAGAGGTTGGTCACCGGGGCCTGGTCCGACGGGCGGTGGTTCTCGCCTGCGAAGACGTGCATCGAGGGCTGGTTGAAGACGACCGCCTCGGTGCCGTACGCGACAGTGTTCGAGTTGGTGCGCACGGTGAGCTGGTGCTCGCCCGGGAGCATGCCCCAGGCGCGCTCGGTGCGGTGGTCGTACGAGGCGAGCGATTCGACTGGGACGGTGATGGTGACGTCCTCGCTGGCGCCCGGCGCGATGACGCCGGTCTTGGCGAACCCGCGCAGGGCGACGTGCGCCACCTCGATGTTCAGGCCCGGGTCCCACGGGGCGGTGTGAAAGACCTGGACGACGTCGCGGCCAGGCGCCTGACCGACGTTGCGGACGCGGACGGTGATCTCGATGTCGCCGTCGATGCCGCCGACCTGCGATCCCACGACCTCCCACTCGAAGTCCGTGAACGACAGCCCGTGCCCGAAGGGGAAGACCACTGCGTCGGCGAAGTCGAAGAAGCCCTCGTAGGCGGCGGTCTCGTACCAGCGGTAGCCGACGAAGATGCCCTCGGCGAAGTTCACGAACGGGGCGGCGCCGGACTGCAGCCACGCGGGGGTGGCGCGCTCGAACGCGACCCGGTCGGTCAGCGCCGTCGGGAAGGAGACCGTCAGGTTCTCGTAGTTGAAGTTCCCGAAGTTCACGAACGTCGGGTTGGCGGTGAAGTCGCGCGCCCAGGTGGCCGCCGTGCGCCCCGAGGGGTTGATCTCCCCGGTGATGATGCGGGCGAGCGAGTTCATGCCCGTCAGGCCCGGGAAGCCCGCGATGAGGATCGCGTCGATCGCCGGGTCGTCGACCAGCTCACCGACCTCGAACGTCGTCGAGACGTTCATGACCACGATCACCGTCTCGAAGTGCTCCTGGGCGAGCGCGATCATCTGCCGCTCGTCGTGGTTGAGCTGGAGCTGGTGCTGGCCCGGGATGTAGTTGTCGTCCCAGGCGGACATGTCCATCGTCAGGTCGTCGCCCTCACCACCGGGGCGGCCGATGAAGACCACCGCGGCGTCGTTGTACCGGGCGAACGAGGAGGCGTGCGAGCGGTAGAGGTCGATCGGCGCCTCGCCGATGTAGAAGGTCGACGCCTCCGGGTTGTCCATCGCGGCACGGCCACGGCGGTTGCCTTCGCGCGGGTGGGCCCATGCGGCGAGGTCCTCGTGGAGGGCGTCGTTGACCTGGAAGCCGGCGTTCTCGAAGCCCTCGCGCGGCAGGATCGCCGTGCGGGTGTCGACGGCGCCCGAACCGGAGCCCGAGAGGATCGGGTCCACCGCCGACCGGCCGAAGAGCGTGATGCGGCCCGGGGCGATCGGCAGCGCGTTCTCCGGGTTGTGGGCGAGCACGATGCCGCCGGCGGCGATCTCCTCGATCAGGTCACGGGCGGCCGCCGTCACCTCCTCCTGCGTCTGGAAGTCCGAGCGGACGAGGTCGGTGTCCCAGCCCGCGGCCTCCTCCGGGTTGGTGAAGGTCCAGGTGCCGGCGCCGAGCTGCGAGGCGACGGCCGTGCTGAACATCGACAGGCCGACATTCGCCACGACGGCGACGAGAGTCACGAAGGCGAGCACCGGAACCCAGATCGCCAGGAACTTCTTGTTGGACATGCGCTTCTTGGGCGCCTTGCTGCGCCGGGGATCCTGCTGAGCTGCGGTGCTCACTGCTTCTCTCCTACGAAAGTCTGACGCGGTGGCGGGCAGGTGGCTCCCCCGCGCGGGTGCGGGGGGGGGTGCCTCATGCCTCTGGCTACGGCTCAGCCGACCTGGCTGATGGTGCCGTCCTGGTTGATCTCCCACTCGATGCCCGTGGCAGCGGACGTCACTGTGATCGTGAAGTCCCCGTCCTCGATGTTCACCGTGCGAGTGACGCGGGACCCGGCGTCGGACATGAAGAAGGGCATCACGAGCATCCCGTACTTGACCTCGGGGGCGCTGATGTCGTCGGCGAGCATGATCTGCTCCCAGTTCCCCTCGCTGGCGATCCCCTCGAGGATCGCCTCACGGGCGGCTTCGAGGTCCTCGGCGACGTCCGACTCCTCTGCCGCCCCGGGCGCCTCGGCGTCGGCAGGCGATTCGACCGCAGCCGGCGGCTCGGCGTCGGATGGCCCCGCGTCGTCGCTGCATGCGCCGAGAGTCAGGACACCGGCGCCTGCGAGCAGAAGTGCGATGCCGGTCGAGACGAGTTTGTTGCGCTTCATTCGTGTTCTCTTTCTTGTGTGACGTCCGGGCAGCGGAGTCCTCGGGCGGGCTGCGGAGCGGGTGGCCGGCTGCTGAGCGGCCGGCCACCCGAATTGGGATCGATCCGCTGGTGATCAGCCGATCGGACCCGCGAAGTTCAGACCGAAGCCGAACTCCCAGGCGTTGCCGTCCGAGTCGATGAACGGGTCGGTGTCGGCAAGGTCCTCGTACTGGCGCTCGACGGCGTCCATGTCCTTCGGGAAGGTGATGGGCAGGCGGCCGGAGGCCTCGTGCAGGCCGAGCGCGATCTCGACGAGAGCCTGGTGGCTCGTGTGGAAGCCCACGACGATGGCGTCGGAATCCGCGTAGATCTCGGTCGGGACGACCGGGTTGTTCGCCATCAGGATCGTGATGAGCGGCAGGTCGTCGCGGCCGGTGGCGGCGATGGCGGCCACGGCCCGCTCGAAGGCGTCGAGGTCCGCCTCGTTGCCGATGATCGAGGTGTTGCCGTAGTAGGAGCGGCTCTCGCGAGTACCGTCCTCGAGAAGGTCGCCCGAGATCGAGGTGCGGCGGACGTAGGGGCCGTCAGCCGTGTACGGGCGCCACTGCAGCGATAGCGGGTACCACTCCAGGGTGTCGGGGTTACGGCCGGCGCCGGAGAACTGGTTGCCGTTCTCAGGGCTGCGCATCCCGACCAGGACGACGTCGACGTCCGCGAGGTCCGGCGCGGTGATGGAGACGATGTTGTCGTCGTCGTCACGCTCGACCTCGTCGGAGATGACGGCGCCGAAGTAGCGCTCCAGGATCTCGATGGTCAAGCTCGGGCCATCGGTCGGCATCCCGGGGAGGAACCCGGCACCCGGACCATGACCCCAGCCGGCGGTGCCGCGGCTCTGCGTGTGCGGGACGTAGATGGTCAGTTCCGCCCAGTCGTCGATCGTCGACGGCGCGATGGTGCCGTCGACGTTGCGCAGCACGACCGCGGAGGCGAGCTGCGCCTGCCAGCCGGCCTCAAGCTTCTCGGGGGCGCCCACGACCTCAAGGGCGTGGTCAAGGTCGAGGAACGGGTTGTCGAACAGGCCGACGTTGAACTTGGTGTTCAGGATGCGCACGCCGGTCTGGATGGCGCGGGCGTCTGCGTCGATCGGCAGTTCGCCGGCCTCATAGGCCTCCTGCCACATCTCGAAGGCCTCGAGCACCGGGCCGACCACGCTGACGCCGCCGAACTGGTCGGTGCCCGTCTTGAGCAGGGCGAAGTGACGCTCGGCCACCGTGAGGTCCTCGACACCGTGCGAGGTGCCTCGCCACGGGACGTCGTTGTGCTCCAGGATCGTGCTGGTCACCCCCCAGTCGGTGACGACGATGCCCTCGAAGTCGAGGCCGTTACGCAGCATCTCGTTCATGAGGGTCGGGTCGAAGGCAGCACCGACGCGGTCGCCAAAGAGCGACTCGCCGTTGCCGTCGAGCAGGATCGGGTAGGCCGGCATGGCGCCGGTCGCGCCCTCACCGAGCACATCCGCGAAGAACTGGAAGTGGGTGTCGAAGGAGCCGCCGGGGAAGACGGCGTAGCGGCCCGAGACGGTGTGGGCACCCCGGCCGCCCTCGTTCTGACCGTCGCCCGCAAAGTGCTTGACGATCGTTCCGACGGCCTCGGGACCACCGCGGCCGTCTTGGCCCCGCGTACCCTCGAAACCACGCACGTAGGTCTGACCAAGCTGGGTGGCCCACTCGACGTCCTCGCCGAACGTGCCCGGGACACGGAACCAGCGCGGCTCGGTGGCAAGGTCGATCTGCGGGTCCAGCGCCATCGTGATACCCAACGCACGGTACTCGGCCGACACCATCTCGGAGAACTTCTCCATGTGCGTGATGTCGTGGGTGGCGGCCATGCCCAGCGGGCGGGGCCAGCGCGAGATGCCCGGGGCGTCGCTCGTCTGGGCGACGCCGGCGGCCGAGCGCGGGTCGGACGAGATGTTGATAGGGATGTACGGGTTCTCCGCAGTGATCAGCGACTCGGCGAGCGCCTGCATCGCGTTCACCCAGGTGACGTTGTCTATGACGTCGGAACCTGCAGCGTTGAGCAGGTTCCGCATGTTGTCCTCTGAGACCCACTCGATGTGGTCCTCGGTCGGACCGTCCCCGATGTCACGCACGTGGGGGCTGAAGAGCATCATGCCGGCGATCTGCTCGAAGGCCAGCTGCGGGGCAAGGTCGCGGGCGCGGTCCATGGGTGTCTCACGCCAGTCCTCCCACAGGTCGAGCACGCCGTTGCCGTTCATGTCCTTGAACGCCAGCTCGTAGCCGCCGTCCTCGACGGTCAGCACCTCGAGGCCACTCTCCACACCAAAGGACAGGCGGGTCCCCCCGTTCGGGTTGTCGACGACGATGAAGGCCGTCTTCCCGTCGGTCATCTCGCGCTTGACGAAGCTGGCCCCGGCCGGAGCGGGCTCCTCGACCGGCGTCTCCTGCGGCTCCGGCTCGGCCTCAGCACCTCCGGTGCACCCGGCGAGCAGCGCGATGCTCGTGATGGCTGCGGCGCCCCAGGTGGCCGTGTGCCAGCGCCGTCCTCGAATAGCTGTCATGGTCGTCCTCTTTGACCTTCCCTTGTCGTCTCGCAGCGGCCGTGCCGGCGATGGGCGGCCTCGTCGCTGCGCTGGCGTCGGTGGTGGTTCGGGGACTGGATCGTCCCGTCGCCACACCCCGAAGGTAGGAGCGGCATGAAGCCCCTCTGGGCCGGACTCGACGTTCTGCCACCACGGATCGATGAACTGTTTGGTTCAACCCTCGGCGTTATCCCGTCGTGACCTTTCCGGGCGTGGTGGCCGCGGCGTCGGCCAGGGTGCCCGGGCGCGGCGGGCGCTTGGTGGCGGTGGCAGCTGGGAGGGGGATCAGGATGCGCAGGCTGAACCAGGAGCTCTGGGTGCTCACCGTCATCGAGCCGCCGTGCTTCTCGGCGGTGTGGCGGATGGAGCGCAGGCCGTAGCCGTGACGGGTGCGGTCCGCCTTGCGCGTGACGATCTCGCCGTCCTCCGTGGCAAGTTCCCCGTGGAAGTAGTTCTCGACGGTGATCAGGGCGAAGCTGTCGCGGCCCGAGACGGACACCTTGACCAGCCGACGGTCCGGCTGCGGCACCGCCATCACCGCCTCGTAGGCGTTGTCCAGGGCATTGCCGAAGAGGGCGGCCAGGTCCATCGCGGGAACGAAGCCGAGCACCGCGCCGTCGACCACGCAGGTGAAGTCCACCTCTGCCTCGGCGAAGAGCTGGCTCTTGGAGGTGAGGATGACGTCGAGGACCCCATGACCGGTCTCCACGTGGGCGGCGTAACCGGCGATGCTGGCCTCGAGCCCATCGAGGTGCTCCGCCCGGCGGGCCGGGTCAGGCTCAGCGCGGATCACCCCGATCTGGTGCTTGAGGTCGTGGTACTTGCGGTTGACGGTCTCGATGTTGCGCTTGAACTGCAGGTACTGAGCCTGTCCCAGTAAGGATCTGAGCGCGGGGTGCGGCTGGTCGCGCCATGCGGTGTGACCTGCGAGTATGGGTGCGGGGCCGCCCTGAGACTGTCGTTCGCCAGAGCGACACGT
>Ga0075011_10001139_pt1 | contig 14273 bp, 14 predicted proteins | sample TARM_MetaG_T_14_FD_72354 | JGI IMG/M metagenome (GOLD analysis project Ga0075011, IMG submission 72354) | Freshwater microbial communities from Pennsylvania, USA, analyzing microbe dynamics in response to fracking - TARM_MetaG_T_14 | ecosystem: Environmental > Aquatic > Freshwater > River...
AGTCCTTGGGCTGGAAGTCGCCTGCCGAGCTCTTCCTCCCAGAGGGTTCATTTGACTTTCAGGCGTATTGGTCCACTATCATCAACCCCGTTGCACTTGGGGCTTGAATGCGCCTTCTTCAATAATTCGCGAAGATCTGCAGACTCTATCAGCGGCCAACTGGACTTACCGTCGCGTTGTCTCACAGTAGTACGCAAACAATCTCGAATAAAATCTAATTTTTCCTTTTCTGTCATAGGCATAAACCGATGAAGCCCTTCGCGGATTTTTTCAGGCCAAAATTGTACTTCACTAATGTTGAGCAAGATTGACCGAGAAGGTCTTGACCAATATGCTGCATGGCAAAATGTGAATATGGGCTTTCCGCGAAGTGTTGCCTCTATGCCAATACTTCCACCACCTATTACCACCGCATCTGAATGCTCCAACACTTCGTTGCTGTACTCTAGCGGATAAACGCTGACTACACCAGCAATTGCTTTTATCGATTGATAAAATTTAGGACGCCTAGCACCCATCATGTGCAGATGCTCTTTTACAAGCACTAATCCACTTTTGCTGAGCACTACTAATATATCGATGACTTTTTTTTCATAGTCTATAATAGATCGGTCTTCTACCCAGTAGTCGATAGAAGCCTCGGGAAAGTAGCCAAGCGGGAAATAATATACAGGGCCACTTCTATTGGCGCGCAATTTGTCAAGTTCTTTACGCCAATCATCATGAAAGTAATTGCGCCGTGGGTAGTCACTCATGCGCCTTCTTTCCGCTATAAACGGCGTCTGCATATAATGTGAATTATACGGATCTCTCTGGATAATCGCTTTTCCCATGAATAAAATTCTTTTGACTGCATAGCGCATCACTCTATATGCGTGCCAACCTAAGCTGTATGAATCATTTTGGTTGTAATTTTGCCTGAATAAATTATTTCCTATCTTTAGCATGACAGCTTGCACATCCTCATCGGATGGCTCCCTGATGGCGAAGGCTCGCCCATCGGAATTATCTGTCAACTGAACTAATCCAGGAAAATAAGCCGAAAAATAACCCACCACTTTAATACTACGCCGCGCGGCCAGAATGAAAAGCAAGTGAGTAACATAATCATCAACCATTTGACTCAAGATTGCCATTGGCTTGATGCGATCTAAGCTAGATGCTAATGTCAATGCCATTGCATGCACCACATCTTTTGCTTTGTTAGAATTTATGTTGCGAAGGAGACGGCATCGTGCAATCACTTCGCTTTCTATTTCCGAGGAAAGTTCATCGCATCGTTTCCTTGCATGTAATGCAGTATAAAAAGGTTTCCGTGTATCTTCTGTGCCAGGACTATGACCATCTGTTAAAAAGCTTACATCAAATTCATCAACGATAGCTTCAACGTTTTTGCGAAAGTCAGGGACAAGGTAGAAACGGCAAAAAACTAATAGTTTTTTTTTCGCGTTCATGATGATTTAATGTTTGATTTGTTTTTGTTATTTCGTTAATTGGCTTTTTCTTATTTTATTCCGTGAAATATACATGATTTCATGCAAAGTAATCCAATGCGACAGGCGTATTTGCAATTGCCTTCCGACCAATAGTTTTCCCTATTATCTGATTTAAATATTTAGGCGCTAACCCATATCCAGGGCGCACACTTCGTATCATATCGGGTGTAATCACTGAACCCGCCTCTATGTTTTTGACAAAGTACAGTGATCGCCGAAATTTGACGTTTCCAATTTCACTTGATTTTCGTCCATAGTCCACTTTTCCAAGTGCGATCCATGCAGTCTTTGCACCTGCGCATAAGTCAGCCATATCACGTGGCTCCAAAGAGAAACTATCGTCTGGCCCCCCTCCACTTCGATTTAAAGTAAAGTGTTTTTCTATGATTGCTGAACCTACTGCTATGCTGGCAATTGCAGTTGTGTTATCAAGAGTGTGATCAGAAAGACCAGTGACAAGTCCAAAGCGCGCAATCATGTCGGGAATAGTGCGTAGGTTGTAATCTTCGGCAGGTGCTGGGTATCCACTGACGCAGTGCAACACGGCGAGTTGCTTGCATCCGCCTTCGCGGGCTGCATCGATAGCTTCTTGAATTTCTTCGGCATCGGACATGCCGGTAGAGATGATCATGGGCTTGCCAGTGCTGGCTACATACCGGATGAGGGGCAAATCCACCGCCTCAAATGACGCAATTTTGTAAGCCGGTGCGTTCAGGTCTTCCAGCAAATCCACCGCCGTTGGGTCAAAGGGCGAACTGAAAATTGTGATGCCCACTTGGCGCGCATGTTCAAACATGGGCTTGTGCCATTCCCAAGGCATTTGCGCTTCTTGGTACAGCTGATACAGGTTTTTGCCATCCCACAGCCCGCCATGGATCTGAAAGTCTTCGGTTTGGCTGTTCAGGGTGATGGTGTCGGCCGTGTAGGTCTGCAGCTTTACGGCATCGGCACCGGCCTTTTTTGCCTCTTCGATGATACGCAATCCAATGTCCAAGCGCCCGTTGTGGTTGGCGGATAGCTCGGCAATGACAAACGGCGGGTAGTCAACACCGATAGGGCGACCAGCTATTTGGATGTGAGGAAAATTCGACATGTTGGAACCTACTTAATTAAGTAACGACCACTGCTTGGCCAGCAGCCCAAAACAAAGCACATCGTGGTAGTTCTGACCATCAAAATGATGCTGCTGCAAGAGGCCTTCTTGCTGAAAACCCAGCTTTTGGTGAAAACGTATGGACCGATCATTGGACGCCAAAGCTTGACCGCAGAGTTTATGCAAGCGGGCCGTTTCAAAGGCATACGCCAACGCTCCCAAGCCCAGACCCTCACCCGTGCCTTTGGGTGCTTGGGGGGCCAGGTAAAAGCCCCAATCGGCAATGCCACCCGAGGCGGTTTCTTGGATCTGCACAAAACCCAGCGCTTGGCCTGCCCGCTCATGAATCAACAGGTGACGGGTGGGGTCTTGCGAGGCGCGCTCAAACCATCGGATGTGTTCATCCAAGCTAATTTCGTGCTGGGTGAACATGTAGCGACGCACATCTGGGTGGTTGCGCCAACGCAAAATATCGTCCAGGTCGCCGTGGTTCATGCGGCGCATGTTCGTCTGGGCTTCATGCTGCATGGTGCTCCCTGAGGGATCGCACGACCCTGACAACACCCTCACCATCCACCAAAGCAGCTCCGTTGGGACCCATGCTCAACAAGGCCGAAAAGTCCATCCGGGGCAGGTCGGGTGGCTCGATCACTTGGGCCGCCCCGGCTTTCGCCAGCGCTTGGGCTAAGCCACGTTGGTTTTCGGCCAACACCAGCATGAGCGATGGCAGGCCCAAGCAGCAGCGCTCCCACGCCGTTGCGCCGGCCGCACCAATGGCCAAGTCGCTATCGGCCATGAGCTGGGCCATGTTACTAACCCCGCCCAAGACATGTGTGGGCCAAGGCAATGTTGGGGCTTGGGCTTGCAACCGGGCCGCATGTGGTGCATGGGGCCCCATGACCACCAGCACCTTGCAATCGGCAGGCAAGGAGCACTTGGTCAGAGCATCCAGCACGCGCCCTGTGGCGTTGTCCTTGTCCACACCGCCCATGGTGATGAGCAGTTGGCGTAGGGCGGGTGTGCTGCGACGCTGCAGGCTGGCAGGCCGCAGTGCGGCAAATTCGGGGCGCAGCAAGGCGAACTGTGAACCACACAAAAGGGTGCAGTCGCTGGGCACTTGAGCTTGGTATTCGGCCGGGTCTCGGCCGAGGGTTTGGTCGAGCAACACCGTGGCCACATGGGGTCGGTCGGCCAAATCATCGATGACCATCAACTTCTCATAGGCGTGGACTAAGGCCTGTTCCCAACAGGCATCTAAGGCGTAGTGGTCCACCACCAACCAGGCTGGCTGCAGCGCCTCTAACACGGGCTCACACGCTTGTGCGTCTTGTGCTTGGTTGGCGCCCAGCCAAGGCGCGTGGGCCGTGCCATCGGCCAGTGCGTTTAGGCTGCAGACCAAAGGCAACACATGCACCGCAAAACCTTGTTCGCGGATGAGGTCGATCAAGTGCCCCTCATGCGCTCGGCAAATGAAATCACAACGGGCCCCTTGCTCGGCCAACGCGCGCGCCAAGGTCAAGCAACGCATGACATGTCCAGTGCCGATGTCGGTCGATGCATCGGCGCGAAACACGACTTGCATCTCAGACGATCAAGGGCAAACGAACGGGTACACCAGCAGAAGCCAATGCTTGTTTGGCACCTGCCGGCGTTTGTTCGGTGAAATGAAACATGCTGGCTGCGGCCACTGCTGAAGCACCCGCTTGGGTGACCGCTTCAACCATGTGTTGGTAATGACCCGCACCGCCCGATGCAATCACAGGGACTTTAACGGCTTGCGCGACCGCCTCAATCAAAGGCAAGTCATACCCTTGCATGGTCCCGTCACGCTCAATGGAGGTGATGAGAATTTCTCCAGCCCCACGGTCTTCCAATTCTCGCACCCAAGCAACGACATCCAAGCCTGTGGCTTGTTGACCTGCATGACTGAAGCAACGCCAAGCACCCTCTTGAAAACGAACATCCACACTGGCCACCACGCACTGGGCGCCATGGCGGTTGGCAATTTCGTTGATGAAACTGGGCCGTGCATAGGCTTCGGTGTTCACAGCCACTTTGTCGGCCCCTGCTCTGAGCAATCGCTGCACTTGATCGATGTGTGTGACCCCACCGCCAACTGTCAAAGGCACAAAGCAATCTTGGCCAAATTCGGCAATCGATTCAAAGTCGGGGTCATCCGAGGACAAGTGGGCCACGATGTCCAACAAAACCAGTTCATCTACTTCGCGTTGGTTGTAAACCTTCACAGCAGGCAAAACCGGGCCCACTCGACGCCAACTGTCAAAGGCGACGCCTTTGACCAATCCAAATTGTTTCCACAGAAGGGTAGGAATGACCCGCACCTTCAACATGACGGTCCCTCGATGAAATTTTTCAAGACCTTAAAACCCGCTTTGGAGCTTTTTTCAGGGTGGAACTGTGTGCCCCACACATGTCCGCGCCGCACTGCCGCCGTGACCTTGATGCCGTGCTGGGTAGTGGCAATTACGTCGCCAGCGTTTTTAGCTTCGAAGGCGTAGCTGTGAACAAAGTAGAAGTCGGTCTCGGGCGGGATTTCATGGAACAAGTGGTCTTGGACCTGCGCGCTGCTGACTGCATTCCAACCGACGTGCGGCACTCGAAATTGGCAGCCCATGGCACCCAAATGTTGAACTTGACCTGGCACAAAACCCAAGCCCATCACCGGTTCTCCGTTGACCGAGCCTTCGGTGCTGCCATCGGCCAACAATTGCATGCCCACACATACACCCAGCAGAGGCTTGTTGTATTCCTCCACTTCTTCTTTGAGGGCCGCGATCCACTGTCCGGCCTCCAGCATCCGCACACAGTCGGCAAAGTTTCCAACGCCAGGCAGTATCAGGCAATCGGCTGCGTGCATGTCTGTCGCTCGGTTGACCAGCAGGGGCGTGACTCGCAGCACCTCCAATGCCCGCATCACAGAGCCCAAGTTGCCCACACCGTAATCGATGACCCCGACTTTCATGATTCAGTGCTCAGACATTGTCGTAATTAATTTTGGTGAGGTTTCCGTGACGATCTTTCACCAATGCCCCACTGACGTCTCGTTTAAAAATTTTCTTGTTGGTGAATTGATCGCACAGGCGAATGAACTCATCGACCGACATATCGAGCGGCTGCAAAATATCTTTCAACGGCTTACCCAAATATTCCCAAGGAAACAAGCCGTCTAATCGCTTGACCGCCTCAACCCCGTCCTGCCGCGTCAGACGACCACGGCGGATATGCAAACAAGCCAAGTCGGTGGCACGCCCAAAACCAAACTTCAAAAACTTAAAATAGTCGTGAATGCCTGTGTGGTGGTTGTCTAAGTTTTCATAATTCACCATCGATCCCTCAACCACCTTGTGGTAGGTCTGGAATCCGTTGGCCTGTGCAATCAGCGTATTTGCCAAACCATCCCAAGGAATGTAATGACCCAAAAACAGGCCCGTCACACCAACTCGCTGCAACTCTTCATCCGTCGGGTAGGTATATGGAATGATGTGCTTGGCCTCAATGCCTTCTTGGCCGATCAAATCTGAAACTCGCAAACCGAGCATTCCTCCAAACTCTTCTAACCAACGGCGCGTGAGGACGTTGTTTTCGGCCGCTGACGCAGGTCCCCCGTACTCGTTTTGAGAGTTTTCGCCCCAAATGATGAGGGGTATATTAAATTGAACTGCCGCACGAACCGGTATAGTGAAAATACCCACGTGTTCCGGCCACGAAATATCACCCACCTGTGTCAAGCCCACACGGTTGAGCTTGGCACGAACCAGAGGGTTGGGCGAGACCTCAATGTAATCAACGCCCAAATGCTTGAGGTTCTCGATATTGGCCCGGCCCAATGGCGAAAGATCACAAGTGGTGGACGTGACGCAAAGCGGGTTCAAACCCAACTGAAGCATGCGCACCACTTGGTAGGTGCTGTCTTTCCCACCACTGACGGGAACGATGCAATCCCAATTGGCGCCATGTTTTTGACGGTACTTATCAAGCAGTTTTAAAAGCTCTTGGTATCGAGCACCCCAATCGACTTCTTTTCGCCTCTCGAAGCTTCTGCATGCGTTACAAATTCCGTGTTCATCTAAATGTAAGTCAGGCTTGGTGTCAGGCATGACGCAACATTTGCAATATTTGAGCATTTAAGCAACCCTAAAAAATTAATTTTTTTCCATCAAAAACCAAGTGATGTCATCTTGGGGGAAATTAGGGTCTCGACGGTACGCAAACCCATAGTCAATTAATTTGAGCTGAGGATGTCTGTCCATCATTTCACCAGCAAAGTCACGCTTGAACAGGCGATCGCTGTGGCCCCTGTAGGGGATGGCAACTGGGGCTGGGTTGTAATACTCTGCCACCAATAAATAACGTCCACATGCGGCGAACAATTGGTCGTAGACCTGCGGCAAGACCTCTGGATTCAAGTGAATCAAGACGCCCTTTATCAAAGTCAGGTCCCATTGTTGGGAAGGGGAAAAATCCAGAATCGACTGGTTGTGAACTTGCTTGGCTGGAATGACCTTAGACAACTCTTGTGCTGCATCGGCGTTGATTTCAATTGCATGAGTATCGAGCCCTGGATGCAACAATTTCAAGGCCTTGAGGTTCATTCCGATGTTGGCACCAAACTCAATGCAACTCTTGAATCCTTTGGCTTGATGTAAAGCCTTGGCGAAAAAAGCCAAGTTCGAAGCCAGCAAGGCATCACCTTGGTTTCGCTGTATATATTCGGTTCCGAATTTACCGGCCCAAAAGGCATCTTGATCGGTTTTAAAGGTCATGATTTTCTTTCTGTGGATGGATTAAGAATTTCAAACATCAACTCTGCACGTTTCCAATCGTCTTGGGTGTCCACGTCTTGGACCCTGTACCGAGGCAAGACCAGCGGCGTGGCGAATTCTGAGTACAGTGGCGTTTCAGCCAACCAAGCTTGCGCTCGCCCCCAATAGAACTGACCTGCATCGTGGTAGGCCTCTTCAAGGTCTTGTGAGCGGGTGTTGAACTGCGCAGGGTTGAACATTTCAATGCGATGCTGGCCTGTGATACGAAACGATCGTTGAATGGGCGCAGCAAAATTGGTCACTGTGAATGCGTATTGAGCGCCAGAGCGCTGCAACACGTCCAATCCTTGGCGCAAGTCTTGAGCCTGTATAAAAGGGGCGGTGGCGTACAAACAGCAAGCGAAATCCACTGTGCCTACTTGCTGTGCCATCCAGCCCACAGCGTGGGCCACCACGGGGATGGTACCGGTGTGGTCATCAGACAATTCGGGCGGGCGCATGAAAGGCACTTCGGCCCCATGAGCTCGGGCGACATCGGCAATCTCGGCGTCGTCGGTGCTAACGATGACGCGGTCAAAACAGCCCGAAGCCAGGGCCGCCTCGATGGGCCAAGCAATCATGGGCTTGCCAGCAAAGGGCTTAATGTTTTTACGGGGTATGCGCTTGCTGCCCCCCCGCGCCGGAATGATGGCCAGCTTCATGCCCGCAACACCGTTTCCAGCACCGCCACCACGCGGTCTTGCTGTTCTTCGGTCAAGGTTTGGTACATGGGCAGGCTGAAGGCTTGTGCATAGTATCTTTGCGCCTCGGGAAAGTCTGCGGGCTTGAAGCCCATGCGCTGATAATGGGGCTGAGTGTGCACCGGAATGTAGTGCAGGTTCACACCAATGCCCTGCTCGCGCAGCGCTTCAAACACCTGACGGTGAGTTTGGTCCAGCTTGTCCAATTGCAAGCGCACTACATATAGGTGCAGGCCCGAGTAGCTGTCGGGATGTTGCCAAGGCAGGTTCAGTGGAAAATCGGCCAAAAGGGTGTCGTAGCGGCGGGCCAAGGCGTGGCGGCGGGCCACGTAGCCATCCAAGCGCTTCATCTGACTCAGGCCCAAAGCGGCCTGCAACTCGGTCATGCGGTAGTTGTAGCCCAAGTCGATCTGCTGGTAATACCACGGCCCATCGGACTCGTGCGTCATGTGAGCGGGGTCGCGAGTGATGCCGTGGCTGCGCAGCAGCGACATTTTGTGCGCCAGCTCATCGCTGTTGGTCATGGCCATGCCGCCTTCGGCGGTGGTGATGATTTTGACGGGGTGGAAACTGAAAACCGTGATGTCGCTGAAGCGTCCATTACCAATGAATTCACCTTGATAGCGCCCACCGATGGCGTGCGATGCGTCTTCGATAATCTTGAAGCTGTATTGCTGGCTCAGAGCATGGATGGCTGCCATGTCGCAAGGTTGACCACAGAGGTGCACTGGCACCAGCACCTTGGGCAGCTTCCCTTGCTGCTGCGCCAACTCGAGCTTGCGCTCCAGAGCTTGGGGGCACAGGTTATAGGTACGGGGGTCGATGTCCACAAAGTCCACCTGGGCACCGCAATACAAAGCGCAATTGGCCGAGGCCACAAAGGTGACAGGGCTCGTCCAGAGCCAGTCGCCAGGGCCCAGCCCCAAGGCCATGCAGGCAATATGCAGGGCCGACGTGGCGCTGTTGACCGCCAAGGCGTGCTTGGCCCCCACATGATTGGCCACCGCCTGTTCGAACAGGGGCACCTGCGGGCCTTGGGTGAGGTGGTCCGAGCGGAGCACGGCCATAACGGCGTCAATGTCGGCTTGGGTGATGTCTTGGCGGCCGTATGGGATCATTCTTAAATGGCACCGATTTTTTCGCGATTGGCGTCGATCCAAGCTTTCAGCTCGTCATCCGTCATCCATTCGCTGTTGTTGTCGCTAGCGTACACGAAGCCTTCAGGCACTTTTTGGCCGTCTTTGATGCGGTTAGCATCTTTGTCCCAGTTGTGAATAGCGGGCAAAATTTTGTAATGCTCAGGGTAGGCGTAGGTGTAATAGGCGTCTTCGGCGCCGATCATTTGTTCGTGCAGCTTTTCGCCGGGGCGGATGCCCACCACCTCTTGCCGGCACTCAGGGGATACCACGCGGGCCAAGTCCGTCACCTTCATGGACGGGATTTTCTTGACGTAAATCTCACCACCCACCATGTCTTCAAAGGCGTGCCACACCAGCTCCACGCCCTGCTCGAGGGAGATCATGAAGCGCGTCATTCGCTCATCGGTGATGGGCAGCACTCCCTTGTTTTTGATGGACATAAAAAACGGGATTACCGAGCCACGCGAGCCCATCACGTTACCGTAGCGAACCACCGCAAAACGGGTGTCGTTCCCACCCGCATACGAATTACCCGCCACAAACAACTTGTCAGACGCCAGTTTGGTGGCCCCATACAGGTTGATGGGACTGCTGGCTTTGTCGGTGGACAAGGCCACCACGCGCTTGATGCCTTTGTCGATGCAGGCATCGATCAGGTTCATGGCGCCGGTGATGTTGGTCTTGACGCATTCAAAAGGGTTGTATTCGGCCGTGGGGACGATTTTCGTGGCGGCGGCGTGGACCACATGGTCCACGCCATCAAGTGCGCGGTACAAGCGGTCTTTGTCGCGCACATCGCCAATGAAAAAGCGCACACGCTCGTCCCCTTGGAACAGCTTGGCCATTTCCCATTGCTTCATTTCGTCGCGCGAATAAATAATGAGCTTTTTGGGGTTGTATTTGGCCAAGGTCATGGGTACAAATGTGTGCCCAAATGATCCTGTACCACCTGTTACAAGAATTGTTGAATTTTTTAACATTTATTCAAGTCGAATTGAAGGATTGTGGATTTAGGATTGATTATGGATTTTATTCAAAACTCACATTCACGTTGTACCCGTTTGCTTTAAGCAGCGCATGCTGTTTTGCCTGGGCGAGGTCGGCCGCCACCATTTCGGCGCACATTTGCTGAACGGTGATTTCGGGCGTCCAGCCCAGTTTCTGCTTGGCCTTGCTGGGGTCGCCCAGCAGGGTTTCCACCTCAGTGGGGCGGAAATAACGCGGGTCGATTTTGACGATGGCCTGCCCCACTTTGAGGGCCGGGGCGTTGTTGCCTTCGATCTTGTCCACTATGGCGACTTCATCCACTCCCTGCCCTTCGAACCGCAAGGTGATGCCCAGTTCTTGCGCACTCCACTGGATAAACTGGCGCACGCTGTATTGCACCCCGGTGGCAATGACGAAGTCTTCGGGCTGCTCTTGCTGTAGCATCATCCACTGCATGCGCACGTAGTCTTTGGCGTGGCCCCAGTCGCGCAGGGCGTCGAGGTTGCCCATGTACAGGCACTGCTCCAGGCCTTGGGCAATGTTGGCCAAGCCACGGGTGATTTTGCGGGTGACGAAGGTTTCGCCCCGGCGCGGGCTTTCGTGGTTGAACAGAATGCCGTTGCAGGCGTACAAGCCGTAGGCTTCGCGGTAGTTCACCACAATCCAGTACGCGTACATCTTGGCCACGGCGTAGGGGCTGCGTGGGTAGAAGGGCGTGGTTTCTTTCTGCGGAATCTCTTGAACCAGGCCGTACAGTTCGCTAGTTGACGCTTGATAGAAGCGGGTTTTCTTTTCCAGACCCAGGATTCGAATGGCCTCCATCAGGCGCAGGGTGCCGATGGCATCTACATCGGCGGTGTATTCGGGGCTTTCGAAGCTCACGGCCACATGGCTCATGGCGCCGAGGTTGTAGATCTCGTCGGGCTGCGTCTCTTGCACGATGCGGATGAGGTTGCTGGTGTCGCTCAGGTCGCCGTAGTGGAGTTTGAAGCGCGCGTTGTCGATGTGCGGGTCTTGGTAGATGTGGTCGATGCGCTGGGTGTTGAACAAGCTGCCCCGGCGCTTGATGCCGTGAACGATGTAGCCTTTTTCCAGCAAAAATTCGGCCAGGTAAGAACCGTCTTGGCCGGTGATGCCGGTGATGAGGGCAACCTTTTGGGTATTTTTTTGTGTGGTTTGGTGGGCTGTACTCACTTGTTTTCCCTTGGATTTATGCAGCGCTGTGGGCCAGAAAGTCTTGGTAAGCGGCTTTGAGGCCAACTTCCAGCCCCACTTGTGCCTGCCAGCCCAGGGCGTTGAGGCGGCTGCTGTCCATGAGCTTGCGTGGGGTGCCGTCGGGTTTGGTGGGGTCGGTGTGGATGGGGCCGGTGTAGCCCACAGTGCGGGCCACGGCTTGCGCCACTTCCAGAATGGTCACGTCTTGCCCGCAGCCGACGTTGATGTGGCTGAGCATGGGTTGGGTGTGATAGTTGTAACTTGCTTGGGGCAGGTGCATGACGTGCACGCTGGCAGCGGCCATGTCGTCCACATACAAGAACTCTCGCTTGGGTGTGCCCGTGCCCCAGATGGTGACGCTGGGCGCCTGGCTGACCTTGGCTTCGTGAAACCGGCGGATGAGCGCCGGGATGACGTGTGAGTTTTCCGGGTGGTAGTTGTCGCCAGGGCCGTAAAGGTTGGTTGGCATCACGCTGCGGTAGTCCACCCCGTGGCTTTCGCCGTACTGGCGGTTGTAGCTTTCGCAGAGCTTGATGCCGGCAATCTTTGCAATGGCGTAGGGCTCGTTGGTGGACTCCAGCGTGCCGGTGAGCAAGGCGTCTTCGCGCATGGGCTGGGGCGCCAGCTTGGGGTAGATGCAGCTGGAGCCGAGGAACAGCAGTTTTTGCACACCGTGGCGGAAAGCCGAGTCGATGACGTTGGTCTGCATCATCAGGTTCTGGTAGATGAATTCGGCCGGGTAGGTGTTGTTGGCGTGGATGCCGCCCACCTTTGCTGCGGCTAGGTAGACCTGGTCGGGCTTTTCTTCAGCAAAGAAGGCGTTGACGGCGGCCTGGTTCGTCAGGTCCAGTTCCGCATGCGTGCGGGTGACGATGCGATCAGCCGGATGGCCTTGGGCCAGTAACTGGCGCACGATGGCGGAACCCACCATGCCACGGTGGCCGGCGACGTAGATTTTGGGATGAACGCTCATGCGTTGGTTCTGCCGTAGGTGTCTTCGAACCGGACAATGTCGTCTTCGCCCAAATAACTGCCCGACTGCACTTCGATGATTTCGAGTGGAATGGTGCCGGGGTTGGCCAGGCGATGCACCTCGCCCAGCGGGATGTAGGTGGACTGGTTTTCAACCAGCAGCAGCACCTTGCTGCCATTGGTGATTTCGGCCGTGCCTTTGACGACGATCCAGTGCTCAGCCCGGTGGTGGTGCTTTTGCAAGCTGAGGCTTGCGCCGGGCTTGACCTGGATGCGCTTGACCTTGAAACGGCCGCCTTCGTCGATGCTGTCGTACCAGCCCCAGGGGCGGTGCACCTTGCGGTGCAGGGTGTGTTCTTCGCGTTTTGTGGCCTGCAACTGGCTGACGATGTGCTTGACGTCTTGGCTGCGGCTTTTATCGGCCACCAGCACGGCGTCGGGTGTTTCGACCACGATGAGGTTTTCAACCCCCACCAAACTGACCAAGCGGCTGGAGGCGTGCACCAGGGTGTTGCGGCTGTGGGTGGTGAGCACGTCACCCACATGGGCGTTGCCGTGTTCGTCTTTGGGCAATACGTTCCAGACGGCATCCCAAGCCCCCAAATCATTCCAACCTGCATCCAGCGGGACCATCTTTAGCGAGTGCTGAGGACTGAGTGCTGAGGACTGAGTGGTAAGCGGCTCCATGGCGGCGTAGTCGACGGATTCGGAGGCAATGGCAACAAATTCAGCCTTGCCGGGGCGAACAAACGTGTTGTCCGCGCTGCGCTTGTCCCACGCGGCCTGGGTAGCGTGCAAGATATCTGGGCGAAATTGCTCGATCGCCTTCAGCCAAACAGAGGCCTTGAGCACGAACATGCCGGCATTCCAGTAGTAGCCACCTTCGTTCACGTAGGCCTGGGCTGTGGCGGCGTCGGGTTTTTCTACAAAGCGGCGGACACTGTTTACGCTGGCATTCGTTTCAGCTTGGTTGATTTGGATGTAGCCATATCCGGTTTCCGGTTTGTCCGGCGTCACACCCAAAATGACTATGGTACCGTTTGTAGCCTCCGCCACTGCTCGTCGCATGGCTGAGGTGAAGGCGTCGGCATTCACCACGGTTTGATCGGCAGGCGTAACGACTAAAACGGGATCTGTGCCGCCTTCCATGGCCGCCAGTGCTGCCAATGTGAGCGCAGGAGCAGTATTTCTGCCCACGGGCTCCAAAAGCGCACAGCCGAGCTCTACGCCTACCTCGCGCAGTTGCTCAGATGCTAAAAAGCGATGGTCATCGCCAGTAACGATGATGGGCGCGGCGACTTGAATGCCTTGATTGCCCAAATTTACTAGGCGCAAGGCTGCTTGCTGAAATAGGCTTTCTTTACCCGTTAAGCACAAAAACTGCTTAGGAAAACCAGTGCGCGACAAGGGCCACAGTCGAGTACCGGAACCGCCGCAAAGAATGACAGGTTGAATTAATTCAGTCATAGCGAAAAAGGTCGCGGGTGTGGATTTTTACTGCAATATCGTCCAGATCAGGGGAGCGCCGATTGGCAACTATCACATTAGCATCTTGCTTGAAAGATTGAAGCAATCCTCGATCTCTTTATCTATGAACGCAGTTCGCTTGGGAGTTTTGCAAGAGGATCACCTAAATGACAATACTTGTGGAAAATTTAGTAACCGCGAGCGTCACCCCACCGCCCTCCACCCGCCACACCGCATCCATGGCCCGCAGGGGCCGCAGTCGGTGGGTGATGAGGATGATGGTCAGTTCGGGGCCGAGCGCCTCGATGGCCTCCAGCACCGCGTCTTCGGTGGCGTCGTCGAGCGCGCTGGTGGCTTCGTCGAAGACCAGCACGTCGGCG
>Ga0075011_10001140_pt1 | contig 14269 bp, 13 predicted proteins | sample TARM_MetaG_T_14_FD_72354 | JGI IMG/M metagenome (GOLD analysis project Ga0075011, IMG submission 72354) | Freshwater microbial communities from Pennsylvania, USA, analyzing microbe dynamics in response to fracking - TARM_MetaG_T_14 | ecosystem: Environmental > Aquatic > Freshwater > River...
GCGCTGCGCGAGCGCGGCGGCCAGCGCATTGCGCGCGTCGGCAATGTCGGTCGTGCGCACCGAGAGCAGCGGGGTGCCCGCGCTCACGCGGTCGCCGTTCTGCACGAAGACCTTCTGGACCTGCCCCGAATAGGGCAGGAACACCGGGGTTGAACGCGTATCGTCGACCGCAATCTGGCCGCTCGCGCCGGTGCGGGCAAAGCCATCGTCGGCGGCCACGGCCTCGATCTTGAGGCTCGACACCTGGCTGTCGGTCAACTGGACTTCACCGGCGGGCAGCGCGACAGGGGCAGGCTCGGGCTGGTGAAGCCAGGCGCGAAGGCCCGAAGCGCCAGCCGCCACGAGGGCCACGGCAGCAACGGACAGCGCCAGCACCCGGATCTGCCGGGCACGGGTCATTTGCGGGACAGCATGTTCGAAATTCATCTGCGTTTTCTTCGGTCCAAGAGGGCAGCTGCGCAACGCAACCCATAGCAGGCGCGCAACGATCGACTAGTAAGCCCTTTGGCCCAGTCCATCCCACACCCTGCTGGCGACCGCGTTAAATTACCGTAATGGAACCGGCACGCCGATTTTCCGCCGAAACCGGACAAAAAGAAGCCCCGGCAACCCGCAAGGGCCACCGGGGCATGTCCATTTCGGAGCGCCCGCAACGGGCGCGGCACAACCGCGATCAGGCCGGCAGCAGGTGCCGTTCGCCCGCGATGCGCTGCATAGCCTTCTGGAGCTTTTCGAAGGCGCGCACCTCGATCTGGCGCACGCGCTCGCGGCTCACGTTGTAGACCTGGCTGAGTTCCTCCAGCGTCTTGGGATCGTCGACCAGACGGCGGTCGGTCAGGATATGACGCTCGCGCTCGTTCAAGCTGCCCATCGCCTCGACCAGCATGTCGTGGCGGACATGGGCTTCCTCGGCCTCGGCCACGGTCTCGTCCTGCAACGGGCGATCATCGGCCAGCCAGTCCTGCCAGGTGCCCTCGCCGTCCTCGCGCAGCGGCACGTTCAGGCTGGCATCGCCACCCATGATCATGCGCCGGTTCATGTTGACCACTTCCTGCTCGGGCACGCCGAGGTCGGTGGCGATCTTGCGGACGTCCTCGGGCGAAAGATCGGTGTCCTCGAAGGCTTCGAGGTTCTTCTTCATCCGCCGCAGGTTGAAGAACAGCTTCTTCTGCGCGGCGGTGGTGCCCATCTTGACCAGGCTCCACGAGCGCAGGATGAACTCCTGCATCGAGGCCTTGATCCACCACATCGCATACGTCGCCAGACGGAAGCCCCGGTCGGGCTCGAATTTCTTGACGCCCTGCATCAGGCCGATGTTCCCTTCGGAAATCAGCTCGGACACGGGCAGGCCATAGCCGCGATAGCCCATCGCGATCTTGGCCACGAGTCGCAGGTGGCTGGTCACGAGTTGCGCCGCGGCCTGGGGATCCCCATGTTCCTGATAGCGCTTGGCGAGCATGTATTCCTGCTCGGCCGTCAGCACCGGAAACTTGCGGATTTCGGAAAGATAGCGATTGAGGCTGGCCTCGCCGCCCAGAGCCGGGACGCTTGCGGGGGCACTCGCCACTGCGGTCTTGTTGCTCACCTGAACACATCCTTTCGTCGTGCCAGCTTCCCGATGGAGCGACCTTCCTCTTTGGAAAGAAGCCCCGATCCGGAAAATTCCCCGAGTGAGCAATCTCTAGCGAGCATTGCCCGGTGGGGCCACACATCCTTTGTGCATACAGTAATCGATCTGAAGCATAAGTTCTCTCAAGAACCGCTCAATTCGACAATCAGTTCCTGCATATCGACCGGCGTCGAGCTGGTGAAATGCAGGCGTTCGCCGCTGATCGGGTGAAGGAACCCCAGTTCGGCCGCATGCAGCGCCTGTCGGACAAAGCCGAGTCGCGCCAGAATCGGGCGGATACGGGAAGGCGCACGTCCATAAACAGGATCACCCAATAGAGAGTGACCTATTGATGCAAGGTGAACGCGCACCTGGTGGGTTCGCCCCGTTTCGAGCCGGCACTCGACCAGCGCAGCCCCGGACAGCGGCGCAAGCGTGCGGTAATGCGTGACCGCGTGCTTGCCCCGCCCGTCCTCGACCAGCGCCATCTTCTTGCGGTCGTGGTTCGAGCGGGCGATCGCCCCGCGAATCGTGCCCGCCGCAGGCACCGGATGCCCGGCGGTGATCGCCTTGTAGGCCCGCTCGATCGAATGGTCGGCGAACTGGCGGGCGAGCCCCTCGTGCGCGGCATCGGTCTTGGCGACGACCAGCAGGCCCGAGGTATCCTTGTCGATCCGGTGGACGATGCCGGGCCGGGCCACCCCGCCGATCCCCGAAAGCTGCCCCCGGCAATGGTGGAGCAGCGCATTGACGAGCGTGCCGTCCGGGTTGCCCGCCGCCGGATGGACGACCATCCCGGCAGGCTTGTCGATGACGATCAGCGCATCGTCTTCATAGGTCACGCGCAAGGGAATGTCCTGCGCCACGGCCTCGGCAGGGGCGGCAGCGGGCACCCGCACGGCAAACGTGGCCCCGGCCTCGACCTTGAGCGAGGCCTGCCGCACGGCCTTGCCGTCCACATCCACGCGCCCTTCGTCGAGCAGCGCCTTGACGCGCTCGCGCGAAAGCCCGCTGGACTGCGCCAGCGCCTTGTCGATACGCCCGGCCACATCGAGCGTGCCGGTCAGAAGTTCGTCGTTACCCCCCATCGGATCGCCGATATGGGGATGATGGACGCGCGCCACAAGGGTATGGCCGCTCCCCATGCGCTCCTGTCCCCCGCAATCCATCGCTATCCACAGCAAGGTCCACACGGCCATGGTCGAAGCGGCCCTCCGCGCCTTCCCCGCCGAGGCCTGCGGCCTCCTGCTCGGACAAGAAGGACACATCATGGAGGCAAGAGCCTGCGCCAATGTCGCGCCCGATCCGCTGCGCCATTTCGAGATCGACCCGGCCGCGCTGATCGCCGCCCACCGGGCCAGCCGGGCAGGCGGGCTTGCGGTGCTCGGCTATTTCCACTCGCACCCCAACGGCCTTGCCCGTCCCTCGGCCACCGATGCGCGCGCGGCGGCGGGCGACGGGCGGATCTGGGCGATCGTCGCCCTGACCGATGCTGCCCTGAACGATGTCGGCCCGAGCGGACAGGACGCGATGCTTACCCTCTGGCGCGATACACCATCCGGGTTCGAACCGCTTTCCTATCGCGACACGGACGGGTAAGGCGAAAGACAGGAGAGCGTAACGCGCACCCGCGCCAAACCCGACCCCCTGCCGCCGACACATCGACCTTTTCGCACATTCGCAAAGGCTTCAACGCACTCTCATGACCACTTCCTCGCTCGATCTCGCCAGCCTGCTCTGCTCGCGGCTCTGCCACGACCTGCTCAGCCCGGTGGGTGCGCTGACCAACGGGCTCGAACTCCTGGCCGAGGAGAAAGACCCGGTCATGCGCCAGAAGTGCTTCGAACTGCTCGAACAGAGCGCCACGGCCTCGGCCAACAAGCTGCGGTTCTTCCGTCTGGCCTTCGGCGCGGCGGGCGGCTTTGGCGAGATGGTCCCCGTGGCCGAGGCACGCGCCCTGATCGACGCGCTGGTTGCCGCCAACCCGCGCATCACCGTGCAATGGTCGATGGCCGATGAAACCCTGCCCAAGTCGGCAATCAAGACCCTGCTCAACCTCTCGATGATCGGGATCGAGGCGCTCGTGCGCGGCGGCGTGCTCGACATCGCGGGCGAAGTGCGCGCCCATGGCGCCTCGGGCGCGGGCCTGGCCAGCGAACTGGTGATCCGCGCCTCGGGCCCGCGCATCGCCTTCGATCCGCTGGTCGCCCAGGCGCTGGCCGGCACCCTGCCACTGGCCGACCTGTCGAGCCGGACGGCCCCGGCGGCCATGCTCTTCCAGCTCGCGCAAGGGCTGGGCGGCAGCTTCCAGACCCATGTCACCGCCGACGCGCTCGTGCTCGGCGCGGTCCTGCCGGTTCGCTGAAGGCGCCACGGGTCGGCATGAATCGCTGGCTGGTCCACCGCGAGGCGCCCTCGCCCAACTTCAACGAGCGGCGCCTGCCGGTCTCTATGGCGGTGCTTCACTACACCGGCATGGAGAGTGCAGCCGCCGCGCTCGACCGCCTGTGCGACCCGGCGGCCGAAGTCTCGGCCCACTACCTGATCGACGAGGACGGCACCGTCACCCGCCTCGTCGACGAGAGCAAGCGCGCGTGGCACGCGGGCCGCGCGTTCTGGCGCGGGATCACCGATGTCAATTCGGCGAGCGTGGGGATCGAACTGGTCAATCCCGGCCACGAATTCGGCTATCGCCCGTTTCCCGATGCCCAGATGGAGGCGCTTGTCCCCCTGCTGGCCGACATCGTGCGCCGCCACGACATCCCCCGCGCCAACGTGGTCGGCCATTCCGACGTGGCCCCGGCGCGCAAGACCGATCCGGGCGAGCTGTTCGACTGGGACATGCTCGCCCGCTACAACCTGACGCTGGCCCGCCCGCGCCCGAAAATGCGCCTGCTCTACGACAACGAAGGCGCGTTCTTCCTCGCCCTCGAACGCTTCGGCTATGACGTGACCGACAAGGCCGCCGCCGTCGCCGCGTTCCAGCGCCGCTGGCGCCCGCACAAGATCGACGGGGAAGTCGATGGCCAGATCGGCGCGCTCCTGTTCGAACTGCTGTTGGCGCGCGACCTCGGCCATGCTAGGTGATCCCCTCGCGCCGGGGAGCCGGGCAGCCGCGTCATCACTTCGTCTGATGCCGAGGAAAGTCCGGGCTCCACGAAACAAGGGTGGCGGGTAACGCCCGCCGGCCCGGCTTCGGCCGGGCAAGGGAAAGTGCCACAGAGAGCAGACCGCCGACGGGGCTTTGAGCCTCGGGCAAGGGTGAAAGGGTGCGGTAAAAGCGCACCGCGCGACCGGCAACGGAAGCGGCAAGGCAAACCCCACCCGGAGCAAGACCGAATAGGGACAACACGCAAGGATGCCTTTCGGGGCCCCTTGCAGGCGGGTTTCGCGCCAGTTGTCCGGGTTGGTTGCTGGAGCGGCCTGGCAACAGGTCGCCGAGAGGAATGGCTGCCCGCGCCGATACGGTCCACAAGTGGGATACCGTCGGTGCGACAGAACCCGGCTTACAGGCTCCCCGGCGCGAAAATTCCCCTTTTGACGGAGATTTTCCGATGTCCATCACCCGGATCGAAGAAGGCCCGCGCATGAGCGAGGCGGTGGTCCACAACGGCGTCGTCTATCTCGCCGGGCAAGTCGGCGAGGCAGGCCAGAGCGTGGCCGAGCAGACCGCCACCGCCCTTGCCGAGATCGAGCGCCTGCTCGTGCTGGCCGGCAGCAGCAAGGCCCACATGCTCACCGCGATGGTCTGGCTGGCCGACATGGCCGACTTCGAGGAGATGAACAGCGCCTGGGACGCCTTCGTCGCCGGCGTCCCCAAGCCCACCCGCGCCACCGGCCAGTCGAGCCTTGCAGACCCGGCCTGGCGCGTGGAAATCGTCGTCACCGGCGCGGTGAAGTAAAAAAACTCCCTTTTACAGGCTCCAGTAGCGCACGCCCGGCGCCAGTGCGTCGGGCGAAAGCGCTGATTTCACGTCGACCAGCACCCCGCCCGGACGCAGCATCGCCGAAATCGCCGCCCCGCCCATCGCCGCATAGTCGCGGTGGGAAACGGCATAGATCACCGCGTCGAGGTCGGTGAAGGCGTCGAGACTGCTGAGCGTGACCCCGAATTCATGCGCGGCAGCCGCCGGATCGGCCATGGGATCGTGGATCAGCGGCTCGATCCCGAAATCCTTCAGCTCGCGCCAGATGTCTTCCACCTTGGAATTGCGGATGTCGGGCACGTTTTCCTTGAACGTCAGGCCCAGGATACCAACCCGCGCCTGCCCGAGCGCGCGCCCCGTGGCCGCCAGCATCTTGACCGTGCGCTGGGCGATATAGGCGCCCATGCCATCATTGATGCGCCGCCCGGCAAGAATCACCTGCGGGTGATAGCCCAGTTGCTCGGCCTTGGCGGTCAGGTAGTAGGGATCGACCCCGATGCAGTGCCCGCCCACGAGGCCGGGATAGAAGCGCAGGAAGTTCCACTTGGTGCCTGCTGCGGCCAGAACCTCGCTGGTGCGGATGCCGACAAGGTCGCAGATCTTGGAAATCTCGTTCATCAAGGCGATGTTGATGTCGCGCTGGGTGTTCTCGATCACCTTGGCCGCCTCGGCCACCTTGATCGAGCTGGCCTTGTGGATGCCCGCCTCGACGACCGCGCCATAGAGATCGGCCAGAAGGTCGAGCGTGGGCTCGTCCTCTCCGGCCACGACCTTGACGATCTTCTCGAACGGGTGCTCCTTGTCGCCCGGATTGATGCGCTCGGGGCTGTAGCCGAGCTTGAAATCGACCCCGGCCTTCAGGCCCGAGACCGCCTCGATCACCGGCGCGCAGACTTCCTCGGTCGCGCCGGGATAGACGGTCGATTCAAAGACGATCACCGTGCCCCGCGCGATCACCTTGCCCAATGTCTCGCAGGCCATGCGAACGGGGGTGAAATCGGGGCGGCGGCTCTCGTCGACCGGGGTGGGCACGGTCACGATGATCACCGGGCAGGTGCCCAGCTGCGCCGGATCGTCGGTCAGCACGAGGCGCGAGGCGGCCAGATCCTGCGTCGAAACTTCGCCGGTATAGTCGTGATGGTCGCGCAAGGTGGCGATGCGATGGGCGCTCACGTCAAAGCCCACCACCTCGAACTTGCGCGCAAAAGCCACCGCCAGCGGCAGCCCCACATAGCCCAGCCCGACCACCCCGATTCTGGGTTGCATCACCGTTTCGCCTGCCTGCACGCCTGTCATATCCTAACCGTTTGCTTGAAAACCGCCCTAGCGCAAAGGGCGTTACGATTCCCCAAATGGCCCGAAAAACAGAGGCCAGGCCCCGGCGCCCGAAGGCTTGCCGATACATCCAATGGTCGCAGACACCTCCTTGGACCCTTCCCTAGGCCTTTCACATTCCCTAAGGGCACGCTGAAAGATCCCTTCCCGCATTCCTAACGGAGTCGCCCGATGTCCGACCTTGCCACTCTCGAAGCCCCCGCCACCACGGCGCCGGTGCGCACCGACTGGAGCCGCGAGGAAATCGCCGCGCTGTTCGACCTGCCCTTCACCGAACTGGTCTTCCGCGCCGCGCAGGTTCACCGCGAACGCCACGCCGCCGATGAAGTGCAGCTGTGCACGCTGCTCTCGATCAAGACCGGCGGCTGCCCCGAGGATTGCGGCTATTGCTCGCAGAGCGTCAAGGCCGAAAGCGGCGTTCCGGCCAGCAAGCTGATGGAAGTGCAGGCCGTGCTGCAATCGGCAGCCCAGGCGCGCGATGCGGGCTCCAAGCGTTTCTGCATGGGCGCAGCTTGGCGCAACCCCAAGGACCGCGACATGGACGCCATCGTCGAGATGGTGAAGGGCGTGCGCGAAATGGGCATGGAAACCTGCATGACGCTGGGCATGCTGACCCCTGAACAGACCGCGCGCCTCGCCGAGGCAGGTCTCGATTACTACAACCACAACATCGACACCTCGCCCGAACGCTATGGCGACGTGATCACCACCCGCAGCTTCCAGGACCGCCTCGACACGCTCTCGCGCGTGCGCGAAGCGGGCATCAACGTCTGCTCGGGCGGGATCGTGGGCATGGGCGAGACCCGTTCGGACCGCGTCGGCTTCGTCCACGCGCTCGCCACCCTCGAACAGCACCCCGAAAGCGTGCCGGTCAACGCGCTCGTGCCGGTCAAGGGCACCGTGCTGGGCGACATGCTGGCCGATACCCCGATGGCCAAGATCGACGACATCGAATTCGTGCGCACCGTGGCTGTCGCGCGGATCACCATGCCGCTCTCGATGGTGCGCCTCTCGGCGGGCCGCGAAAGCATGAGCGAGGCGACGCAGGCGCTGTGCTTCCTGGCCGGGGCCAACTCGATCTTCACCGGCGACAAGCTGCTCACGGCCCCCAACGCGGGCGACGACAGCGACGCGGCCATGTTCGCGCGCCTCGGCCTCAAGCCGATGGAAGGCGAGGAGCCGATGCGGGCAGCCAAGGCACAGGTCGGCGGTTGCAAGGGCGGCTGCGCGGCCTGATCGGATGGAACCGTTAGAAGCCACGCAGCTGTGGCAGGCCCAGGCCGCCGATCTGGCGGCGCTGGCGGGCAAGGCGCGCCTGCGCACTCTGGCGCCGCGCACCGGGATCGACTTCGCCTCGAACGACTATCTGGGTCTTTCGGGCGCGCCCCGCCTGCGCGCCGCGCTGGCCGAGGCCCTCGCGCGCTCGGTGCCCACCGGCTCGGGCGGCTCGCGCCTGCTGCGCGGCAACGATCCCGAGCACGAGGCCCTCGAAGCCGAGGCCGCCGCCTTCTTCGGCTGCGAAAGCACGCTGTGGTTCGGCGCGGGCTATGCCGCCAATGTCGCGCTGATCGCCACGCTGCCCCAGCGCGACGACCTGATCATTTATGACGAGCTGATCCACGCCTCGGTCCACGAAGGCCTGCGGCTGGCCCGCGCGGCCACGGTCATGGCCGCCCACAACGATGCCGATGCCTTCGAGGATGCCGCCCGCCAGTGGCGCGCCGCAGGCCACAAGGGCCGCATCTGGCTGGCGGTGGAAAGCCTCTATTCGATGGACGGCGACCGCGCCCCGCTCGACGATCTGGCGCAGGTCGCCCGGCGCCACGGCGGCATTCTGGTGATCGACGAGGCCCATGCCACAGGCGTCTTCGGCCCCGAGGGACGCGGCCTTGCCGCCCATCTCGATGGCCGCCCGGATGTGATCTGCCTGCGCACCTGCGGCAAGGCGCTGGGCGCGGAAGGCGCGCTCGTGTGCGGGCCTGCCATCGTGCGCGATTTCCTCGTCAACCGGGGCCGCCCGTTCATCTTCTCGACCGCGCCCTCGCCGCTGATGGCCAGCGCCGTGCGCGAGGCCTTGCGCATCTGCGCCGACGAGCCCGAGCGCCGCGCCGCGCTCGCCGCGCTGATCGACCATGCCGCCACCGTGCTCGGCCCGCTGGGCGCCACGGTTTCGGGCACGCAGGTCATGCCGCTGATCGTGGGCGAGGATGCCCGCACGATGGCGCTCGCCGCCCACTTGCAAGCCGCCGGTTTCGACGTGCGCGGCATTCGCCCGCCCACGGTGCCCGCCGGCACCAGCCGCCTGCGCATCTCGCTCACGCTCAACGCCACCCCCGGCGATGTCGATGCGCTGGCCGCCGCCCTTCGCGAGGTTCTTTGATCATGTCCCGTTTCGTCGTCACCGGCACCGATACCGGCATCGGCAAGACCGTGTTCAGCGCCGGCCTCGCCGGGGCCCTGCGCGCGCACTACTGGAAGCCCGTCCAGTCGGGCCTCGATGAAGGCGCCGACCGCGACCATGTCGCCCACCTCGCGCAGCTGCCGCCCGAACTCGTGCTCGAAGAGGCCTATCGCCTGACCGAGCCGCTCTCGCCCCATCGCGCCGCCGAAATCGACGCCATCCAGATCGACCCGGCCCGGCTTTCGCCCCCCGCGCTCGATCCGCTGGTGATCGAGGGGGCGGGCGGTGCGCTCGTCCCGATCACGCGCAGCACGCTCTATGCCGACCTGTTCGCATGGTGGAACCTGCCAGTGATCGTGGTCGCGCGCACGGGCCTTGGCACGATCAACCACACCCTGCTCACCATCGAGGCCCTGCGCGCGCGCGGCGTGCCGCTCCATGGCGTAGCCTTCGTGGGCGATGCCAACGACGACAACGAGCAGACCATCGCCGCGATGGGCAAGATCCGCCGCCTCGGGCGCCTGCCCCGGCTCGATCCGCTCACCCCGGAAACCCTCGCTGCCGCCTTTGCCGAAGCGTTTCCTGCCGAGACGTTCCTGTGAGCGCGTCGCAGGCTGCGGGCCACTCCCCGGTCTGGCACCCGTTCTGGCAACACGGGCTGGGCGAACCGATCCCTATGGTCGCGCGCGCACAAGGGGCCGCGCTGTTCCTCGAAGACGGGCGCCGGGTGATCGACGGCATTTCCTCGTGGTGGGTAACCACCCATGGCCACAACCACCCGCGCATCATGGCCGCGATCCGCGAGCAGACCGAAAAGCTCGACCAGGTGATCTTTGCCGGCTGGACGCATGAGCCGGCCGAACAGGTGGCGCGCGGGCTGATCTCCATGCTGCCCGAAGAGCTGACCCGCGTGTTCTTCTCCGACAGCGGCAGCACCTGCGTCGAAGTGGCGCTCAAGATGGCGCTGGGCTTCTGGGCCCACCGGGGCGAACCGCGCCACCGCATCCTCGTGCTCGAACACTCGTATCACGGCGATACCATCGGCACGATGTCGGTGGGCGAACGCGGCGTCTACAACGCGGCCTATGGCAAGCTGCTGTTCGACGTGGAGACGATCCCCTTCCCGACCGGGGTCGGCACCAACACCCTCGCCGCGCTCGAAGCAGCCTGCGCGAATCATGCAGACGGCAGGCACGAGGGCGGCCCGCCCGCCGCGCTGATCGTCGAGCCGCTGGTGCTTGGCGCGGGCGGCATGCTGTTCTATCCCCCCGCCGTGCTCACCGCGATGGCCGAGATCTGCCGCCGCCATGGCGTGCTGCTGATCGCCGACGAGGTGATGACCGGGTTTGGCCGCACGGGCACGATGCTTGCCTGCGAACAGGCCGGGGTTGTGCCCGACATCCTGTGCCTGGCCAAGGGGCTGACCGGGGGCTCGATGCCGCTGGCGGTCACCGTCGCGCAGGAGCCGATCTTTGCCGCCCACTGGTCGACCGACCGCGCGCGCACGTTCTACCATTCGTCGAGCTATACCGCCAATCCGATCGCTTGCGCTGCGGCAGTGGCCAATCTGGCGATCTGGCGCGAGGAACCCGTGCAGGCGCGCATCGCCACCCTCGCCACGCGCCAGCAGGCGCTGATGGCGCGACTCGCTCCGCTTCCCGGCGTGCGCGCCCCGCGCACCTGCGGCACCATCGCAGCCTTCGACGTGGAGGCCACCGACGGGGGCTACCTGTCGAATCTGGCCCCGCGCCTGATGAATTATTTCCGCGATGCGGGCGTCCTGCTGCGGCCACTGGGAAACACGGTCTACGTATTGCCCCCATACTGCATCGACGAAACCGACCTCGCGCGGATCGGCGATGTCATCGAAGAGGCGCTCGCTACGATCAAATCGTAAGACCATTCGCGTAACGGCCAGAGCGTTTCCAGACCGGAGAAAACACCCGGAAAGCCTGAAACGCGGCAAAACAGGAGCCCGGAACAGTTAATCCAGCATAAACGCCCGGCACAGCACCCTAAGTACAATCCCGTATTGGCGTGTCCGAAAATAATAAGAAAGAATGCCGGCGCATCAACTTCGTTTGAGGCGCTTCGCGTTAAAATTTTAAAGCAAAAAGGGTCGGCAAGGACGGCATGAACGTGCCGCCATCCAGCCCCCTCTTGCAGGACCGCCGATCATGGCTCGCATCAAGAAGACCCGCTTCCGTCACTCCGCCCTGATCAGCGCGGTGACCATGGCTGCTCCGGCGCTGGCCGCCACCGCGATCCTGTCGGCCCAGAGCGCACCCTCCCCCCAGAGCGCCAGCCCGGCGCTGGCGGCGGTGACCCTGACCACCACGGCCCAGGCCGCCCCCACCGCCGCCGCCCCGTTCGCCGCGCTCGCCCCCGCCACGGCGGGCGGCGAACCGCTGGTGCTGGGCGCGCAGACCCATTTCAGCCAGAACTGGTCGGGCATGGCCAACGATCTGGCCAGCCAGGCCAAGGCCCCGCTGCTGCGCGATTCGCTGCCCTGGGCGGCGGGCGAGACCGTCAAGGGCCGCTACAATCTCGACACCCCGGCGGCCCGCAACCTCGCCAATGCCTGCGCCGCCGGGCGCCGCCTGATCCTCACCCAGATCCCGACCAACCCGCTCTACGATGGCGGCCTGTGGGTCACCTCCGAAGAAGGCCGCCAGGCCTATGCCGCCTATCTCGACGCGCTGCGCCAGAAGTTCGGCACCTGCCTGGTAGCCATCGAACTGGGCAACGAGATCAACGGCGCGCGCGCCATGGCCTTCCCCGCCGGGGTCGACCCGACGAGCGCCTATGTCCGCATCGCGGCCACGGCCCATGCCACTTTGGGCGGCACTCCCGCGCTGCTGGGCGGCTCGACCAACATGATCGGCACCGGCTTCCTGCGCCCGCTGTTTGCGGCGGGGCTGCTCGATCAGGTCGATGGCCTTGCCGTCCACCCCTATCGCAACCGGGGCGAGGCGCTCGACCTCGAAATGGCGCGCCTGAACGCGGCGATGGACGAGGCAGGCAAGCGCGTGCCGGTCTGGGCCACCGAATTTGGCCTTGCCACCACCGACCAGACCACCGCAGCAGGCGAGCTGATCAAGCAGGCCACCCTGCTCTCGGCCAGCGGCGTCGCGCAGGCGAGCTGGTATGCCCTGATCGATCAGGCGGGCTTTCCCACGATGGGCCTGTTCACCGGCACCGCGCTCAAGGACCAGGGCCGCGCCTTCCGCTTCGTGCAGGACAGCGTGCTGGGCAAGGGCCGCGCCACCCGCATCGACATGGGCGATCCGCTGCTCTTCGCCTATCGCTTCGGCACCGATACCACGGTGATCTGGGGCGCCCCGCGTGGCCTGATGCTGGGCAAGGGCACCCGCGCCTATGGCCCGACCGGCCTCGCCCTGCGCTCCCCGGTGATCGGCGACGAACCGATCGTGCTGGTGGGCAAGGCCTTCACGCCGGGCACCTCGGGGGTCGTGGCCGATACCCTGCTGGGCTGGGGCGGCACAGGCTGGCGCTATTTCGTGCGCGACAAGGCCGAACGCGACACCGTGCTCGACTGGGTCGACGACAGCTGGACCGGCTATTTCGGCAACAGGTATTCGCGCCCCTTACGCATCAACAACACCTCGGCAGCCCCGGCCGGAACGGCTGCGGCCCCCCTGCGCGCGGTCTGGCGCTATACCGCGCCGGTAGCCCAGATGCTGGACTGGCGCGCCTGCTTCGCCAAGTCGGCGTCGGGCGACGGGGTCGACCTCACCCTCAAGCAGAACGGCAAGGTCGTGTGGCAGGGCCTGCTGACCAGCACCCTCACCGTCGCCCCGGTCAAGCTCGTCGTGGCCAAGGTCGATACCATCGACATGATCGCCGGGCCCAACCAGACCGCCGGGGGCGACGCCTTCTTCTATCGCGCCACCCTGTCCCAGCGTGGCAGGAGCCAGGCCATTACCTGCCCCAACTGATCAGCCCCTCCTGATCAGGACGCGGGTGCAGGCGCGGGTGCAGGCGCGGCCACGGGGGGCGGCTCCGGCACTCTGCGTGCGCTGATCACTTTCACCGGCTTTTCGAGCATCTGCCCCTTCATCACCCCCTCGCCCAGCGTGGCCGAGCGCGGCTGGTCCCAGATCTTGCGGACCACATCCATCCCCTCCACCACATGGCCAAAGGCCGCATAGCCGAGCTTGAGATCGGGGTCCGTCCCCGCCGGATCGGCATCGAGCGCGGGCATGTCGGCCAGCAGGATCGAGAAATCGGCCATCGCCGTTCCGGGCGCGCGCCGCGCGAGCGAAAGCGTGCCTGCCTTGTGGAGGATGCCGGTCTGGCTGGTCGGCTCGTGCGCGATGGGCTTGAACAGCAAGCGGGAATCGCGAATCCCGCCTTGCAGCAGGCCATTGGGCTGCTTGCCCCAGTCGAGGTGCATGGCCCGGTAGAACGTCATCCCGTCATAGTGCCGCGTATCGACGTAGTGGAGGAAATTGCCCACGCTGACCGGCGCATGGGCACCATCAAGTTCGACCACGATGCGCCCCTGGTCGGTCTGCAAGGCCACCCAGGCGACAGCAGGCACCGGAGCAGGCGCAGATGCGTGATGAACAGGCGCATGACGGGCCGGAGCGGCCAGTGCCCCTGTGGGCAAGGCCAGGGCGCCAGCCAGCAGAGGGGCCAGTACAGGAGCCAGAGCCACGGTCCGCGCAACGGAAAAAGGATCGAATCGCAAGGTCATGCCACCATGCTGCCGCGTTTACCCTTCGTCAGCAATGTTCCGCAGGCTTGTCCTAACCATTATGCGAAAGGAGTGGCCGCACACTGGCCCGGCTTTTCCAACCTGCCGGAGCTTGCCGCCATGTACTATTTCCAGATCGCCGCAACGCTGATTTCGCTGGTCGCCGCCGCACTGGCGCTGATTGCCACGATGGCCGGGCCCAAACGCCGCACGGGCCCTGATCCCGAAACACAGAGTACCCCCGAACCGCCCGCCGCTGCTCCAGTCGAGGCTTCCCC
>Ga0075011_10001141_pt1 | contig 14265 bp, 19 predicted proteins | sample TARM_MetaG_T_14_FD_72354 | JGI IMG/M metagenome (GOLD analysis project Ga0075011, IMG submission 72354) | Freshwater microbial communities from Pennsylvania, USA, analyzing microbe dynamics in response to fracking - TARM_MetaG_T_14 | ecosystem: Environmental > Aquatic > Freshwater > River...
CGGTAAGGGCGTTATGGGCACGCCCGTAGCAGTCAAACACATCGACCTGCTACTAGAAGCGGGGCTACGGCCCCGCGAAACCATGTCTAACCGCGAAGCGGCTTAGGCGTGGTAGTTCATTGAGTGGCGACCGCCTGTTCAGCCCGGCTACGCCACTCTGTCTGCCAATCTTGATATTTGCGATCCATCAGCACGCGAACGCCATCAAGATAATTAAGCTCCCGTCCCGCTGCATCATTGCCACGCTCAAAAGCTAGTTGGAAAATAGCGTAGGCCAGCGCTTCGTCCTCAAGGGATCGCTTCGATTGTGGCTGCAACATGATGGCGTTCGCCTTGGCAAACATCTGCTCTGAAGTCAGCCACGCCTGCTGTTGCGCGGGTTGCGGGGCGCGGTAATCCGGCGAGTCCGGGGTGATGCGCTCAACCTGATAGGCTGAACCTGCATGCTCAGTCACTACGCTATCGGGCATGACAGGCAAGGGAGATTCCGGCAGGGCCGTATCATCACGCGCCGCCAGGATCGCCAACTGAGCGTCTGCTTGCTCATCACCAACGGATGATGCAGCCTCCAACAGCGCAATACCATACCCTCTGTCCCGCACCAAACCGTCAAGCAAGCCGGCATACCACATACCCAGCTCCCGTTGAGCGCGAACACTTGATTGTGCTGCCTGGGTCAACAGCGCCAGCCCCTTGTCTTCGTCTTTTTCGCCCAAATCACCACGCAACAACATTCGACCAAGCGCACGTTGGGCTTCGGCATAACCCAAAGCCGCCGCCGCATGCAGGTGTACCGACGATTTGTTGTGATCCTTCGTTACATACTTCCCTTCGATGTACAGCCTGGCCAACTCATAATGCGCCCCTGGGTTCGCATAATTTGCCGCTGCCTGAAGGTTGGACAGCATGGCCTCGTAATTCTCTCTACCCCGATTCCATCGTGCCGATTCCAGATACTGCGCCGCCAGCTCTGGGTGCAAATGCGGCGGTGCCTGCTCTATAGGGGTTAACCCGACCTGCGGGGTGATTGGCATTGCAGTGACGCTTTGTGACTGCGGTATCAATGGCGCACGCGGGGCTGGTGCGAAGTCAGCACTTTTGATGACAGTCCATGGGTTGTCATCGTTCACAACTGAATTGATGGATGGCGTTATTGGTTGTGCGGCAGAAACCTGTTGCACACCAAACAAAATCAGTCCTGCAACCAGATTTAACGCTTGCGCCATGTGAGCCCTCTCGCTTCTAAATCGCCGCCACGACACGACCGACATAACGTGAATTTGTCAGGTCCACAGGGTTGTGTAGCCCTGTTTCGATGGGCTTTAGCTGGTGGCCCCTGCCCTCTTCAGTGTCGCTGATACCGATCATAATGTTGTCGCCTACCAAATAGCATTCAACTGGTGCCGAGCCCTCGGCCAGAAAATCGGCAACCCCGGCAGAGCAGCCCGTATCGCAAATCAGGTAGACGCTGGCACCGGGTGTTGGGCTGACCATGGGCTTTACCCATAGACAATGACCAGGGCACGCTATGGATGCCGGCACCGGCAGATAATCTACCCGTACTGGTAATATCTTCCCGTCAAGGAATCGCTCAACGTCTTCGGCATACCGGAACGCGGGGCGTGTCGCCGGTCGGTTATTGGTGTTGTTGGTTAGCGAAAACATTAAATGTCAGGCCTCCCGAGCGCTTTGATCAACGGAACATTGGGAAACCCTGGATTGTTGGATTCCAGTACAATGTCGCTGATGTTAAGACCCGCAATGTTGTACTCACGGTTCAGCTTGTTGTAGGTGGCCGCAAGCGATCCAAGCAGGCGTGCGGCGACAGCTTCAGGGGAAAACTCAACCTCATGGAATGTTGGCTCGATGTTATCGAAGTCATACGCAACCAGTCTGACACCGCTGATGTGCTTTCCATTCTTGATTTGGCTTATGCCAGACAGATAGATAACGTGCCCTAATGCATCACACCGCAGCTCAATGGCATTGTGCGTGAGCTTACGCAGAGAGCGCAGTTTGTCGATGTACTTGCCGGCTGTATGGATCGCCTTTCCTTCGCGGTAATGGATTTCCATTTTGTACGGTCCAAGCGCCGGACCTGCTTGCCCTGGTGAGTCCCTGTGAACAAGGATGGCGTCACTGGCCAGAGAGTGATATGCCTCGGCCACGCGCTTGTTCATGTGCTGAACCTGCTGCTTTTCTTCCTGGGTAAACGGACGAGTGACGGTTACCGCCTCTTGTTTGTTTCTCTTGCCCCCCTTTCCAGAGGTGGACTGGGCAGGTGTTTGCTGGCGCACATGTTCAGCAAGTATCCGCTGCCGAACGCCTGCAGGCAGCGCCTCCTTGTCAGCGGTAGGTCCGCGCTTATCCGGCTGCTGCTGTTTTTTGGGGAATGTCAGAATGTTGTCCATGGTTATGCCTTTTCGTGCTCTGAGACATGTCGTCCAGCCCGTATTTGTGGTTGATTGTAAGCGATTCCGCGTGTAGCCGCAGCCGCGCCAGACGGTCATTACAGCTGCGCACACTACTAATATATATTATTCTATGGTAGTGGCAAGCTAAATTTCTTTCCGCAACACCTCTCAGGCTGTCGCTTTTGCCTGGCCGTGGTATATTATGCACTGGTTTAATACTATCAGAGGCACATCATGCGCGGTTATTTCGTCAAGAATATAGGCCAGAACCGAGGCAAACCGCGTATTTGGCTTCAGAACCAGGAAGTCTCTGCTGCCGGCCTGAAAGCAGGTGATCGTTTTGATGTTCACCTCAAGGGCGGCACGGTGACCATTCGAGCCAACCCGGACGGTTCCCGCGTTGTCAGCGGGAAAGAAAACAAGGCAACAGGTCAGGTAAACCCTATCATCGACATCAACAGTCAGGAGTTGCTGGCGTTGTTTGATGGCATGTCGGCAATACGCCTGGTGCAGCGTGAAGGGGAAATCTATCTGCTGCCGCTGGCTACCGAGCTTCGCAAAAAAGAGCGAAGTACCCGCCTGAAACAGAAGATGGCCAATGGTGAGCCTCTGCTGGTAGGCAGTCTTTCTCATGGCGGCGGACTGCTTGCCAATGCTGTTCACGAAGGATTGTCACGGGCAGGCATCCAAAGCAAGGCTGGAATGGTCAACGAAATCAGACCTGAGCTGCTTGAGCATTCCGAGGGACATTCCGGTGTATGGGCAGACACCACCATCCCCGTTGCAGCGCCCATGCAGGAATTTGCCTTTGATGATGCCGCCACCCGGCACATTCCAAAGCATGAAATCATGGAGGCTGGCTTGCCCTGCTCTGGCGCGTCAACCAGTGGGCGAGCAAAGCGCGGCACAGCCAAAGCAGAGGATCATCCTCTTGTTGGTCATTTGGTTGTCGCCGCCCTGGTGATCCTTTCTAAAGCGAATCCGGCAGTCATCCTTCTTGAGAATGTGGTGCCTTACGCCTCAACGGCGAGTGCCAGTATCCTCCGCAACCAGTTACGCGATATGGGGTATTCCACGCATGAAACGGTGCTGAAAGGGGCAGATTTCAACGCGCTCGAACACCGCGACCGCTGGTGCATGGTGGCGGTCACCGAAGGCATGCATTTCAGCTGGGACATGCTGCAGATGCCTGAAAAGCAAACATTGAAACTGTCGGATATTCTGGATGACATACCCGATGACGACCCCTCATGGAGTCAGATGACCGGCTTGAAAGCCAAGCAGGAGCGCGATATTGCGGCTGGCAAAGGTTTTCGCATGCAGACATTCGGGCCAGAGGACACCAAGATTGCAACCATGACAAAGGGCATGGCAAAAAATCGCTCGACTGATCCCAAGATTAAGCACCCAAGCAATCCCGATCTGTTGCGAATACCAACTCCCGCCGAACACGCTCGCGTGAAACAGTACCCACCTTCCATTGTGGAAGGACTTAGCAAAACACTTGCCCATGAGATTCTTGGTCAGGCCGTTTTACGCGAACCCTTTGCCCAGACTGCCGGCGCCCTCGCTGAATCCATTAAGCTCTTCGCGTTTGAAAACGGCATCACCGACATGTCAACTCTTGTCAACGCTATGGCGAATGAAGTGACCGACACAGCTGGAATGGTTGTTTCCGAAATTCGTCAGCCGTTAGCTGGGGTTATTTACGAAGGCCCGGTGACGGTGAATGATCTGGGGATGGTGATTCAGGATATTGGTAACGGAGTGGGTATCTTGCATCGCCAGGATGCTTTGCAGTCGGCCCGTTTGGGCGAGGTTTTGAAGGTATGCTATCCCAGCGTGAAATCTCAGCCAGTGGTTGACCACCTTGATGCTCAGGCCTTCGCCATGGCTCCCATGCTCAAGCACATTATCGACATGCAGAACGCAAAAGCGGAAAAACCTGAAACAGATGAGTCCGCCAATAACGCATCAGGCACCACGGATGAGATTGAAATCAATCCCGATCTGTTTGATGCGCCCAACAACAAAACCATGCCAAGAATGGGGTGATGACACCGTGAAAGCATTTGAAATTGCCAGCGAAAATCTGGACCGCGCTTTCGAGCTGATCCGGTCAGCGAAGCTGATTGCTGAGGACACACGGCTTTTTCTCCAAAATCAGGCTTTGATCTATGCCGGGTATTTGAGTGACGTTCTCGCCGGGCGCCTCGCATCTGATCCAGAGCGGCATGAGAGCATGGCTGAAATGATTAACGAGTTCTGTGCGCTAGTTACACGGGAGCTGCAGGGCGCAGCCTCTTCTGGAGCCGCCAGCCATGAATGACATCGACAAACGATTGACGCAAGGGGGGCGCGACAACTTTAGCCGGTTCACCAGCGCCCTCAATAAAATTGACCCGGTGATGTTCGGCGTCATTACGGGTCTTGCTTTTGCTGTCGCTGTCACAGGACCAGCAGTTGTCGCAGAAATGGCCCATCGCGCCGACATTGAAGCCATGGGATTGAAGGATTGGTATATCGAGCACCACAAGGGTGGCACACTGCACCTTATGGTTGAGGCGATTAAAGGCAATCTGCAGTCTGAAACACTTCAGACGATGATCCGAACGTCATTGTTCAACGGCGTGACTGGTGTGGCGGCAGGGCTTGGCCTCTCACTGGCCAAGCAGTTTGTGAATATGAAGGATGAGATTGGCCGGCTTTCTCAGGATAACGAGAGGTTGATGCGGGGCGAGCAGCCACTACGCAAAACCGAACCAGCGGACACCCCGCAGCGTGATCCGAATGCCCCCAGAGGGGCTACGCGGCTAGAACCAGAAGAGCTGGCCAAACGTCAGGAGAACTATCTGTCAGCACAATTGGAGCGGGGGCTCCGAGCGCTTGAGCAGTCGCAAGACTCAGACGCGAACAGACCTACACAGCGAGGTCCGCGACTTGGCTGATTCGTATATTTTGGCACTGCAGTACGCTCAAATCATGCTCTTTGCCGCATTTATCCAGGCAGGGTGCGTAGGCCTGGCAGCGCTGCTTCGACGGCCCACTCTTGTAGCTCTTGGTTCTGCCATCCTGACAGCCGCCGCAGCGGCTGTTGGGGTTCTCATCCTGATGCCCGAAGCTCATGGCGTCATTACAGCGGTCTTGTTCTCGACATTGTTTGGGGCATTCGTCTACCGCACAACTCTCATTGCAATAAACCGAGGATCATAATCGTGAATAAAACCCAACTGATCGCCACCATTGCTGAAACCACGGGCGTACCCAAGGTTCAGGCACAAACTGTCGTCGATGCCTTCATCGAAACAGTGGCCTCCGAGCTGAACAAGGGGAATGCTATCGTCATTCCTGGCTTCGGCAAATTTGAGGCCCGAGACAGGCCGGCCCGATCAGGCCGTAACCCGTCTACAGGTGAAACCATGCTGTTGCCGGCAAAACGTGTGCCCGCCTTTAAGCCTGGCTCGCAGCTTCGAGAAGCCGTCGATTTTTGATTTGTTGATGTACCCAAAAAAACCCGGCTTTTGGATTTCTGGCCGGGTTTTTATTTGAAAATCTGGTGAAGTCACTCAGAAGCCCGATTGCTCTTACGCATTTCTGGATTTTATCTACCGAGATGTAAGATAAGCCAATAGATGCGATTATGAGGACTATGAATCAGTAGGTTAGCGCTATTTTAAAGCTAATGTAGGCTTTAGCGCCAAATACCCCGATAGCACTTTCATTGCTTCATCGACCCCAAGGCAGATTGCCGCCTGATAGCCTTGCTCTGCCATAAGTTCGACCCATTCTTTTTGTGATGGTGACACGACCGCATCATTAGGGGGAGCTGCTTTGAATTCGATCCACAAACCGAAATATCCGCCCCTCGCAACAGGAAGTAAGAGATCGCTAACACCAGCCCTTACACCCTGGCGCTTGAGTCGGTAACCCTCAAAAGCGTTTTTACGGGAACCTCCGTTGGGTATATGGATGAGCAAATGGCCAAGCACCGGGTATCGCGCCCTGAATTCCTCAATGAGAACGGACTGCTCTTCGCCTTCTATTTCTCCACGGCGGGGTTTATCCTCCTGTGCAGAAGCGGGTACATCTTCTTGCTTCACCCAGCCACGCTTTAGGGCTTCCGCGTGCGAAATTCTCATCGTTTTCTGGCCACTAAATACATACCAGTATGCATACCGGAAACGAGTTGTTTTGTCTGCACTAGTATATCAGGTGGGGTCAGGAGCACCTCGACGTACACACGCCAGCGCGGAAGCGCAAAGTCCACTCTGTATTGGCGATCTGGAAACGGGATTAACTCAGCCACCACCTCGCCGCCAGCGAACCAATCGCCAAAAGCATGCATGAGTGCCAACCTGACGCTGGATTCCCCTTTCGACTCACCAGCCCCGCTTACCAACGGCGCTGGTGCCTTTTGTTTTGCGCCAGACGGACTGGTAGGTTGTTCGTCTTTGATCTTTTGGCTATTTGCATTCTAGCGTTGTCCATGCGTGCGCCTTAACGAGTTGTGCTAGTATAGCATCATGCAAATCGGAAATCGTTTTCGTTGTTATCCAACTCCTGCACAGGAACAAACCCTGTTGCAATGGATCGGGTGCCAGCGTCACATCTACAACGCCAAGGTGCGTGAGGATCAGTATTTCCGCCGTTTTGCGCGTAAATCGTTGCAGCACACCGGGCAATATGCGCCGATAGACCAGCAATACAGCCAGTTCAAGACCGAACTGACGCCGTGGCTTTCGGAAGTTCCCAGCGTCGTGCTACGCAATGGAGCGGTGCTCTGGAAACAAGCCTATGGCCGGTATTTCTCCAAGTTGGGCGGTCGCCCGGTAGTCCACACGAAGCACGGCAAGCAATCGGTGTGGCTCACCTCCGAACTGTTCAAGTTCGTCCCCGTCGTGGATGTCGAGACGGGCGAGATCATGGGCCACCAACTGCACATCGGCAGCAAGAAATTCGCCGTGGGCGCTTTGGCGTTCAAAGCACACAAGAACTACAAGCTGCCGGCCTCTCTGCATATCAGCATCCATGCCGGGCGCTGGCACGTTTCGTTCAACTACGATGACGGTATTCCGGAGCCGTCCGACAAGGACATCACAGACTGGCTAATGCAATTCGACGAGACCGAATTGCGCACAATGACTGTCGGGCTGGATCGTGGCGTGGCTTTGCCGTTGGCCGGTAGTGACTCGCAGAAGTTCGACTTGTCCGATGTCCAGAAAAAACGTCTTGCTGCTCAGGAGCGCCACAAGAAGCGCTGGCAGCGGCGTCAGGCGCGTCGAACCAAAGGCTCGGCAGGCTGGGCCAAGGCCAAGCGCAAGGTGGCGCGGTATCAACGCTATGGCGCCGATGTGCGCCGCGATGTGGCACACAAAACAAGCTGCTCGCTGGCTAACGATCCCCGCTACAAGCTCTTTGCGTTCGAGGCGCTCAAGATTCAGAGCATGACCCGGCGGGCGAAGCCCAAGCAAGACAAACAAGGGCGCTGGGTCAAGAACGGTGCTGCGGCCAAGTCGGGACTCAATAAATCCATTCTGGCCTCAACGTGGGGCCAGACGAAAATCTATCTGCAATACAAGGCTCGCCGCCAAGGCAAGCTGGTTATCGAAGTACCGCCGTTTTATTCTTCGCAGGAATGTGCCGCGTGCGGCCACGTTCACCAAGACAATCGGGTTTCTCAATCCGAATTCGTCTGCCAACGCTGCGGAAACACTGACCATGCCGACCACAACGCGGCAAAAGTGATTGCCTGGCGCGGTGTCCGGCAATTGCTGGCAGGGAAGTGTGTTCAGAAAGAGAAAAAACGGTGTGCGATCACACGAATCAAGGTAGGGGTGGAAGGCCCGCGAACCGGTAGCGACTCGTCGCTATCTACGCTTGGGGAGACCAAGGTAAGCCGTTTGGGTGGCAACACCCTTGCGCTCTGGTCGTTGAACCAAGAAACCCCCGCTACAACGTCGCAAGGCGTTTAGCGGTGGGAAACTTCATTACTAGGGCTCAGTTGCTTGCTGTCGATCAGGCTAACGATGTCTTTACTGGTTAATCGCATGCAAGGCAACGACCCGCCCTCGACGGGCGGGCTTCCAATTTTTTAGGCAGGAGCCGACAGTCCTTCGGCTCGTAGTTTGATAACGCCCTGCCGCCCTCTCGGACTACAGTCGCATATCGAACGATTTTGACGATGACATTTGCACCTCATCGTCCACGCTGGCTCGTCTACGCTGTGGCTCGTATTCCAAAGCATTCGCTTGCTTCATGGACTGGGCTTGCTCTTGCCGAAGACGATCCTGTTGATGCAGGTCAGCAGGCTTGTATTCAAGCTGATCGGAAGGCTCGCCAGATTGTTTTATCACGACATAGGCCTTTTTAAGCTCTTGCATGACTTCGGATGCCAGAAGCGCAAACTCCTTTGATGCCTCGGCACGCTCATGCGCCATTTTGGCGGTGATGTGTGCAGCCACGCCGGCACCAACACTGCCAATCACTGAGGCGACAGCAACGACAGGAGCACCGATAACGCCGGAGGTTGCCAGGCCTGCCACGCCTAGCGCACTTGCCCAGGCCGCATATTTGAGCCCAGTTGCCACGCCGGGAGACATAAAACCGGCATTAGCCTTTTGTGCGACTTCTCTGCTCATGCGCTGAGTCTGCTTGGCCATGTCTTCCAGCAGACCAAGCGTGGGGTTGTATGGTTTTGCTGTCATCATCTAATACTCCTGCGCTCGTTTAGTATCACTATACCAGAGAGTTACATGATGACAAGCAACCCCCATGCAATTGTCGTTTTCTCCGATTTCTCAGTCTTTAACTGTTGCGTGTATAACGATTCTGTGCAACATTTGCGTATAACGAATCGTGTAACACCTATACGCACCCTTTCTGAAAGGTTGCCGGGTGTTGTGCAAGCATAGACAAACAACTGGAGGTGGTCGTCATGCGGACCCCAGTGCTAGTAGCGGCCAACCATAAAGGCGGTGTTGGGAAAACAACGGTAGCGCGGGTTTTGGCGCAGGCAATAGCCGGCTTGCCTGAGCTGCACAAGGATAAGCCTGTGCTGGTAGTTGATTTGGACCCGCAGGCAAACATCAGCCGGCGATGGGAATTGATGCGCCCACTCGGTAATGGCCTAAGCGCACCAATCAATCACCCAGACCTTGAAGGTGAGTCCTCTTCTGTCTGTGATCTGTGGCTTCCGCTGCTAGGGGTCCGTGACGATCCTTTGGTGCCTGAGCCCTACCCCACCGCCAATCCTATGATTGACGTTGTACCTGCCAACGAAGAGTTAATGCTGGAGCTGGTTGGCATCGAGCGATCCAAGCGCCATCTGCTTGGGGATGCTATGCGGCAATGGCTCCGCTCTGAAGATATTGGCAACAAGTACAGTTATGTGATTCTGGATACCGCACCAAGCAAAACTACGCTGTGGGATGCCGCTGTTGCCGCGTCAACGCACGTTCTGGTTCCGTTCAAGCCCGAACCTCAATCGGTTGAAGGGGTTGTGTCCATTGTGAGCTATCTGTATCAGCAGCAGCTGCGCAGGCCTCATCACGACCCACTTATCATGCTCGGCTTTCTGCCCAATATGGTGCAGCGCACCCGTTTGCATGCCAAGCTGCTCAAGCAGCTCAAGAGCATGCCGGGGCTGGGGCGCTACCTTATGCCCGTCAAGCTACATCAGCGGATCGGGTACGCCGAAACAGATGCCCCCAGTTGCGATCCGACCCAGGTAACCGACATGGATGGAACAGCGATTCAGGCAGAGGCGCTGCGCTTTGCCAAATACATCGCCGCTGAGATTGAGCGCCCTGTTTCGCAGGCCGGCGCTCAGGAGGTGAATAATGGCTAAGAAGCGCACCGTCCTTTCTGACTCACTTATCAACACGGAGCATGCGCAGCTCGCCAGCGCTCATGCGGAGAAATGGGGGCAGCAGTGGAATGAGCGGCTGGAGACTCACTATCCGCTGACGCAGTTACGACCATCACAGGCAAACCCTCGCCGCCCATCGCTGGATAGGGCTGGCGTCACCCTTGAGCGCATACAGGAGTTGGCCATTAGGCCAACCGAAGACGCTAAGACATGGGTAGACCGGATGCTGGCATGGATTAAAACCCTGGAAGCAGACAACCCATCCGGCGCCGAGGTGTGGGATTTCCTGTTGTCTCTGGCTCTTTCGGTTCGCAATGTAGGTCTTCTGCAGCCAATTGTAGTGAATGAGGATGGCGAGATTGTTGCTGGTGAACGCCGCTGGATTGCTTCACTGCTCGGCGGTGTTGGCTCTGGACGGGTTTTGATCAGATCGCTGGATGCAGTGCTTGCTGCCAAAGCGCGTTTTATCGAAAACATGCAGCGGCAAGACCTTTCTCTCGACGAAGAAGTGCGCAGCTTGCGTGATGTTGTGTCGATCATTTACCAAATGCCATGCGGCCCAGATATTCCCGTGACCATTCGGGATTGTCAGGAACTGATGGGGCGCGGACAAACCCAGTCCTGGTTGTACCGCGTTTTTTGCCAACTGCCAGATGGCGACCCTGTGCTGCAGTCTGTTTATGACCGCATCTTGACTCGGAAAGATCGGGCGATGGCGCTTGCGCGTGATCGAGTAGAACAGTTGCGCCGCGAGGCTGCCAATAGGCTTAACGGGGTCACGCCAGAAAATACCGAAGCCGCAACAGATTTGCCGGCACACTCTCCCGACCCCATTCCAGAGAAACCAAAGACCCGATCCTCAATAAAGATGTGCTTGCCGGGCACTCATTCCGGCCAACGCTTTTTGACGGCTGTTACCACCATTGCTGAGCTGTCTGATCAATCACGCGCTGTCATTGACGCTTCGCTGGCGCAATGGGCAGAAGCGCCAGAAAAGCGAAGAAAGCAACTGATGGCGGATGTGCTCACCGTCATCTTCGAGGACATGGCGTCACTGGATGATGATGAACAAGCCGATGGCGAGGAATGACATGAGACGACCATTAAGCTCGTTGCCAGCAAGGGTGCCGCCCGATGAGGCATCCGGCAAGACCTCTACTTATCAGGTATGGCTGGACGCCCAGCGTGCCGACGAGGTGCGCGAAACCGTGGCTTGTTCGGGCCTAAGCTGGGCCAAATGGGCAGACAAAGCCATCGACGCACTGATTGCCAGTGGCGATGAAGAAGATGTGGCAGATGCCGTTCGATCATGGGTTCGTGGACGTGCGGGGAAGAAGTCAATTTCTTTCCGCGTATCAACCGCCACGCTGGTGCGCTGTCAGGCCATAGCTGAGCGCCACGGCGGCACCGTGCAGGCATTGTTCGCTCATGCATTCATACGTCAGATGGCGGCTGACAGCTTTGCACCATTGCTGAAATACCATGCCAGCCAGCAACAAGACTGATCAATTTTGCCTACGTTCAGACCGGCTATTACAGCCGGTTTTTTTTGGCCTCAAGCGTGCGTTTTTCGGCAATAGATAGTTGACCCTACACCCTGTTCGGCTATACTGACGTTCATATAGTATTATTGAACGGTAGTTTTCTGGAGGGTTGCATGCCGATAGATGAGCCTGAATACCTGATCCGCGTTGATGGCGTTGAGCTTATGTCTGGCGACGAGTCGCTGAAGGTGGTGTTTAACAATTTGATAGGCGCAAACTTTGCCAATCCACCTGCGTGGCTGCAGGGGTCTTATGAAGACTATCTTGCCAATATGCGCATGATGCTTGATGAGGCGCTGGATACAGGCACTGAGATTTGTCTTGAGTCCATGGACGGCGTTACGGTTTCGCATACCCTGCTGGTTGATCCGCAAGGGCACACACGCAACGGAATCATTGCCAGCCTGGCTGTGCAAGGATTGTCCCATGGCTAACACTGCGCCACGTTCAGGTCTTGCCTACAGAGTGGTTCGCGCATTTCCTGCCAGCAGCCGGCACTTCCACGCACCGACTGTTGGTCAGGTTCTGTACTGCATGCGCGTAGGGAGTGACCTTGAGGCTACATTTGCGTTCTGCGGTCCCTGTGGTGAGTCATTGCGAGAAGCGTTCACACAGACAGAGTGGGTGGAGAATATCGAGATTTGTCCGGTATCAGAACTGCCTGACCGCATCAAAACAATTTTGAACATCAAAGATGACGGTGTGCGCGTTGTCTTTACCAAGGGTGCCCTTTATCAGATGGCAGAACCCATGGGGCTTTGTCGCGCTGGAACGGTGTTGCGCTGTATCAAGGGAGGGCGAGCACCACAACTCATGGCGTGGATTGATGACTCACCTTTTGTCTTTTCACCATCAGGTTATTCCTGCCAGCATATGACCCAGCTTCGACTCAAGGAACAACCCGACTGGAGTCCGTGGACAAAGGCTTTTTGTGTGGTGCTGACCAAGGCCGAGATTGACCCTGCATCATCCCGTCTTGCGCTGCAGGGATCGTTGCAGATCGGGCCGTGGGTGCTGCGGATGGAGCGCCCCGCTTCAGAGCCAGCCATGATTATCAGTGAAGCAACCGCTGGTGCTGTTGATGGCATTGTTCGCCTGCTGTGCGATGCCTTTGCTGAGGTCGGCATTCATCATAAAGGCGATGCCTCTGTGCTGGTTGAAGTGCTGGCAACGTACCTGCATCTATATCAAGGCCTGACCTCTATCGAGCAGGTCTACCCCTTTGTACTGACATGCATTGAGCGCCAGCAGGCCAGCCTGAATACAGGCGTCATGCCTGTAGGCGTTGATTCGCCCCGTAAACGGATATTAAAGCGCACCTCGGCCACTTGCCGCGCTGCCAATATCTATGCGCGGCGCACGGCGAAACGCATCACCACGGCTCAGATTTAGGAGAAAACTCATCATGCGCCTTTCTGTTTTTGCCTTCGTTGTTTTTCTTTTCAGTCTGCTGGGTGTCGGAACCGCCTGGAGCGGACAGGGTGGTAATGCTGTCCTCGCTGGTGTGGGCAAGGTTTACCGCGTGATTGACGGAGACACTTTCATCGTCAACCTTTACAGTGAAGAGGCATATAACGCCTTTGAGCGGGCCGCTGGAAATGAGTACAAGCGCCGCCGATACATGGACCCTCGATACAAGAGCATCCGTGTGCGTCTCGCCAACGTCGATACTCCAGAGTCTACCCACAAAGATGCTTCACGCAACACAGCCTTTGGAAGCCATGTATCCACTGAGGTGACCAAGCTGCTTGAAGGACAACGTGTTTCAGTGCAATGCCATGATTGGGGCGTTTATGGTCGCCCGATTTGCAACGCCTCCCATGCCAAGGTTGGTGACGTTGGTGCGTGGCTGATCGAGAAAGGTTACAGCCCTTATGTCACCCGCTGGGGTAACAATCCGTACTTTCATCGTGAGTACCAGCAAGCCGCAGCGCGTGCTGCCAGCAGAAACGCTCAACGGTGATATATGAACAGCATACGCCTTGATCAAGGCCGGCAGTCCAGCGACAAAGACATCAACACAGTGCGATTACGCTTGTTTGATCTGGCTTCTGAGGGACGTAATGCAGGCTGTATTTATCGTCAGCTGAAAGCAGAGTTTCCGGGCATCGAGCCGGGTGTTATCGCTGATTGCGCGGAATCAATACTTCAGGCCTGGCCTGCTGATAGTGGAGAGCGGAATGACTGAGCCGTGCATTATCAAGCAGGAAACGCTGCACCTGTTTGAACGTGCGAACATTGACCGAATCAGCCGCGCAAGCCCCTGGATGACATGGGGTCTAGCGGATGGCAATTGCTCTTGATTATTCTGCCAATGGCTGTATAATTACTGCATGTCCGAATTTAAGCTAAAATACAAGCAAAACAACAACGTGGTTTACTCATGTAAGTATCACGTAATCTGGTGCCCTAAGTACAGGAGACCCGTGCTTGAAGAAGG
>Ga0075011_10001143_pt1 | contig 14250 bp, 13 predicted proteins | sample TARM_MetaG_T_14_FD_72354 | JGI IMG/M metagenome (GOLD analysis project Ga0075011, IMG submission 72354) | Freshwater microbial communities from Pennsylvania, USA, analyzing microbe dynamics in response to fracking - TARM_MetaG_T_14 | ecosystem: Environmental > Aquatic > Freshwater > River...
CGCGTGAGTCTTGGGAATGCCAAGCTGGCTTCTGTTGAATTTTGTCCTGCCACCGGAGGCAGACTCAACAGGGAGTCCTGTCTTTTTTAGCTCGTTCAACAGCGCCCAGCGAGTGCTATTGACGGCAGCAGCATCCCGTAATGGGGCCTTTAACTTCGCCAGAATGCGCTTGAGTGTCGCACTATCCTTAACAAACTCTTCGATTGAACGAGCGCCTTTCTTGGTATTACAGGGGCCACAAGCCAGTGTCAGATTGCTGATCCGGTTTGAACCACCACGCGCCTTCGGCACCACATGCTCAATCTGTAGAGGAACCTCTTTTTTGCTACAGTAAGCGCAGCTTCGTCCCCACTTCTCCAGCAAATACTCCCGCACTTCATAGCCAAACAGCGTACCTTGCTGATACTCCACGCCGCTGATATCGGGTTTTCCCATCGCCTGCATGTCAAACCTGACCAGTTCGCTGACCAACCCTGTCACCGGAGCCCAGCGGCGTAGCCGTGCTACCCAATTGACGGTGGTTTCAACCCGATGGCGCAGGGACGGGGCCAGCCAGCCTTTGGGTTTGACGCGATTATTAAAGCGCGGCGCACGGTAGCGCAACTTACCACGGCGGCGTCTTCGCATTGCTCTGCGAGCTGTCAGCGATTCACTGATCTGGCGGCCACGATGAATTAACTCCATCAAAAACAGCACCGACACCGAGCGACCGATGCCCACTGGTTCGGCAACTCTGACCACGGCAATGCCAGTGGTTTTGCTGCCAGGATCTAATTTTACCTGTAGTGGTTGCAATGAAGCGTCTTGCAATCTGATGTCGGTCAGTCGAATAACGAACGGCACCAGTCGATGCACCCGCGCACGATGACGCGACAGCAGCAATCTGGCGCGTTTTTCAGAGCAAGGCATCAATGGTTTGCCATGTTTATCCAGTACAAAAACCGACATAATTCTCCAGTAATTATTACCCTTACGGGTCTGGTGACGCAGGGCTGATGCCCTGTCTCCCTTCGACCATGTTGTGCAGCAGGTGGCTATGATTGATAGCCGATCAACGCCTGTTTCGTGCCTACCCTTGGCGTGTCTACTGCGTTAATTTCCAGAGCGCCGAACTCAGGAAGCATTCGGCGGTGGGTCTGCTGTCTTCTACACAACGTAGTGCCTGTTAAAGCACTGGGTCTGGACAATCTAAGGCTTGCAGATTACTACCTTACAAGCCTCTCCCTTTAGGGAGGGGTGATTGACGGAATTGGAAAGTCATATCGCATCGCTCATCTTGAGTTTATGAGATTCATTATAATGAATTTTTAATTAAAATCAAGAAAAATAAATGCCCCAATCTAAGAGAAAGGGGCATTTGTAATCAAGTCAAATGCTACTTCCAGCCGTATGTTTTTTCGAGATGCTCAAATTATTCAAGCAGGTTTGATGAATGCTTCACATCGATATCGCTCCCAGGGAACACTTTCTTGCCTGGCTCAATCTTCGTGATTTTGTAATCAAGACCTTCCCTTGCGGAAGATAAAACGCCGCCGCATTTTTGGCAGTGCAGTTGTGTTCCGAAAGGCGCAGGCTCAACATCGTCTTTCCACCACACCTTTTTGCATGTACCAAGGCACTTGTAGTCTGGCTTGGTATTCAAATCTGATCTGGAAATGTGATATTCCGTTTCGACCTCTATCATGGCGCTTCCCTTATCGCTAAAGAGGACGTTATTGTTTCAGATTTTCCCCTATGGCACCAGTTCAGGCGGATAGAAAAATAGCCGCCGAATACCCCAGATGTCAGGCGCATAAAAATGGCGACCTAATGGTCGCCAATCAAATCAATTGCTCTCTTCTGGAATGATATTGGCGCAACTCTCAAAGCCAGTGAACTTGGATGCTTTCAGGAACCACTCTCTGGCTTTAGCAAGGTCTTTCTCGACCCCGTTCCCCTCCATCAACATGCTGCCGATATGGTACTGAGCCCTCGGGTCTCCCGCTTCTGCTGCCTTCGCAAACATTTCAGCCGCTTTTGGCTTGGATTCTTCGATACCCAAGCCATGAAGATAGATCAGTCCCATGTTGAATTGGGCACCTGGATGGCCCTCTTCCAGCAACTCCTTGATGAGGTCGATTGCCAGCTCATAATCAGTCTCTCCAGCATCACCTCGAAACAGGCAGGCAGAGAGGTCAATCCTGGCCTCAACACAACCGTTATCAATCGCTTTTTGAAGAATCTCTGCACCACGAGCCGTATCTTGCTTGATGCCATCTCCAACGATCAGCATCACCCCAAGACGGTGTTGCGCATCTGCATAGCCATCCTGCGCCAGCACTGATAGGATGCTTACTGCCTGTTCTTGGTCTCTCTCGACACCCATACCATTTTGGTATGCCATCGCCACCGAGTAAGCGCCATCAGCATCTCCAAGCTCTGCGGCCTTTTCGTACCATTCGAATGCGGCCTGCTCATCTTGTTTGACCCCAATACCATTCAGTAGGTGCCAGGCCAAGTTGATCATGGATTTTTCAAATCCTTGCTTTGCGGATTTCAGATACCACTCCACAGCCCTTTCATAGTCCAGTTCTACAATTTCGTTTCCTGATCCGTTTCCGCTGCACAGAGCGCCCACTATAAACTGTGCTCTTTTATTGCCGCCTTCCGCTGCTTTAAAGAACCATGAAACAGCCTTATTCATGTCATAAACAGGACAATCCTCAATCTCATAAATTCCACCAAGATTGACCTGCGCCTCGGCGTGGCCCTGCATTGCAGCCTTGGTAAACCACTCGATGGATGCATCAAAATCCCGAACGATCCCTCTACCAGAAAAAAGGGAGCAGGCGAAGTTGTGCTGACCGTTCGCGTCACCCAGTTCGGCGGATCGGCGGAAGAAGCCTGTAGACAACTCAAAGTCACGCTCTACATCCACGCCAGCGCCATAGATCGCGCCCAGGTAGTTCAGCGACTCAAGGAAACCGCCGTCAGCCGATTTTTTGAACCACTCAATGGCTTTGTTGATGTCTTTATCTACCGCATGGGGCGGCAGGCACTTCTGTTCAACGGGAATGGCTGCTTCAACAGCCTTGATGGCCGAACCCAGCATTTCATCGGGCCATTTAGTATCTGGTGTAGCACAGCCATTCAGATACATCAGTGCCACGTTAAAGCTGGATTCTGCGATCCGCTGAGATTCTGACTTCTCGGTCATCTAAATTCACCCCCAAAAAATTAAGTCGCCATTTCATTTGCGACTTAATTATACCCAAAGATTATTTTTAATCAAATTATTGAGATAGCGCCTCAAATTTATTTTTCCAATAAAGGCTCTTTTCACTGTTTTTTTCAACCCCGATGCCATCACGATACATTTGAATCAAATCAAGCATTGCAACATCATCCCCCGCCTCTGCTGCTTTCAGTGTCCATGTGAAAGCTTTAAGCTCGTCATGCTCAACGATATAGCTGCCTTCTGATGCATATTGTTGACCTAGCATTTGGCAGGCTGATGGTGAGCCTTTTTCTGCGGCCTTAAACAAATACTCCCTTGCATTTTTACCATCCTTAGTGTCTTCAAGCTCACCAAAAATATACAGCTCAGCAATTTTTAAAAGTGAGTCATCATCTCCAAGTTCAGCTGCTTTCTCAAGCAATTCTTTGCCAATCAGGCACTTTTCCTTCACTGATACAGGGCTGATCGCGGCATTGGACACCAAAAGGAATACATCAAAATTCTCAAAATTTAAATCCAGCTTAAAATCCTGGATCGCCTTGCATGGCATATAGTAAAGCCAATCGGTATGTATTCTTGCAAGGTATTTAATTGCAGGGATATGATTCATGTTGGCTGCACGAGTTACGTATTCCAGAGCCTTATCAAACAAGCGCTCCTGCTCTTTTTGACTTAAGGCATCGTCAAAGGACATATTCATGTAGCTCCTGCCAGCATTGCAAATCATCTTTGGGCAACCTGTCTTTTCACCCATCAGAAAAAGCTCGATGCTTTTTTTGAAATCCCGATTAAACAAAAGTGCATCCGCATACAAAATGCCAAACAGATTGGCAGCTTGTTCATCCCCTTTCTTTAGAAGACATCTACTTCTCTTTAACAGTCCTTTGACTTTACTGTTCGGCTTTTTGTTTTTTTTGAGGTAATCAACGACAAATTTAACATCATCAACAGAAATGGATAATGGCTTTTTATTGTTTTTCATATGCGGCCTTTATTGTTATTTTTGCTAACTATATATTTTTGACCACAAAAAAACAAGCCCTAGTGGTATTACCATGGCCTTTTAATTAAATGATATCAGTTGATTTTTGCAAATCAAATAAATCCCAGAGCTCACCTAGCTTGTCGATCCAATAACTGTGTTTTTCTGCTGACTGTTCAACGCCAATTCCATATTCATACATTGATGACACATCCATCATGGCCTCTTCATCCCCAGCCTCTGCTGCCATTAGAGTCCACTTGAACGCCAGGGCCTCGTCATGATCAACAATGCGATTTCTATCTGATGAGTAAAGCCTGCCCAACAATAAGTACGCACCTGGCAATTTTTCTTCTATAGCGCCAAATAAAAGCTTCTTGAAGTTGGAGTTATTGGGGGTATCTTCAATTTCATCATAAAAGTACATCTTAGCCAGATGTACCATTGCTTCTTTTTCTCCAAGCGCAATGGCTTTTTCATACCATTTCTTTATTATAAGACCATTACTTTTATCCTCGCGCCGACTTTTCCTTTCCATAATGGCATTCTTCATCTTTTCTGGGTCATTAAAATTAATGCAATCACTCATTAATTTATTAAAGTCAAGGTTTGGATCATACAAATCCCTGTCGGCGTGTATATCAATGATATACATTATTGCAGGAAAATAACCATCATTAGCAGCACGAGTTGCATATTCGATTGCCTTATTGAACAAGTCATTTTTTTCTTTTGTGCCTGGCTTTTTATTCATAGACATTTTCATAAAAGTCCGTGCTGCATTGCAGATCATCTCGTGGTTATTTGTCTTTTCGCCAACAAGGAAAAGCTCAGCGCTTTTACTTAAATTCCGCTTAAACAGAATTCCATCTGAATACAATATACCAAAGAGATTTGCAGCGCCTTCATCACCTTCCTTGAGAAGCATTCGGCCTTTTTTTATCAGTCCCCTGACCTTGCTATTTGGTTTTTTGTGAGTCCTAATGCTCTCAACAACAAAAGAAACATCATTGACAGAAATTGATTTTTTATTATTATTTTTCATTATTATGCCTTTTATTGTTTTCGATAAGTATATATTTTTGAATACAAAAAAACAAGCCCCAGCAATATCGCCAGGGCTTTTATTTAAGGGGGATGGGTTACATCTTTTTCACTTCAATGCCATTGAATTTAATAACTCTGAAATGCAATTCTTCGCAGTGATAGCAGACCACTGCTGTATCCCACACATCCCCTTCCGGTGGTGTCAGTGCGCTAATCTCTCCCTGGCAATGAGGGCACAAATAGGCAGTGAGCTTGGAGCCGTTTTTCTTGGACATCGCCAGCCAGGTTTCGTATTGCTCTGTGAACTACTCGCAACTAAAGCAGCGAGCTTCCAAGGGCGCAACCCGTAGTCGCAACCTTTTCTTTTTTGACGCTTCGCTGGGAGCCGCTGGCTGAGCTTTTGACCCTGCTAGTCTTACATTTCCCTCCACGCCCAATATCAGCGGCGGCTGTTAATATATCAGTCGCTGACAACTCCGTTCCAGAGTCTAAAATTAACATAATGGCCCGCTTTTTTATTACCAACGATGCGTTGTGATCTGCATTGTCAGTATTGCCACACTTACCACACACAAAAAGACTTTGTGATACGCGGTTAGCGGGGTGAATGTAGCCGCACACGGCACATTCCTGACTGGTATAAGCAGCGGATATTTTAAAAAACGCTTTTCCTGCCTGATAGGCTTTGTATTTTGTGAAACTTTCCAGCATGTGCCAACCAGAATGCAAAATGGCTTTATTCAGCCCCGACTTCTGTTTGGCTTTATTCGGCAAGAAATGTCCCGACTCATCTTGCTTGGCCTTTGGCCGCCGAGTCATTTGCGCCGTGCGTAGCGCCTCAAACACAAAAATCTTGGCAGGGCTATTAATCAGCGCCCTGCTTGTTTGATGATTAAAATCGCGGCGGATATTGCCTTTTTTGCCATGATAGCAGGAGATCCTGCGCTTGGTTCTGGTGCGGCGGTTAGACCCCTTCTGCTGTCTTGCCTGTTTACGCTGGAGCCGCTGAATATAGCGGTCTGCCTTACTCATGTGGCGTTTCTGGCTGGCCGAGAAGTCGAAGCTCAACTCCCCCGCTTGCGCCGGAATAGCAACGCCTCGGTCGATCCCGATGGTGTGTTGTTCCAGAAATTCACGAGAAGAACCCTGTAGAAAAGCCAGGTGCTCAGCGTTACTGGACAACGATGCTTCATCCATGCTGTTTTCATAGCAGAAGGACACATAATATTGGCCGCGCTCTTTTCTGACATAAAGCGAACTCGGGATATTGAATTCACGGTGCGTCTTGAATGAAAGGTAGCCAATATTATTGGTCTTGGTGCCGATGAATAATCTGACATTGCCGTCTTGGCAAAGCTCGAAATTGAATAGTTCGCGAGTGAGATAAACAGAGCCCTTGTCAGTCTTGGTTTTGCGCCTGGGTCGCCCGCACAACCCCTTTATGAATTTCTGATAGGTCTGATACCAGTTAACCGCACTGTTACGCAAAATCTGACTGGGGCAGTCTGATAGCCATGGTGTTAATTCTTGGGATTTGAATTGGGCTGCTTTTTGGTCAATTGGCGGATAGGTGCCAAGAGTGCAATATTTACGGGCATAGGTGCGATGGTATTTTTCTTCATCGACCTTGCCATTCCAGATCACGCGAGCGCACCCCATCCACTGGCTCAATGTTTGTTTTTGAGCGGCATTTGGATTGGCGCGTAGCTTGATCCCAGTCAGCACAGTAATAAAGCCTTGTTATGTTCTGTGACTGTCTGTTTCATTTTGTATTCCTATTTATGTTTGTTGCAGATGATAATACCATTTACGCAAATATGTCAAAGTGTAATATCTTGCGTAGGAGCTGCGCTTGAAGTGATAAGTCAGTATATTTTTGAACAAAACGCACTGCCGAGTAAACAAGCAGTGCCGTGTTCGAAGTCACTGATCAAGACTAATTTACCTCCCGCTTGACCCACCCCTAAAGGAACGGGATTGCGCGGGCTTTTCGTTCAACTTGCTCATAAAGCGGATCCTTTTGTCTTGTGTTTGCAATGATACTGATGGCAGTTACTTAACTCAAGCCATTGTCTTTTCGGCAAAAACAATCAGTGCTTCCCTCACTGGCGCAAAAGAGTCTGAGCGCTTTGCGATCTCATGACGAGCCAGCCAAATCACCATGTCTTGATTGCCTCGCAGATCCTGCATTGTTTGCGGTGCTGGTGGACGGATCTCGATTTTCTCTTTGCCAATTAGCAGTTCATAGCGAGGCTCATCGCCTCGCTCGTCCGCAATCACGATGTAGGTGTTTCCACCATGGATCTTGATTGCAAGCTGCTCCATGCTCGCACATCCATCGGCCTCTTTGATGAACTGCCCATAGGCCAGGTTGTACTCAATAAAAGTCATGGCATCCATCTCGTCACCGTTGTAGACATACATGTTCTGATCCCACAACGCAGCAGGCTTTTCATGTCTTGACTTGCCCATCCACTGGAAGAAAAAGAAAGGCCGAGACTCCACTGCTCCCAGCATCACATAGGGCGTGTTTTCCGGTCGGACATGGTTGTCTACCCGCTTTGTCATGTTGCTTGAGTAAGAGCATGGACGCTCATAATCGAACCGATAGCAAAGGCCGTTTTCTTTGTCCTTGATGACCATCCAGCAAGGGCAGTATTCATTTTTTGCGCCAGGGTAATCGCCTGAGTCGGCAATCTCATACCGAGCATGGAACCATGCCTCATCTTCTATAAACCGCTCTTTGTTTTGGTAAAGTTCGGCAACAGTCGATGAGTAGCTACCTTCATCAGCTAAACACAGCATCAAGTATGTTGGCATAACTATGTAGTCATGGGAGGGGCCTTTTGTTTCAACAAGTTTCAGAAGATCTTTGTTTTCCGCAATGGCCTGCATGAGCTCGTTGTACTTTTCAACGAAATTAGCCTCATTGATCGCCGACTTACTCATTCTCATGCTCCTTGAAGTAGAATTCACGCAGACATAAGGACACAGGGAGTGCCCTCAATGGTTTTCAGCTCCTGTTCTGTGAGCTGATCTTGGGTGTATACCTTGGCTTTATGCTGGTCGCGCACAAACCCGTTATCAGCCCAGAAGCCGAAGTTTCGATCCAGCACGTTGAATTTCTGGTCGCCAATGGCCTGCCAGTTGATGCTCATAGCCCCTCCCAGCAATATTTACGATCATCAATGTCTTGGATGCAGTGCGTAAAAATCTCTTCATCCTGATAAATGGCGTGAAAAATAACGCTTTTTTCACTGACCTCAACTCGAAAGTCTGTCACTTCGCTGACGGAACATTGTTTAACAATGCTTTCATAGTCCATCCCTTCTACTTCTGTGATCCGATCTTCAATCCATGCCCCTTCATCTTCCCAGTCGAAGGAGATCATAACCCCATTTAGCTCACCGGAGTTATAACGAGCAACTGTCTTGCGAACATTGCGGATGGTATTCAGGAGTCCAACCGATGGTTTGATGCAAAAAGTGCTAGGGCATCCTGGCTCTTTGTTCATATCAACCATAACCACGATCAGCTTACTCATAAAATCTCCAGAAGGGGTTGCTGCTAGTTCTTGATAGAGATAATAACCCAAAAACATTAATATGTCAAAAAATAAATATCCGACCACCCTCTTTCAAATCAGGCGAAGTGACGATGGTTTTTGGTGTTTGGCTGCACATCGCTAGGCTGCCGACAGGCATCCCTGACGATACAAAGCGGGCTTGTGCCGCCACTTCATCTACACGCCCCTGCTGGACGGTAGCGCCCGCAACACCTGCTAAAATGGCCTTAAAATCACTATCCATAAGCAATACCCTCATCATGAATCGCAATATTTATACACAAAAAAACCATCACAGCAAATATTTTCATGATTACAATTACCAGCGTCTTGCCATCTATTTATTTTTGTGCATAATATTGAAGTTCAGTGGCTTTTGCCGTGGCCGTAAGGCAATTCCAGAACTACCGCGCTCGGCCAAGACACTGACTGCGGCCAAAGCTATTGCAACCAGGTATCTGGGATACAAACCTGACTGGAAGGCTCCCGCTGAACAGCAGGAAGTAACAGAGAAAACATGCGATTAACAGCTCATGAGGGTTCGTGGCCGCTGACGCTGATTCACAATATTAATCTTCGGCCAGATATTTCTTGTTAAAATACTTATTTGTTGGTTTAATATACGGATAATTATTTAAAAACAAGCGGTATCATCATGAAATTTCGCATCAAAAAAATTGCTGCAATATCCTATCTTTTAATGATTGGAAATGTCTATGCAGAATCAAGTAATTACATTATTAGACACCCAGTTGAACTCGGTTTTTTTGGCAGTAGCGAGACTGAAAAGCCAGAAGAACCGTCAGAGCCGACAAAGCCAGAAGAGAACGGCTCAGGTGAATGGATACAGTTCTTCCACTCCAAAAACACCCTTCTAAATACAAAGACCATGCAAGAGTGGTCGGCTGGCGCAACCTCTGATGTTGCAACGCTGACTGGACTTGGCTTGACCAATAGTGTTCTTCCGAAAAGCACATTCGGGATCAATAACGTTAATAGACTCCTAATGGAGAGTAATGGACTTTCAAATGTCGATTTTCTTGGTGGAGTGAGTTCAATTGGTGAGCTGAGGCTGTCAAACAATCCTGCCCTCACTGATATCTCTGGGATGAGCGCAATAGAAACTGCCGGACACATCTATCTAAATAAAACAGGCATTTCCAATGTAAATGCCCTATTAGGTCTAAAAAGCGCATACACTGTTGATTTATCTGGGAATAAAGTAACTGACTTTTCTGGATTGAAAAACCTCTCTATTAAGAGGCCAGGAAGCATCATTACAGTAATGATCGACTATCAAGATTATTATCACAAAAAAAGAATTAATTGGAATGAGCCATTCTGCCAAGCATTCGAAAAGGGTGATCTCTACATAAGATTTAGCTTCAATAACGGCTCGCCATCAAGCGCCCAGGTTGGTCAATTCTGCTACGGTGACAACGAGTGGATGGATTTCTTACATGAGAGAAATAGATTCCTTGATATACAAAATATCGCCAAACTAACCGAACCAGCATACAGTGCCATTAATATCAGCAAAATGGGACTGACAAATCAAATGATTCCGCAATCTCCATTTCCAAATAATCGGTTTGGAGAGTTAAATATTGAATCAAATAGCTTTGAAAACCTTAATTTCTTATCTCTTGTAACAACTGCTGGAACCATAAAAGCTCAATATAACACAAAACTCAAAGACATCACTGGCTTGAGAAACGCAACCAGCATTAGTTATCTTGACATGAGAGGAGTTCCTCTTTCATCACTTAGTGGCCTAGAGAACGTAACAAAAACTGGCGGCATGGATTTTAGGGAAAATAACAACTTAAGAGACATTAGTGCTCTATCTAATTTGTCGTCAACAAGTATAAACCCTGCTGTCAAGGGCTATATTATGTTTTCTCATACTTACTTTGATAGAGCGCCTGCAATATTATCTCCATTCTGCCAGGGATTGTTGAAGGGTGATATTACCATCTATCAAGGCTCATCAAGCCTTAGTGCGGTTAATTATGGCAGTATTTGCAAGTAAAGGGGTAAATAATGAAAATTAGAAAAATTGCATTATTAGCAATTCTGGCCTCAACAATGATTGAGGCAAAAAACGATCAATACACAATGATAATTCCATTCGAATCTGCAAAGATAGCAGAAAAACAACTCGGTTGGCTTGAGTTTTTTCACTCCAAAAACACTCTGAACAACACAAGCATTCTTTCAGAGTGGGGAGCAAAAGGAGACTCTGCTCTTGTTAACAATATGGGATTAGATAATTCAACAATACCGAAAGGCCCCATTGATGCAGCAAGCATTGGAACCTTATCAATGACATCAAACAGTTTGTCTAATGTTGACTTTATGATCAATGTAAGTCATCTAAAAAATCTCGATCTCACGGATAATCTTCTCCTTTCAAATATAAATGGATTGAAAAATATAAAAACAGCGGATTCAGTAGTATTAAAAAACACAAGCGTGTCTGATTTATCTCCATTATCAGGTCTTACGTCAGCAAAAAATCTTGATTTTTCGAACACTAAAATATCATCTCTAAATGGACTGCAAAACTTAAGAGATATTGGAGGATTAATCCTTTTAAGCAAATACGACAACCTAAAGGACATATCTGGCCTAATAAATCTGAACTCAACAAATATTCCTGGTGGGCTAGGGTATATTATCTTTCCTGGAAGCAGATATCCGCTTATCGACATTAACACTCCTTTTTGCCAAGGACTTAAGAGCAGAAAAATTAGAGCATACAAGGGTGCAGATGTTGGCGGTCAAATTTTAATTAATATAATTGATCATGAGCATCTTTGCACTAAATGACCTAATCACAATGATTATAAATATTAGATAATTTATTATATTGCCTGACCGAACTTAATCTTTGCCATCTTTCTTTGCAAGACTTAGAATATCGTAAAATAAAAACAAACGGTATTTATAATGATAAAAAAAGAAGATGGCAAAAGAGTCCTTGCATTCATTCGCGAGCAGCTCGGCACTGAGTTGCCGAAGGCTGGTCTTTTGGCTGGTCAGTCAATCACTTCAATTCTTTTGTACCTTTACGGAAAATCAAAAACAATCGAAGTTAATGATTATGATGTTTTTCTTCCGACAAATAAGCGAAAGGGACAATGGAACTTTCGACCAAATACATGGGCATCAATAAATGCACCAGCATACTTTAGTATTGAGAGGTTTGATAATTTTGTCCAGCTTAAAAACATCCCCAATAAAGAGGAACGATTTGAGCAATTCAGGGCTGCGCTAATAAAAAATGATTTTTTAAGGAGCGAAGTCATGGGTTTTGCAGAAAGCAAAAATGACTCCGCTGTCGTAAAACTAATGAATTCATCGAATATTGATATTTCGCTATCTGAATTATCAGTTACTGATGGTCAATTTATGTTTGGTGAATACAATGATTATTTCATTAAATATCTTGATAAAATCAAATACGAGAGAAAAAATAAAATAATTTTTAGTGAGCCACATAGCGGGTCTCGCTTTAAAAGCGGATACTCCATCAATCAGGTTTTTAGAAAAGGACTATTAAACTACGTCTTTGTTGATGCAATTCAAAAAGATCAAATGACACCAAACCCATTTGTTATTATGAATTATTTCGATCTCAACTGCGTTCAGGTTTCTATTGACCTCAAAACAGAAGAGATTTATTACACTCGTTACTTTGAGCACTTCCTTCATTCTGGTCAAATGATTATGCTTAGGGCTGATAGGCCATATCACTCCATTATTCGCTACTTTAGCAAGAAAGAGCAGCACGGATACTATGGAAATGATGAACTAACGGTCGGAATGCTAAATACCATGATCCGACTGAAAAATCTCAAAGAAGATGATAGACTCATCCTGCTTGAGCCAGGAAAGACCCACAAAAAAACTGATTATGACAGAAACTTTAACCTCAAAATCAGTGAGTTTGGTGATGGATATCGAGAAAAATATAATAATTCTAAGTTGATAAAGGATTTTTATCGAGTTGATTCCAGGGAAATTAAATTCAATCCAATAGATGGCAAGCTAATAAATGAACACACCCCTGAAAAATACAGGCTCAATAAACTGGTCATGAAGGATGATGGGTTTGATTTCATTCTCAATGGCACTCATAGACGTAAAATGGAGTTAGTTCTTGGTGTTCAAATTGAAAAATATCCATACTATGCAATTTCCTGCCTTCCAAGTATCTGCAACTCTGAGTTCGGGGTGTTTAGTTCATCTTTTTCAAAAAAGCAGAAGCAACTAATAGCAGAAAGAAAAATTAATACAAAAACAAAGTTCAGTGCAACATTAAAAGACCTACTCTATTCATCTCCAGATGTATTTAGTGGCAATATTGTAAAATCACATGTTGATACTATTGATGGCTATTTAAGCATTCATGTTAACGTTGCAAGACAACTTGAGGGAATGACCCTTGCTCAAAAATATCAAATCATTAAAAAACTAAGAACTATTGAAAATAAACATCCATTTACGGCATCTTATATTGATGGCGCTGACTTTATTGACTTCACTAATTTTAACGATGATGATTTTGAAGGCAAAATCATCAAAAAAACAAATGAATTCATGAAGGCATTGGAGAAACTTGACAGGCTTAAGGAAGATCCAGATCTTCCATCGGCAATTATTAATGAAGTGAATATCTACGAGCTAATAACGCAAGGTCAGTTAAATGTCGAACACAAAATAATGCGACACTGCGTTAATGGTTATGGCGGTTCGGTAAGAAAAAAAATGTCATTCATTGTGGCATTCAGGGGAGAAAAAGAGAACGCCACCCTTGAGTTGGTTAAATACAACAATGAAAATCAGTACAGCGTAAGGCAATTCCGAGGAATTAAAAACAAAAGGCCATCCAATTCGATGTTTTTAGCGCTTAAAGAGTACATGAAGATTGTTAATCCGCAGCCGCCAGAGGGTGATGTGGAGCTCAGGGAGCGAGCAGAATAGTGAAGGGGCCATCAGGCCCCTTTTTTGTTTCTGTGCGCATCCAATCGCTCTTTAGCGGTGACGAGCTCAAAACCAACTATTCGATCTGTGCCCTTGGGATCTTTCCTTGGAGGGCGAATCTTTTGCTCCAGTATCTGTCCTGTTTGCTGCCACCTGATTAGTTGGCCTGTTGTGATGCCCAGGTATGCACTGGCATCCTTGTTAGTCCATGAGTGCTTCAAAAGCATATCCTCACGAGGATCAAACGTGCCATTCTTTAGCTTGCATAGAGTGGCCTCTGCTAGCTCCTTTGCGTTATCTCCGTATCTGCTTTCGCTATACCATATCCTGTCTTTAACTTAATTCCGCGAAATTCCACTTCCAATCGGTGAGGTTGGTTAGTCACCGTTTGGTGGTGGATGGATAGCGAACCGTCTGTTAAGACGGTCGATCTTGGTTTTGAATGTATTA
>Ga0075011_10001145_pt1 | contig 14247 bp, 12 predicted proteins | sample TARM_MetaG_T_14_FD_72354 | JGI IMG/M metagenome (GOLD analysis project Ga0075011, IMG submission 72354) | Freshwater microbial communities from Pennsylvania, USA, analyzing microbe dynamics in response to fracking - TARM_MetaG_T_14 | ecosystem: Environmental > Aquatic > Freshwater > River...
CCCCTCAGGTGCCCGCAAAACCACCGGCACGAAGGTCGGCACCTGGGGTGCCGGTGGTTTTGCGGGCACCTGAGGGGCCGGGGTCGGCGCGGGGGCCTTGGGGGCGCAACCGGCTGCGAAAAGAAGAAACAGAAAGACAAAACCGAAGATAGTATTCCTAACAATCATTGAGCCGCCTCTTCGTGGTCGTCCAGGTCGTCGGCGTATTCCTCCAGGTAGATCTGCAGCATGACCATGACGAAGCTCAGGATCAGCGGGCCGTAGAAGATGCCCAGCATGCCGAAGGAATAGATGCCGCCGAGGATGGCGATGAAGATGTAGAAGGTGGAAACGCGCGAAGCCTCGCGCATGAAAATGGGACGCAGTATGGTATCGATGCCGACCACGAAGATGCCGCACCACAGAGCCAGAAAGATGGCCATCTTCCACTGTCCGGAGAGGAACAGATAGCTCACGGCGGGCACCCATACCAGGCCGGTGCCGAGCACGGGGATAAGCGAGGAGAGGGCCATCATGCCGCCCCAGAAAAAGGCGGGGATGCCGGACACAGCCAGCCCGACGCCCCCGGCGAACCCCTGGAGCACGGCCACCAGCAGACAACCCATGAGCACGCCCCGGGCCACGCGCTTGAGGCTGTCGATGATGTAGTCCTCCTGCTTGGGCCTCAACGGCGAGAGCCGCTTGATGTAGGCGACCATCTTGGTGCCGTCGCGCATGAAGTAGAACAGGATGAAGACCATCAACAGGAAGTGCATGACCAGCTTGGCGCCATCCCGGGCCAGAGAGGTGCCGAACGAGAGCATGTTCTGGGCGAACTCCCTGGAATACTGGAGCACGCCCGCCTGGATCTGGACCTCGTCGATACGCAAAAACGGCAGCTGGTCATGGATCAGGGCCGCGTATTTGTCGAGCATCTCCAGGCTGAGGAAGGATTTGTAGGTTCCCTGGGCGATCCAGGCGTTCAGGGCCACCAGAGACTCCACGCCCTGGCTGATCAGAGCCATGAACAGAAAGGCCAGAGGCAGGACCAGGGCGAAGACGATGATCCCCACGGTCATTGCCGAGGCCCAGGTCCGCCGCCCTTTGCACAGCTTGAGAGCCCAGTTGAAAACCGGGGTGAACAGGACGGCCAGCACCGTGGAGAAGATCAGGGTATGCAGAAAGGGCTCCACCAGCGAGAATCCCAGGTACAGGGAAAACAACAGCAGGAGGATCAGGAACACCTTATAGATGCCGCCGCTGATCAGAGGGGTCGGTCCGTTTAAATCGCTCATACTCATTCAAGCTCCGTGGAAGGGAACAGCAAGACTGGAGTTATTCCTTCTTCAGAGTTGATTGTATGATTGCGGCGACGGTGTCAACGTCAACCGGCTTGGAAGCGTAGTCGTTCATGCCCGCATGAATGCATCGCTGCTCGTCGCCCCACATGGCCCTGGCGGTCAGGGCCACGATGGGCACGGCCGGGTCCAGGCACCCGGTTTCCGGGTCCCGGATGCGCCGGGTGGCCTCGATGCCGTCCATCTCCGGCATCTCCACATCCATGAGCACGAGGTCGAAGGATTCTTTTTTCAAGGCGTCCACGGCCTGGATTCCGGTCTCGGCCAAAGTAACCGTGCAGCCCATCTTTTGCAGCAGACGAACCAGATAGCGCTGGTTGACCAGGTCGTCCTCCGCCACCAGAATCCGGACGTCCTTGAGCGGCGACTCTGCGCCCAGAACCGATGCGGACGGCGAAGACGACTCATAGGGACTATATTCCAACGGCACGGAAACCGAAAAAACGCTGCCCTTTCCCTCCTCGCTCGAACAACGCAGGCAGCCGCCCAGAAATTCCACCAGTCGGCTGGCGATGGCCAACCCCAGGCCCAGACCGCCCGAGGAGTGGTAGAGGTAATCCTCGCCCTGCCGGAAACTCTCGAATATCTCATCCAGCCTTTCACTCGGAATGCCCACCCCGCTGTCCCGGATGAGTATCTGCACGGCCAGCTTATCGTCGCCCTGATCCGCGCAGTCCCCCTTTTCAGCTCGGGAGACATCAATCAGGACCTGACCTGAAGGGGTGAACTTGACCCCGTTGGCGATGAGGTTGCCGACCACCTGGCGCAGCTTGGCGGGGTCGCCCCGCACCCAATCGGGAATGGTCGGGTCGATGGAATATTCAAGACGGACTCCCTTGGCCGCAGCCGAACGCCTATGCTGCGAAAGGATGCCGGTGACCATGTCCTCCAGCCTGAAATCCATCACCCGCGCTGTCAGGGAGCTGGTTTCGAGCTTGGAGTAGTCGAGAATCTGGTTGAGCACGGACAGCAGCCCCATGGAAGATTCCTTGATGAGCCGGACATTCTCGCGGTACGGCTCGCCCAGATCGGACATGAGCAGCAGCTCGGTCATTCCGAGCACACCGGTCATGGGGGTGCGCAGTTCGTGGCTGACCGTGGCCAGGAACGAGGCCTTGGCCCGGCTGGCGGCCTCTGCGGCCTGCTTGGCCTTGCGCAGTTCGCGCTCCATCTGGTGCTTGTAGAGCCCGACTTCGATAGCCGAACGCAGCTCGTTATGGTCCACGGGTTTGACCAGATACCCGAAGGGACCGGTCACCTTGGCCCAATGCAGGGTCTCCTCATCCACCACCACCGTCAAATATATGACAGGAATGTCGAATCGATTGCGCAGCTCACCCGCGGCCTCAACCCCGTCCATCTCCCCTTCAAGCAAAATGTCCATGAGCACGATGTCCGGGGCCAGCTTGTCGGCCAGGACAAGGGCTTCCTCACCACTCCCCGTCATCCCGACAACACCGTATCCGGCCCTCTCCAAGGCCAACTTGATGTCCAATCGCGCAACGGCGTCATCTTCAACGACCAATATCTTGTTGTTAGCCATGTTTTTCTCCATTCGAGGATCGCTACAGATACAATTTGATCCCTGCGTGAACCGTAGCCTCAATCTTACCATATAAAAATGATAAATTTATTTTCCACGTCGCTTTATTCCCCACTTTTTCCGCAAGGCAGAACAGTCAACTCACAACCTGGAAATCAGACCGCTGAAAATCGAATTTTATTTTTCTCAACAAGCTAATACAGCATTAAGTTCTGCATAAAACGAGAACTGGACAATCTGTATCATCCGAGAACTTTCTTGAAATTTCCAGATATCGAGGCTATGAATTACTGTCGTTCTGTGAACAAAATCGTTCAATACGGAAACGACGGAGAGGAACCTATGCCCCGGGAACGTGTACCCGGACGGAAACGGGGCAACGGATGGATACCACCAACCTAATGTTTCATTGGAGGAAAGGATGAAACGCATCATTATTCTTGTTGCCGCACTGTCTCTGTTGCTGTGCGCCGCCATGTCCGCCCAGGCCGCCGACATCGAACTCGCCAGGGCTTCCACTTTGGAGAAGATCGTCCAGCGCGGCACCCTGCGCGTAGGTCTCGAGGCGGGCTACATGCCCTTTGAGATGACCGACAAAAAAGGAAACATCGTCGGTTTCGACGTTGATATGGTCAAGGAAATGGCCAAGGCCATGGGCGTCAAGCTCGAGCTGGTCAACACCGCCTGGGACGGCATCATCCCCGGCCTGCTCTCCGACAAGTATGACCTCATCGCCTCCGGCATGACCATCAACCAGGAGCGCAACCTGAAGGTCAACTTCGCCAACCCCTACATCATCGTCGGCCAGACCGCGCTGATCGCCAAGAAGTCCGCCGACAAGATCATGTCCTGGAAGGACCTGAACAAAAAGGGCGTGGTCATCACCTCCAAGCTCGGCACCACTGGCGAACAGGCCGCAAAGCGCCTCTTCCCCAAGGCCACCTACAAGTCCTTCGAGATGGAAGATCAGGCCATGCTGGAAACACTGAACGGCAAGGCAGACGCCACCGTCTACGACCTGCCCATGACCTCCATCTTCTTCTCCCAGCGCGGCAAGGACGCCGGCATGAAGTTCCTGGACGAGCCCTTCACCTACGAACCGCTCGGCTGGGCCGTCAACAAGGGTGACCCGGACTTCCTGAACTGGCTGGACAACTTCATCGTCCAGATCAAGAACGACGGCCGCTACGAACGAATCTACAACAAGTGGTTCGGCTCCAACGACTGGTACAACAACATCCAGTAATCACTGAACGATCATCCGGGGGGCGCGCCAAGCGGCCCCCGGTTTTTTGCGCACCAATCCCATCGAGTGAATAATGACCGACACTAAAAAGATCGTGCCCCTCAAGGAGCTCGATAAGAATTTGATTTGGAAAGGCCTGTACGCAGTCGCGATGCTCCTCGTCTGCGGCGGCTTGTACTGGGCCACCACCCAGACGAACTACATCTGGCGGTGGAACCGGATTCCCCAATATTTCTACTACATAGACACCGTCAAGGTAACCGCCGAAATCGAAGGCGAAGTCTCCTCCATCACCAAGAAAGACGAGGACACCGTTGTCATAGTCAAAGGCGGCGACGAATCGGAGTTTTATACTGTTCCCGGTTCCGACATCCTCATCAGCGAAGGCGACCACCTGTACATGGGCGACACCATAGGCGAGTACCAGCAGGGCAAAATGGGCATGCTCATGCATGGCCTGCTGATCACCATTGAAGTCAGCTTCGTGGCCATCATCTTCGGCATACTGCTGGGCCTGTTTACCGGCCTTGCCCGCGTCTCGCTCAATCCGTTCCTCAAATGGTCCGCCATCACCTATATTGAATTGATCCGCGGCACCCCGTTGCTGGTGCAGATCATCATGTGGTACTTCGTTCTCGGCACCATCATCAACAACCTGCTGGCCCTTGCCGGTCTGCCGCAGGTTCCTTCGCTGTGGTTCGGCATAGCCTCCCTGGCCATCTTTGCCGGAGCCTATGTGGCCGAGATCGTCCGCGCGGGTATCCAGTCCATCCACAAGGGACAGATGGAGGCGGCCCGGTCCTTGGGCATGACCAAGAGCAAGGCCATGGTCAAGATCATCCTGCCCCAGGCTTTCAAACGAATCCTGCCCCCCCTGGCGGGACAGTTCATCAGCCTGATCAAGGACTCTTCGCTGCTCGGCGTCATCGCCATCCCAGAACTGACCAAGGCCACGCGCGAGGCGGTCACCACGAGCCTGATGCCCTACGAGCTCTGGTTCGTCTGCGCCGTCATGTACCTGGTCATCACCTTCACCCTGTCCATGTTCGTTCAATACCTCGAAAAACGGACGGCGGAGGCATAACCATGATAGACGTCAAAAACGTATACAAAACCTTCTTCGTCCCGCATGAGGTCCAGGCCCTGCACGATGTGTCCTATCACATCAACTCCGGCGAGGTGGTCGTGGTCATCGGCCCGTCCGGGTCCGGCAAGTCCACCTTTCTGCGCTGCTTAAACCGCCTGGAAAAAGCCAACTCGGGCCACATCATGATCGACGGCGTGGACGTCCTCGACCCCAAGGCCAACATCAACAAAGTTCGCATGGAAGTGGGGATGGTTTTCCAATCCTTCAACCTCTTCCCGCACCTGACCGTGCTCGAAAACGTCACCGTAGGCCAGATCTCGGTGCGTAAACGGGGCAAGAAGGAATCCATCGAGACGGCCATGACCCTGCTCAACAAGGTCGGCATCCACGCCAAGGCGGACAACTACCCGGGGCAGCTGTCCGGCGGCCAGATGCAGCGCGTGGCCATCGCCCGCGCCCTGGCCATGAACCCCAAGGTCATGCTCTTCGACGAGCCGACCTCTGCGCTCGACCCCGAGATGGTCGGCGAAGTCCTGGACGTCATGAAGACCCTGGCCAAGGAAGGCATGACCATGGTCGTGGTCACCCACGAAATGGGCTTCGCCCGAGAAGTGGCCGACCAGGTCGTCTTCATGGACGAAGGCAAGATCGTCGAAGTGGGCACCCCGGAACACTTCTTCACCGCCCCGCAAAATGAACGGACCAAGTTGTTCCTGAGTCAGATCTTATAATCCCCGACGAACGACAAAAAAGGCCTCGCATTGTCAGCGCAGGCCTTTTTTGTCGGGACCCCGATGAGGCGGCGACGCCCTGCAACGGCAGCTTCTCCTGCTGGACGACAGGGGGGCATGCGGGCTCCCCTCTCCGCCGCCCCGCCGTCCTCCCGCGCAGCCCTTCCTCAGGTCAGGGGGTGCGCAATTCCCATATTTCCCATCCGGCAACGACGTTGGAAAGAGCATAACCGCTGCTGATGTCTTCGCGCAACTGTTGGTAGAATTGCAGCTCGCCTTCCTCCAGCCCTCCCACGGTCGCATCAAAATATATCAGTTTGGGACTGCTGGTGAGGATTCTGCGCACATTCTCCTGATAGGCACTGACGAGAACGCTCTCCATGAACATATTCATGAATGAATTCTTTGGATAATATTGGGTGACAAGCGGGATAGTATAGGAAAAACCGGACAACACAAGCACATCGTCATGCTTTGTCTCATTCAGGTACTCGATCTTCCCCCGCAGAAGGTCCGCGGTCTTTTTCGGCACGGTAATGCCGCTCAGTTCCACCATGCCGTCGCATGGGACCGCGTGTTTATAGGATTCGATGGTTTTTATCGTAAGATAGCTGCCAGTGGGGATAAAGGCGACAAGAACGACACAAAGAGAAAGGGAAAGACGGAGTTTTTTCCAATGGAACGGGGTACGCCAGAACAGCCGAAGTCGACGCACGTCAAGGGCATCCATCAAAAGAAATGCATACAGGGAGTAGAAGGTCTCGGTTCGGATTTCCGCCGGGCGCCCCATCTGGTATGCCATCCACAGCAAGAACGTTGCCGACACGAAAAACCGGAAGCGCTGTCTCTGCGACAGCGGCCCTCTTCTCCAAACGAGAAAACATCGGAAGATAGTATACACGACATGGACCGACATGAACAGAAACAGAGGATACGGCTTGAGCGGATGCCCAGCAAACCCCTGTGAAAAGGCGGAGATATACATGAATGAATCGATGAAGACCCGAATGCCTCCATACAGCAGGGAGACGAGCAGCAGAGTTGCAACGGCCGCCGACATCCAGACCAACAGGGCGACCGCCATCTTGTGGATATGCCGGGGCGGGTACACGGTGAGCCCATACGCCAACATCCCGCAGCCCAGGGCAATGCCCGTCTCCATGTTGACCGCAAGACCTATTCCCGTCAGGACGCCGAGCATCAGATTTTGCCCGGGAAGATTGCGAACCAAAAGCACTAGAAGGGGTATGAGGGCGAAGTTGAAAAAGCGCAGGGAGGAATGGTTCATCATTTCCATGTATTCATAGGAAAAGAGGAACGGGAAAACCAACAGGAACGCGGCCACGAGGTAGCCGACGTGCCGCCTGTTCCAGATTCTCCAGGCCCATACGGACAGGCCTAAATACAGCAGATCGATGACGTAAAAAAGTGTGAATTGCTGGCCGGCCGTCCACCAGCCCGTGAGTTTCTGGAGCCACCCTAGCACTGCGGGCAGAAGAATGCCGTAGGCGCAAAAGATTTCCTTTCCGAAGTTCAGACCGGCCGTAACCTGGTTGATGGGGGTCATGATGCAGCCCACGTGCGCATCATGCGATACGGACCAGTCCGGGAGAACGGCGGGATGCCAGATGGTCAGCGCTACGGCGGCCAGGGCGGCCAACCCCGCGATACAGGCAAACAATCTGCCCCCGTATGCGCGAAGCCTCGGGAAAAAGCGGGGCAGGATCACGATGGCCATGGTCATCGCGAAACTGAAGACCCATTTGTCGCGGCCCGTCTTGAACCTGGCGAAGAAACAGAAGAAAGATATACAGACCAGCAAGAAGGGGTACAGCCGCTCAAGGCTGTGGACCCAACGCACGCACGCGGGCCCGCAACGGCGCAGGCGCTCCGCCGAGATGCCGCCCCAGGCAGAGAAGAAACCCAGAATGACAATACTCAGCACCATCCCCATGTGGGCATGGACCTGCGGTTTGCTGTTGAAGAGCAGAAAATGCTTGTACGCCGGATAGAGGTAGGCGATGTCGAGTTGACTTTGGTCGCACAGGAGAATGAGGAAAAAGACAAGCGAAGCAACTATGGTACCCAATATTGCAAGGCAGCGTGTATACATATCAGTAGGCCCTTTCGGCAATCCAGCTTTCCGAAGACCCCAACCGGATCATGAATTCATACAGACAAGGCATCATAATATCTTTATTCAATATTCATATTTTTAAACGTAAAATTCTTATGACTGAAATAGGAAACAACAATGATGCATGTGTTGACTATGGTTTGCGTCACGACATACTTAAAATGAAGGACATCGACCAGAATCCATATGGCACCTATCCCCAGTAAATATACGACCCCGTAGACCATGTAGCATCTGGCATACTCCGTAATCCAATGCCCCTTCGTTTTGAAAACGAAAATTTTATAGAGCCAAAAGGCCATGGTTATTGCGATGACGGCGGAAATGGCGCTGATAATCGCCGCCGGAAGCAATTTTGAACAATAGTGATATAAAACCAACGGCAGAAGGTATCCAAACCCCGTATTGAAAGCCCCTACCGCAAGATAGCTGACGACCTTTTTTTTCAAAATCCCATCCTTGTCGCCATGCGCTACCTGCTTGCGGCGATGACAACCTGTCCGCAACAGAGCTGCTTGATGAACGGAATTTTTTCAACAAGCGGTTCACACCATTTGCAGCATCTCGCGAGCATATCCGGACAGAACATGGGAACCAGGTTGCAATAGCTGATCTTCCGGTCACTGAAACCGGCGCCATGGAGCCACGTTGAAAGGGTGCTCGCGCTGAAGGACCGCTCTTCGTGTTCGATATGGTATTTCGAGACCTTCTCCAAAATTTTCAATACCGGATTATAGCCATTGGGCTCCAGGACGACGATGGTGCCGGCAAAGCCCCGAAGACTCCTGATGGCGCGCTCCGGGTCCGGGAGGTGGTGGAGGACCCCGCGGAAGACGATGCAGTCGACCTCATTGTCGGCTAGGAAGCGTTGGAGGTCGTAGACATTGCCTTCCTGAAAAATCACGACGTCCTCCACCCCGTTCTCCACGGCGCGTTTCCGCGCGGCCTCGATGGCCGCGGAGGCCGGGTCCACCCCATAAGTCCTCCCTGCGCCCAGAGACGGGAACTGCAGGGTATAGGCACCATCGCCGCATCCGACATCCAGGACCGTTTTCCCACGGAAATCATATGCGGCGGCAATGGCCTCGGAGATACAGGCGTTGGCGAGACTGGCCGAAAAGCGATCGCCGGTATACTCATACCCGCCGCCAGCCCTGACGTCTTCTTCGAACTTCAGGACATTTTTCTTTACGTCTTGGTTGGTTGCCATGAAATGGTACTCTCAATGGATAGGTGGTTTACCGTTTACTTCCCACTACGAACAAATTGCCGACGTTGAACGAAACGCGCTTGGCAAGAACCTTTGCCAGGCCCTTTCCGTGCAGCATGCCGTTTTTGATGCGGTTCGGCAGCGGCATAAGCTGCAGCCAGTAATGCAGGGGATAGGTGTTGACCATCGGCTTGACGACGACGTCATGCAGACCCGCCCGTTCGTACAACGTCCTGATGGACTTCCTGTTGAACAGCTGGAGGTGTTCAAGGTCGATGATCGGGGAACGTTTTCCCAGCATCCTGTTCAACATCCCGGCATAGTCATGCACCACCACGGCCAAAAGCCCCCCGGGAGCCAGGGCGTCATAGGCGATCTCGAAAAGCCTGCCCGGATTGGGCACATGCTCCAGCGTCATGAAGGAACAGAGGAGGTCCGCTTTCCGGCCCGCTAGGCTCTCCCGGGAGAACATCTCCTGCCGGAGACGGGGATACACGTCCTTTTCCGCCGCTTCCACTGCTGCCAGCGAAGGTTCGACGCCCACAACCTCGGCGAACCCCTGCCGCAGGAGATGGGGGAGCAGGGCACCGTTTCCCGCACCCACATCCACGGCAAGGGACTTGTTCCAGAGCTTCCCGACATGCGGGGCCAGGGCACGGCTGTAGCTGTCGGCGGCACACGCCGCGGCCTCGCTGGAATCGTAATCGGCCCCGCCATAGGCGTCCTTCAGAAAGGACTCGTCGGGCGGGGACAGGGCGTATATCAATTCGCACGACATGCACTTGACCAGCTTGTGGCACATAAACTCGGGCGTCTTTCGCGAGGAATAGGCATAGGAGTTCAGGTTGCAGGCCGTTATGTTATCTTCCGCGAAGAGAATATATGCGCGGCTGTTGCAGACCGGGCAGTTGCGCGGCGCGTCAGGCACGGCGCTTCTCCTCGTTTTTCGGGATAAGCGCCTGCCGTTTGCCAAGGACGATGATCTCCCGCCGTATGAAATGAGGACGCGCTTTCGCCTCTTCCAGGATTTTCCCGACGTATTCACCGAGGATGCCGCAGCCAAGCATGGTCATCGAGCCGAAGAACATGATCAGCAGGCTCAGGAAGGTGATGCCGGTCGGGCTCGATTCCGGGGCGATCAATTTGGCGAAGAGCACCCACAGTCCCAACAGCAGCGTACCGACAAAGGTGATGGCCCCCACAGCGGTCAAAACGTGCAGGGGAACCCGCGTGAACGAGAAGATGCCCTTTTTCGCCCAGCCGATGTTCTTGATCAGATTGTTCGTGCTGATGCCGAACATGCGTTCCGGGCGGACATACTTGACGGCCACCTGCTTGAATCCGATATAGGCACGAAGCCCTCGAAGGAAAGCGTCCCGCTCGTTGCATTCCAGGAGCCAATGCACGGCGGACCTGTCCATCAGCGAAAAGTCCCCCGCATCCTTGGGGATGGGAATCTCGCTCATGGCCGCGAAGACACGGTAGAAGCCCTTGTAGCACAGCTCAAGCCATGCGGGCATCTCGCGCTTCACCCGCTGGCCGTACACGATGTCGGCGCCGTTGCGCCATTCCCTGACGAAATCCTCGATGACCGCCGGGGGGTCCTGCAGATCGCCGTCCAACAGGACCACGGCCTCCTTGGTCGCCAACTCCATGCCGCTCCGAAATGCCGCCTGTGAGCCGAAATTCCGTGAATGGGTGATGCCCACCACGCACGGGTCCTTGGCGGACAATTCCTGAATCACTTCGGCCGAGTTGTCGGGGGAACAGTCATTGACGAAGATGATCTCATAGTCGACCTTCAGCTTCCTGAAGACGGCCACGAGCTGCTCGTACATGATGGGAATCGCCTGGCCGTCCTTGTAGCAGGCGACGATTGCCGACAGGGAATTCTTCTCCTTGGTCGCGGCGTCCTTTTTGGAGAGCGCGCGCGGGGAGTGTTGGCGTATGATCTCCTTCCACCACGCCGAGGTACGGACCAACCCATCGGCAAGGGCCGTCTCCGCCTTCCAGCCCAACAGGGCCTCCGCCTTCTTCGGCTCGGCGTACCAGGCGTCGACGTCCCACGCCCTGGCTTCGGCGCTCGAAAAAACCGGGGTCCGGTTCAGGTCGAAAACGGAATTCGCCAGCTCCGCCAAATCGCTCAAGGTCACCTGTTTTCCACTGCCGATGTTGAAGGACTCCCCATAGAGGCTCTCATCCATCTTTATGGCAGCGAGGAAAAACGCCTTGGCGACGTCGTCGATGTAGACAAAATCCCTGGACGTGGAGGGCTTCGCAAGCGGCGGCAACTCGCCTTCGACACTCCGCAGGCAAAGTGCCGGAATCAGCCTGGAGCTGTCCTCATAGGGGCCGTAGACTGAGTAGAGCCGCAGGTTGACGGCAGGCAAGGATTTTATCTTGCCATAATAATCGATCAGCAGAGATGCCGCCGCCTTGGAGACGGCATACTGGCTGTTCGGGGAAAGAAGGCCGTCTTCCGCCGGTCCGGCCGCATTCAGCCCGTATTCCGAGGAGGTCCCGGCATGGACATACGCGGCGATGTCCATGCCGGACAAAATCTCCAGAAGATGCACCAGGCTGAGGTAGTTGGTCTCGTGGATGCGCTCGTAATCCTGCTCAAAGGAGTACGCACCGAAAGAGGAACAATCGAAGATCGTCTGGGGGCCGATCTTATGCAACAGCGCCTGGAGGTGGGCCTTGTCGTTGATGTTGCAGTAGTGGGTGTTGATGGACGGCACCCCTTCGAGCCGCCAGGAGTCTCCGGAAAAGACCGTCCCCACGACATCGGAACGCACGGCCACGATCCGGCGCAACAGGTTGCTGCCGATGAAACCGCTTGCCCCGATGACAAGAATTGGCCCGGGAATCAATTCGATGTATTTTTTTCATGTTGTCTGCATGGCGGTAAGGTTGCTGAAAGAAGGCGGACTGCATGTGACCACGGCAATGCTATGGGAGCAGTCGACGCATCGATTGTTCGTCAAGGTTGCACTCTTTCCTGTGAAAGGCCTGGGAACCGAACGTCTTCGAAGGATACCGCAGGGCGTGACGATGAACGAATTCCGCCGGTGCAACGTTCTTTTTCGTCAGGCAATAGAGCAGAAGCATACCGAGCCCCCCTTCCGCGACATGTTCTTCGAAGACCGTCAGCTTCCGGCCCGAAACCGCGCTGGCGAGCTCGTCCGGCGGCGGGGTGAGAGCCCCGCATGCCCAGAGCGACGGCCGCTTGTCTTCAGGAAGAGGCATTAAAGTCTTGACCGCAAGCCCCGTGAGGGGGCCAAGGGTGACCCAAACGCCGCGATTCCCCTGAAGGATGCAGCGCCAGTCAGCCCAACCGGGAGCGGAAAATTCGGCAGGACTCGTGTCATACCCCAGCCGCAGATACGTCGGGGAATCGACCTCTCGGACAATGGGTTCCAGATCGGAATCAAAACAGGGGGCAACGACGCGCACCCCGAGCGCCCGCATGGCGGCACAATCCTCCAGCGCATGATGCGTCGGTCCCATATGTCCATATCCGTACCCCCCGCCGTTGCCGACCAGGCAGACGGGAAGGTCGGAAAAGCATATGTCGTTGCGGATCTGTTCGTATGGGCGGGCATAAATGAACGGCGCGATGCTGTATACGAAGCACTCCATGCCCTCCCTGGCCAGACCCGCCGCGATGGAAACCATGTTCTGCTCCGCGATGCCGCAATTGATGAATCGATCACCGAAGGCGGCCTGTATCTTCTCAAGGGCCATGTAGCCGAGGTCTCCGGTGAGAAAGAAGCAATCATCCCGGTCACGGCATTGCAGCACGGAGTCGGCAAAGGCATTACGCATTCTTTTCACCCTGCGCCATCAAGGCCGTATATTCCTCTTCCGAAAGGGGAAGGTAGTGGCAGGAGACCTGTCCCTCGTTCTTCAACCCCTTTCCTTTGACGGTCTTCAAAAGCACGACGTTGGGGGACTCGGCGGACCGCAAGGAAAGGGCCTCGAGAATGGATGCCGGGTCGTGTCCGTCAGCATGGACGACGTGCGCGCCGAAGGACTCAATCCGGCATGGCAAGTTCTCGAACGAGTTGACCTCGGAAGTGGTCCCGAACCCCTGCAGTCCGTTGACGTCGATGAGGATGGTCATGTTGCCGAGTTTGTGATGGACCGCGAAAGACAAGGCCTCCCAACAGGCCCCCTCCTGCCATTCCCCGTCGCCGCAAAAACACCATACCCGCCTGTTCTGTTCGGTATGCCTTGCCGCCAAGGCGAGCCCACAGGCCAACGAAGGGCCGTGTCCCAGGCTGCCCGTCGGAAAACGGACGGAAGGCAAATCCCCATGCGGGTGCCCGGCTAGACGGGCCCCCTCGGCACAAAAGCTATCGAGATCCGCGTCCGAGAGGAGATGCAGCGTCCAGAGCGTAACGTACAACGCCCCGGCAGCGTGCCCTTTGGAGAGCACGAACCGATCATCTTCATCCATGATTGCGTGGAAAAGTGTGATGAGGCCATCCAGCGCAGAAAGATTTGGACCCAAGTGTCCCGCATGGGCCTTATAATGCATCTCGAAGAGCCGTATATGCGCTTTATGCAATATCCGCTGCAATTCACCGGGGCTGATCCCGACACTCATGATTCGAACCTTATATAAAATGTGACAACAGGGAGACCGGTCAATCTACGGGCTTGCATACCGGGATTTTTTCATGCCCCGAAAGGGACTCGCGAGGGAATCTCCCATGGGAAATCAAGCCGCAAAAACCGGCATTCCCGACCAGCTCTCCCCCAAGGGGCCACGCTCCGGCATCCGGGCCTTCGACTCGAATTCCATTCGTTTCCTCAGTCTTCAGTCTTCAGCTACTTTATGTCAAAAGTTTATCTCTTTTTTCTTAAGATGTCCAGTGTGCTTTGGTCAACAAATTGGAGTATCCGACAGCCCGGAAAGTCGATTCGGCTTCCGTACACCCTCCCCTCCCC
>Ga0075011_10001147_pt1 | contig 14243 bp, 14 predicted proteins | sample TARM_MetaG_T_14_FD_72354 | JGI IMG/M metagenome (GOLD analysis project Ga0075011, IMG submission 72354) | Freshwater microbial communities from Pennsylvania, USA, analyzing microbe dynamics in response to fracking - TARM_MetaG_T_14 | ecosystem: Environmental > Aquatic > Freshwater > River...
ATACGTCCTTGGGGTCGCGCCAGCGGACTCAGATGTCTGAAAGGAACGGCAACGCGTCAAAAAGCACCTTGATCCCGCTCTATCCTTTCTTGCGGGGTCAAGTCCGACAAGCTGCTAGGCGGCACACCATCACTTCAACCCTGCTGTTTCTGCGCTAGATCAGGTCCACTTCGTGGTGCTGGCTGTTCAGGGCAGCGGCCGGTAATTGCGCTATGACCTTTGTTGTTTGCGTTGTTGCTTGACCTGATACATCTCGTTGTCCGCCAGCCTGATGGCCTCTTCAGCGGTGGTGCCATCAGGCATCACCGCCACTACCCCAACGCTCGCACCCTGATACTCATAGGGAGGCAGGCCGTTACCCAGGTCATACTAGCCAACAGTGGCCTTGCTCAGACGGGCCTGCATTAGCGCTGCTGCATCCCGGAGCTCTTGCGCAGGGGCAGGGCGCTGGAGGGCATTACCCAGGGCGATGACGATGAACTCGTCTCCTCCGATCCGGCCGACCATGTCGCTGGCTCTAAGGCTGCGCTTCAGCTCAGTGGCGATACCAAGCAGAAACTGATCACCCGCCTGGTGGCCGTAGCAGTCGTTGATCAGTTTGAATCCATCCAAGTCGATGACGGCAACGAGCACATACTTGCTGTCGCGCTGAGCCAAGGCGAACAGCTGTACAAGGTCACGCATGATGCCGCGCCGATTGGCGAGTCCAGTCAGCGGGTCGGTCAGCGCTAGCCGGCCAAGTTCGCTGTTGGCGGCCTGAAGTTGTGCGACCAATAGCTCGCGTTCCAGGGCGTAACCTAGCAAGCCCGACAGCAGAGCAAGCAACGGCTCCACATTGGCTGGACGGGCTACCTGAGCCGAGCTTGCCGCGCAGACGGTGCCCAGGACGCGGCCATCCTGCGATCTGATAGGTGCGCTCAGATAGGTCTTGATGCCCAGAGCCTTGGCCGCGTCGGAGTCGCCCCAGCACTCGGCAACGTTGTCTGAGTAAAGACGGTTCTCTTCAAGGGCTCGCTTGCACAGGGTATCGGCCCAGGGTACGACCAGCCCCTCCGGGATGATCATTGCGCCCGCATTGCGTGCAAACTCGACGCGTTGCACGCCCTGTTCGGTGTCGATAGTGGTCAGGTAGGTCGACTCCATGCCGGTGAACTGGTTAAGCAGCGACAACAAAGGGCGCGCCAGTTGCTCCAGCGTTTGCGCCTTGGGGATGGTTTCCGACAGCAAAGAGAGAATCTGATCCATTGGAGCGTACCGATAGTGACGTTGCGTGGTTAGTGTCATATAGCTGATTGGCATGACATAGAGCAGATACTCCCGCGCTGCGTCAAATCACCCCGTCACCCCAGCGCCATAGTCACAATGAAAACGGCCATTGAGTGTCGTGTTGGAGGTTGGTTTCAGTGTAGTTGTAGATGCTGCGGATATCCTCTTGCGGCGTCATGGCTGGCTTGTGCAGAACTTTGCCCAGCCTGCTTCGAGGTCAAACTCGGGCCATTGAGTGTTGGATCATGTGGTAACGAGCGCCGGTCAGAATCAGCAGTCTGGTTGCGATGGCGTCACGTGTATCGATGTTGAGCAGATCGGCTATAAGCTTCGGTGTGTCTTTCCATTGCAGTACTGGAAAGTGCTGGCGCTGCCTGGCCTTCTTTTTCTCTGCCTTGCTCAGCAGGTTGTCCAAGTGTCCGCGCCAGCGGGCAGGATTGTCCCCCTCGCGTAAGCGCCTGGCCTTGGCTGCATCCAGTATTTGCTCGATCTGGCCCCTGATTTCATCAGCAGTCCGGGTCTTGGTTGCCCAGATGGGTTGCAATGCAGTAAGCACATGCTCGGTGCTGATGATGTCAGCCGACAGCTTGCCCATGGTCGGGAAGGCGTAGAGCTCCAACTTGCGTAGCCAGCCTTTCCGCCACTTCTCAGACCAACTGCCGCCGTGTGCCTGTTGGTATTCGCGAGCGAGATCCTCGAAAGTCGTGCGACGTGCTGCGGCCTGGCGTTCGGCCTCGCGCTTGGCTTCCTTTGCCGCGTCGCGGGTTGCCAGTGGGTCGCTTCCGGAGGCAAGGAGCTTGCGTTGATCGGCGGCCAACTGCCGGGCTTGGCCGAGTGTGACGGCAGGGAAGGGGCCTAGCCCCATTTCGCGGCTGCGGCCATCCAGCTTGTAACGGAAGATCCAGCTGGTGTCGCCGCTCTTGGATACCTGGAAGTACAGGCCATCGCCATCATTGGTTTTTCCTGGCGTTGCAGCCTTGGCTATCGACTCCACGGTCTTGCTGGTCAGCTTGCCTATTACTCGCTCCTACTCCAACACACCCCCTCAACCCACACTCTGACCCACACCTTGGTTGCTGATTTTATGGATGGCTACGGGATGTCTTGGGACAGACCCTAAGCTGTAAGGCGCGTATTTTCTAGGGCTGTAGGATCTTGCTGGATTTCTTCGGGCAATAAAAAAACCGGCTTGTGGCCGGCGTTTTAGTTGTTCAAGCTATTGATATCAAAGGGTAATATGAATTCTGCATTCTCTATCCCCACACTTGTCCCCACATTTTCTTCGTGCGTAGCTCCATCGTTTCGCGAATCCAGTCCAGATCAACACTTAGTGGGGAGCGCCTTGGGCTGTACCGAATCGGACACAGGCTGACTAAGGCTCTTGATGAGATCAGCAATGGCAGGCGGATGAACAGGCCTTTGCTTGTACTGGGCGGCGAAATTTTTGATACCCCCTGGTCTGCCGAATATCCCGCTTAATCCGCCCACTATGAACAGAAGCGATAGCCCGAGCGTGAAAGGCACTAGGATTAGGCCGAGGAATACGAATAGGCAGCCGCCTCCCACATCATTGTTCTGCTCCCGGATTGTTGCCAGCGTCTGCGCATCGGGCTTGATGTAGAGGTTTTCATCCAACCCCAGTATGTCGTGGGCGAACAGCTCTGTCTGGCCACGACCGCACAGCGGCTTGCGAGCATTTTTGCTGTATTTGCCAAAGGCGCGCTGACGGGTGAAGTGCTCAAGCAGGGTTTGTTCGACGTCCCAGGCGTCTTCGCAATAGGTAAAGAAGAACTCTTGGTCAATCATCTTTTCATCGCCGTGCCCGCCGTAGGCGAGGCGTTCCTTGAGACTGGGCTTTTTGGTGTAGCCGAGTTTGTACAAAAGCCCACAGTTAGTCTTCAGGCGTGCGTAATAGACATAGCCGGCCGGGTTTTTTGGCCGTTTGAACCAACGCCATAGGTTTTTGAGCATCGCCAAGGTCCGTCTCGAACAAAAGATCCAAGATTATGCGTTGAGGCGGCGGCGACGGCGAATGGTTGACGGCAAGCAAAGCCTTGGTTGAGTTGACGCGGCTACGAATAACTTCCCCTTCGTCTTGGTGGCTGGAGTTGCCTAGCGGATATCACCGGCACGAGCCGAGGTCTGGCTGGTGCGGTGGGGTCGCCACGCCGTTCCAGCGCCCCATTCCGGATGCGGACCGAATGACCTATCTTGTGTTCATCCATTGATGAACACAGGGAAGAGTCAAATGGCAATCCAAAAACACTTCAGAAATCCTCTGCTGGCTACCAGCGCCTTGCTTGTGTCCCTAGCTTGGGCGTTGCCGGCCTCGGCGCAGGTACAAAAGTGTGTCGATCCCGTCACAGGGAAAATCACCTTTTCGGATCGCGGCTGCAGCTCAGGCGAAGAAATGACTTCGATTCGGGTCGCTCCGGCCAACAGCAGCGACAGCAGCCAGTACCGCAATCATCAGCCGGTCTATTCGCAGCCCGAAATCAGCCAGCAGCAAAGCGGCCCGCGCGTCACGGTCGTGGGTGACAGCGGCAACAGCCGGCGCAATGCCGGCCCGCTCCGCTTCGACAGCACCCTGCAAGACGAGGCTTGCGCCGTAACAGGCCGCTCCCGCGCCACATTGCCAACGCAACGGGTTTTCAACGGTCTGTTAGGTTGATCCCAGTCAAGGACTCACCCGACCGCGCTGGCTCATGCTCAACTTGTCGCCGCAATGACATTTGCGCCGGGAGATGCATCGCCTGCGAATGGAAACAGTGATCCGGAACAAAAGCTTGCTTACCCATATCGGTAAATTTAACGTGCATCCACCCAGTACATTTGTTGCTGGGTTTTTCCACCGGGGCGGGCTCAGATCCTCCCCTCAATTAGCCTTGAGGAAGTACTCATGAAAAAAATCCTGGTTCCGCTGTTCGCCCTGAGCGGCGCGCTGATGCTGCAACCGGCGATTGCTCAGGACGGCGAAGCGCTGTTCAAGAGCAAGCCTTGCGCAGCCTGCCACAGCATCGATGCCAAGCTGGTTGGCCCGGCATTCAAGGAAGTCGCCGCCAAATACGCGGGCCAGGAAGGCGCAGCCGACATGCTTGCCGGCCACATCAAGAACGGCAGCCAGGGCGTCTGGGGTCCGATCCCGATGCCGCCAAATGCTGTAACCGAAGAAGAAGCCAAGATCCTCGCCGAGTGGGTTCTTAGCCAGAAGTAACCTAGCGTCCTGGAGGACGTCATGACAGTGTCCCGACACGCAGTATCACGTTTGGGGCTCGCCCTGGCGTCCCTCCTCCTGATTCCCGCAGCCCTGGCCGCGGCACCTGATGCCGAACGCTGTACATCTGCTTGCGATCGTAGAGCCGCGGAATCAGGTGATACAGCGAGCCGATGGAGATCATCGCCACCCAACCGAGGGCGCCGGCATGTACGTGGCCGATGGTCCAGTCGGTGTAGTGGGACAGGGCGTTGACGGTCTTGATGGCCATCATCGGACCTTCGAAGGTGGACATGCCGTAGAACGCCAGCGACACCACCAGGAAGCGCAGCACCGGATCGGTGCGCAGCTTATGCCAGGCGCCGGAGAGGGTCATCATGCCGTTGATCATGCCGCCCCAGCTGGGCGCGAGCAGAATCACCGACATCGCCATGCCCAGGCTCTGCGCCCAATCCGGCAGTGCGGTGTAGTGCAGGTGATGCGGGCCGGCCCAGATGTACAGGGAGATGATCGCCCAGAAATGCACGATGGACAGGCGATAGGAATAGATCGGCCGCTCGGCCTGCTTCGGCACGAAGTAATACATGATGCCGAGAAAGCCCACCGAGAGGATGAAGCCCACCACACTGTGCCCATACCACCACTGGATCATCGCGTCGGTGGCGCCGGAATAGACCGAGTAGGACTTCATCAGGCTCACCGGCACCAGCGCGTGGTTGATCACGTGCACCATGCCGGTGACGATGATGAAGGCGCCGAAGAACCAGTTGCCCACGTAGATGTGGCTGACCTTGCGATACGCGATGGTGCCGAAGAACAGGTAGGCATAGGCCAGCCAGACCAGGGTCACCCAGGCGGCGATCGGCCATTCCATCTCCGCGTATTCCTTGGAGGTGGTGTAGCCCAGCGCGTAGCTGACCACCATGGCGACGCACGCGGCTTGCCAGGCCCAGAAGACGAACTCGCCGAGGCTATCGGAGATCAGGCGAACACGGCTGGTGCGCTGCACCACATAGAGTGAGGTCGCGAACAGCGCGTTACCGCCGAAGGCGAAGATCACCAGATTGGTGTGCATCGGCCGTACGCGACCGAAGCTGGTCCAGGGCAGATCGAAATTCAATACCGGCCAGACCAGTTGCGCCGCAATGAACACGCCCAGGCCCATGCCGATGATTCCCCACACCACCGTCATCAGGGTGAACTGACGCACGACGCGGTAGTTGTAGAGGGGAGATGCCGATGTGGACGCTTCGATCATGGACGTGCATGAGGCAACTACGCACGCGCCTGGGGAACACAGGCATGCCGCGCACCTGCCACTCCTTCGTGAGGTCAGGTTCGTGAGCGCGGCAAGCGGCCGCGTCGGCTGGGAATGCCGCCCATTGTCGACCGACCGTTGAGTTATCTCTAATGAATAGTGTTGCCGTTATAGCGCAATTTTTTTGCTATATATGTGACGCTTCGACGGTACGCGAAACATTAGCGATGCGCGGCTTCAAGCGATCGCCGCGTAGGCCTGACGTCCGTACTGCTCCACCACCGCGGCGACGATGCGCATCACTTCCAGGTTGGCTTCTTCCATCTGCTCAAGATGCCGCAATGCCTTCTCCAGATGCTGCGCCTGGAAGGCATCGATGGCGGCCTGGCCCTGATCGTGCACTGCGGTGTGCGGCCGCTCGATCCGCTGGAAGTGCTCCAGGTCCTGCATCTCGCGGTTGCCTTCCCCGTAGTACCAGCGGCCGAAGCGGCATTCGCGCTCGCTGGGCAGTTGCGCGCTGCCCTGGGTATTGCTGCCGAGCAGCTGGTTGTAGACGACGAACTTGAGCGACAACTCGTCGAGGTTGGCCAGTTCGATACCGCACGGAACGACGAATTGTCGATGCCATGCCGCATGCTGCCGGCCAGCTGATGCAGGGTCCGCATGGCGCCGACGGCCAGCTCGGTGGTCTGGCTGAAACCCTGGGCGAGCTTGCCCTGCAACTGGATGTAGTCGTGAACGCTGGCGATTTCGGCCTGGACTTCGCCGATCTTGCGCACGATGTCCTCGGTGGCGAGCGCGGTCTTTTCCGCCAGGCTGCGAATCTCCCCGGCCACCACCGCGAAGCCGCGCCCCGCCTCACCGGCCCGGGCAGCCTCGATCGCGGCGTTGAGGGCCAGCAGGTTGGTCTGGCTGGCGATTCCGCTGATCAGATCGACGATCCCGTTGATCTCCTTGGAATGGCCGGCCAGGGTGTCGACCTTGTGCGAGGCCTGGTTGAGCCCGCTCTCCATGTCCGAAGCCTTGCTCTGCAGCTCGCCGAAATGCTTCTGGTTGCTCAGTGCCGCCGAGGCCACCTGCTCGGCATGCGCCTTGTTCTGGCCCAGCTGTCCGGTGAGGTATTCGAACGAATCCCCCAGATGCGCAATCGAGTGGCTGAAGCGAATCAGGTTGCCGGCCACGCCGCGGTAATAATCGAACTGCCGACCGCTGGTTCGATTGGCCAGCTTGGCGGCCTCCAGCTCCTGCTCCAGTTCGGCGATCCGCGAGCGCTGCTCGTTACAGGTCGCCTGGAGGCGGTCCTGTTCCTGCTGCAGCTTGCGCGCCGTTTTCTTCCATCCAAACAGCATCGAGGATTCCTCGCTCTTTCAGCTCAGGGTGAAGCCGTTATCGACGACCCAATCCTGACCGTAGACGCCACGCGCTCCTTGCGACAGCTGAAACAGAATCACGTTGGCCACCGCGGCCGATTCCAGGAAATGCCCCGGCAGCAGGCGCTGGGCGATGCCATCGGCCACGCCCTCGAGCTGCTCGTCCGACAGGCCCAGGGTGCCCCAGATCGCCGTCGCGGTAGGGCCGGGCGATACCATGTTGATGCGCACGCCCAGCGGCGCGAATTCCACCGCCAGGGTACGGGCCTGCGCCGCCAATGCCGCCTTGCTGGCGATGTAGGCCGCCAGGCCCGGATAGGTCGAGCGCGTCAGGAAGGTACCGATGAAGACCACCGAGGCAGACTTCGCCAGCTCATGACGCAGTGTTCCCAGCGTATTCAACGCACCCGCTCCGTTGACCGCCCATTGCCGATCGAACGCCGCCATGTCGAGGCCATCCGCCAGCTCGGCAATACCGGCGTTGGGCACCAGATAATCGACCTGCCCCAGCTGCGCGGCGCGTGCCCGCAAGGCCTGCAAGTCGGCCGGCACGGTCACGTCGCCCGCCAGCCAGACCAGTTGCTCCGCGTAGGTCTGCAACAGCGGCTCCAGTCCGCCCAGCGCGCGGGACATCGCCAGCACCCGGGCGCCGCGTTGCAGCAGTGCCGTGCACAGCGCCAATCCTATGCCCGAGCTGGCGCCCGTGACGACCGCCAGGCGATCCTGAAAATCGTTTTTCATCATCATCTCCGATGCTCGACATTGCCGAGCCGCAAGCTGCCCCTCCCCTCCGGGAACGGACAGCGGTTTGGAACTCTCGCCGGCAGACCTGAAAGGGCCGGCATCGCACTCAGCCCGGATGCCCGTCGACCCGCGCGGCGACCAGCATCGGTGCGTAGCGCCAGACGTACAGCGCGAAGGCCGACGCCCAGCAGATCGCCGCCAGCCAGAGCCCCGGCACAGGCCATGCGGTCGCCAGGAATACGCGTGCGAAGGCGCCCAGATTGAACAGCACGAAGGCCCAGACCACGCCCGCCGGCAGCTGCAACGGCCGGCCGGTGTGACCGAGGGTGACGCGCGCGATCATCGCCAGGATCAGCCCGCTCATGGACCCCACGCTCAGCGCGTGCAAAGCGGGGCTGGATTGCGCCAGCACGCCGAAATGCCACAGCGCCAGGCCGAAGCAGGCCACCACCAGCCAGAGCATCGCCAGGTGCAGCGACCACAGCAGCGGCACCTTTCTGAGGTCGGCGTCGTACCAGCGGACCAGGCGCAGCAGATGCCCCAGACCGATGGCCAGGAACAGCAGCCCGATCAGCGCATGGGGCGCCAGCGCCACACCGAATGCATGCAGAAGCGCGATCAGCGCACTGCCGACCAGCAGCGACCAGTCGAGCCAGGGCCAGGCCTTGACCTGCGCCGTACGCCCCAGGCCGCGCTGAGTGAAGAAAGGAATCACCCGGCCGCCGATCAGCGCCATCAATGCCGCCACCAGCCAAAGCCCCGCCAGTACGCCCTGGCGCTGCAGCGCGTCATTGCCTTGCAGCACGCCGGCCAGCATCAGCGCATCGGCACCGATCATCAGCGTCAGCACCACCACGATGGGGTAGTTGCGCTGCTGCCGCACGGCCCAGAGCATGCGCGCCATCATCCAGGCGACGACGAGCAGGAACAGCAGATCCAGCGGCACCAGCAGTGGCGCCGGCAGCCCAAGCAGCCAGCCCAGGCGCGCCGCCAGCCAGATCAGCGCCACGCCCATCAGGCGGTTGCCGGAAGGCGCCACCTGACCGGTCCAGGTCTGGACCGCGGTCAGCAGGAAGCCGGCGACGATGGCCATGGCGAAGCCGAACAGCATTTCGTGACGGTGCCAGGCCAGCCAGCCGCCAGTGGGTTGGAAACCGGGCCAGAAACCCGTCCAGGCCGCGACCCAGAGCGGAATCGCCAGTAGCGCGTAGACGCCACCAGCGAGGAAGAAAGGACGAAAGGCGAGACGCCAGACAGGCGGGATACTCAGGGCTTTTCGCCGGTCGACTACTTGCACGGAAGGCCTCCAGGGTTTTCTTCTAAGCCCGCCGCGCAAAAGCGTCACTGCGCGGCGGAAACGACGCTCCAGCCAATGCGGGAGCCAGGACTACTTTCTACAGGGTAGGCGGCCTCGACAGACTTGATTGCAATCAGCTTTTTACCGAGGCGAGGGGAAAGCGACAGCCGGTGGGGCGAAATACGGTGTAGGGTCTGTTGCCGTTTCGTCGCGAGCCGCGTTGCTGCGGCGCGGCCGCGCACGAAATGGCAACAGCCCCTAGCAACGAACGAAAGAAGCCGGTCACCGGCAGTCCGCAGAACCGCATCGCAGAATGGCATGAGTGAAACGATGCTCAGCGTGACGCACCCGCACGCGATGGGCTGTGGCCTGGGTGATACGAAGCCTTCTCTTCCTGGCGGAAGAGAACTGGAAGAAGCGTGCCCCCGGCAGGCCGGGTTCGCCCTTCGGTGAACCCGGAGCAGAAGCCCTTACTTGAGTTCCGGCTTGACCGGCTCCACCTGGGCCGTGCTTTCACCCTCGCTCACCGACTTGCGAAAGCCCGCGATCGCGCTGCCCAGATCCGAGCCCAGGCCACGCAGGCGTTTGGTGCCGAACAGCATGACCACGATCAGAAGAATGATCAGAAGCTGCCAGATGCTGATACCCATCATTTTGCTTACCTCGATTGCGTCGAATGCGGTCAATGACCCGCGTGATCGTTGTGTTCGGTTTCGGACATGTGCTCATGCATGTCGTGGTGCTGCATGTCCGCGCCCTGCTGCAGCACCGCATGGTCGATCTCTTCGAAGCGCAGCACCCGTCCGCCATGTTCGGCAGCGAGCTGCTGCGCCTGCTGCTCGTCGGCGAAACTGGCCAGGGAGACACCCATGGCGCCCTTGAGCGGCGTACCGGCGACGTACCAGGCCGTGCGGGCGTCGATCAGGTGCTCGTCGCTGGGGTGCGCCCATTCGCTCTTGCCCATGTCATGCACATAGAGCTTGGCATCGAGAAGCTTGTTTTCCGGCTGAAGGTACCAGCCGAGCATCTCGGCGGTGGAGCAGAACTTCTTCACGCCGGCCTTATCCACCGCCTGGCCTTTCGGGCCGGGGAAGTCGGCGATGATCATGCCGCAGACGTGGCATTCGTCACTTTCATGGAAAGCCACCGGGTCGAGCGATTGCTGGACTTCTTGCTTGTCGCCACAGGCGGCCAGCCCGAATGCCAGGAGCATCGCGAGCAGCGCCTGGCCGCCGGTACGGTACAGATTGTTCATCATTCGTTTCCCTCCAGAAAGTCAGGCCAGGCGCCGACGGAAGATGCCATAGGCCAGCAGCAGCGATGCGCCTGCCCAGGCCAACAGGCAGAGCCAGAGCACGGCGTTCGGCACGGGTAGGTCGCCGCCCAGCGACAGCACGCCCATGGCGCCGCCGCCTTCGAAGCCGGACAGATTGATCAGCCGGTAGATGTCGGTGGGGTTGAGCAGCAGCAGCCAGGGCAGCAACTCGGGGCTGAACTTGCCTTCGCTGAGCACCAGCAGCGCCAGCAGCACCAGGTCGAACACCAGCACGAACAGGAACCAGATCCCCAGCGCCAGGCCGGCGGCGCTGGATTTCTCGTTGACCTTGCCGCTGAGCACGTAAGCCAGGGCAAGGAACACCCAGCCCAGCAGCGTGGAGGAAACCATGAAGCGACCGAAGGCCCAGAGCAGCAGGCCCAGCTCGATATCCTCGACCAGCAGGGCAATGGCCAGAGCGGCGCCGCCGAAGCCGATCAACACCGCCAGGGCAAGGATCAGCCCGTGGCCGACGAACTTGCCGAGCAGGATCTCGCCGCGCCCCAGCGGGTAGGTCAGCAGCAGCATCAGCGTGCCGCCTTCGTCCTCGCCGACGATGGCGTCATAGGCCAGCAGCAGCGCGATCAGCGGCATCAGGAAGGTGGCCAGGCTGGCCAGGCTGGCGATGGTCGCCGGGATCGAGGTGAACCCCACCTGCCCCGAGGCGGCCGCGCCGAGCCAGGCAATGCCCACGGCCAGCACCGCGAACAACAGGCTGATGGCCAGCAACCAGCGGTTGCGCAGGCCATCGCTGAGTTCCTTGCGGGCGATGTTCCAGACCTGGTTCATACCCTGCCCTCCGCGGCCTGCACATCGCCGGCGCGCTCCATGTAATAGCGGTACAGATCCTCCAGCGAAGGCTGGTGGATTTCCACATCGTCGGGTTCGCTTTCCCCGAGCAGCTCACGCAGCAACGGCAGCTTGTGGCCGTTGATGGCGATCACCTCGACACCATCCTCGCCGAGACGCTGCGCCGAGTGCCCCGCATTGGCCCAGCGCTCCAGCCAGGCCTCGCTCTGACTGATGCCACTGGCGCGGATACGCACCGGCAGGCCGGCCTCGCTGCGCAGCTGCTTGAGGCTGCCGATGGCCTGCAGGCGCCCCTTGGCGAGAATGGCCGCACGGTTGATATGCGCCTCCACGCCGGGCAGCACGTGGGAACAGAGGATCACGCTGGTACCCGTCTGGCGCAGCCGATCGATCAGCAGGTAGAGCTCCTGGGTGGCGATGGGGTCGAGCCCCACGGTAGGTTCGTCGAGCAGCAGCAGGCGCGGCTCGCCGAGCACCGCCTGCGCCAGGCCGAGCCGCTGGCGCATGCCCTTGGAATAGGTCTTCACGCGGCGATCGGCGGCGTGGGCGAGGCCGACCTGCTCGAGCAGATCGTCCACCTGGCCCAGCGGCGTGCTCTTCAGGCGCGCGAAATGACGCAGGGTCTCGCGCCCCGTCAGTTGCGGATAGAAGGTGACGTTCTCCGGCAGATAACCCAGGTGGCGGCGCACGTCGGTGGTGCGCGGATCGCGACCCAGTACCTGGACGCGCCCTTCGCTGGCCTGCAGCAGGCCGAGAATCAGTTTCATGCTGGTGGTCTTGCCGGCGCCGTTATGGCCGAACAGCCCCAGTACCTCGCCTTCGCCGAGGTTCAGGTTCAAATCATGCAACACGGTCATGTTGCCGTAACGCTGGCTGACGCCCTGGATCTCGACGGCATTCATGAGTGGGGCCTCTGCGTTGTGTTCATCGGTTCCTCTGTCACGCCTCGGGTAGGCGGCTTCATCAACGGATGGCTGTCCTGCACACCCGGCGACTTGATCACCGGGAAGGCTCGCTGCACCCAGCGCAGCACTTCGATGCTGGGGCTGTTCATCAGCAGGCGCACCTGCGGGTACATCCACAGCAGGCGGTCGACGTTGTCGTTGGGTTCGTAGGGCACATCGCCCAGACCGTCGTCGTTGCGGTCCCAGCCCAGGTAGTCGCTCCAGTAATTGCCGCGCCCGTCGACGGACCATTCCTGGGTGCGCACCGCCACGTACTTGACCTGCCGCTCGTTGGCAACGAAGGCATTGTCGGAAATGTAGTTGTTCTCGGAACCGGCAGTCAGGTGGATACCCAGATTGCTGCGCTCGAAATGGTTGCGCTGGATTGTGTTGAACTGCGAGTTGTAGATGAACAGCGCCTTGCCTTCATCGCCGGCGGTCGTGCCGCCCCCCAGATCGACACGCTGCACGTCAATGACGATGTTGTCTCGCAGGGTGGAATAATTGATGTAATTCATCAGGATGCCGTAGTTCTGATCCTGCTCGGAACGGTTTCCGATCACGGTCAACTGGCGGCTCTGCATCAGCGCGTAGCCGGTACGGGTCCGGCGGGTAAGATTGCCGGTGACATGATTGTCATGGGCGAACATGTAGTGCACGCCGTAGCGCAGATCCTCCATCAGGTTGCGCTCGATACGGTTGCCATTGGACGTGTCGATGTACACGCCATCGCGGGTTTCGCTTATATGATTGCCGGCCACCAGCGCGCCACGGGCGCTGAACAGGTGGATGCCGTTGCCGCGATCCTGAGAACGCACCTCGGGATCGCCCTGGATTCGATTATCGAGAATCTGCACATTCTCGGTGCGGTCGGCCCACACGCCGAAGCCTGCGCCACGCAGCCGATTGTTGCGCACGATCACGTCTTTTACGCGATCTCCGATGAAGATGGCCGAATTCATCTCGGTGAGATTTCGACCCCAATCGCGCAGCTCACAGTTCTCGACCACCACGTTGTCGGCGCCGATAAACAGCACACTGCCCTGACCACCCGAGCTCAGCACGGCACCTGGCGCGCACTGCAGCTGTATGGGCTGGTCGATGCGAAAATTGCCGCTGTACTCACCGGCAGGCAGTACCCAGCGGTTGTCGCCCGCCGCCTGAAGCGGCAGGCTGGAAATAGGCTGAGGATTTGCGAAAGCGGTACCGGCACAGGACAGGAGCACGTAAAACGCCCCTTTGACAGTCTGAGATCTGAACAAATCGCTACCTCCCCGGGATCAGACAGTTGGAACAGCCGGCAATCGCCGGCTGGTTAAGCTGCGGCCTGTCTGGTTGACACAACGCAGGCCACAAATGCGGGGCGGCGGAATCCGCTCGCCCCACTGTCGACCGTCAGGCCTTTTCCACCATCATGCGACCCATCATTTCCATGTGCAGGGCATGGCAGAACCAGCTGCAGTAATACCAGTACACCCCAGGATTGTCGGCCGTAAAGGTGATGGACGAGGTCTGCTGCGGGCTGATTTCCATACTCACACCATGGTTGACCATGACGAAGCCGTGAGACACGTCCTCGATCTGGTCGATGTTGGTGATGACCACGGTGACTTCATTACCCTGCTTGACGGTAAACTCGGGGATGCCGAAGCTTGGCGCCATCGAGGTCATGTACACGCGGACCTTGTTGCCGTCGCGGATGACCTTGTTGTCGGTCTCCAGAGTAACGCCATCCTTCTTGGCCATCGCGACGGTTTCGGCGAAGTAGGGGTCGTTACGATCCCAGATCTTCTTGGTCTTGATCTGGTCGCGACGGGCCATGATGCAGTCGTGCGGTTCGGCGAAGGCCGGGCCGTCATGCACCAGCTTCATCACGTCGCCGGAAATGTCGATCAACTGGTCGTTCTCCGGATGCAGCGGGCCGACCGGCAGGAAGCGGTCCTTGGAGAACTTGGACAGCACCACGACCCACTTGCCGTCGGCTTCGCTCGACTCGGTCAGCGAAGCATGGTTGTGGCCCGGCTG
>Ga0075011_10001148_pt1 | contig 14235 bp, 14 predicted proteins | sample TARM_MetaG_T_14_FD_72354 | JGI IMG/M metagenome (GOLD analysis project Ga0075011, IMG submission 72354) | Freshwater microbial communities from Pennsylvania, USA, analyzing microbe dynamics in response to fracking - TARM_MetaG_T_14 | ecosystem: Environmental > Aquatic > Freshwater > River...
GCCATACAATATGTAGCTCTTATTTTTATCTAGATTGGTGCAAAACTTATAAATTTCTAGAACACATTTATACTCATCATTGAGTATGCTTGGGGATTTATGCGCTAGAGGATTAAAATTTTTGAACCAATTAATGGATTCAATTTGTGCATAAGTGTTTTGTACTAAACTAGTCGGCATGAAGTCTTGTAGTAGCTCCAAATCCCCGTTATCCATTCTCAATTGAGGGAGAGGTTGATTTCTTTTGGAAACAAAAGCACATATATTATATCCATAAGTTATAAAGTGACCATTTTTAACATCAAAGCCACTCAAAAGCAAATTATATATAAGTTGCCCCATATTCCAGCCACTAGAAACATGTCCTCCGACTATATAATTTTTATAAGGAGGTACCATTACAAAAAGCCAACCGTTATTACTTAGTAAGGAATGTGCTTTTTCTAAAAATAATCCAACATTTTGAGTGTGTTCTAAAACATGTGACAGCAAAATGGCATCAAATTTATTTTGTGAATTATAAGTCTCAAATGACGTTTCTTGAATGGAAATATTTTTATTATTTAGTACTCTTTCGTCCATATCATAACTACTGATAGCTAACCCAAGGGAGGTTACTTTTTTGCCTCTTAAAGCAAAATACAGTGAAGCCCCTCCTTTTCCCAGACCAACATCTAGGATATTAGAAAAAGTGATATTATCAGTTGCTTTTATTAAATCAAAATTCCCTTCAATAGAAAATAAGCTATCTAATTCATTTTCCATTTCATTTTCCATCTTAAGTCTTTATCTTGAAATTAGTTTTGTGTTACAGTGCATACAATGCTTTGAATAGATATTAATCTCCATCATCTGCTTTGATAATTCCATGCATTACATACAATATTAACATGCTCAAATTTTCGCACATCTGCATGTAAAAAACCTTCTTTTATGTCAGGTCCACAGCCTATATAAACATTTTTTTCTTTTTCAATCATTTGGTCGACCTCTTTGTTGTAAAAAATCACTTGATTATCAAATTTAGATAACTCTTTTTCAAAAATATATACTTTTTTCTTTGGGTGAATGCTTGCTTGTATAAAGTCCTTATTTGAAACTACTTGCATAATGCTCCTTATTAATATAATCAATGACGAAAGAGTGAACTTTCTTTTTGATTTTTACTTTACCAATTTCAATAGACTTTTCATTTGTATAATAATACAAAAATTGCTTTATCTTTTCTTCATGCTCTTGAGAAAGTTCATGCCAAGGATTCGTATTGAGCTCTGCTAAGTTCTTGATGTTTTTTGTAACTTGCATATAATCAGATTTGCCAAAAGTGATTACAGGTTTGAGATGGATAAGAGCTTCAAAACCTACTCCTGAATTAATAACGTAAACTGTAGAGGCTTTTGCCAGGGCATCGTGAATTGAACCGCTAAAGAGAATAATCTTTTTTTGATTTTCATATTTTAAAAGTAGTTTTTGAAGTTTTTCATTTTGGCATCGTGGATGTCGTTTGATGACAAGTGGAATATTTTTTTTGTTAAGGATAGTAACAATGTCTTGTAATAAATCAAAGGGGCTGAAGTAGCTATGAAGCATAACTGTATCATCAAAAGTTTGGAGTGGAAAAAAAATAAATTGTTCGGGAAATTGAAAATCGCTATGCGTTTGCTGGTACTTGCTTAAGTTTTTATGGACATATTTGTTCTGTAGCTTTTCAAAATGATTTTGCACGAGATATTTCGATTGAACTTTTGAAAAAACTAGTTCCGGATTTTTCGTTAAAGAGCTCCAACCACTATAGCCATTTGTATCAAAAGTAATTGTATTGTAAAGGTGGCTCTCTTTCCATCGAAAAATTTGGGGATTACTCTTGCCCACGGAGTGGTAGCTGAAGTGAAGGGTATCTTTTGGAAGCTCTGGGCTATAGAGCAGATAGTGATCAAAGATATTCTCTTTTGTTTCACCCTTTTGCCACCACGCATAAGGTTTTATATGGCACTCAATAGAGTTTTTGGTGCAATACTCTATCACTGTATCACAAAACTTATAGTTGAAGTTATGGGGGTCTTTCGTTTGTTTGAGGTAGTCTAGTTTGACCACAAGCGTTTGAGGAAAATAGTTTTTTGAATGTTCATAATCGATTAAAAAGTTTTTAAAACCCTTGTTTTGAAGTGTTAGAGCCATTGATTGAACATGATTTCCCCACAAAATAAGTAGCAGATTCTCTTGCGCCAAACACTCCTCTAAAGAGAGTATTTTTTTGTTTTTAAAAAGCTGATTATGCAAGCTACTGTCGCTCTCTATAATAAAATCTACTCTTGTGCAAAGCGAGCTATTTTCTTGGAGTATTTTCTTTGTTGTTGCTGATAATCCCCAGATAGCTAGAGTACTTTTATGGTTTAAAACATTTTGCACTAAGAGCTTATAACTCACTAGCAAGCATCACCTCTGTTATGTTTTTGTTTTATCGCATCTATATACTCTGTTATAGAGTATTGAGCGCTCCAGCCGAGGTATTCTGTTTTATCTGTTATCACCTCTGCGCCCATTCTGTTACCTTGTCTTGGGGGCAGAATCTCTATGGGTGCTTCAAACATCTGTGCGATCTCTAAAACAGAATAGCACTCTTTGCTCCCAATGCCAAACTCGTCTCCAAATCCATTTTCTCCAACTAAAACAAGACCGCTAATAATATCCTCTATGTGGGTAAAGTTACGTTTTTGAGTACCAGGACTTACCACACTCAGAGGCTCGCCTTGAAGATACTTTTGTTTAAATAAAGCGATAAGTGTTGCATATTTTCCTGTAGCTATTTCACGACCCCCATAAACATTATAAAAATACACAATTGCATACGAGATATTAAACCAGTGCCCATAGTTTTGCACCAGCTCTGTATTAGATGCTTTTGTCCATGCATAGGGGCTTTGACTTCTTCCAAGCCCCCCATCACCAAACTTTGTGCTGCTCCCTGCATAGATCAGTTTTGCAGCGCTCTTGCGGCAAAACTCTAGAACAGCAAAGGTACCATTTTTATTTGATTCCCAAACCATCTGCAGATCTTCAAAACTTTGCTCTACTCTTGAGTATTCCCCTAAATGGTAGATATAATCAGGAGTGATTTTTATAAGTTTTGCTATATCTTTTGTATCACCTTTGATGTACTGCACACCCTCTATGTGATTTTTTTTTGTACCTGTAGAGTAGTTATCAAGCGAGTATACTTCATACCCTTTTTCTTTGAGTTTTTCACATAAATGGGAGCCTATAAACCCAGCGCCTCCCGTGACGAGTGCTCTTTTTTTCATAACAATCCTCTTGCTAAAATACACTTATTTTTATATCATCTTTCTTCATAAAACTATAAATTTTCTCTCGCATCTCTTCAAAGCCATTTCGGCTTATGATAAAAATGGCTTTCTCTGCAAGATCCTCTTTATTGCAACGCTCAAGCGAGTCATTCTCAAGCACGCCCTCAATGGTGATCTCTAAAAGTTCAAAGAGCTTTTGCAGATCTTCAAACGCTTCACTCTTGCCATAAAGATAGATCGATTTTGTATCTCTTCTGTAGATCTCAAAGGCTAGAAGTTTAAGATAAACATAGCGGTTTTCTAAAAAGATCGCATCGAGATATTGCTCAGGTATCACAAAAAAATCGTTTGAAGAGAGCTTGTCAAAAAAATGCTGTATGAGCTCTTTTTTTTGCGCACCAGATGGGAGATCATGAATTTGATTATTGATGTAGCGTAGTTGTAAAAAAATACGTCTATGAAACTCTAACTCATAACGCTCTAGCAAAGAGTGCTCTTGTAAAATTTTTTTATTCACTCCTAAAGCTATAAAGACATGATCGACATTCTTTTTTGTAATCGCTTGAGAAGCTCCTTTGGGGTTTATATAGTAGTTGTAAAGTGCTTCATCGACATAGCTTATCTTGTTTGCAAAATAAAAAAGTGCTGGTGTCGTTGCGAGATCTTCACAAAATATATTGGGAGTAAAAGTGATCTTATTTTTGGCAAAAAGCTCTCTTTTATAGATCTTATTCCAAGTCGCAGAGTTTATTTTGAGCAAGAGTGCACCCTCAAAACTCATAGCCTCTTTTTTAAATCGAGATTCATAGAGCAACTCATTGTTTGCATCAACATTTCTGTAGCCACATACAACGATATCACTGCTATTTTCTTGAGCATTTTCATACAATTTTTGCAACATGCTCTCTTGCAGGCTATCATCGCTATCAACAAAGGCGATATACTCGCCCACTGCATCTAAAACACCTTTTGTTCTCGCAACACCCACACTTTGATTTTTTTGATCAATAAGCCGTAAGCGGGAATCTTGCTTTGAGAGCTTGTGTAATATTTTGGCTGTATTATCGGTAGAACCATCATTGACGACAATGATCTCTATATCAGCTAAGCTTTGTTTGAAAAGAGAACTCACACACTGCTCTATGTGCTCTTGTGCGTTATATGCTGGAACCACTACACTCACTTTGATATTTTTCATTGCTTTATCATCAGTCCTAAACTTACTCCAACTTCGAGCACCTCTACTTTTTCAGGCTTGTCTTTTAAAAACTCATCACACGCTTTTTTCACTCCGGGCAAGGCTTCAAAACCATAATCATGAATAATAACTCTTGCCCCTTTGGAGAGCTTAGGGTACACTTTTTCAAAGCTATCGAGTATAGATGAGTAAAAATCACCATCAAAAAAAGCAAATGCAATCTGTTTTGGATAAAGAGTATCCTCTATCTCTTTGAACCATCCTTGATGAATAATAGGTTGCTTTAATTTATTGTGATCGAAGTTCTCTATAAATGTTTCAAGAGAAGTTTTGCATGAGCCTTGTTTGTATTGCTTTGTTGTATCTGTTTGATCTTCTAAACTTTTTTCGGGTAAGCCTTCAAATGAGTCATACACACAAAAATTTTTATCACTTTGATGAGCATCTAACATTTTTCTTATAAAAAGAGATGTGGTACCTACATTGCAACCAAGCTCTACTATGTCGCCCTCTGTGTTTTGAAGAAGAGACTTCTCTAAATGGGTGAGTATGTAATTTATATGGAGTGGAGTGACCATATTTGAAATCAAAGGGGTTGACTGCATAATAGTTGCAATACAATCTTTCATGGGGTACCTTTCTTGTTTTATCCCTAGATACAGCAAGTTTAGTTCCATTTTTGCACTTTAAGCAAAAAGAGATTTCGCGCTAATAATATGGGGATTATCTATTTGAGAAGTAAGTTTTTTTTCTATCTCTGGTGCAAAAGCGATGCTGGTTATAACAAAAGGGTATTGTATCTTTTTTTGCAAAAACTCCTCCAGGGTAAGGGTGTTAGGGAGCGATCTATTTGTATCTATGGTGGCGATAATTTTAATATTATGCTTTTGCAATAATGGCAAAATCTCTTGGTAGATCGTAGAGTAGCCATAAATAACCACTGCAGATATTTTGTGATCTAAAAGATAGTTGATAAGGAGACTGGCAAAAGAGAAGTTTTTTATTTGGGTATTTTGTGCCTTGAGTTGAGAGAGTATTTGAGGATCGAGCAAGGAGTTTGCAATCGATAGAAAAGGGTATTTGATCTCAAACATAAAAAGTTTTGTTATAAAGTCAAAGTGTATTCCAAAATGGCTCTGAGAGAGTTGTTGGAGTTTTTCTTTTTTGAGATGGTGTGATTGTTGCATTTTTGTGTAGAGAACTCTTGCGAGATCTTGATTATTATTTTGTAACAAATAGCTAAAGATATAGTTATTGAGCAATTTGAGAAGCTTTGCTGTAATATTTACCTCATGTTTTTCTAAAAGATTTTTCTTTTGAAAAAAAATCTCTATCGCCCCTATAACATCAAAAACATTCTCTATTTTTTGCTTTGAGAGGGTGTGTGTTGTAGAGTCTTGACGCATATAATAGTGATAAAGGGGTTCTGAGGTTGAGACCACTTTTTTGGCATAAAAGAATAGCTCAAGGGAGGTGAGTTGATCTTCAAAAAAGATCCCCTCTAAAAAAGTGATAGCGTTGTTTGTAAAAAGTGTTCTTTTATAAAGATAGCCACAGGTATACCCAGGTATTGCAGGATCACTTATCGCCCTAGAGCTATCAAACTCTCGTGAGCTTATCGAAAAAGAGCCATCGAAAGAGATGATTTTATACGCGCTGGTAACGATATCACTTTGGGATCTCTTCATAGTTATATAGAGCTTTTGAAGCATCTCTAACTCTATCGTATCATCGCTATCAACAAAGCAAATATAGGGCGCTGAAGCGAGTGCAAGCCCTCTGTTACGACATACACTCTGCCCACAATTTTTTTGATCTCTAACAATAAGTCTTGAATCTTTGTGTGCATAGTGTTGCAAAATCTCTAAACTCTCATCACAAGAACCGTCATTTATGGCAATGATCTCAATCTCTTGGAGTGTTTGCTTGAGCACTGAGTCTAAGCATTGTCGAAGATAGGGTGCACTGTTATAGACAGGGATAATAACACTCACTTTTACTTTTTGTGTACTCACGAGAGAAGCTCCTGAGAAATTCTTGCTGAAGATCCAGCATCAAGATGGGTATAGAGTTTTGTAGCTAAAAAAGCTCTTTGTTCTTTATAGCCATCTCGCCAATTACAAAGAGCAAGCTCTAGCTCCTTTTTATTTCTCACATGCATTCCTGGTGTAAATTCCTTGTATTCATACAAAAATCCTTGCATATTCTCTTCATACTCCTTTTTGTCATAATCAAAAAAGATAATAGGACGATTGAGTAAAAGAAAGTCAAAATAAACCGAGGAGTAGTCCGTCACCAAAACATGAGTGTATTTTAAAATAGGGTAAATATCTCCCGCGGCATTGTGAAAGTGGAGATTTTGGTAGGTTTGGCTGGTGTCAAGTTTTGCTAAGGCAAAAGCATGAAATTTGAGAATCATCACAGCATCAATTTTACCCAATGCTTCATCCAGAACCCTGAAATCCAGAGGTGGCAGGTTGTCCTCTAATGATTCCCTGTGTGTGGGCATATAGACCATAACTTTTTTTTCATTTTCAAATTGCTCTTTAGCCAAAGCATATAACTTCTTGTCGCATAAAGCCAAGTCCAAAACATCATGCTCCTTGAAAAGCATGTCATTACGCGGATAACCAAGATTCAGATGTTCTTTTGCCTGAATGACTTTAGACAGGGCAGTTTCATTGACGTAATTTGAGGGAGAGATGTGAAAATCATAAACCGTGGTTCCCAAAACATTAAGCCTTTTGAGAGGAATCCCATGCCAAAGTTGTACCGTTTTTTGATGTGGACTTAGTCTGCGAAAAGGCCCATTCCAATTACCTTGGTCTTGGATAATCCACGCAGATTTTCCTAAAATCTCATAAAATTTCCATGAGTCAAGCTCCACAGTCGGCAAATTGTGCGTAGCTAAAACTTGGGTTTGGTTTTTATTGTCCGTAGCCAAAACTACCGACAGGCCCTGTTTATACATGTAGGCAAATAAGGCGTAATTATTAGAACCTATGAAAGATTTTGATATGAAAAGAATCTTCTTTCTTTTTGTAAAAATATCATGATATTTCACGCAAATTGACAGAAAAAACTCTTTACATGTAAAGATAAAATTATCTGCAAATTGCGAAGGCGGTTTGTCCAAAATCTTATATTCTGCGCCATCTTCTTTGATGATACGTAACTTCTTTCTTGCGACCACTTGCTTTAAATTTTCATAAATAGCCCTATCATGATTTGGCGAATAGATAAGGATAAAATCATAAGACTCCTTTATCTGTGAAGGAGAAAAAATATCGTCAGCTTTTTTATTACTATCAATAAACCCTAGAAATTCCCCGTATTTTTGCAACTCTTTTTGCAGCATAGTTGTTTTTGGGGTATGGGGAGCTATATAATAGCGCTTGCCACTCAACAATGCTTCAAAGCTCAATAGAATTCTCCAACAAAAACGCATCTAGGGCTTTTTTAAGCTCCGTGGAGGAGATGTCTTCGGTGCGGGGCAAATAAATAACCTCGCAGAATTCTTTCAAAAAATCAAACTTTCCCGCCCAATCATCGCCCATGGCAAAGGCATCTACATGATAATTTTTTATATCTTGAGGCTTTTGCTCCCACGTGTTTTCAGGGATGACTAAATCCACCCCCTTAATAGCCCTCACAATCGCTGCGCGCTGGTCGTAAGGGATGAGGGTTTTTTTGCCTTTTATGGCATTGAACTCATCTGTGGAGACACCCACAATGAGTCTGTCGCCTAGCGCACTTAGCCGCTCCAGTAGGCGCAAATGCCCTATGTGAAACATGTCGAAGGTGCCATAGGTCAGGATGGTTTTTTTAAGTATCATGATTGGCCCTCTCAATGTCTATGAATGAAGACAACTCCTCCAGCGTTTCAATCCTTCGCTCTGCCTCGTACGCCGCCTCTTTTTCAACCCCCGCAAACATACCGCGCATGATGCGCACGGTTTGAAACCCCAAAGGTTTGATGCCTACAAAGTCTTTGTGGGGATTGTCTCCCACGTAGAGCACCTCGCGGGGAGCAACTCCCTCGCGCGCGCAGATTTTTTCGAAAGAGTAAGGCGAAGGTTTGGCGTGCAGTGTGCCATAGCGGTGGGTGATGAACACGTGCTCCATCCACCGCGCAAGCCCCAACGCGTTGGCCTTGTTGGCTTGGACTACCTTGTGTCCATCGGTTACCACATAAAGCGTTACATGTAACGCTTTTAGGTGCTCCAGACACGCCGTTGCATCGGGAAGCAAAGAGATAGCAGGCATATGGTGGCGGTATGCGTGCAAACAGCGGCGTACTAAGGTTTTGGAGTAGATTCCAAAAGCGCTCAACACTGTGTCAAAAATTTTTCCGCGTCCTTGTTGCGCGAGTATTTCCTCGCATGCTTTAGCTACCGCACCCTCTGGTGTGCCATAGTGCGCACACAAAAACCCATCCACCGCCAAAAAACCGCTTGAAACATAACTGCGCTCATGGTACAAGGTATCGTCTATATCAAATACGACAACTTTCACCATCGCACATCCTGTTCGACGCGCAGTTGATGGGTCACTGAGGTGTCCAGAACAAACACGTAAGATTCCTCTAAAAGTTCTTTAAAAAACCACTCAAAACTACGCAAACCCATGGCGTAGGAGAGGGTGCTAGCCCCACCAAAACGCACGTTGCACTCGATGAGGTGGATGCCTTGGTCGTTTTGCAAAAACTGGGCGACTAAATGGCCCTTTACATGTAAGGATTGGGCAAGGGTTTTGGTAGCCTCCAAAAGCGCGGGAGCATCCGCATAAGCGGTGAGTTTGGCTTCGCCATGCTTTACATGTAAGCGCGCTCTAACCACACCCCCGACCCACGCTCCTTTGCCATTGACGTATCCGTCTACGCTAAATTCTTCACCTTGGATAAAGGGCTGAAACAGAGGGGAGGAGAGGGTTTTGCCAAAATCTAAAGCTTCTGTTTTGGTGGCATTTAGCAGCATAGCGCGACCGCCTGCACCAAAGCGCTCTTTGACCACAAAACGGGAAGCATACAAGGTGGAGATGTGGGTGCTCGTGGGGATGGCTAAAGGATGTGTGCTGGCAAAAAAAAGCTTGTCTTGGCATGCCTCCACCGCTTCAAGCGGCGCGCAAAAAAGGGCAATATTAGCCCCCTCAAAGGCCGCTTTATGGCGGGCAAAAAAATGCACGTCTTCGTCGCGAGTAGGGATGATGGCGCCGATGCCTTGGTCTTTGCAGTAGGAAATAAACGTCTGGGCAGTACACGATGCCAGTGGCGGCATGGCCCAAAACGCATCCACCCCATAGCGCCCAAGGCACGCAGGGTTGGCATCGGCTCCAAAAAGTTTCGCCTTTTCTCCAAGCACATACAGAGCACTTTTTAATGCACCAAGCAGGGGAAATTTTGCTCCAATGCTCGTGACAAGGACGTTATACATGTAAATCCTCTAGGCGCAAGCGCTCCCCTTTTTGCAAGTCTCTTGCTGCTCTTTTGCCAAGGACTTGGGGCAGGTGGCGGGGGTGCAGTCCGTAGCCTGGGCGCACGCTTTTGATGTTGGCTGTTGTGAGGTGTTCACCCGCTTTAATGGGGGCGCTCACGTACAGACTGCGTGCAAAACGGCGGTTTTTTTCTTTGTACGCGTCCATGGCAAAGCTGGGTTTTCCTAGCAACGCTTCGCACTGGCGCACGGAAGCAACCATGGCACCAAAGGCGTGTTCGTCTAGGGAAAAGGCGTGGTCGGGACTGGGAATGGTGCCATCTAAGATGAAATGCTTCTCGATGACGCGCGCTCCTAGCGCCACCGCAGCAACGGGTGCGGTGATGCCAAGAGTGTGGTCAGAAAAGCCCGCCAGGACACCAAAGCGTTCGGGGATTTTGGCAAGGGTGGTGAGATTGGCCCGTTCAAGGGGCGTGGGGTAGGCGGAGACGCAATGCAAGAAAATAAGCTGTTCGTTGCCAGTTTTTCGCGCCAAGGCGACCACTTCGTCTAGCTCCTCTTCGGTGGCGATGCCCGTGGAAAGGATGAGCGGTTTGCCCGTGCGTAAACACTGTTCTATGAGGGCATGGTCGGTCACTTCAAAACTGGCGATTTTGTACGCAGGCGGGTCAAATTGTTCCAAAAACTCCACCGCACTGTTGTCAAAAGGGCTGGAAAAACAAAGTAGCCCCACTTCTTTGGCCGCAGCAAAAAGCTTGGCGTGCCATTCCCAAGGCGTGTACGCTTTTTGGTACAAAGCGTGCAGGCTTTGCCCGTCCCAAAGCGTGCCCCCTTCGATGCAAAAATCAGGCGTGTTAGCGTCTAGGGTGATGGTGTCAGCGGTGTAGGTTTGAAGCTTGATGGCATCTGCCCCTGCGCGCGCGGCGGCGTGGATGGTTTGAAGGGCGAGTTCAAGGGAGCCGTTATGGTTGGCGGAAAGCTCGGCGATGATGAAGGTTTTTTGGGTCGAAAAATCAAAGGTGCCAATGCGCAAAACTACTCCTTAGGGTGTGCTCAAACAATGCCTCATCCCATCTGTCCATGGTGGGATAGCCTTGTGCTTGGAGGTATGCTACCATATCGGCCTGATTGGGCGCGGTTTTAATGGCTAAGAATGGCACGTCCATAAAGAGCACTTCGTGAACAAGGGTGCTTGGGGAGATGATGGCAAAACGGCTTTGGTGAAGGAGTTTGGCGACTTCTTCCGAGTTTACATGTAAAGTGACATTAGGGGTAGTTTTGACAAAAGCTTGGAGCGTGGCGAGGTTTTTGTTCGCACTTGTAGTGAGCACGCTTACATGTAAGGTTTCGGACAGGGCGTTAAGGATGGAAATATTCAGGTTCGCCGTGTCTGCACCGCCCATGGCAAGGAAAATATCACTGATTTTCTCGCGTTTTATTTTTTTTTCACGGTAAAATTCTTCGCGGATGAGAGGTATGCCACACTGAAGTTCGCAGTGGCTTGGTACCAAGCCCTCATAACGCGAAGCATCGGCGTAGATGTTAGGATTGCATAAAATGTCGCAATAATGCTTTGCATAATTGTCATCAAGCACAAAGAGTTTCACCCCTGTTTTTTCTTTTATATATTTTTCAGCTTCATAGCCAATGCCGTAATGGTCGATGATGAGCATCTTTACATGTAAAGATAAAATGAGTTTTATAATTTCTTCAGGTTCATTAGAGGGGATTACATGTAAAGGGTAGGGGATACGGTCATTGCTATTGCCCTCAAGAGCTTGGCATGCAAAATGCACCTCTTTAAACTCCTTGGCAAGCACCAAAGAGCGCATCACATGCCCAAGGCCAAGGACGCTTGAACTATCGCACCGAAAGAGAATGCTCACGCCACGCCTTATACATCAGCTCCGCCCGTATCCAATCTTCCATAGTGTCGATGTCTTGCACCAAGTGGCGAGGTAGCTCTACCATGACGCTTTGGGGTGAAAAAACCGCTTTTTGCGCAAGCCACGTTTGGGGCCTCGCCCAGTAAAACTGTCCTGCGTCGTGGTAGGCTTCTTCTAAATCTTGACTTCGCGTGGGAGCAAATTGGGGGTAAAACATCGCTACTCCATCGCCACTGCGCTTCAGGGCACGCTGGATGGGATAGGCAAAAGTGGTAGCACTAAAAGCAAAATCCGCCTTACATGTAAGGAGTTTTTCGAGTCCCGCTTGCAAATAGTGGGTTTGTAAAAAAGGCGCCGTGGCGTAGATACAACACGCCGCTTCTACCGCGTCCAAATCCATACATGTAAGCGCGTGGGCGACCACGGGTGTGGTGCCAGTGAAATCATCGGCTAGCGCATAGGGACGCATCAAAACCTCGGTGCCATGTGCCTTTGCCACTTGGGCGATTTCTTCATCATCGGTGCTGACAACAATACGCCCAAACAACCCACTTTCTCGCGCCACATCAATGCTATAAGCGATGAGCGGTTTACCGCAAAAGGCTTTGATGTTTTTGCGAGGTATGCGCTTGCTCCCCCCCCGCGCGGGGATGATGGCGATGTTCACAGTCTGCATCCTTGTGCGTCGTTGATGAGCTCCAAAAAGGTCTTTGCCACCAAAGCCGCCTCTTCCATGTCCATCCCCTGATGGCAAGGCAAGGAAAGCTCGGCGCGGTAAAAATCCTCCGCATTGGGCAAGCGTTGTTCGCCAAAAAGAGCCTTGTAGTGGCTAAATTGGTAGGTCGGTTTGTAGTGTACTTGCACGCCGATGCCCTTTACATGTAAGGCTTTAAAAATATCCTCTTTGGCGCACCACAAAGAGCGCTCTAAAAGAACAGGATACAAATGCCTCGCACTCTTTACATGTAAAGGTGGCGTGATGGGAAAAACATCAGGATGTCCCGCAAATCTTTCGTCATAAAACGCGGCAATTTGCGCGCGCTTGGCGATAAAACTCTCCAGTTTTTTTAGCTGACTTAAGCCCATGGCACATGCCACATCGCTCAGGCGGTAGTTATACCCAAGCTCCTCCATGTCCGAATTCCACAACGTCTTTTTCACAATCCCGTGACTTCGGAGTTTTTTGGCTTTTTCGTAAAAAGCGGTGTTATTGGTGGCAATCGCCCCGCCCTCGCCGCAAGTGGTGATGGGCTTGATAGCATGAAAGGAAAAAATGCTCATGTGAGCCACACCCCCTATTTTTTGGCCGTTGATTTCACTGCCTAGGGCGTGGGAAGCATCTTCGATGAGAAAGAGTCCGTGGGCGTCGCACAAGGCTTTGATGGCGTGAATTTCCACAGGATTACCGCCAAAATCCACCGGCACGATGGCTTTTGTCTGGGGGGTGATGAGGCTTTCGAGTTTGCGTTCGTCTATGTTGCCGTCACCTTTCACATCGCAAAAAATCGGTGTCGCTCCGCACATGAGCGCGGCGTTAGCAGTCGCGGCAAAGGTGATGGGCGTGGTAATGAGTGCATCTCCTTCGCTTAAATCAATGCATCGATACGCTACATGCAAGGCCGAAGTGGCCGAATTTACCACCACCACATGCTTTACATGTAAGTACTCCGCTAAGGCGTTTTCAAAGGCTTCCACGGTAGTTCCACCTGTAAGAAACTCCCCTTTTAGTGCCTGCACAACAGCGGCAATATCGTCCTCGTCAACACGCTGGCAGGAGTAAGGAATCATAGCGCCTCAATCATTGCAAGTAGTTCTTGGGTACTGAGCCAGTGGGTATTGGCGTGGGAATTGTACTCAAATCCAAGGGCCACTTCCTCACCTTTTTCTCCAAGGGCGTTGCGTGCAAAGTCAACAGCTTTGGCAAACCGAATGGTAGGCTTAATAATGAAATGGTCGTGAAACTCCAAACTCAAATGGCTATCATCGCTTGGAATCATCACTTCGTGCAGTTTTTCTCCAGGGCGAATCCCGATGGTGTGGGTAGGCAAGTGGGGCGCGATGGCATAGGCTAAGTCGGTGATTTTCATGGAAGGGATCTTAGGCACGAAAATCTCCCCACCGTGCATACGCGCAAAGCTTTTAAAGACAAACTCCACCCCTTGGGGTAGGGTAATCCAAAAGCGCGTCATACGCCCATCGGTGATGGGCAAGCTGGTTGCTCCCTCGCTGATGAGTTGCTTAAAAAAGGGCACAACCGACCCGCGTGAGCCGATGACATTGCCATAGCGCACGACGGAAAATTGGGTCTCTTGACTCCCTTTGATGTTGTTGGCCGCCACAAAGAGCTTGTCGCTAGCAAGCTTGGTGGCGCCGTAGAGATTAATGGGGCTAGCCGCTTTGTCGGTGGAGAGGGC
>Ga0075011_10001149_pt1 | contig 14235 bp, 15 predicted proteins | sample TARM_MetaG_T_14_FD_72354 | JGI IMG/M metagenome (GOLD analysis project Ga0075011, IMG submission 72354) | Freshwater microbial communities from Pennsylvania, USA, analyzing microbe dynamics in response to fracking - TARM_MetaG_T_14 | ecosystem: Environmental > Aquatic > Freshwater > River...
TAGGGAAACTCTGCAAAAGTAAGCCCCATGAAGGCCTTGCATGAGAAACTGCCCCACATGAACCAAATCAGCCTTGCCCAGACCGGATTCGAGTTGTCCATCAAGCGCACCCGCAAGCGCGAGTTCCTCGACGAGATGAACTTGGTGATTCCATGGGCTGAGGTTCTGGGGCTGCTGCGCCGCCATGCACCCGAGAGCCGCATGGGCCGCCCGCCCTTTGCGCTCGAGACCATGCTGCGCATTCACCTGTTGCAGCAGTTCTTTGGTCTGTCCGATCCGGCCATGGAAGAAGCCCTGCACGATGTGCCCCTGTACCGCGAGTTCGCCCGCCTCGATGCCGGCATGAGCCGCATGCCCGATGAGAGCACCATCCTGCGCTTTCGCCACTTCCTGGAAGCACACCAACTCGGTGCGGCCCTCTTGGCCACGGTCAACGACGGGCTCAGCCGCAAGGGTCTGCTGCTGCGCCAAGGCACCGTGGTCGATGCCACGCTGATTGCGGCACCGAGTTCGACCAAGAACCAAAGCGGCCAGCGCGACCCCGACATGCACCAGACCCAAAAAGGCAATCAGTGGCACTTTGGCATGAAGGCCCACATCGGCGTCGATGCCGATTCGGGCTTGGTGCACACCGTCACCACCACAGCGGCCAATGCGCACGACGTGACCCAAGCCGCCGCGCTGCTGCACGGCCAGGAGAGCGATGTCTTTGCCGACTCGGGCTACCGGGGGGTGGACAAGCGCGAAGAGGTTCAAGCGCAGCACCCTGAAGTGAGCTGGCACGTGGCCATGATGCCCAGCAAGCGGCGCTTGCTCGACAGCGAGCGCTTGAGTGACCAGTTGGCCGAGCAACTCGAGCAGGTCAAGGCGCGCATCCGCGCCAAAGTGGAACACCCGTTTCGGGTCATCAAGCAGCAGTTCGGCTACGTCAAGACGCGCTACCGTGGGCTGGCGAAGAACACGCAGCAGATCTTGGTGCTGTTTGCGCTCTCCAATTTGTGGATGGTGCGCAAACGCCCGGTGATGCAGCAGGCATGAGTGCGTCCGCTGTTTGCTAAAACGGCCGGAAAAGGCCCTGAAAGCGGCGAAACCGGGCCAAAAACACCTCGAAAACCTCGATTTAACGCCAAGGGATTTCATGATGTGGAGTTCAAGGGCTGTTGGCTGCGGAATGGGGGGGATTTGCAGATGTTCCTTAGCCGATTGAACGCCCGCTCCGTGGTGAATGACGAGCGGGCGTGAAAGTAGCAGGTTGCGTTGGTGAGGATGTAGCAGCGCTCAATTCTCGAATGCGCGACCTTCTGCCCGAACGAATACCGCTTGATCGCCCGGAAGTAGTCCAGGGATTCTTCTTTCAGGCAGTGAGCGAGTGCCTCCGGCTGCGACACGGAAAAGAGGCCGGCCCAGAGGAGATCCCGCTCGGCACCGTAGGCTTCGACCGGCAGCGCCGGCTCCAGGTCGGTTTCGAAAACACCGATCATGTCGGGCTCGCGCGGCACCGCCAGAGGCAGGCAGCCGCCGAGCAGGAAGGTGACCCCCTGCCCCCGCGGACAATGCCGGGCCAGCACCTCGGCCAGCTCCTCACCAGTACTGCCGACCCCGTCGAGGGCCACCAAATCGACCCCTTGCTCGCCCATCCAGACGCGCTCCGCCTCTGACACCCCGAAGCCCTCGGGGAGCGTCATCAGGATGGGTCGAACCGGAAACGCCTGCCGCAGCGTTTCCACCTGAAAGGCATAGAGACGGCGGTTGGCCAGCGGTACGAAGCTCACCGGCAGATCACCGACCTCGGCACGCAGGCTGTCGCCCACATACTGCGCGGACAGGATGACGATCATTGGGCGTTACCGGAGCCGATCAGTCGGGCGACTTCTTCCGGCGTCATGCGCGCGAACTCATCGGGCCGCAGCGCGCGGTCATCCACGTAGAAGCCCTCGTGCCCGCACCACGGCTTGCCCACGACCACCTCGTCGAACTCGACGTCGTACCGCCGCAGCCAGTCGAGGATCACGGGCAGCGTGTGCACGTTGATCTTGCCGACATTGCCTTCATAGGTCCGCATGTTGCGGCTGGTGTGCACCACCACCTCGAAGCCAAGCGCGCGATACTCCCGTAACTTGTCGATGACGGCCTGGTTCGGGCGGGCATTCGGATAGTCACCCTCGGCGTAGCACAGGGTGTGGTCGAGGTCGATGATGATGCGCTTCATCAGAACCACCCCCGCCGCGTCGGGTCGATCTGGTACTGCTCCAGCAACGGCTCGAGCTCGACGCCATACTCGCCTAGGTTCCACTTGCCCTTGCCGATGGCGGTCGCGACATACGGATAGACATCGTTGTCGAAGTGGTGCAGCCCCCTGCGCTTACCCGAGCGGTACGAGAATGCCGCCTTGAGACCCATTTTCCTGACCACCTTCTGGCTGTTGACCTCGAGCTCCCAGATGTTGACCTTCAGATTGGCCTTCAGCACATCCATGAGGACCCTACGCCGCCAGAAGCTGGGCTGAATCGAGAAAATCCATTTCGACTTGAGGCTCAGGCTGTAGAGCGTCGGGCACGCCGGCACCGGTTCGTACTGGCAGTCGCCGCCCTTGATGAGGCGGATATGGTCGAACTGTCCGGACTGCATGAACTCGTAGTACTTTGCCAGCTTCTGATAGTCCGGCGCGGCGTACAGGAACATGTCCTCGTGGTCGAAGAAGACGAACTCATACCCATCGAGCGCCTCTAGGCAGGCGAGCAGTCGCTGCGGGTAGAGTCGCCCTTCTTCATAGATCAGCGGCTTGACGGTCTCCGGCAGCTCCGGGTGCGCCTGGTTGACTGCGACGAAGTGCGCCATGCCCACCGAAAAATGCGCGCGCATCTGGGGAAAGTAGAGCTTCCAGACATCGGCGCAGTCGGTATGCGAGAAGGTCAGGTGACAAATCCTGTCGTCGAAGAGTTTCATGCCCGCTTCCATTCAGTACAGGTCCGATTCCATGAGTTTGATCGGCGAAGTGCCGGCGTAATAGGCCTGATACCACTTCATCGTTCGATAGAGCCCCTCGACGCTGTTGTCGCGGGGGGGCGCGAAGCGGCTGCTGTACTTGGCCACATTCACGCTCAGATTCAGGTCTTCCTTGACCTTTTCCTCTTCGTCGATGACGTCAAGATCCGGATAGTATTCCTTGAACAGCTCAATCACGTCGCGCACGCGCGCGAAACTGCTGTCCTTCGGCCCCAGGTTCCAGGCCTCGCCGCTGGGAATGCCGCCGTCGAGTGCGGCAAGCGCGATTCTCGAAATGCCCTTGGCTACATCGCTCACATGCTGGAAGGGACGCGTTGCGTCCATGTAGCGCACACGGAAACTCCTGTCGCCTCGTGCGGCGTGAATCAGGTCCGGAATCAGGCGGTTGATGGACCAGTCCCCTCCCCCCACCACGTTGCCGAGACGTACGGTCTGGATATTGAGGGCACTCCCCACCCGATGCGCGTTGTTGTACGCCTTGGCGATCAGCTCGGAACTGGACTTCGACACGCTGTAGACGTCGCCGCCGCCCAGCGGATCGGTTTCCGAGAACGGGTGACCGTCGCTGTTGTTCTCGTACACCTTGTCGCTCGTGATGCACACTGCGGCACGCACGCTTTCTGTCAGCCTCGCCGCCTCGAGCACGGCAAGCGTGCCGAGCGCATTGGAACGGTAGGTCAGATACGGCTGCTTGAAGGCGCGCGGCACGATGGCCTGGCCCGCCAGGTGTACGATCAGCTTGGGCTGTATTTGCGTGACCCATTCCTGCCACGCTGCAAGATCGGATACATCGCACTCGCGCTCCCCATCCATCAGCGTGTTCATCCCTGCGACATCGTACAGCCGCTCGCCATAGGAGCTCCGGTCATCCAGCCCGTAGACGCGCCACCCTTCCCGCTTGAACAGGAAAGCGGTCCAGGCACCGATGAAGCCCATATGGCCGGTTAAGAGGACACGATAATTAGAGTCTTTCATTGCCGCCTGCATGTAACATTCTTGAAGGGAAAATATTGCTTTTTAGGCATTGCGCCGTCAAACACTTCAAAACCCCAACATTGAGAAATTTTTTCAGCTTAAATAAAGTACAACGTACGCAAAACCAAGGAAACAATCCAATGCTATGGCGTTTGTTTTCTAACGCGAAGTCGAAAATAAACTTCTTCGAATCCGCCGATATAAGAACTCAAGAAGCGCTCAAAAATATTTTGCATTCTTCCAGATGAATTCACAATCTTGTCAACCATGAGTCCGAGCTTCCGCATTCGGCTTGATGTAGTAGGTACACCGTTTCTTTCTCCCTGGTACAAGCAATAATGTAGCCTAGTATCAATCACTTCGAACTCAGCTTTGAACCCATAAATGTGCTTGGATTCCCCCCCCCAGTGTATGAAAGAATTTTTTACAAGGGCTCGTTTATGAGTCGGATCCGCCCATACCGTTGGGAAACAAGAGGCATGTGGACATCTAATTTCCACAATTGCATCATTTCGACAAATTCTCCATATTTCTTCCACCGCACCAATGAAACTATCAACATGCTCCAGAACATGATTGGCCTGCACATACTCAACAGAGTCATTCGCAAACAGATAGGGAAACACATTCAAATCATGCTGAATATCAACTTCTGGGTGCTTCAATATATCTACACCAATCAAACCATCGCTTTTATGCGAGCCACAACCAAGGTCAATTTTCATTGAAAACATCTTTCAGACTCAATTCAAGAAACATCAAATACCCCAAAAAATTATCTTCACTTAAAACTCAAACACCCAGCAAAAAAACATGGTTTTCCATCTTGGTGAAAATGACGAGTCGTAGAGTTTTCAAAAAATCCTGATCACTTCACCAACAAGCTTATCTTCATAGCCTTCCCTGCAGACTCGAAACCTAGCGCTCGGTAGAAAGACTCTGCCGATTCGGCAGATTCAAGTGACACCTTGAAGCATCCTCGCGCCCGCGCAGCCGCGACGAGCGTCTCCACGATGAGCCGGCCGACGCCCCGACCACGCACGTCGGGCGCAACAACCACATCCTCAATGATCCCAGAGCGCCCGCCACGAACCCGGTTCAGTACAAATACCGAGCCGAAGGCAACAGGCCTGCCATCGCGTATGGCGACACAGGCGTAGCAGTCCACCTGAGCAGCAAACACTTCGGCCAGGGTCTGAACGGTCTGTGAAACAGGCCGATAGGCGCTGACATCCTGCAGCAGGTCGATCACTGCTTCCATGTCTGCAGGCACGAATGCGCGGATGTTCACCAGTGTTGTCACGAGACGACATCCCCCTTCAGGTAGGTCGCGATACGCTCGGCCGCATGGCCATCACCAAAGGGATTGACCGCGCGCGCCATCGCTTCGAACGCCGCCGCATCGCTGATCAGGGTCTGCGTCTCGCGAATCACCCGGAGCGGATCTGTCGTCACCAGCCTGGCGGTGCCGGCCTCGATGGCCTCGGGGCGCTCGCTGGTGTCGCGCATCACGAGCACAGGCTTGCCCAGTGCCGGCGCTTCCTCCTGAATGCCGCCGCTGTCGGTCAGCACGAGCAGGCAATGGCGCAGCAACCACGCGAAGTCTTTGTAGTCCTGCGGCGGAATCAGCACCACGTTCGTCACATCGGCCAGATTGTTCTCGACCACGTCCTTGACCTTGGGATTCAGATGAACCGGGTAGATGAAATGCAGGTCAGGGTTGGCCTTGGCCAGCTCATGGATGCTATAGCAAATGTTGTCGAGCCCGGTGCCGAAGTTCTCGCGGCGGTGCGCCGTGATTAGCACGAAGGGCTGCGCCTCGATGTCGAAACCGATCTGTGCAAGCAGCCGGGCACGCAGTTGCGCGACCTCCTCGGGGCGGCTTTCCAGAGTGCGGATGGTGAGCAGCAGCGCGTCGATCACCGTGTTGCCGGTCACGATGATGCTGTCCGGCGCAACGCCCTCACGTTCGAGATTGGCCCGCGCCGCAGGCGTTGGCGCGAAATGGTGCCGGGTCGCAACCGCCACCGAGCGCCGGTTGTATTCCTCGGGAAAAGGCGAGAGCAGGTTGCCGGTTCGCAGCCCAGCTTCCACATGCCCTACTTCGATCTGACGGTAGAAGGCTGCCAGCGCGCCCGCCATGGCGGAGGTGGTGTCACCATGCACCAGGACCAAATCGGGTTGCGTCGCCTCGAAGTGTGCATCAAGTGCAAGTAGCAGCCGGCTTGTGAGTTCTGCCAGCGACTGACCAGGCTTCATCACCCCCAGTTCAACGTCAGGTTTCAGGTCAAATGCACCCATCGCGCCATCGAGCATGGTGGTGTGCTGGCCGGTGCTACAGATGGAGACGTCAAAATGATGCGGCTGCGCACGCAGCTCCAGTACCACAGGTGCCATCTTGATGGCCTCGGGTCGCGTTCCAATTACGACACAGACTTTCTTCAAGTTCTTTCCCTGGTTCAGATATGGATGTTCTTCTCGGCCAACTTTCGCTGGAGTGCTCGGCCCCAGTTCCCTAGCCGTGGATATTTGGCGGCAATTCGCTTGATGAACCGGATACGGGTCACGCCGGGACCGATGACCACCCCCGCCGACGCCGTTTCCTGACCGTCTTTGCACAGGCGAAACCCGTTCGACGTGCAGTGGCGCAGCGCGGTATCGAATTTGCTCAGCGCCTCGTCCCCCTGTGAGACTGCTTCTTTAGACGTCCCGAGCTTCATCGCAAGTTCTGGGTCGCTACCCCAGATAGCTGGATCCGACTTAGGATGCGGCGGCACGAGGGTACGAATGCCGAGGTACTTTTGCAACATGAACGAAAAATGCATGTCCTCGCCCACCAGACGGGACGTGCCGAGCGGCGGCAGTTCGCGCCAGAACGCACCCAACCATTCTCGCTTAAAGAACCAGGCATGCCCTACGATGTCGACTACCTCAGCCTTTTCATTCGGCGCATCCCAGCCAAACGACACGAATGGATGGTAGCGGGCGGCACTCAAAAAACGCAGCCCACGCGCGCCGAGCAGGGCCGGCTCTTGCTCCATCTGCTGCAGGCAGCTCTCGAAGAAGCGCGGCGCAGGGAAGGTATCGTCATCCAGCATGCAGACGTACTCGGTCTCGGCGTTGATTGCGTACGCAAAGCGGGACCATACGCCTAGGTTGTGCGAGTTGTTGGCGACCATCACCTTGTCACCGAAGCCATGCAGGTCCAGTTCTTCACCGTTGTTCCAGATCAACACTCGCTCCGCAGGAACTGTCTGCGACAGCACGCAGTCGATCTGCTGCTTCAGGTATTGTTGGCGCTTGAAGGCATTCAGGACAACTGTAATCATGTTTTCACCATTGAAGTTGGTATTCCCGGTGCAGGCGATAGCGCCATGCTGCAAACCGCTCGCGTAGCGTACGGGGATCAATGAGCTTATGGTACGCACGCGTCCCTAGCGGAAGACCCATAAGGTCGTTCAGGACGGTGCCAATGTCGAGGAAGGTCAGATCCGGGCGGCTGATCCGGAGACGATGCCCCAGAACATTGGAAAGCGACGAAGCTGACGACAGAATCAACGCCGATTTAGGGGCGTTCTGCAATACCGCCTGCACGGAATCGAGCGTCTGTTGGTAAGCCGAAAAAAAGTCATCCGGAATCTGGATGAGCCGCCCTTTGCTCAAATATCCCTTCAATTCGCAACGCCAGTTACCTACTACCAGCAGGTCCTCGAAAGAGGACACCAAAAATGGGAAAAAACTCGCGCGAGAACGTAGAAAGTTTGAGTTTAGGAACAGATCGGAGAAAGTCATCTGCGGCGTGAAGCCGCCATTGAGACGCAACATGAACTCGCGGTCGCCAAGGGCGTTATTGTGCCGCGTGGGCACCCCCTTGAAGTAGCCGCTTTCCCAGAAGATCGCCGATGCAAGCAGGTCGCCACGCACATCCTGACCACGCCTCGGATCGAAGCGCTTCTGGTCGAACTCGGGAAACTGGTTCGAGAAGCGCTTGCCACGAAATTCCGTCACGCCACCCGCAATTACAAGCTTTCGATTACGCAGAATCTCGATCTCGCCGTCGCTGAAGCGCACGAAGGTAAACGGCGAGCGTTCACGCACCAGGCGCTCGAAACGATCCAGGTCTCCATCCCCGGTGGGCATCACATGTGCCACCTCGGCCGTATCAGTTGAGGGCATCGTCACCGGCTTCAAAACAGTCCCCCGTCCCTCACCACCACGGGAAATTCGAGCAGCATCCGATCGGCGCGATCGCTCACCTCATTCAGGTCGGGGTCGGCCACGTCGAGGAAGGCTCGCAGGCCTTCCGCTGTGCCAGCTGCCATCCGCAAGGAGAACGCGCCTCCGCCCCTGACCAACTGAAGACCTGGGAAATCGAGATGGGGCTTGCCAGCCCGTGGACCCACAAGCCCCACATAGCCGGTACGGCTCCAGGCCAGATACTTCGCTAGCGCATTCATGTAGAACCAGTCGGCGCACCCAAGGTATCTCTCGACCGTCGGCATGACCAGGACCGGCAGCGCTCCCGCCTCACGCCGCAACTCGGCATCAAGCGCGCAAGCCATAAAGTCGCGCGGAGCGCTGCCCGCTGCGCGCAGTGCCGTCACGCCCCAGCCCCCCTGCCTGTCCGAAACATACTGGCGCACATTGCCTGCGTCCATCTGATAGATGGCGGCAAGCGGGAGAGGTGATTCGGCCAGCAAGCGGGCTATCGCGGCATCGTCCGCCTCATGAACAAGCAGCACAACCTGCGTGGAATTGATCAACTGGCCGGACTGCGCGCTGAGGTCGAAGTCCTCGTGGGTCAAAAAGCGGACGCGATCCCGTAGCCCTTCTGACAGAATGAAAAACTTGAGAAGGGCATGAATATTTAGGGCCTGGAATGCAGGGAATACTGGCGATTGGGCCTCGAATCCCGGCACGCAAGAGTTCTCGGCCGTAACAGGTGGCTGCGAAAGGAAACGTTGCACTGGCCCGATGAGTCGACACACGACCCGTTGCGGCAAGGCGTCCCCCCGTGCGCGATTCTGAGCACCCTGAACAAATTTCGATGTCAGCGCATGAATGCGCTGTCCGACAGGATGCGACCACCACGCTTCGAAGCGCGTCTTGACGCGAGCCCGCGGCCACCCGCCCCCCGAGAACAGTTCGAGATAGCGGTTTCGTCCCGCGAGGGAATCGAGCACGAACGCGTCGAAGCGGCCAAAGCGGCGTGCATCGGCCCACGGTGCCAGCACCCACATGTCGGCATACCCCTCGTCCACCTCGGAAAAATACGACAGGTACAGGTAGTCTTCCGGCAAAGTAGCATCCGCGACGAGCTGGTTGACCTGCGCTCCACCGGTCTGCCCCAGATCCCAGCGGGTGATCAGGACCTGCCCTTGGGGCGAAGGCAGTTCGTTCATGAGTTCCACGGCGCGCGCGCGCGAGCGGGCATTGCCGAGCACCGACTGGATTGACACGTTCTTCCAGGTTGACGTCAGGCGATCCAAGCCCTGCTCGAAACGGTCGGGGGGCTCGATCTGACGCATGAACTCTGGATAGAAACACGCCTGATGCTCATGACGCTCTGCCTGCGGCGCGTAGACCGCATGCGCCAGGGGCGCCAGTTCCGGATTCCAGCTGTGGGCCACGATCTGGCGGACCGGCTTGCCTGCCGGCAGCTTCTTTTGCAGTTCGATGAAACCACGCCAGAACGGCCGCAGGTCCGCCGACTGCGGCCGGCGAAGATGCCCTGATAGCACGAGCGTCAGCTCAGCGGCCGCCATCGGCACACTCCAGCACTTGCAGGAACTGCCTCGTGATATCCAGACCTCGGGCGGTCTCATACTGGGTCGTTCGCTCGGCAGCCAGATCGGACAGGCAGGCACGAAGCGTGCGCTTGATAGCCTCCACGTCATCGGCCTGGGCGGCATGCCCGCCGCAGGACTCGATCAGTGCCTGCAATTCATCGTTGTTGAGCAGGCCGAACACCGGTAATCCGAGATTCAGATAGTCGTAGGTCTTGTACGGAATCGTTTCTCGACTGCGTTCATCCGTGTGCTGCACCAGCATCAGGCAGGACGCCTGCCGGGCGCGCCGGAGGGCATCAACACGATCGAGCGCATCGAGCGACTGAAAATCGGGGCGCGCCAGATAGCGTGGCGCCGTCTCGCAATAGACGGCCCCAAGGTTGACGACGCGGACCGCCTGGGCAAGCTCGAACCCCTCTTCATGCAAGGCGTCGAGCGCATCGAAGAACAGGTCGAGGTTACGCGAACCGTAAAGCGTGCCCAGGTGCAAGAACTCGAACACCTCTGCCTTCCCCCGCTCGCCCGGTGCCACCGGGGGCACGAACTGCCAAGCACCCGGGTACACGCCAATGATCTGTTGGGCGTGTTCGGGGTTGCGCTCGCGCGCCAAGCGCGCCGCTTCCTGTGTCACATAGACAGCCCGGGTCGAGCGCTTGGCCAGCCAGTCCTCGATTCGGGCTGAGATACGCCGCGTCATGCTAGAGCGGGTCATGGTGGCGCCAAGCAGCGGGTCCTGGAACTCGCAGAACAGGCGGCCACCGGTCAGTCGGACGAGCGCACCGCCCACAACATGGGCCGACGTCGGCCCGCCGGTGCAGAACACGTCACGCACTCCAAAGCGCAAGTTAAGCCATAACGCGACTGGGAAGGCAGTGAGTAGCCAAGGCCAGCGACCGCCGCTGACACCTTTTGTCACTTTGCGCATTATGAAATCAATGATGTTTCCGAGGATGAAAGCGAAGGGCATTAACAGGTGAATTTGCAGCGGAACGGACTCACCACCCGACTTCATTTCCCTAATTTCCTCCTTATAGTCGCCCCAGGACAGCGACGGAACCCGGACATATTGCACCAAGGCTCCATCTGTTACATGGCTTCCCAAGCCAGTAAGCACTACGGTCTTGCGCCCAGTTGACTCCAGAACACGAATCTTGTCGTCTGCCCATTCAGCAGGGCAGTTACCTCGAATACCGGTAAAGTAGCTAATAAACAGCAATGGGCGTTCGGACGACGGGACCGGCTTCACGGACGTCTGACTGATTTCACGCGGGTGCTGCGTCATGCCTGCTGCTCTCTGCGCGCACAATCAATGGCCGAGCGCAGCGCGTCGACCACACGCGTCTGCTCCGATTCGCCCATGCCGATCCAGACCGGCAGGCGGATGATTCGCTCCGAGAGTTGGTCGGTATGGATCAGATCACCATGAACACGCCCATAGCGCTGTCCCGCCGGCGACGAATGCAGTGGTACGTAATGGAACAGAGCATGCACACCGGCGCGCTTCATCTCTTCGAGCACGCGCTTGCGATCGATTCCGTCCGCGAGCAGCACATAGAAGATGTGCGCATTGTGCTCGCATTCACCGGGAATATGGGGGCGGCGCAACACGCCCTCTTGCTCGAGCGTTTCGGTCAGGGCGTTGTACCGCGCCCAGATATCTCGGCGCAAGCCGGTGATGCGGTCGGCCTCCTCCAGTTGCGCCCACAGGAACGCGGCGATGAGTTCGCCTGGCAAAAAGGACGACCCCACGCTCTGCCAGGTGTACTTGTCCACCTCGCCGCGGAAGAAGCGGCTGCGGTCAGTGCCCTTTTCGCGAATGATCTCTGCCGGAATCGCGTACTCATGACGGTTCACCAACAACGCGCCGCCTTCGCCGCTGATGACATTCTTGGTCTCATGGAAGCTGAATGCCCCCAGATCACCAATGCCGCCGAGCGGCGTGCCCTTGTAACGGGCCATCACCCCTTGTGCGGCGTCCTCGATGACGCTCAGCGTGTGGCGCCGCGCCACGTCCATGATCGTGTCCATCTCGCAGGCTACACCCGCATAGTGAACCGGCACGATCGCCCGGGTACGCCCGGTAATGGCCGCCTCGATTTTCTGCTCGTCGATGTTCAGCGTATCCGGACGGATGTCTACAAACACTGGCACGCCGCCGCGCAGCACAAAGGCGTTTGCCGTCGACACGAAGGTATACGAAGGCATGATCACTTCGTCACCGGGCTGGATGTCTACCAGTAAGGCCGCCATCTCGAGCGCAGCGGTACACGAATGCGTCAGCAACGCCTTTTCGGCGCCCACGTGCGATTCGAGCCAGCGGTGGCACTGCTTGGTGAACCATCCATCGCCAGCAAGCATGTTGCGCTGCTTTGCGTCACGAATGTATTCGATCTCGCCACCCGTCATGTACGGGCGATTAAAAGGGATTGGATTCATACGGGTCTTTACGTGAGTGAGGGGTCACCATTTCTTCTGCCATCCTGGCTGGCGAAAAATAGAGGCCGTGACGCCTTCATGCCAAGAGTCATCGCAAGCAGAAAAGCAAGAAGCTGCTCCATTGAAAAGAAGTATGCGTCGAATCCATTATGGAAAAATCCCACAGTGATGAAATATATGAGAATGGACCGCCCAGCAGTATTGAGTTTTTCATAAAAACCGTAAAGGAAAACCATCCACGCTGCAGTTGCAAATAAACCGAAATTAATCAAGCTATTCAGGGGCCAACTGTGTGGACGCACATGGGCACCGCTCCCAAGCAATATTTCGGCTCCAAAACGCCCTTCACCGACCAGCAGTACAGCAGGATTGACAAGCACATGATCCACATATGCCCAAAAAATGCTGATCCGATCACCTGGATCGCCAAAAAAATCCGGACGGCCAGAAATAAAAGCAGCTGAAACTAGCACAGCCAACCCAGCTACAAAAACAAATAAGCCGCTTATTTTGGCGCTCCCCCTCAGGTAACATACCGCCACAACGAGCGCGATTAACGCTGCTCGCGAGCCCGCCATTGAAAGCGCAATCAAGAGCAGCCCTAGATATATCAAATTCCGAACATTGAGTCTGCGTTCAGCCAGCAAATACAGAAAGGCAATACCACAGAGGAACGAGTAGGCGATTCTATCTCTCGCAAAACCTCTAAATGACTCCCCCCTAAAGAGGCCATCGTTGCTGGCTCTGTCAATAAGAAATTCAAATCTTCCTGGAAGGTTACCGGTTATCCCCACCAGATGCAGCATGCACAAAAAAACGATCGGGGCAATTAAATATATAAGTAGGGCTGAAGCTACATATCGATCAAACCAAATTAATTTATCGCCCGATGGATTCGGCATCCATTGATTTATCCAGACAACAAAAAATAGCGCCGCAAATATCGCAGGCGAGATATTTTCTGTGCCCGCCTGAATCGCAGCCACAACCAGCACACCCGCAACCGGAATATTAATTAAATTATTTCCCCGAATAAAGTTTCGACCTGATTGTGCTATCACAAATATGGCCATCAAAGGGTACAAAAAGCGCGGCAACCAAATCTCTAGGGCGTAGCTGGTTGTATATGCCGCACGCTCACTAAACATACTCCATACGGACTCGACGAAACCAACTGCTTGCACAAGTAAAAAAGCAAGGAGAACCAAAGCCAAGAGCGAACGCTCCGGCAAGCGAATATCTTTAAAGGCTATTGAGTGCACACGAAACAAGGAGATTACGCAAACCACAAAGCGGTGGTCGTACATCCTCAAAGACGCCAACATCCAAGGGACAGGCCATGAATTTTGGCACGCTACCGCCATGCCGTTTCACGATCAGCAAGCGCGGTCTGCGAGGTTCAACAGGGGGGAATCCGAGGCTTTTTATAAGCAGCGGAGTGCTGCAAAAATCCTAACGGATGGCTGCATTATGCCACACCGTCATGACTTTGAGAAATGTTTCGGCAGCGCTTCAGCCGACCTTGCGCAAGTTGGCCGGTGCAACCCGCACCCGGACTTGCTTGGAGAGCAGTTCGATCAACACCATGACGCGTCGCTCGCCATCGGCCATTTGGTAGATGCCTTCGATACCTGCAAACGGTGCTTCCGTCAGGCGCACGCGCTCGCCCGGCTTGAAGAGGCGCTCGGGCTCGGCCTGGACGGAAGCTTCTTGCGCACGAAGGGCTTTGACCATCGAGTCGGCCACCTTGGCCGGCTCTACCCCGAAGCTGACGAGCCGACTGACGCCTTTGGTCGAACGGATAGGCGCCCAGCTTGGCGCTGAGTCGCCCTGGCCCAGGCGGATGAACAGGTAGCGCGGAAACAGGGGTTCGTCAGCAACCGTCAGCACACCCTGGCGGAGCTTTTCGGACGGAAGGGTGGGCAGATAGCACTGAAACCCTTGGCGCTGGAGGTTTTCCAGGGCGCACTTTTCCTGCCTGGGCTTGGTATGGACGAGATACCAGTGCATGACCACCTCCGAAGGTTAT
>Ga0075011_10001150_pt1 | contig 14232 bp, 11 predicted proteins | sample TARM_MetaG_T_14_FD_72354 | JGI IMG/M metagenome (GOLD analysis project Ga0075011, IMG submission 72354) | Freshwater microbial communities from Pennsylvania, USA, analyzing microbe dynamics in response to fracking - TARM_MetaG_T_14 | ecosystem: Environmental > Aquatic > Freshwater > River...
CGAGATCAGTCTGCACGTACTGCAGGCCATTGTTCACGCGGGAAATCTCGAAACGCCGGGCACGGGCATCGCTTTCATCCTCCCGGTCAAGGGTGTGGCCGGCATATGCCACCTGAACTGTCAGCCATTAGAATGAGGAGTGGCCTGGGTCGTCCGTATTGCGGAGGCGCAGACAACGACGGGGCCCGGGTGCGAAGTTTGAAATTTGGGAGTGCGATTGAAGATTGATGACCCGGTAACAAATTTTCGGGTTTTGATGCGAGAACGCGCCCACTTCGTTTGCGAGGAGGGCGCGTTCTGATTTTGGAGAAGCGGCGGTGAGACTACCACCTCCAGCCCGGGTCGATGGGCAGGTCTTCCGGGGCGTCAAGCCTGAGGTCCAAGGATATGACCATCTCCTTGCCGGCGGCGATGGTGCTGTTCCAGGCCAGGATTTCCGGATTTTCCTCTTTGAGCGGCTCCGGGTTGGCCGTGAACGTGAGGTTGATGCGTTCGTCGCGGGGCAGGGGGCGTGGTTCCTCGATGCGCACCTGCGCCGGGCGGTCGGCTGCGTTGCGCACGGTCAGGGTCCACTGGCGCACAAAGGTCTGCTTTTGCCTGAAGATGCCTTTTTCCCCCGTCTTTTTGTCACTTAAGGTCGTGGTGCAGGTCAGCAGCGGGTCCGTGCCGAAGAAGAGAGTTGCCTCACGGCCGGAGAGGGAGAATCGGCGCTGGTCGACCATGGCTCCGTCGATGAAGAAAAAGGCCGTGCCGGGGGGGAGTTCCTTGGGCTCGGCGAATTCGGCCTTGGCCTGGATGAAGGCCTTGGAGTCAAGGCTTGGCCTGATCAGGTGCATGAAGCTCGCCGCCCATGTTCCGCGTTCAATCTCGAATATGCGGGTGTCTCCGGCCGGAACCGATTTTTGGCCCATGTCCCAGGCGGCGTAGGTGGTGTGGCGGACCTGCACCGGCTGGGGAGGGGCGTCGGCAAGCATCCCGTCGGCGGCCCCGGCCCTCATTTCCATCATGGCCGGAGCGGCCATGGATTTGTGGAAGACCTGCAGAGGGGCTATTTCCCAGGGCGGAAGGTTCGATGGTTCGGCCTGGATTTCGGGCTGCATGGTGGCCAAAAGCAGTCTGATCCCGCTCCAGTCCTGCCCAGAGCGCTGCCAGACCTTGGCCTGCCAGGAAAAGTCGATACCGGCACGCTCGGGGGCTGCTTCCAGGCGGTAGAGCGGAGCCCAGCCGCAGTCGCGCAGGGTGTAGGAATAGGCCAGCTCTTTGGGCGCGGGTCCGGCAACGAGCACGCTCACTTCCCAGACCGTGCGGCCCTGACCTACTGCGTCGGCAATTTCTTTTTCCACCCAGGCGATTTTGGTGTTCAACTCTTCGAGGCGGGATTCCAGGGTCTGGATGGTGGCGGTGTCTTCGCGCAGGGCCTTGCCCATTGCCTCGGCCAGTTCGCGCATGGCGGCCACGGTTTTTTCCCCGGGCAGGGTCTGGGCCTTCCAGAAGGCCATGCGTCCGCGCACTCCTTCAAGCTCGGACAGGACAGTGCCGCGCTGCGCCTTCAGTTCTTCCAGGCGACGGTTGAGCGGTTCTATGGCGCTTTGGTTCTGTTCGCGGCGCGTCTTCCAGTTCAGGTCCGCGATGGTGGCTTTGTCCGCCAAGCGGCCGAAACGCAGGCTGGCCGGGTCGGCCTGGCCGGGAAGGATCAGGGTGCAGGACGACAGGCCCGCTTCGCCGGGTTCCGGCGTCACCGCCGACATCTCTTCGATCTGAGCCGAGTCCGGAAAAAGTGTCACCTGGGTCGGCGCGGCCCAGGCCCAGACGGGGCAGAGAAGCATGAGCATGGTCAGAATTCTGGTCATGTGTCCTCCTGATGAAAAAAGCCGGCCCGAGGGCCGGCTTCATGGTTATTTCCCGATGGCCTACTTGTCCAGGCCTGGATCGAACCCGGTCTGCTTGATGAACCCCATGCCGCCCTGGAGGTTGACAGGTTCCATGAACCCCGCGTGGCGCAAGATGACCTGGGATTCGTAGGACCGGCCTCCGGTGTTGCAAAGGAGCACAATTTTTTTGTCTTTTGGTATCTCGTCGAGACGGTCCTTGATTTGCCCTTGTGGGATGTTTTTCCAGTATTCCGGGTGCTTGGTTACATATGGCTCGGCATTGCCCCATTCGCGGGTATCGATGCAAAGGAGGTTTTCCTGGGCCCGGTTTTCCCACAGGCGGATGAATTCCACAGGCTGGATGGGCGCGCATCTGCCGACGAGGATGTTCTCGGCCGCATTGGCGGCGGCGTTGAGGACATCCATGGCCGAGCCGAAGGGCGGGGCGTAGGCCAGTTCCATGTTGGAGACATCGCGCAGCGTCGGCCGGTACTTGAGGATGGCGGCCAAGGCGTCGACGCGATCCTTGAGGGAGTCTCCGTTGTGGCAGGCCCCCTGCAATCCCAGTACTCGGCCGGTGGGACGTTCGACCACGATCTCAAGGCTGACCATGTCGTGTTTGGGGAAGAAGTGGGAATGGTCGCTCATTATGACCTGGGTGCTGAAGGCGTCGAAGCCTTCGCGCAGGGCTACGGGCAGGGATAGGCCGGTCCCGCCGAACCCGTATTCGAAGAGCTTGATGATGTAAGTGCCGATGGCCCCGTCAAAGGTCTCCCGTCCACCGGCGACGTTGGTGCCGATGATCCGACCCTGCCGGTTGGCCAGGGAGCCCAGGGGATAGTAGCCGAGTTTGCCGGTGACCATGTTTTCGATGAGTACGCAGTCGCCACCCGCGTAAATGTCGGGGTCGGAGGTCTGCATGGTCTTGGAGACGATGATTCCGCCGCGTTCGGAACAGAGCAGGCCGGCTTCGCGGGCCAGTGTGTCGCTCGGGATCACGCCCACGGCCAGGATGACCAGTTCCGCGTCGATGGCGCGTTTGTTGGTGACCACGCGGGCGACCTTGCCGTTTTCTCCTTCGATGGACTGGACCATCTCGGAAGTATGCACCGTGACCCCGTTGTCCGCCAGGTGCTTCTCGGCGATGGTGGCCATGGTCTTGCTCATGAAGCCGGGCATGATCTGGTCCGCGACCTCGACCACGGTGGTCTCGATGCCCCACATGTCGGCGAAGGCCTCGGCCATTTCCAACCCGATGAACCCTCCTCCGACAATGACGGCGGAACCGACGCCGCCCGCGATCTGTTCCTTGATGCGGATCGCTTCATCCAGAGTGGCCACGGTAAAGACATTGCCCAGTTCGCGACCAGGGATAGGCAGCTTGCGCGGCGTGCTGCCCGTGCCCAGGACCAGTCTGTCGTAGGGCAGGGTCGTTTGGGCACCGTCCTTGCCCTGGACCAGCACGGTCTTGGCCTTGCGGTCGATGGACAGGGCGCGGGTTTCGGTCATGACCGTGAAGTCCTTGCAGGACTGGAAGAACTGCTCGTCGCGGACCATGTGGAAACTGGTTTCCTGTAATTGCTGGTGATCGCTGACGTCACCCGAGACATAGTAGGGGATGCCGCATCCGCCGTAGGAGATGAGTTTGCTGGCGTCGACCATGGTCACGTCTGCGTCGGGGGCCACGCGCTTGATGCGGCAGGCGGCCTTGGGGCCAAGGGCCACGCCGCCAATGACAACAACTTTCAGAGACATGAGAAACTCCTTGGAAAATGAATATGTTGAGTTGATATTTCAATGTTATCGGGATGAGCAGTTTCGCTAATACATTTTTGCCGGAAGGGGTAGAAGAAAAATCCTTTTGGAGTGATATGATCAGGATTCCCAGGGCATTGCAGGGGATCGTTGATCAACGTGGTGAGGATGTATTTCGATGAATAATTATTATAAAAAATGGATTATTGTTTTTTTTTCAATTTTTCGAATGCAAATTTATAAAAATTTAAGGAAAAAAATGTGTTGAAATTTTTATGACTCGCAGAGTTTTATTTTTCTGATGCGCAAGTTGCGTTGCTCAAGATATATTTTAAAATATTATCCAGCCATTATTTGGTGGTCATATAAAGTTTTGTTGTTCATTGTTTGTTGTTGCATCCAGTTCAATTTTTTTTCCGGCTGGTTGACTCGACACTTGCCTTCAATTAGATTTTCATCCCAAACACGCTAACCCTTTCATGCAGGTTAATCACATGAAGCTTTCCGCACGCTCGCGCTATGCGACCCGGATTTTGATCGATCTGGCCATCAATGACAAGGATGCCCCCATTCGGACCACCGCCATCTCGGAGCGCACAGGCATAAGCGTGCAGTTCATCGAGCAGATCCTGAAAGCTTTGAAGCAGGCGGAGCTGGTGGTGAGCAAGCGCGGTGCCATGGGTGGGTACCACCTGAACCGCAGGCCCGAGGACATCTCCCTTGGCGAAATCATCCGCGTCATGGAAGGCTCCCTGAGCCTGACCGACTGTTGCGAGAACGACAAGCTTTGCGTGCGTTCCGGAGTCTGCATGACTCGGGATGCGTGGCGGCACGTCAGCGCCGTCATTTCAGAGAGTCTTGATTCCATCAAGCTGTCCGACGTGATTACCGGGGTCCCGCCGTACTGTCCGAGCATCGAGGACGAAGAGGACGATATTTCGGCGGTATGCTGATCTGTGCGCATTGATGAACGGCGCATGCCCCTCATCCTGACCGGTGCGCTCCCGACGTGACAGCGTCGGACATGGGTGTGGCCGTCATTTAAGTCATCCTCTTCCGGGTGTTTGCAGAACTGAAGGTTTCGCTTCGGTTGGTCTGCGTGGAAAAATCGCCCCTGTCGTCTCTTGCCTCCTTGACAATTCCTCAGCCATGGAATTAATCCAGACCAGTTTGATCTAAATTGATAAAATCAGGAATCGTTCCGCTCACGTTGGAGCGAGGCGCAAGGCTGCGCCCGCACCCGGGATGCGTCCTGTCGATCAAGCTGGTGTCCCACGACTTCTGTCCCGCGATCAGCGTTTGGTTTTAACGTCTCGATCGCGGAAGTGTCGCGGATGGTTTTGTTGATGGCATTGTCGACGTCCCATCATGCCGCGCTGATCGCCCGACCTCGCGAATACCGGGTGCAGGAGGGCAGGCGGCTGGATGATGCCTTGGTTTTCACAAGTATGATCAGCGGAGAACATCGTGCGAATATCCACTACGACTCACTATGCATCTCGTCTTCTTCTGGATTTGGCCCTCAATGCGGACCTCGCGCCGATTCCCGCTTCCCGGTTGGCTGCGAACACCGGAATACCGGTCAAGTTTGTGGAGAAAATAGTGCGTCCGTTGAAGGCGGCCGGTTATGTCAAGAGTGTTCGCGGTGCCATGGGCGGCCATTATCTTAACTGCAGGCCCGACGACATCACCTTGGGCAGCGTTGTCCGCCTGATGGACGGAGGCATCCGACTGTCTCAGTGCAGCTCCGACGATCCCCGGTGCAGCAAATGCCATGACTGCCGGACACGGGAGATCTGGCGCGCAGTCACCGAAAAACTGGAGCAGGAGCTTGATTCCATCACCTTGGCCGACATGCTCGGCGGGCACAGGCCCGGGTGCTGGCGGATGGAGATGACCGGTACTGAGGCTTGAGAACAGCGCATATTGAATTATTCTGCGAAGATTCATTATTTCAGTTTGTTATAAAAAAAAGTCAGAGGTCGTGAAATAATCCACAAAATGCGCTTGACATGAGAGCCGGTCTAACTTTAATTCGGACTCAATTTGTCTAAATTGATCTAATCAAGTATATTCAAGTCTGGAATGATAGATATTGAATTCAGTATGTTGTTTGATTTTTTTACTGCTCTTCGGTCCTGTCCGACCTTTGCTCGCGTCGGATGGGGAAAGCCGGCGGAGATGAGTCATAAAGCTGATCTGTTTTAATATATTATTCTATTCAAGGAGAATTTTGACATGAAGAAACTGCTCATTCTTGGTTCCGGTTCCGGTGGAACCATGGTCGCCACGAAAATGCGCGAAAAACTTCCTGAGCGGGAATGGGAGATCACGGTCATCGACCGCGACTGGCAGCATCACTATCAGGCCGGCTGGCTGTTCGTTCCGTTCGGGGTCTACACCCTGGAGGACTGCATCAAGCCCAAGGCCGACTTCATCCCCAAGGGTGTCAAGCTGGTCATGGATTCCATCGAACTGATCGACCCCGTGAAGAAGACCGTGAAATGCAAGAACGGCTCGTACAGCTACGATCTGGTCGTGGTCGCCACCGGCTGCCGCATCTGTCCAGAGGAAGTGGATGGCATGATGGACGATTGGGGTGGCAACATCCAGAATTTCTACACCCCCAACGGTGCCGAGGCCCTGTTCAAGAAGTGGAAGAACATGAAGGAAGGGCGCATCGTCCACCACATCGCCGAGATGCCCATCAAGTGCCCCGTGGCTCCGCTGGAGTTCGTATATCTGGCTGACTGGTTCTTTACGCTGAAAGGCGTGCGTCAGAACATCGAAATCGAACTGGTCACTCCTCTGACCGGTGCCTTCACCAAGCCCGTGGCCGCCAAGATCCTGAGCAAGGTCTGCGAAGACAAGAACATCAAGGTCACCACGAACTTCGTCGTGGACAATGTCAACGTCGGCAAGAAGACCATCGAGTCCGTGGGCGGTGAAGAGGTTCCCTACGATCTGCTCGTGGCCATTCCGCCGAACTTCGGCCAGCAGGTTATCATCGATTCGGGCATGGGTGACGCCATGGGCTATGTCGATACGGACAAGCACACCCTGAAAGCCAAGAATTACGACAGCATGTACGTCATCGGCGACGCCACCAACGTGCCCACCTCCAAGGCAGGCAGCGTGGCGCACTACCAGTCCGACATCGTCGTGGACAACCTGATCCGCGAGATCGAGGGCGAAGAGCCTCTGCCCGCTTTCGACGGTCACTCCACCTGCTTCATCGTCTCGGGCTACGAGCAGGCCTATCTCATCGACTTCAACTATGAAGTCGAGCCCCTGCCCGGCAAATACCCCTTCCCCGGCCTCGGACCGTTCTCCCTTCTGGGCGAATCGCACATGAACTACTGGGGCAAGATGATGTTCAAGTGGATCTATTTCGACATGATGCTCAAGGGACACGAATTGCCGCTGGAACCGCAGATGTTCATGGCTGGAAAAATGCGTCATTTGGCCAAAGCCTAAGCGGGGGGTCATGATGAACATGTCCAAAGAAGATCTCATTCTGCAGCGCCTCGAAGAGATCGAGGCCAAGGTGTCTCTGGTGCATGAACGCGCCGTTGCCGCCCAGAACTTCCGGCGTGAAATTCAGCCGGTCATGAACGATGCCGTCAAGGTCATGCTGCATGAGCTTGGAGACATCGAGACCGGCTTTCAGCTGGAAGATTTGTTCGAGTTGCTGAAGACGTCCCTGCGTAACGTCAAGAATCTCACCTACACCCTTAAACAGCTCGAAAACATCATCGATTTGTGGAACACCATGGAGCCCCTGATGAAGGGCACGGTGCCCAAGGCCATCGCCTACCTGGACGACCTGGAGCAGAAGGGCGTGTTCCGCACCTACCAGGCCATGCTCACCCTGCGCGGCAAGGTGGCCCAGGAGTATGGTCCCGAGCAGATCGAGGAGATGGGCGACGCGTTTGTGTTCCTCATCGGCATGCTCAGCAAGCTGTCCGATCCCAAGGTGCGCCTGATGATCGAAAAGGCGTCCGACGCTTTCACCACCATGGATCTGGAAAATGTCAAGGAATGCGGGCCGATCGGTCTGATCCGCGCCATGGGCAGCCCGGAAGCCAGACAGGGGCTTGGGGTCATGGTCGAGATGACCAAAACCCTCGGCAAACTGAAATAACATACCCCGATGCGGGAGCCGCTCCGTCGGTTCCCGCATTTTTCATCATGAAGACGCGCCGATTCCGGATGACACATCTGTGCCTGGCGCAGGGAGGATATCACCATGGCCAAGAAGATTCTTATCATTGATGATGATCCAGAAATTCTGATCTACCTGAAGGAACTTTTCCAGGATGGCGGGTTTGCCACGGTCACGGCGTCCAATGGGGTCGAGGGCCTGGACAAGGTCGTCGCCGAGTTGCCCGATCTGATCACCCTGGACATGGACATGCCGGAGAAGGGGGGAACCCTCTTCTATGCCGCGATGCGAAAGGACGAAACGGTGCGCGACATTCCGGTCATAGTCGTCAGCGGAGTGGGCCCCAGGCCTCCGGCGCTCAAGAAAGGCGTTCCGGTCGTCTCCAAGCCCATCGACAGTGCCAAGCTCATGCAGTTGGTCGAAGAAATTCTGGGCTGATGCACAGCCGGCGGCACAGGGCTTCGGCCCGGCAATGCCAGAGCCCTATGCCGCCAATCCCCCTCCACATGGCACACAGCACACCCATGCCTCCTTCAGCGCAGACGGCCTTGCTCAAGGCGCTGATCGTCGATGACGAACCCGACATCCGGGAACTCATGTCCCTTCTGCTCTCCGATCTCGGGTACGAACCCATCACCGCTCACGACGGGGTCAATGGCCTGGAGACATTCCTTGCGGCCCGACCGCAGATCGTGCTCACGGACATCAAGATGCCCGGCATGGATGGGATCGCGCTGCTCAGGGAAATAAAGTCCGCAAGTCCGGAAACCGAGGTCATCATGCTTTCCGGCCACGGGGACATGCAACTGGCCATTCAGAGTCTCAAATTCGACGCTGCGGATTTCATCACCAAGCCTGTCGACGAGGAGTTGCTCGAAGTCGCCTTGCGCAAGGTCTCGGAGAGGATCGGGCTGCGCCGTCAGCTTCGGGCCTACACCGAAGACCTGGAGCGTCTGGTGGAGGAGAAATCGGCCGCGTTGGTGGAGATGGAGCGCAAGCTGGCTGCGAAGCAGGTCATGGAGGGCATGGGGCGAGCAATGACCATTCTTTCCGGGGCCTCGGCGCCGGGCAGTCACTTTCTGGAGCTGCCCTTTTACGTCGCCATTCATGACGGACAGCTCCGGGTTGTCACGGTCAACGACGCCTATCGGACCAGCTTCGGGGATCGCGTGGGGCAGGGAAGTTGCGACATATATGAACGTTGCGGTCAAAGCGGCTGGCGCAGCCCGGTGGGCGAGGCGGCTGAAACGCAGGCCAGCGTCCATCGCCAGGAGGTCATGATCGGGGCCGACGGAGCAAAATTGCCCGTGGTTTCACATGTTTCGCCGGTCATTGGCGCGCATGGCGGATTGGAACTTCTGCTTGAAGTCGCCGTGGACGTGTCCGGGATGCGCCGCTTGCAGGATGAACTGGCGCGCACGCAGCGCAAGTTCGAGCATTTTTTCAACATGGTGCCCTGTTCCATCACGGTGCAGGATCGGAACTTGAGGATCGTGGAAGCCAATGCCACCTTCCGCCGGGACTTCGGCTCTCCGCAGGGCCGCACCTGTCACGAGCTCTACAAGCACAGCGACAGCCCGTGCGGCGAGTGCCCGGTGTTGGCCACGTTCCAGGACGGCGCATCGCATCAGTTCGAGACCGTGGTCACCACCATCGACGGGCAGCGACGCAACATCCTGGTCTGGACCGCGCCGCTGCATGATGCCGGGGGCGGGATCGGTCACGTGCTGGAGGTGGCCACGGACATCACCCAACTGCGCGAACTGCAGGACCATCTTTCGTCGTTGGGAATCATGCTCGGGTCCATGTCTCATGGCGTCAAGGGGCTGCTCATGGCCATCGATGGCGGCGCGTACCGCATCGAGAAGGGGCTTCAGACCGGGGATATGGAGCGCGTCGCCGCAGGTTGGAAGACGGTGCGTCACCGCCTGGACCACATGCGCAAGACCGTGATGGATATACTGTATTACTCGAAATCCCGGGAACCGGAATTATCGCGTCTGCCGCTCGTGACGCTGGCCGAACAGCTGGCCGAGGTCGTGGCCGCCAAGGCGAGGGAACTCAACATCTCCTTGCGGACCGATTTTTCGAAGGCCAGCGGGCAAATCGCCGTCGACGAGATCGCTTTTTCCTCCGCCATGGTCAACATCCTGGAGAATGCCGTGGACGCGTGTCGGCTCAACCTCGCCTCCCTGGAATCCCGCATCGATTTCAGCGTGGCCCGGTGCGAGGAGGCGGCCGTTTTCATCATCACCGACAATGGTGTCGGCATGGACCGGGAAACCATGAACAACATGTTCACCCTGTTCTTTTCCTCCAAGGGGTCTCTTGGCACGGGCATCGGCATGTTCGTTTCCCAGCGCATCATCACGGCTCACGGCGGAAGCATCGATGTTGAGTCCGAGGTCGGCCGGGGTACGACGTTTCGAATCACCTTGCCCGTTGCGGAAGGGGATGACGCTTAGTCCCTCCTCGCTTCGGTGCGGGCGGGAAGCGGCAATCATCCTGCGCCGGGATCGGTCCGGGCGGCCCGGGGGGGTATCAGCTGTTTTTTGCGCTCCGAAAATGGTATCGAACCGGGTTGGTCGTCGACATGCCACATAATTTCTTCTCCTCCAGACTTTCCCTCACCCTTCGATCAAGCCTGATTGTTTTTCTGGTGCTCGTCTTGAGCGTCGGGGTCGTGTACTTCTTCGCGTTCAAAAACATTCGCGCTGCGGCCATGAACAGCCTGACCGATTCCGCAGACAGGGTATCGAAATCCATGGCTGCGAACGTGGAGCGCCTCATGCTCGCGCAGGTCGGCGGCGAAGGGGTTCGCGGCCTGTTGCAGGAGGGAGGCGGGCACCAGAACATTTCTACCTCGTTGTTGCGTGACAAGACGGGGCTGGCGACCCTGGCTGCCCCGCGTGCAAGCGAAGGCGCGGTGACCGCCTCCGAGAGCCGGGAGTGCCTGTCCTGCCACCGGCAGGACCCCCCGGCCGCGGCGGCGTCCTTCGTGCGAAAAGAGGATGGCGAGACATACCTGACCATGGTCCGGGCCTTGCCAGTCCGTCAGGGGTGCTTTGCCGGCTCCTGCCATGCCGAAGAAGTCGGGCAGGGCGTTCTCGGGACGTTGAGCGTCGAAATCCCGGTTTCGCAGGCCTTGAACGACGCGGTACTGCCGATGCGCCAGGGCATCGCCGTGACCCTGAGCGTGATGATGCTCGGCGTCGCCGGGTTCGCGGCGTGGATTTCCCGGAGGGTGACCCGGCCCTACGCCAGGATTGCCACGGCCCTGAAGGGCAAGTCCGCAGGTACGTCCTGGACCGACCTGGACCCACACAGCTCCGGAGAACTTCGGGAGCTGGCCGCTTCCGTGAACGCCATCGCGCAATCCGTGCGTTTGCGTCAGCAGGACATGGACGAGAAACTGTCCATGTATCAAAGCCTCTTCGACGGAGTGCCGTGCCTGATCACCGTGCAGGACCGCGATCTGCGCCTGATCCGGTACAACAAGCTCTTCTGGGAGCATTTCGGGGCCCGGCCGGCGGACCATTGCTTCCGAATCTATAAAGGGCGAAACACGAAGTGCGCCAATTGCCCTGTGGAAAAGACTTTTTTCGACGGCAAATCGCATACCACCGAGGAGAAAGGTTTTTACAAAGACGGTACCCCGGCCCACTGGATTGTGCGCACCGCCCCGGTGCGCAACAGCGCAGGCGAGATCACGGCGGTCATGGAGATGTCCCTGGACATCACCCAGCGCAAGGAACTCGAGGAGAAGCTCAAGAAGTCGGAGCGCACCTACTCCACCATTTTCGACAACATCCCCGTCGCCGTCTTTGAGCTGAACGCCGAAGACCTGGTGGTGCGCAATTGCAACCGGAAGATGTCGCAGCTGTACGGGTACTGCAAGGGTGAGGTCATCGGAAAACCGTTCACGCAGCTCTTCGCCCACGGCTCCCCGGGCTTTCATGCGGAAGATCTGCGCAACCAGAAAAGGATTCCCCAGGCGACGCACATCGACAAGGAAGACAAGGAATTCTTTGTCTCCATCGACGTGTCGCGCACATCCCTGAACGGGGACAGCATCCTGCTGGCCGTGGTCACGGATGTCACGGACAGGATCCGCACCGAACAGCAGGTCATCCATTCGAGCAAGATGGCGACCCTGGGCGAAATGGCGGCCGGGGTTGCGCATGAACTGAACCAACCCCTGGCCGTCTTGAAGATGGTCGCCAATTTCTTCGTGCGTAAGCTGCGCAGGGATGAGGGCCCAAGCCTCGATGAATTGAAACACATGACGGACAAGATTGTGGGCAACGTGGACCGGGCGACGAAAATCATCGAACATATGCGCGAGTTCGGGCGCAAGCCCAACCTGGAAAGCTCGCCCGTTTTCGTAAACGAGGTCATGCAGCGGGCCTGCGATTTTTTCAGCGAGCAACTCAAGATACGGGACATCGTCATCAAATGGGAGCTTGATCCGAAGCAGCCCCCTGTGCTGGCGGATCCGAATCGGCTCGAACAGGTGTTCATCAATCTCCTGGTCAACGCCCGGGACGCCATCGACGACAAATGCTCGGAACGTCAGTGTACCCCCCGGGACCGCATCATTACCATGCGCACGCGCTCCAACACCCGTCATGTTGTGGCCGAGGTCGTGGACACCGGGCCGGGAATACCCAAGGATGTCGTGGCCCGGATCTTCGAGCCGTTTTTCTCCACCAAGGAGGTCGGCCGGGGCACGGGCCTGGGTTTGTCCATTTGTTACGACATCGTCACCGACTACGATGGAACCATCCACGCCTTTTCCAAGTCCGGACACGGCGCGCGTTTCGTGGTTTCCCTGCCCATTGCCGACCCTGCCAGACAGGGGACGCAATGAGGGTTGCGTTTCGCACCCCGCGCGCTTTCCTGCAAATATCCCCTGATCAGTCTTTACGCCAGAGTATCCGCGAACCGGAGCGCATGACTGCGTTTCGCTTTGCCCGATATCCGGCGTGAGTTCTGCTGCGCATCGGCCTCGGAATCCGGATTTCTTCAGGCTTGCTTTTAGTGTGCGCGGCATTAATAGTCTCCTGTCGAAGGGTTCGCCCCAGGTGGGGCGGTTTTCATTGTAAGGAGGGCGCAGGTGGCTTTCCCGGCGGAAGGACCTGTGCGACCGGAGCGCACAATCAAAAGGAGAGACAATGGCTGAAACCATCGACGATATTTCCATCGACTGGACTGATGAAGAGGGCGTCCAGAAGGTCCGGGAGCTGAAGAAGGAAGTCCTGACGCGCGGGGCATGGGCCACTGTGATGTTCGCCTATCAGGAAGTGGGGCGCGGCGAGGAGGAGTTCGGGCCGGTCAAGTTCCGGGTCGGGCGCTATCAGAAGCGCAACGGCCGATTCTCCCCGCATTCCAAGTTCAACATTTCCTCGGTCAAGCAGGCCCGGCAGGTCGTCGAGATTCTTCAGGCCTGGATAAACGAGTATGGTGAAGATGAGTAGGGCCGGGGTGCGTCATGACCGAACCATATGATGCTCCGGGTTCAGATCCCGGATTGCTGGTCGAGGACCAGCTGCAGGAGCCCCGGCAGTTCAAGGTGTTGCTGCACAATGACGATTATACGTCCATGGACTTTGTCATGGAAGTACTTATGAACGTGTTCGGCAAGACGGAAGCCGAGGCGTTCTCCATCATGATGAGTGTTCACGAGAAGGGGATCGGCCTGTGCGGAATCTACACGGCCGAGGTCGCGGAAACCAAGGTGCAGCTTGTGCACCAGATGGCCAAGAAACGTTCCTTTCCCCTGCGCTGTTCCATGGAAGAGGTGTAAATGCTGAGTAAGGATCTGGAAAGAATTATTGGAAACGCTGTGCGCGAGGTCAAACTCCGTCAGCACGAGTTTTTGACCCTGGAGCATCTGCTCTACAGCTATACGCTGGACACGCACGGCCAGAGTCTGCTGGCCGGTTGCGGGATTGACCTCGAACGCCTGCGCAAGCAGCTGGCGCAATTTTTCATCGATCATCTCGATGTGAATCCGCGTCCCGAACACGAGATCGTGCAGACGGTCAGCGTGCAGCGGGCCATGCAGCGGGCCATCCTGCACATCCAGTCTTCGGGCAAGTCTCAGGTCCAGGCAGGAGACTTTCTGGCAGCCATGCTCGAAGAGGAGGACGCTTTCGCGGTCTATTACCTCAAGGCCCAGGGACTTACCCGTCTGACCGTGCTTGAATATATCTCCCATCAATTCCCCGACGCGGGCGGCGCGGTGGAGGGCGAAACCAAAGAGGGCGGCAAGCAGAGCGCCCTGGATAAATATACAGTGGATCTGGTCGCCAGGGCCGAAGAAGGCAAGATCGATCCTCTGGTCGGGCGCGACGAAGAACTCAAACGCACCCTGCAGGTTCTGGCTCGGCGCAAGAAGAACAACCCCATCTTTGTCGGTGATCCCGGCGTGGGCAAGAC
>Ga0075011_10001151_pt1 | contig 14228 bp, 13 predicted proteins | sample TARM_MetaG_T_14_FD_72354 | JGI IMG/M metagenome (GOLD analysis project Ga0075011, IMG submission 72354) | Freshwater microbial communities from Pennsylvania, USA, analyzing microbe dynamics in response to fracking - TARM_MetaG_T_14 | ecosystem: Environmental > Aquatic > Freshwater > River...
ATCCGGAAATGATCAATGAGGTGCTGGATGTGATGGTTGAGCTTGCCCAGGAGGGGATGACCATGGTTTGCGTTACCCATGAGATGGGATTTGCCAAAAAAGTGGCTGATAAAGTGGTGTTTATGGATGCGGGAGAAATTATCGAAATTGCCGCACCGGAAATTCTGTTTGCCTCGCCCAAACATGCGCGCACAAAAATGTTCTTGAATCAGATTTTAACTCACTGATGCTGTTTCGAATTGTAAAACCCATTCTCTCCGGTTTTTTGCAAATTGTTATTTTGCTGCTGGGGATCGGCTGGCTTTTAGACAGTGGGGCACAGTTGATGGGATATAACTGGCAGTGGCAACGTATCCCGGATTACCTGATAATTTATGAAGAAGGGCAGTGGTGGCCTGCTGAACTGCTTGATGGCCTGTTGGTGACGATGCAAATATCTGCGTTAAGTCTGCTGGCAACCTTAGTGATTGGATTAGTTACGGCGTTACTGCGCCTGTCCAACTCCATTGTCGGCCGGCTTTTAGCCCGTGGCTATGTCGAGCTGATTCGTAACACACCGTTACTGGTGCAAATATACCTGCTCTATTTTGTTTTCGGGCCGGTGATTGGTTTAGACCGATTTGCAACGGCGATTTTAGCCTTAGCCCTTTTTCAGGGCGCTTATACTGCCGAAATTTTCCGTGCCGGGTTAAACAGTATCCCTTGCGGGCAATTTGAAGCTGCCAAATCGCTGGGGTTACCCGCTTATTCCACCTATAAAGATGTGATCTTACCGCAGGTTTTACAACGAATCTTGCCGCCCTTAACCAATGAAGTGGTCTCGCTTATCAAAAATTCTTCTATTGTTAGTGTGATGGCTATATTTGATCTGACCACACAAGGAAGAAATATTGTTTCTGAAACGGCAATGCCATTTGAAATATGGTTCACCATCGCCGCAATTTATCTATTACTTACCCTTTCACTTTCGGCATTGGCTGCATGGCTTGAACATCGCCTTGGTGCCCAGTGGCGAAAACAATAATAAACCGGAGATGTAAAATGAAACTGATTAAAACAGTGCTATTGGGATTATTAGGGATTGTACTCTCCCTTTCGGTGAGCGCTTCAAGCAGTATTCAACAAATTAATGAAAGAGGGACACTGCGTGTCGGCATGTCAACATTCGTGCCTTGGGCAATGCGCGACAAACAAGGTGAATTAATCGGCTTTGAAATAGATGTTGCGAAACGTTTAGCCGCAGACTCAGGCTGGAAAGTAGAATTTGTACCCACAGCATGGGATGGCATTATACCGGCCTTGCTGGCGAAAAAATTTGATGTGATTATAGGCGGTATGTCTATCACCGAAGAGCGTGCCAAAAGCGTACTCTTTACTACTGCCTACTCCCACTCCGGCGTGCAGATTGCGGCTAATAAAACATTAGCAAAAGGTTTTACGCAATTAAGCGATTTTAACTCCCGCAAAGTAAAAATTGCCGCACGTCGCGGTGCTTTTACCGTGCAGGTTGCCCGTGAAACCTTCCCAAAAGCCAGGATCCTGCAATTTGATGATGATGCGCAAGCTTTTCAGGAAGTCTTAAACGGCAATGCTTATGCCGTGATAGCCTCCAGCCCCAAACCTGAGCACGAAGTCATTAAACATAAGGATCTGCTCTTTCTTCCTTTTAACGAAAGGCTTTCCAAAGGCAATGAAGCATTTGCCGTTCGCTTAGGAGAGGAAGATAAAAAACGCTTTTTTGATAAATGGATTAAAGAGCGAAGCGCAGATGGTTGGCTCGCCGAACGTTATGAATATTGGTTCTCAACACTGCACTGGCAACAGCAAATTAGCCAGCAACAATAATAATTGATCGGGCAAGGCTGAAAAATGAGTGGTGATATGTGCAACTAGAGCAAATAAAAATTCGTAAATCAGGTTTTTCATTCAATACGTTAGATTACATGCTATTGAGTGTCATCTTACTCACTGTCGGCTGGCTCTACTACCGCTCGTCGATTGGGGTGAACTATCACTGGAACTGGCCTGCTGCCTTGGATCTCATTTTTACAGCGCGGGCAGATGGCAGCTTGCCCTATTTCTTTCAAGGCGTAATTTCCACCCTGCGCCTCAGTGTTTGGGGAATGGCTTTTGCATTGCTGCTCGGCACCTTGCTGGGCGTTGCCCGCCACTCAAAGATACTGCTGTTTAGGATTCCGGCGACAGCTTATATTCAACTTGTCAGAAATATCCCACCACTGGTGTTTATTTTTATCTTTTACTTTTTCATCTCAAATCAGCTAATCCCGTTACTGGGACTCGATTCCCTGCTGCGAGTGCACAATGGCGAGATTAGTAGCATAAGCTACTTTTTATTCGGCGCTGCCAATTTATGGGAAAACCTGCTCTCGGGTGTTTTCTGTATCGGCTTACTCTCTGCCGCTTATATCGCAGAGGTTGTCAGAGCCGGGCTGGAAGGGATAGATAAAGGACAATGGGAAGCAGCGCAAGCACTTGGCCTCTCACCCTGGTCAAAATACCGCTTTGTGATTGCACCGCAGGTATTAAGCGATATAACCCCCACGCTGGCAGGGCAAGCTATTTCACTGGTCAAAGACTCTTCCATTATCTCGCTTATCTCTATTCAGGAGCTCACTTTTGTCGGCGCCGAAATGGCAAACTCATCGGGGTTAATTTTTGAAATATGGATATTTGTCGGGCTCAGTTACTTAATTCTCTGTTTAGGACTGTCAGTGCTATTTGGCCACATTGAAAAAAGAAGCAGAAAACATTTACGCAGGTAGTTAAAACCGTTAAAAGGTAAATAATTAATTTCTAAATATAGCTGTCGCAGTCATCTCGTTCCCATCTTTGGGATTAATTTAACAACATGATCTACAACGCATTTTTAAACGTATGATTAAAAAATAAGCTTTTATTTTATTTTCGGGGTTGAATTAGACATATTAAGTCTCTATATCTAATGTTCCTGTCAGAATTTTCTGGCAGCAATATAAAATAGGGAGAATTAATGAATAAGCTATTCCAGACCCTTTTTGTTTTACTGGCTATGTCTTCCCAGACAAACGCTGCCCCCATCAAACTCCATCAAAGTAGCGATGCGAGTAGATTATCAACCTCCAACCAGGCAAACCGTAAAGAGGCCGATTATGATAATCTATCCCCCTTATTAGAGATCGCTTATAAGGCCCATGATGCACCGACTGCACCCTATTATTATACTGATGCAGAGACTTTATTACCTTTTACACCCGTAAATAATACTGCCACATACCCGAAGAGCCTTGCGGGCCTTTATAGAATTAATGACTACCGGGCGGATCAGATTAAACAGCCCTATAGCAAATTCGCGGAGCTTTATCCGCATGCCGTGATCGGACAAAATGAACTGGAAGATTTAACTGAGCGTATTGCGCAGCACAGTGAAACCACCTTTTTTTCATCCGGCCCCAAATCTAAAACACGCGCTTTAAAAAAAATCAACACAAAACTTGCCGGTAACAGTGAGTTGGTAACAGATTTAGTACGCACTTCCATTGTCGCTCAAGATATTCCGTCACTGCTCAGTGCCTTTGAATTAATTGAACAGCAAACGCAGCTCGTGCGTATTAAAAATCGTTTTAAAACCCCGGGACCATCGGGTTATAGAGACTTAAGCCTGCTTGTTCGTCTGCCGGAGAGTCAACTTATTGCCGAAATACAATTACACCTGGAAGCTTTTTCTGTTATTAAAAACGGTAAAGAGCATCACAATTATGAACAAATTCAGCAGATAGAGCGTCTACAGTTAAGTGAAAAGCGCGTGCTCAGTGAACTTGAGCTGGCTGCTGTGAATAAGCTCAGAAATGAGTCAAAACAGATGTATCACTCTGCGTGGAATCAGTATTTGAGCGCCTGATAATATTTTTAACTCCCTAATAAAAAGGATCTGCAATGAACGATGAAAATGAAAATGAAAATGAAAATAAAAATGAAAACGACAAACCTTACAAAAACAAAAATGTATGGCTACGCGGTTTGTTTATGCTGCTCTTTATTTTTTTAATGGGCGTGGCTAAATTTATTACCTTAGTGGTCGTCGTACTGCAGTTTTTAGCTGTGCTGTTTAGTGGCGAAACCAATAAAAACCTGCTCCAGTTTGGTAAAAGCTTGAGTGTTTATCAGTATCAGATAGCACTGTATCTGACCTATAACAGCGATATTCGTCCGTTTCCTGCTGCTGACTGGCCGCAAGAATAAAGCTGACCGAGCATCATATCGTTTAAAAGGGGAGGGCAGAGTGATATCTGCACCTCCCTTTCTTACACTTCTGAAAAGTTCATCTCGATCTGCGATTCTAGACGAGACAGCACAAGCCGATTGAAAAGCTTGTCGCAACTATCTCGTTATCTACTCTTTTTTATATCTAAAATGCGTATTTATCCCATAATAATCTGATCTCACTGCCAGGATCGTTTACCTCTTCAGAGGTAACATCGAAGCGCATCGTTGCCCGTTTATCTAGATCATAAGGTGTCCAATTTGCTTTCCCTGACTTGGCAAAATTTATCCATTGATTGTGCATCTCTTGAGCAAGGCATGCTGGTGGTTGGCTGCCCATAAATAGACTGGCATCTGGACTATGAATGGTATTAAACGTGAAGGGCACATCAACAAAGTGAGCAGCACCTAGCCGGCCAGCAAACGCTAAAGATTTCCAAGAAAAATTATAATGCCAAACCGAATTGCCATTTTTGCTTAATTGCTCGGCAATATGAAGAGCAGGCATTCTAAAGGTGAAATCTGATTGGATCTGCGCATAGATATCACCGTAGGCGTCCTTATTCATCCCTTGTGAATAGCTGTTTAACGGCATACCGCTAAGTTTTAAGTCGTCTAAAAAGAGTGAAACTTTATCCGCTTTAGTGCTGTCAACCTCACCGCTAGGCACCAAATAGAGTCTCGCTTCTTGATCGGTACTGCCAACAATAATAGGAATGGATGGATTGATATTTTTAAGCAGATTAGTAATTGGTGTATTGACGATAAGATTATTATCAATAACCGGAAGAAATGCAGTCCCCCCCCAAGAAAGTTGCCCCCAATCGCTGCGATTTGTTATGGTTTGGCCCATATCAATAACGGTTTCGACTAATTGCGGGTAGGGAATGCTGGAAATGCCGCTAATCGTTGCTGGTACATTAAGCTTTTTACTAAAAACAGCGGCAATACGGCTAGCCTCTGCTTGTGTCACGGATTGCATGGGGGGACTTTGCATGATCGCTTTATGAAACAGGCCATTGGCTTTTTCCGCAGCAAGCAGTATGGCAACACTTTCAGCGCCCGCTGATTGACCAAATAAGGTAACTTGTTGTGGATCGCCCCCAAAATCATCGATATTATCTTTGACCCATTGTAAGGCAAGTATTTGGTCTAGAATTCCGCGGTTATCCGGTGCACCTTCAAGATGCATGAAACCATCAACCCCAACGCGATAATTGACCGTGACAACAATCACGCCATTTTCAGCAAAGCTACTACCATCATAAACGCCTTCAGATGCATCCTCTCGAATGAAAGCACCACCTGGGATCCAAACCATCACGGGAAGCTTACTTGTTGAGTTAATCGCAGAGGTTGGCGTCCATATATTGAGAGTCAAATCTCCCGGAGCGCCTATTAATTCTGTTTTTCGGCCGCGACTCGGTTGTGGTACCGGAAGGCTGATAACGCTGCTATTAAGTACACCATCCCAGCTTTCGATTGCCTGTGGCGCTTGAAACCGTCGCCCTTCGGTGAACGGATTTTTTGCATATGGTACACCATAAAAAGTAGCAATTTTTCCATTCACTTTTCCTTGCAATTGTCCCAACTGCGATGTCACTGTGAATGTCTCGTTTATTTTCATTGGTGAGGCTGCAAATACAGAGGTACAAAACAGTAAGAGGAAACTTTTTGCGCCACTTCGTAGGATTCTATCTGGTAGTCGTTGATTCATTGCTTTTTCCTTAATAAATAATGTCGCTAATCGAGTTGCTTAATACTTAGCTTCAATTAACCCAAGTCTCTATCAACCCACGTTTTTATTAATTTATGTCTTTATTAATCTACGTCCCAAGGCATTTGCGTAAAGTAATCGCTTAAAAAATCAATCAGTGCCCGTACGGTTGGCGGCAAGTGCTTTCGCGATGAGTAAAACGCATATATTTTCATCTCTGCGGGGTGCCATTCTGATAACACTCTCTGCAGCTTGTTTTCATCAATAACTTGATTCACCTGATAGGTTGGTAGCATAGCAATTCCTCCACCATGGATGGCTGCATGCATCAGTGCCGTTGCTTCGTTGGCCGTTAAACGACAGTTAACATTGACCGATTGATGCTCAGTTCCTTTACTGAGATGCCAAATATTGCGATCAAAATTTGTGTATCCCAAACAAGCGTGATTGGCAAGATCCGTTGGTTTTTGTATGCAAGGAGAGTTCGCAAGATATTCGCTTGATGCGACCAGTATGGATTTGCACGTTGCGATCGGTTTACCAATCAGTGATGGGTGTGGATTTGAGGCAATACGTATCGCCAAATCGATGCGTTGCTCAACTAAATCCGCACGACTGTCTTGTAAATCAACATCAACGCTTATTTTAGGGTGCTGTTGCATAAATTTGATAAGAGCTGGCATGACTTGACTGTAGCCAAATGACTGACTAACCGAAATGCGGATAGAATCTGTTAATTGCTCAGATGAACTGGCATCACTGACAAACGCTTGCATCTCTTTAAGCCAACGTTCAACCTCTTTCAGGGTACGTTCCCCCGCACGGGTTAAGCTTACTTTACGGGTTGTGCGCTGAAATAAACGCACATTAAACCAGGTTTCAATTGTTTCAATATAGCGCGTTACCATTGGTCGAGACATCTCGAGTCTTTGCGCCGTTGCACTAAAACTGCCAGAGTAAGCGACATCTACAAAAACCTCTGCTGCTGTGATCCTATCCATTATATGTCCGATATATGAAACAATGATGATTACTTTACTGTGTTTATCTGAGCAGATCAATGCATCATACTTGGTTCAACATTTAAACCACAGTATGGATAACTCATGAAAATATTGAAATTATTAACACTCTCTACGGCTTTACTGGCTAGTAGTTTTACATTCGCAGCGCAAAAAACACCTTTAACCGTCAAGGTATATAGCGCTTCCGAGAATAGCTTTTACGTTAATTCAACTTTGATCTATGGTGAAACAGAGGCTGCCGTCATCGATGCGGGCTTTACTAAAGCTGATGGTCTGCGCATTGCCGCCAATGTACTGGATTCGGGTAAAACATTGACCACTATCTTTATCAGTCAGGCAGATCCTGATTACTACTTTGGCGCTGAAGTGTTGCACAAGATATTTCCTGATGCCAAGGTACTCACGACGCCCGCTGTGCTAAATAAACTTGAACAGAAAAAAGCGGGCAAGGTTGCATTCTGGGGGCCGAAGATGGGTGCAAATGCGCCTATGATTCCCGTTACGCCTGAGTCTTACAAGCAGAAATCATTTACTGTTGATGACTATACGATTGAAATTAAAGGCAGCGCAGGCGATTTAGCGCACCGTCCCTACCTTTGGGTGCCATCAATCAAAGCGATTGTAGGTAATGTCGCGGTATTTAACGGCTTGCATGTTTGGACCGCAGACATTCAAAGCGCTGAACTACAAAAGCAATGGTTGGCGCAATTAAAAGAGATGCAATCGCTTAAACCAGAAATAGTTGTCCCGGGTCATATGGCATCAGGAAGTGAGCTAAATAGTGATGCGATTGGTTACACCATTGAGTATCTTAATGCTTTTGATAGGGCAAAACAGCGCAGTAAAAACAGCAGCGAATTGATTGAAACAATGACAACTTTGTATCCACAAGCACAATTTCCCTTAGCCCTGAATATCGGCGCTAAGGTTCATATGGGAGAGATGAAATGGTAAAAGTTCACTACATTTTTGATCCGATGTGCGGCTGGTGCTACGGTGCCACCTCATTGGCAGAAACAGTGGCTAAAAGTGCCAATGTAGAACTGATCATGCACCCCGGTGGGATGATAGATAATAAGGCATTAAGTGCGGAGTTTAAGCAGCAGGTGCTAACTTATGACAAGCAGATAGCAAAGATCACCGGTCAATCTTTCGGGCTGGCTTACCAAAACAGAATTAGTGGAAATAAAGCCGTGATTGTAGATTCATACATCACAGCCCAAGCGATACATGCAGTGCAGATAATAAATGGTCGTGGTTTTGAGATGCTAAAAAACATTCAAGCAGCTCATTACCAAGAGGGATTGGACACCACAAAACCGGAACTGTTGACTCAACTTGCCACGGATTTAGGTGTTGATGTGAGCCACTGGCATGAGCAAATGAAGCAGGCAAAAAATGAAATTAATGATGTAATTAGAAAGACGCATCTGTTGATGGATAAATGCCGTGTTCAAGGTTTTCCCACTTTTGTATTGGAGAATGAAAATGGCTTGCTGGCGCTTGATCATACGAAATATTATTCTGATATCAGTGGCTGGGAAAAAATAATTCAGCAAGCAGGAGAAGTTTAGAGATCAAACGGCAAGCTTTTCTATTATCACTATTGCGCTGAACGGTCATCATTATAAACCAATAGGAAGGGGCCATCACCGAACAAAGGGATGGCCGCATCATTTTAAGTTACTTAAGTTTTTAATTTGCTCAGTTGTTGGTGCTGCTGAGCAACGAGATCGGCTAGGCTGGTACTGCTTTGCTGCGCTTCATCAGCGAGACGAGCGAGATCTGAAGCTGAATCGGAAAAAAATAATGGTGCCTGGTCTTTAATCTTGAATTTTCAGCAAAAAAGTTTGGATCCAGCCTTGCCCTCTTAATCTGATTAACAGCGTACACCCCAACCACTCAGGCGCTGGTGGTTGCGGGGAACCGTTATTTGCCAGAGCGGTAGGGCCGGTAAAGCTTATTAAAAGAGCAGCCCTTATTTTTTTTCTGTTGGCGGCAGCTCAAAACTAATGCCTTGCGCCAAGGGCAACTGATCACCGTAATTGATGGTGTTGGTGACGCGGCGCATGTAATTTTTCCAGGCATCTGAACCACATTCCCGGCCACCGCCTGTCTCTTTTTCACCACCAAAAGCGCCACCGATTTCTGCGCCGGAGGTGCCGATATTAACATTGGCAATACCGCAGTCCGAACCTCTGGCGCTTAAAAAGATCTCCGCCTCTGCTATATTTTGCGTGAAAATAGCCGATGATAATCCCTGTTTGACACTGTTATGGAGAGTGATTGCCTCTTCCAATAAAGAGTAGCTATGTATATACAGCAAGGGAGCAAAGGTCTCTTTCCCGACAATTTCCGCCTGACCATCAATTTCCACAATGGCAGGCGTCACATAAAAACCCTTGCCATGGTTAGAGCTGATTGTTTCACCGCCAATAAGCAGTTTACCCCCTTGTGCTATGGCCGCCTGAATACTTGACTGCATCACATCTATCGCTTTTCGATTAATCACCGGCCCCATCAGATTTTTATCATCGAAGGGATCGCCAATATTCACCGATCCATAAATTGCTGTCAGCTTAGAGATAATCTGCTCTTTTAAACTCTCATGAACAATCAGCCGTCTCAGGGTCGTGCAGCGCTGCCCGCTAGTGCCAAGGGCGGAAAAAGTGATGGCGCGTACAGCCAGTTCTAAATTGGCAGTTGGACAGACAATCATGGCATTGTTGCCGCCTAATTCTAATAATGAACGGCCCATTCTTGCGGCGACTCTGGTCCCCACAGCATGCCCCATAGCACAGGATCCCGTAGCGGAAACCAAGCCAATCTCGTGATGGTCAATAAGCGCTTCCACCTGCTGCTTTCCGCCAAAAACCACACTGCTCAATGCACTGCTGCCGGAAAACTTTTTAAGCGCAGACAACAAAAGATGATGGCAGGACAGAGCACTTAACGGGCACTGGCTGGAAGGTTTCCAGATGATACTGTTACCGCAGATTAACGCGAGGGCCGCATTCCAGCCCCATACTGCCATAGGGAAATTAAAGGCGCTGATCACCAGTACCGGGCCGAGAGGATGCCACTGCTCCATCATGCGGTGATCTTTTCTTTCTGTGGCGATAGTTAAACCATGCAGCTGTCTCGATAAGCCAACGGCAAAATCGCACACATCAATCAGTTCCTGAACCTCCCCCAGGCTTTCCTGGAAAGGTTTACCGGCTTCCAGGGTAATGAGACAGGCGAGCTTTTTTTTATACTTTCTCAGCTGCATGGCAAATAAACGCACCAGTTCACCCCTTTTCGGTGCCGGCAACTCGCGCCACTGCAGAAATTCCTGATAGGCAGTTGCAACAAGCAAATCTATCTGTGCATTGTCGGCATATTCAATTGAGGCGAACGGTACGCCGTCATTCGGGCTCACCACCTCTCTACGCTCTTTACTGTCGATACGGGTTTCACCGATATAAGCGCAGCCATAGTGAGACTTTTTATCATAAAACGGCCCGAGAACGGCTTTAATAGTTTTACTGTGCATGGTATCACCTCAGCTAGTTGGTATTTCAAAGACTTAGTTCAGCATCACGATAGGGTCTGGCAAACTCATTGTTTAAAAAGGCTTGTGCATCCAATGTTTCTTGCTCAACAAATCCGCATCTTGTTTCTTTATCCTGAAGAATTAAATCTAAGGTCGTCACAGCCGCACTGGCGGTGGCAATTTGAATCGCACTGCTGGATTTTGTATGGCGCAACAAAAAGGTACGGCTGCGTTGCTGTAATTTGTTCGCGCAGTAACCTGTTGCAACGACAGAGATTAACACTCTGTCCTGCAGGGTGGCCGCAACCGAATTTTCTAATATTTCCATTAACATCTCACGGCCTTTACCTTCTTCACCTAAGCGAAGATCATGAAAAAGAAAGCGCATCAGCTGACAATGGCCCGGATAACGAATGGTTTTATAGGTCAGCTCGCGCAACTGCCCATCCAATGCGTGGCAAAGATTAGCCAGCCCGCCAGAGGTGTTAAAGGCTTCATAGTTAATGCCCGAAACTGAAAAGCGTTCATAGCCCTCAAGAGGATCTATCAGGGTATGTTTGTAATTTTTTATTGCTTCACAGGGATTGGCATATTCGTTTATCAAACCTTCCGTGCTCCAGGTCAGGTTATACATCATCTGATTGGCGGGAAACTCAGGAAGAGCGCCGACTCTTAATTTTAAGGTATCGAGTTTGTCGAAGTATTGGCGAAAGCTGTACGCAAGAATATTAATAAAACCGGGCGCGACACCACACTGTGGCATAAACACTTGCCCGGGTGACGCTTGCAGGGCTATTTCTTTAATAAGACGGGTGCAGCGCAGATCCTCGGTGAGATCAAAATAACTGCAGCCATTGTCCAGCGCAGCCTGCGCAACAGAAGGGTTGTCGTTAAAACCAAGGGCAGAGATAACCGCATCCTGATTGGCTAAAAGAGCAGAAAAATCATTATTTTTGACAACCCGGGTAGTAAACTCCGGGGAAAAACGCGCCACGGCTTGCGGATCACTATCTGCCCCCACGACCTCATAGTTTTTATGCTGACTGAGTATCTGTCCTATCATCCCGCCAATACGGCCAAGGCCGAGCACCACAATACGTTTACTCATAAGCCCCTCTGACTATTGGTCGATTCGAAAATCTTATCGGCACTGCCGGGAATAAACCCCTGATATAACTGCCCATCCTTTTGTTTAAAACGTTGTGCAAACTCATAATAGCAGGAGCTAATCGTTTGCTTTCCCGCATCTTTAAAATCAACGTCTTGTTTATCGGCCATAGTGGCGGCTTGAATTAATAGATCCGCTTCTGTGCCTTTTATCACCCCGCCCACTGTATTTAGCTGGTAGCCCTGTTGCTGCAGCAAAGCCACCACCTGGGAAAGATGGGGATATTTTCTGAAGTAATTAACAAAAAGCGTAAAGTGATTGGCCCTTATCCCCCATACCGAAAGCCAGGCCGCATATTCAGACTCATCAAGTAAGGCCCGGTAATCCGCATAACGGGGTAAATCCCATAGCCGGCCAGCGCTTAAATACGGGCCGGGGTGAGCTGCAGCCGCACAGTCTGCCTGCTTAACAATATTGCCAAGCAGGCTTTGCGCTGTTTCCGACAGGCTCTGCCAGCGCAGCTCACTGATAAATATCTTGGTCGGAGATTCTGGATGCAGATAACAGCGCGCATCGAGTTTTTTTGTCTCAAAATGGTAGGAGTCCAGATGCCGGTAACCCAGCGCAAAAATCTCTTTTTCCAAGTGTTTAATGGAGATATTAGAATTTGCAAAGGTGCGAAAAGCAATATGGTCATTGACCAAGACTTCGCCTTTATCTGCAAATAAGCGGTGAATGGCAAGAGCCTGCGGGCTGATAGCGCTGTATTGTTGCCAATGTTTCTCAAAAAATAGATCCAGAGCTGCCATAGATACCCCCAATATTGTATTTGCTTTATGGATGTTTCTGCTTAATAAGATAGGTGAAAAAACGGCCATTAGCTATTGACTAAAACTTGCTGCGGAAGCCATTAATGCGTTTCCATCAAAAACTAAAGGGATAAATAAGTGGGCTGATTTTTTACCTTAGTGGCCATAATAGTGCAGTTTTTAGCTGTGCCGTTTAGTGGTGAAAGCGATAAAAATCTGCTCCAGTTTGGTAGAAGCTGAGTGTTTATCAGGATCAGATGGCGCTCTATCTGACGATATTCGTCCGTTTCCTGCTGCTGACTGGCCGCAAGAATAAAGATGACTGAACATCATATTGTTTAACGGGGCAGGGCGATATCTGCACCACCACTTTTTATGACGTTTTTACTTGCTGAGGTGTTTAGGCCACAGGAGCTATAATTCTCGTCCTGACTTTTCAAAGAATGGTGCGTACGCAGAATATATCACAGTATCAGCAGATGAAATTGCTGCCAAACCCCAAACATTAAACTGGCAGGAATCTGCAGCTGTACCGCTAGTGACTCTGACTGCATGGCAAGCCTTGAATGATATTGGCGAAATAAAGCAAGGTAATCGCGTTCTTATTGATGCGGGAGCCGGCGGCGTAGGAATTGCAGCGATCCAGCTTGCTAAACTCGCAGGTGCCACCGTTTATACCACCGCATCATCTAGAAATATTGATTTTTTAAAGAGTCTAGGTGCCGATGAGGTGACCGACTGCACACAGGAAGACTTTTCTAAATTAGAAGATCTGGACATCGTATTCGATACAGTGGGAGGAGAAACTTTTGAAAAATATTGGGGGATTTTGATGAAGGGGGGATGCCGCATATCAACCGTAGAGTTTCCAGGCGAAGATCTAGCAAGCAAGTATGACGTACGTGCTAATTTTTGCTTTATTCAAGCGAATGCGGGACAGCTAGCGAAAATCTCAAATCTCATTGATTCTGGCTGCATAAAGGTTGAAATCGACAGTGTTTTTCGATTAGAAGACGTCGCGCAAGCACATGCGAAAAGTGAATCTGGTCACACACGTGGAAAGATAGTTATCCAAATACAATAACAGCAATAAGAACCGGCCCGTCAGGGGGACCCGCGCGCAATGTCGCCGGGTTCACCTTTTAACACCGGCCCCAAAGACTCTCCGTTAGAAACTCAAATGCAATACAAAGTAGGATAATAACCACAAGTATTTATAGCAAAAAGGTTTGAGTGTCTAGCCTTGCCTGCGGATAATCTATTCAGGAGGCATAAAGTTGTAGCTAGTGTTATTAGCAGATAGCGATTTATCCGGCAAACTGGATCGCCAAATGCGCTATGTTTGCTTGAAAGCTATTTGACGCGCATTGCACATATTAAATTTAACTCGAAAGCAAATCGCTTAATTTCACAAAATTGCTTTGCAAATTTCAATATCAATGTTAAAAAATCACTCTGATTTTTCTGCCCTGTCAGCAACCATTGTTTACCCTTGCTTCGCTTTGCGGCGTTATGGTGACACCTGCGCAAAAAGATTATTAATGATCTAAACAACAAACAAAAGTGGATAATGAGAACAGTCATTTTTATATTTATCACCCTCTTCACAATCACTGCACACGCATATCAGCTTCCAGTAGAGAGTGAAATGTCACAGAGAAGAGTTATCTCGACAAAATTAGAGATGGAGAGCTACCACCATCTAGCTGAAATAGAAAAAGTTCAATCGGTTAATCAATACTTTAATCGCTTTCAATATTTAAAAGATATTAAT